>Ga0070731_10000649_pt1 | contig 42986 bp, 38 predicted proteins | sample Coa_R1_2_FD_66448 | JGI IMG/M metagenome (GOLD analysis project Ga0070731, IMG submission 66448) | Surface soil microbial communities from Centralia Pennsylvania, which are recovering from an underground coalmine fire - Coalmine... | ecosystem: Environmental > Terrestrial > Soil > Unclassified ...
GGCAATCTTGTCTACACGCTCACGCTCAAAAACAACGGTCCTTCCGACGCCTCGGGCGTGGCCGTCACGAACATACAGTCGCTGCCGTCCGGCGTGAGCTACGATTCCGCGTCGCCCTCCGCCGGATCGTTCGACAACACCAACGGACTCTGGACGGTCGGCAATCTCGCCAACGGCGCCACCGTCACGCTGGCGATCACCAACACAGTCAGCGCCACCGCGCCCGCCGGCACCGCCAACATCAGCGATTCCGCAACGGCCGGCGCCAACGAAACGCTGATCAACACCAGCGACGACTCCGCCACTGCCACCACGTCCGTCTCGTCCACGATCGTCTCCGGCCCCACGGCAACGCCGTCCACCGCCGGCGTGGGACAGCCCGTCAATTTCTCCATCGTCGTAACAGGCAGCGGCCTGACGTACGCATGGAATTTTGGCGACGGAGGCACCGACTCGGGCGCAAGCGTGAATCACGCATACGCAGCCGTCGGCACGTACACGGCATCTGTCACCATCACCAGTCCTGGAAATCCAACGCAAACCGCCAGTGTGCAAGTCACCGTGGTCGCGCCGTTGGTTGGCTCCGGCAACGACAGCGATGGTGACGGCTTCTCCGATGCTCTGGAGACGATCGCCGGCACCGATCCGCACAGCGCCGCCAGCACACCGATCGGCCAGCCCCTCACCGCCGCGCTGATTCAATCGCTCACGATTTCGAAAGCGTCGATCAAACTAAATTTCATGACCGGCGGAAAGGACAGCATCTCTTTCTCCGGCACGCTGCTAATTCTTGCGGATTTCGCGCCGAACGGCCAAAAAGTTTTCGTCGATGTTGGCGGCAACGATGTTGGTTTCGTTTTGAACGCGAAGGGCCAATCCAAATCCGGCAACGATTCGCTGAAGATTTCAATCAAATCCAAGAAAGGCAGCGTCGCCGCGCAGACTGCCAAATATAGCGTAAAACTCAGCAAAGGCTCGTTCTCTGGTGCATTGGCCGACGAAGGCTTGACCGGCACGGCCGACTTAAAAAACGTTTCAAAAACCGTCGTCTTCTCTCTCATCTTCAACAACACCGTTCTGCAAAAATCGCAGACGCTGAGCTATACCGCAAAGAAAAACAAGTCGGGCAGCGCCAAATAGGTCGAAAGTCGAAAAAGTCGTTCACGTCTTGTCGCGCCCGTTCACCGCACTAATCACATCGCCCAGCGCCTGAAGATGCTTGCGCAGCACTTTCAGGCCGCTGTCGCTGAGCGTGTACCAACTCACCGGCTTGCGGTCCACGAATTCTTTCTTCACGCCGACGTAGCCGGCCTCCTCGAGCTTGCGCAGATGCGCGCCGAGGTTGCCGTCGGTTTCTTTGAGCAGGTTCTTTAAGCGCGAGAACGACAGCGCATCCGCGTCGCTTAGCAGCACCAGCGCGCCAAGGCGCGTGCGGTGCTGCAGCAGCGGATTCAGTTCGTTCAAGCGCTCGCCGGTGCGTTTCAGCGCATCATTCGGTCCGGGCATTGGCGCGCCTCGCAAGAATAAAATTCATCAACGATCCGAGGAAAAACGCGACGCCGATCAGCGTCCACACATAGCTTGAAATAAAAAAAATCGCGACGTAGCCCGCCGCCAAGATCAGTGCGTTCCAAATGAGCAGCGAACGCGAATGAACGGCCGCGAGCGCCATGCCCAGCGTGACCATCAATAAAATTGCCGGACCGACCCCGCTGGGTGTGAGCTGCTTGTTCATAACCATTAACGCCATCAATCCAATTGCCGCCGTGACACACAGCCAATGCCACAGCCAGCGCATTCCTTCAGTTCGCGAATTTTCGCCGCGCGCGACCTGGAAACGCCGCGCGAAGTAAAAGCTCAACGCGCCGCCGACCGGCCCCATGAGCAGCCAATACAAGCCCTCGTATTCAGGCCGCCAATCCAGAATCGGATAACCGGCCAGCGTGATAACGCCCCACAGCAAATAGATGGCGGGCGGTCCGTCCGCGTTTCGTTGTCGCTGCGCGACGACGTTTTTGATGAAATTGAGATCGTCCTGCGATTGAGCGGTATTTTCCATGGATTCCTCCCCAAACGGTTTCCTGTCCATAAGAGTACTCTACTATATAGAGTACTTTGTGTCAACTCTTTTCTTTGCTTTTTTTGAATTGAATGGCTGAAGGAATCACGCCGAGTCCTCGGTCATCCCTTCAAGGGAAGGGGTGGGGGCGAGCTTTGTCGTGGGCGCAGGCCCGCGGCGAATGCACGGTTGCGTCAATAGGAAGAACTTCATGCGCCATTGGCTCGCGTTGCTCCTGATCTCTTGTGCGTGCGCGCGCGCCGACTGGATTTATTTAAAAAGCGGCCGCACGCTGCAGGGCGAAGTCATTTCGCAAGACGACAAATTCGTGGTCGTGCGCGTGCTTTCCGGCGAAATCAAACTGCGCGCCGAAGACGTCGATTCCATCGAACGCCAGTCGCCGCAGGAATACAAATTCGATCTCGGCAAGCAACTGCTGCAACAGCGGCGCTACGACCGAGCCATCCAGATTTTCGAAGAAGGTTATCTCGCTGACAGAGGCGGCGAGCTGGCAAAGCGCAAACTCGCGCTCGGTTACGCCGAAGCCGCGCAGTACTACAGGGACCATCACCGCCTCAACGACGCGCGCGATATCTGCGAAAAATGGATCAAGCTCGATCCCGAAAATAAAACGCCCGAATTGCTGGCCGAAGAAGCGAAGCGCATGCTTGCCGAAGTTGCGAAGGAAGAAAAGGCCCTCGACGAGGCGATTTCAAACGCGCATACCTACGCGCAGAATTCGGATTGGAACGGCGCCATCGTCGCTTACGAGCGCGCGATCGACCTGACCCCCGACGCGCGGCGCATGGTTTCGTCCGAAATCGCGCACTGCTATGTCAGCCGCGCCAATGACCACGCGCGACGCAAACTTTCATTGGACGCAGCCAATGACATCGAGGCCGCGCTCGCATTCGATCCGTCGCTTGCCGACAAGCTCGAGCAGCTTTATGTCGCCAGTGTGCTGCCCGCGATTATCGACTGCATCGCGCACGGAGAGCTCGCTGCCGCTCAAGCCAGCATCAAGCGCGTGCTCGGCTTCGTGCCCGCCAACAAATCGGTGCTATACGTGTCAGGCCGGATCGAAGAGGCCGCCGGACATCTGCCCGCCGCCGCGGAGCAATACGGCCGCGCGCTGAAGATTCACGCGGCATCGCCCACGCAAGCGTACATCGACACTCTCCGCCAGCGCATCGAAGCGGAGTTGGGGATCAAGGGCGACACATGGAAAATCGATTCCGGCCTCGCCGACTCATCCGCCTTTGCCGCCGCCGCGGACGGCCCGGCCGAAACAAAAGAAACCGAGAATTTCCTGATCGTTCATCACAACGCCGCGCTCGCCGAGAAAGTCGCCGACGCCGCTGAATTCTGCCGCGCCGACATCATGGCCAAAATGGGCCTCTCTCCGCAATGGCGCGGCAAAGTCAAAATCATTTTGCATCGCACGCAAGCCGAGTACACCGCGCGCACTGCGCAGCCGGAATGGACCGGAGGCTGTTCCAAATTCGCCTATGAAGGCGGGCGCATTGTGGACGCGCAGATCCACTCGTGGCAAACCTCGCCGCGCCTTCTGAAATCCGTCATGCCGCACGAAATCACACACCTGATCGTCAACTCCAGCATGGCCGACCAAAGCGCCCTGCCGCGCGCGCTGCACGAAGGCTTCGCGGTGATGATGGAGCCGACGTTCCGCCAGGAATACTTCATGAATTTCCTGCGCCTGCGCATTAAGAGCCGCGATTTCATTCCACTCAGCGACCTGATCGCCTCGCGCGATTACCCGCGCGATCCGGAATTCTTCTATGCCGAAGGCTTCGCGCTGGTCAGCTATCTCGTGCAGGAAAAAGGAATCAAAAACACCGTCAGCATCATCAACGGCGTGAGCGCCTCGACGAAAGCCGAGAGCGAACTGCTGCGCATCTCAGGCCGCAAAACGCTCGACGACTTGCAGGCGGATTGGGTGGAGTGGCTGGGCAAGCAGGCGAAGTAAAATTAGTTTTGGCGATTCCGCGGGATCGTTTAATATATCACCGTATGGACGAGCATGATCTCTTGACCGCCCACAGCAGCAGTTCCGGCGCGGCTATCTCGGAGGGCGATGCGCCTACGGCTGCGTCCCGAGCGGCAACAGTGCCATTTGACCTTTCTCCGGATGCCGCCGCGTTCGTGCTGCAAAATCGACTTCAATCTGACTTGGAAGAACTCAAGTTTGCGGCGTGCAGTTTATTTTCCGGCGCTCGCAGGTTTGCGGTTACGCTTTCAACAGAACCCGAGGCCGAGCAAAATCCTTCGAAGCTGGTTCTCGAAGTCGATAGTGATTCGCCGCGGCGCGAATTCAACGACACAATCCTGAACTTGTTTCGAAATCTTCGCCATAGCCCACTCTACGATTTACTGACAACTATTCGTGCATAGAGCTTTCATGAACCCGATTGAATTCCTGCAAACAGCCGAAGAATTATTGGTCAGAAATGGCCGAGAGGCCGATCTGCGTTCAGCCGTAAGCAGAGCGTATTATTGTGATTATCAGGAACTTCGTCTGGAAGTCATCAAGATTAATGCTCGAATTCGAAATACAGCGGGCTTAGGCGGAACCCAGCAGATCAGTCACATTAAGCTTTGCAACGCGTTGATCGGATTAGGACGTTTCGATCCGAAGATCGAAAGCATCGGTCGGAAACTCGACAGTCTCAGAGAGAGCAGAAACAAAGCAGATTACGAGCTTCAGAAATCGCTTAGCGCGGCAAAGGCCGCCGAGCAACTTGAAAATGCGAAAGAAATTCGTGACCAAATTTCGTCCTGCGGCGGTGCGGCAACGCTCGCCAAAAGACTCGAAACTTATTTAAATCAATTGTCGCCGCAAACTCCGTAACGCGCTCACTTCCCGCACCGCACCGTCCCCTCGCAGCTTTCGCACACATACTCATGCTCGACGCAATGCATCATGCGTTTGTCGAGCAGATCCAGAATCAGATCGTCGATTCCCAACGTCGGCGCAACGTGATAATGCGTGCCCGGACATTGTTGCGCAGCTTCCGCCGTTAGCCGCGGAATGTCCTGCGTCCAGTGCTTGCCGGGTCCCAGAAAGAACGGCAGCACGACGATGCGTTCCGCGCCGCGTTCGACGCATTTCTTGTACGCGGTGGAAATCGACGGCTCGGCGATTTCCATGTGCGCCGGCTCGACGATGTCGTGTTTTGATCTGAAACGCACCGCAAAAAGCTGCGCGACGCGTTCGAGCATTTGGTTGCTCTCGCCGCGCGTGGAGCCGTGATCGACAATGATGACGCCGTTTTTCATGCGCTGTGCGGCCCTCTGAATTGTTTGTAAATCATATAGGCCGCCATGCCCAATCCAATCACAGAAACAAAGCGCCGCGACCAGCGCGGGCCGACTTTTTTCGCCGCGCCCGCGCCCAGCCACCCGCCCATCACCGCGCCCACCGCCATCGACAGCGCGATCGGCCAGTACACGACGCCCATCGCCGCAAAAATAATTGAGCTGATTCCGTTAATCACGAACGCGGCCAGATTCTTGAGGAAATTCATGCGGTAAATGTCGCCCACGCCCATCAGGCTGAGCGCCGCCAGCATCATGATCCCGATGCCTGCGCCGAAATAACCGCCGTAGACCGCGACCAGAAATTGAAACGCCAGCGCTCGTTTGCGCGGCGGCGCGTGCGCTTGTTGCGCGACCGCGTCTCGTTCAACGGACAGCTTCGCGTCCGGCGCTTTTTTAAAAAGCAATCGGCTGATTGTGTCGTGAAGCAAAAAAATAATCGCCGCGAGCAGAATCAGCCACGGCACGATCGCGTCGAATTGGCCTTTGGATGTGACGATCAGCAGAATCGAGCCCACGACGCCACCGAGAAAACTGACCACGTAAAACGAAAACATCTTCCCAATGCCAACGCTTTCGGCGCCGCGAAACCCGCGCGCGCCCATGAACGCTGCGGGAACCAGGCCGACCGTGTTGGTGTAATTGGCGCTCTTCGCGTCCATGCCGCACGCCAGCATGACCGGAAAAGTCAACAGCGTCCCGCCGCCGGCCACCGAGTTAACGGCGCCGGCGAGGATCGCGACGGCAAAGGTGACGAGGCAATGTGTCGGTGTGATGGCGGCTTTTTGTGGTAATCAAATAGCAAAGCTGCGGAAGCTGAATGACCCCGAGTCAGTCACGGCGCGTCGCCGTGCTGACAGCCGGGAGCCATTCGCCAAAGGCGTTTACTTCTTCTTCGCCGCTTTGTCTTTCTTCGGCTTCTTCACTTCTTTTTTCTGAGCGTTGTTTCCCTTACCCATCGGAGCACCCTCCTGAAATGAATTTTGCGGATTCGCGCGCTCCACGCGGAGCACACCATTTTTTTACATAACCCTTTCATCGTCTTGACGCAAGACTTAATTTAGCGTTTCGAAAGATTTTGAATTTGCCGGCGCAAAATTTTTATGCCTGTCCTATCATTCGCAGATTCGCGCGGCGAGCGGCGCCGCGCGAAAAACGACTGCATTCAAGGTTCGCGCCGAATATGCCCGATGGCTCGCCAGCTAAAATCAAAACTGAATCGATTTTCGTTCGCCGCGTACTGTTGTGCGCCGATCCGAACTGGCTCGCCTTCATGGCCGTGTTTTCGTTGCCGGCAATTTACGAACTGGCCTGCGCCCTCTTCAGCAGCGGCGATGCGCGCTCGATCCGAATCGCACAGGCTGAATTTTTTTTCGGCTTGGCGGTTTACGCCGGCGTCTTGAAGTGGCTCGGCTGGAATATCTTCACGCGCTGGCTCCCCGATGATTCCAAACCGCACAGTTACGCGCTGTTCCCAGCAGAGATTTTCTGCGGACTGGCGCTGGCCTGTGCCTGGTTCTACCTGCGAAATTTCATCGGCGCGCTGTGGCCGGCGAGCTACAGTTTGTTGGAACTGAGCGTCTTAAAATATCTCGCAACTGCGGTTCATCTCATTGCATTGGTTAGCCGCGCGCGTTCTCGCGAGCGCGTCTTCACGCTCGACAACTTAAGGCGCACTTTGCTGGTGCTGTCGATGTACGCGGCTTGCGTCCTCGCGCTTTTTCTGGCGCTGCGAGACGTCTCTCCTGCGCTGCACGTTCAATCCACCGATCCGTTTTATCACGCCTACAGCGCACTGATGTACCTGCGCCATGGCGTTGCTTACAGCATTTTCAACGGCGGCGAACCACTCGTCTATACCTCCGGGTTTGGCGCGATCAACGCCGTGGCCGCCGCGGTTGCGCCGCTCTCCGTAGTTCGCGCGGTTGCCATTCAACACATCTTTCTCATCATCGTTGCGTTTTTTCTGATGACGAGCGCCATCGGCGCAATCGCGCGCCGTCCGCTGTGGCTGCTGCATTGGACGCCGCTTCCATTTTTGTTGCTGCTGCCTGTTCACAATCTCGCGCCGTGGATTCATTACGAGGGCGCGCCGCGCCAGTGCGCACCGGCGCTGCTTGCAGCGATCGTTTTGCTCCCAACCCTGCTTCCCGCAACGCGCGCAAAATCGCTCTACGCAATTTGCGCCGTCGTTGCGGTGCTTGAAGGGCTGGCGGCTGCGTTAAATCCGGTCTGCGTTCCATTCCTCTTCGTGCTGGCGCCTGTTTCGCTCGGAGCGCTCTGCTTTCGCGCGCGCGCAGCGAAAATGCCGCTTGCTCGCATCGTCGCGTCGCACGCCGGCGCGCTGCTCGTGATCGGCGCGCTGCTCCTCTATTGCGATCAATATTATCGCCGTCTTGCTTTTGGCGGTCAGCGCCCCAGCGTGTCCGGCCAAGTGCTCCCGGCGCATCCGATCAAATTAAATTCAGCCCAAGGGCTTGCGCAGATGGCTTCCGCGCGCCCGCTTGCGTTTGACACAAGCATCGAAGAAATCGTACTGCGGCGTCCGCGCTTGCAATGGTTTCCGTTTGGCGCTCTGGCGCTGTTAGGTATGAGCGCACTTGTCTGGTTCGCAATGGGGCGACACTCAGAAGCTCCGCGCGTTCTGCTCGCCGCCGCGATGAGCGCGGGCGTATGGTTCGTTTTAAAATATCTGGCCGCGTTTTTGATTGGCGCACTCTCGGCGAACTCCGATTCGTGGGACGCGAGCACGCTTTGCGTTTATTTGAAACTCATGCTTTTCCGCATACAAGTCGTGCTGCTCTTTTTTGTCGTCGCGTCGTGTGCGTCGATTTTGTATGCATGCGCGGACAGACTGGCTCGACCGGCGCGAATTGCGGTGCTTGCCGCAGCGGCCGTCGCGATTGTGGCCATTCTGCCGTGGCGAACGATGATCGACGTGCGCAAAGCCGGTTTCGATATTCCCAATTCAGGATGCATGGGAAACGTGTCGGTGGACGACCTGAAGCTTGTGAAGTGGGCGGACCGAACCATCGGCAATGGACCGGGGATCATTGGTCTGGCCGCAACAACGGTGGCGATCAACGAGGAGAAGCACCTCTATCCCTTCAGCGGCGCGCAGGCGATGCCGCTGTACAGCGAGTGGTTGAATTATTGTTTCCTCGTCGGCGATCCGAAGCGCAAGTACAGTTTCGACGATTACATGGCACACATCCAAACCAATTTCGACGCGCGCTGGTGCTTCGACAACGGCATCGCTTATTTCTATATCAACCGCGATGTCCGCTCCTTCTACAGTTCGTTCGACGACGCGATCGCCGCGGGAAAACTCAAAGCGCTGCAAACGTATGGTAATTCGACGATCTACGCCGTCGTGGCCGAGCCTGCGCCGCCTCCAAAATGAAACTCCTCACGAGCGCTTGCGCACTTCCTCCTCCAGCATACGCAGACGCTGCTCCATGATCGCCAGCTCCTGCATCAGCCGGATGTTGCGCCGATGCTGGTGCGTCAGCGAGACGGAAACCGTGAAAGAAAAAATGTAAATCGCGGCCAGCGAAATGAAGAGCACCGCCGTCGGATACGCGAGATGCGCGCGCCGCGCGGCGAACTCGATTGCCTCGGGGAAAATGCCACAGAGCAGCACGATGGATGCCGCGCAGATCCACATCACGGCGTACTTCTCGCGCAAATCGCGGCTGCGCACCCAATACAGCGTCAGTAAAAACGCCGTCAGCCCGCCCATCAGCATCAGCAATTCGGCACTCATCGCGGACTCCTTTCAAATTTTTTCGCGCGCGCGCAGCCGGTCGATCACGATCGCGAGCGACACCTTCACCATGTAGTAAATGGTTCTGAAGTAACGTATCGAAGTGATCCCGCCCTGGCGCTCGCGCATGCGCACGGGGATTTCGCCGATGTTGAGCTTGTTGCGCGCGCACCAGAAGAGCGATTCCGGCTCCGGATAATCGTCGGGATAGCGTTCCGAAAAACGCTTCCACGCGCGAGGCCCGGCGCAGCGAAAGCCGCTGGTGGGGTCTGTGACGCGCACGCCCGAGAGCAGCCCGATCAGCCGCGAAAAAAAACGGATGCCGACGCGGCGCGTCAACGTCGATTGAAAATTGCCTTCCGATTTTTGAAGAAATCGCGAACCGATGCACAGGTCGAGGTGTTTGGCTTCGCATTCGGCGACGAGCGCTTGCAGGTACGACGCGTCGTGCTGGCCGTCGGCATCGAATTGAATCGCGTACGTAAAACCACCGCGCCTGGCCGCGAACAAATAACCGGCCTGCACGGCCACGCCGATGCCGCCATTGGACGGCATGTTGATCAAATGCACGGGCAGGCGGCTGGCGCGCGCAGCCTCCTGCGCCGCGGCGGCGGTGCCGTCGCGCGAGCCGTCGTTGATCACCACGATCTCAAATCCGTCCGGCAGCGCTTGCAGCGCGGCGATGGTGCCGGGCAGCGCCTGCTCCTCGTTATAGGCTGGAATGACGATCAGGTTTTTCATTCAGCGCGCACGCACACGAAAATGAATTGGTTTGCAAACAGAGGCCGCCACAGCCGCGAGAAAAAATGCTCCACCGGATAAATCCAGCGCTCGTAAAATTGAAACGAGCCGCGTTCGGACATCTTCGTATTCTGCCGCGAGGCCGCGTCATGCTTTTTCACAAACGTCTGATACATCCACACGACTGGCGCGGGCACGAAATCGATCTTCTCAATCTTCAATCCGGCGTCCGCAAGAAACACGCGCGCGGTTTTCATCGTGTAAAAATGCAGATGCGTTTCATCCAGGATGCCGCCGCTCTTCGACATATTGAATCGGCCAAAAAAGAGCCCAAGCCGCGTATAAAAACAGGCAATGTTTGGCAGGGAGACATACACACGGCCTGCGTTTTTCAGTCGCGGAAGAAGCGCCGCAAGCGTTGCGCGCGGGTTGAGCAAATGTTCGAGCACGTCGGCGAAAATCAGCGCGTCGTACGCACCGCCAATCACGGAGACCGCGTTCGGATCGTTCAAATCCATCACGCGCACGGAGGCAATCCGCTCGCGTGCAATGCGCGCTTCGTCCTCCGAATGCGTGATGCCATCAACGGTGTTGCCGTTTCTTGCAAGCAATTCGCCAAGCGCGCCGGTGCCGCAGCCGACATCCAGAATTTTGCGGCCGGTCAGCGCTTTCAACGCCCGCCAAAGCGGGATGTTGACGGATTCGTAGATCATCGGCGACGGCTTATACTCGATGCGCCGTGCTTTTCCAGCGTTGATCAGTTTCACCAATACGCTACGATCATGGCTTCTCGCAGCGAATATGGATTGGATTCTTGGCGAACATTACAAATGCAACTGCCTCTGGCACGGCCGCGAATTCGAAACTCGATCGCTTATCGGGCCGTCATTTACCACTGTGGGCCAGAACTCTTTTATTATATTTATTTCCACCGATCTATTTGTACCTCACCGCGAATGTGATTTTCTCAGGAAGTTCGACGCCCATTTGGGATGCAGAGCAGCAGCAGGCGCCGTATTATTCACTCCTGGCGGATAGCGTTCGCGCGCATCAATTGATACTTTGGAATCCAATGAGCAACGGAGGCGCGCCGGATTATGCGGTGCCGGATTTCTTTTTGCTTTCGCCGGTCACAGGCGCGGTTGCGTATATTTTCGGCGGTTCGCTGGCGAGCTTCAAATTGTATTGGTTTCTGGTCTGGGTTTTCGGCGCGTGGGGGATTGTCAACCTTGGCCGCCACCTAAAAGCGCCTGGATGGGGAATCTGTTGTGTCAACGCGGGATTCATGTTTTCCGGAGTGTACTGCGGGCAAGCCGAGAATATCAGCGGACTTTCGGCAATGTCCGTAATACCCTGGATTGTGTGGAGATTGGATGTTGCGCTCAAAACGGGACGCATTCTTCCAGCATTCCAAGCCGCGCTGCTGTGGGGGCTTTCGGGACTTTGCTCATACATTGGATTGACCGCGCTGACGGGCTGTTACTGTGTACTTTGGATGGCTGGACGGCTGATGACCTGGAGCGAAAGCGGCGAAGTTCACGAGAGGACAAAGCGTTGGATGTTCGGTTTAGCTGTCACTTCTATTTTCGGATGTTTTGGCTTGCTGATCGTGTCACCGATCTTGGCGGGATTAGGGATCGAATTGGCCGGCTACTCAGATCGCGCGGGAGTCTTGTCCAGATCTGTTGCAATTGGCGATAACGTGATCGATCCGCGAGCGCTCTTTTCATTTGCCAGTCCTTATGTATCTATTTTAAAAATGAATAACTACACAACGATATGGCCGAACACAGATACTTGTCTTATCAGCATTTACTCTGGTGCTGCCGCAACGGTGCTTGCATTCGCATCGTTGTTAGCGCGGAATTCTATTCGGTGGCGGCTGTGGCTCTTTGGGCTGGGGCTTCTCTGTTTGATGGCAGCGCTTGGGTATCATACGCCCGTCCGAGGCTTGCTCTATGATTGGTTTCCGCCCACGCGCTATTTCCGGCATCCGGCGATTTTTAGGTACTATTGGATATTTACTATTTCATACTTGGCCCTTTATGCCGCGCGCGACATTGAAACGGCTGCGCGTTCAGTTCGCGCCAGCAGATTTTTAGCAGCAATTGCAGTTTTCGCAGCAGTTATCGGAATAGCATGGACCCTGATCGCGTGTTCTTCAAATTACCTCACGTTGTCCGACGCGGCCCGCTTTCATCTTTTTGCCATTTGGCTTCTGCTGGCGGCAGCATGTATAGCGCGAAGTTTTGCCCGCCGGCTTTCTCCAGCGGCAATTGTCGTTATCGCCTGCATCGACGGCGCGCTTTCATTTCAAATGAATCGCGCAATCATGTGCAGCGAAGATCCCGGCACGCTTCAATTCTGGTCGGACACCGAGAAGCAGCACAATCCGTCGCTAAACTTTACGAAGACCGGATTCGACCGCGAATTGCAAGCAATGGCCAGGCCGCCGTACATGTACAATATGCTTCACAACTATAATCTAATTTTGAAGCGTTCGGCGTTGAAGAGCTATTCGCCGCTAAGCAATGAATACCATCGGAAGATTGCCGATACGCCTTTGCTGGCAAATGCGGCGATTGGGGAAAATAGGATTTGGTTTGCGCGGGACGCGCCGGAGATAATACCTTCACCGGCAAACTTTGAGGCATATAAGGCACGAGCGCTTGCAATTAACGCGGCGCCAATTGTGCGGCATACTCGCGATTCGCTATTGCACCACGCGAATACTGAATCTGCTGAAAGCAATCTTGCGGAACTGAAGGCTCCGCTCGACATGCCGGCTCAAATCATTTCATATACTCCCAACGCGCTGAGTCTGCGCGTCACTGCGCCCGCAGAAGGTTGGCTGCTTGTTACCGAACGCTGGGCGCTCGGCTGGCACGCGAAAGTCAATGGCGTGGAAACCGAGGTTGTTCCAGGCAATTTCATTTTTCGATGTATTAAAGTACCAGCCGGCGAGATTAGCGTTGATTTTTATTACCGGCCTATTGGAATGCCGTGGCTTTTATACTTAAGCTATACAGTCATTCTTGCAGTCGCGTGCATTTCGCTGGCGAAATGGCTGGCGCGTTTCTTTCACGCCAGTTCCTGAACCATGCCGAGATACTTCGCCACGTCGTCGCGGCTCAACAGGCCCGCGATGCGATCGGCTGTAATTACCAGCATCTCGTCCACGTTTTCGCGTTCCATGCGCTGAAGCGCGGACCACAGTCCGGCTTCCGGACTGATGCGCCGGATTTTATCGAGCGGCACCATCGCGTCGCGAACCGTCTTCGCCGCCCATTGCTCGCGCGGGACATCTTTTACTTCGTGAAGGGTGACCGCACCGATGGTCTCATCGCCGTCGCGCACCAGGAAAGTGCGATGGCCGTGCACAAGAATGTGATCATCGACCAATTGCTGAAGCGTTAAGTTCGCCGGAACCTCATCGCAATGATTCATCGCGTTGGAAACCTTGTGGCCCGCAAGCAGCCCTCGAAACTCAGCCCGATGCACTTCCGCGGTTGCGGCGTTGTCGAGGAACCAGCCGATAAAGGCGATCCACAATCCGCCGAGATTGCCGGTCATGACGCTCAAGACGCCGAGGAAGATGAATAGGTAGCCAAAGCCGCGGCCAATATTTCCGGCGATGATCGTGGCGCGGCGCATGTCTTTTATTGCTCCCCAGATCAGCGCGCGCAAAACGCGCCCGCCGTCCAGCGGGTATCCGGGGATCATGTTGAAGACGACGAGCATAAAATTGATGAACGAAAGATATTTTGCCGGCCCAAATACTTCGGGAATATTTGGCGCGACGATCGTGATCGCAAAGAAGACCACGCTCAGCGCAATGCTGACCAGCGGGCCGGCCACGGCGATCGCGAATTCAGCCAGCGCGCTCGGCGGTTCGGCGCCAAGCTGCGCGACACCGCCGAACAGGAATAACGTGATGCTGCGCACGGGCACGTTGAAAGCTTTGGCGACCACCGCGTGGCCGAGTTCGTGCAGCAGCACGCTGGCAAAAAAGAGCAGCGCCGTTGCCGCGCCCATCAGCCAGTATTGCTGCGGTTGCCAGCCCTTAAACTCCGCGGGATAGTAAGTGGCCGCCAGCATCCACGTGAGGAGGGCGAAAATGAGAAACCAGGAATAATCCAAGCCGATGGATATTCCCAGTATTCTGCCGAGAGAAATGTTTTTGCGCATCATGGCCGAGTTCTCGTTATTGCGACAAAGCACTTTAGCGTTGCGGCGGTTTGATGGTTTTGCCCGGCACCGCGAAAGTGCTTGCTTCGTCGCGAACATCTCCCTCCAAAGAATCTTCTATTTCCTGCTGTTTCTTTGCGTTGCGTAGATGATGTTGATGCGATATGGGCCGCTCGCTTTTGTGCGGCCGTTCCGAATTTGCTCTCTGTTTGGCTGGCATTTTGACACCTCCCGGCGGATAGAGCCTTGCACTCGTAATCATCTCGCAATGCCTGTACCAAAGCTCATGCGATTGGCACTTTCAGTTCGTCCGATTGGCGTTAAAAATAAACGCATGGATTTGCCATGCAACGCCCCCGATTCCGCCGCGCAACACCGCCAAGCCGCGCCGAAAAAATTGCGCGCCGCGGTCATGACATTGTCCACCACGCGCAGCAAAGAAAACGATCTCGGCGGAAAATATATTTGCGACGCGCTGGCGGAAGCCGGCCACGAGATCGTCTGGTACGAAGTGGTGAAGGACGATGCGCCGTCGATCGCGTCGATGCTGTGCGCGCTGCGAGAACATCACGAATTGGACATCGTCGTTTGCACGGGCGGCACCGGCATCAGTCCGATGGATCTGACGATCGACACCGCGCGCCCATTGTTCGACCGCGAATTGACGGCGTTCGGCGTAATGTTCACAGTGTTGAGCCACGCTGAAGTGGGCATGGCCTGTCTGCTTTCACGTGCCACCGCCGGAGTCATGAAAGACAAAGTGGTCTTCTGCCTGCCGGGCAGTCCGAAGGCGTGCAAGCTGGCGATGGAGAAAATCATCCTTCCCGAAGCGGGGCATATTGTGAAGCACGCGCGGGAGAAGGGCAGGGGTCAGGAGGCAGGAGTCAGGAGACAGGAGAACAACGGCTAAACCACTGCGCGGTTTTTCTACTTCCTCGTTTGCAAATCAGTTGGTGGCGCAATTTGAATGCATCATTTTACGGACTTTGAAATATGACCGATCAAGAATACGAATCGCTGAATCTTCTTTTTGCGCAGGATGTCAACACGGCGCTTGACGCGCTGATTGCCAAACTGGCGGAAGGTCCGGAGCATCATGCGCTGTTTCGCGCGAAGCTGTTAAAAAAGCGCGTCGAATTGGGTTTGCCGCTCATTAATCCCGGCGAGTTGAAAGGCGCGCCGCCGGATGCGCGCGAGACGTATGAAAATTACGTCGAAACGGTCTGCCGCGAGATTGGGGCGAAATACCTCGCTGAAAACAACATCGCTCAAGCGTGGCGCTATTTCCGGACGATCGGCGACAACGCGCTGGTCCGCGAAGCCATCGAAAAAATCGATCCGAAAAATGCGAGCGACGAGATTCTGGAAATCGCGATCGGCCAGGGCGTGCATCCGCTGCGCGGATTTGAAATCACGCTGGAGCGCGACGGATTGTGCCGCGCGATTTCGACATACGACACGGAATTTTCGTCCGATTTAAGCGACAAGCGCGCCGGCGCGGCGATGCTGGTGCGCGCGATTTACAAGGATTTGGTGCTAAACGCGCGCAAACAAATCTTCGAGCGCTTCAACGAATACCCGCCCGAAACGGATTTGATCGACTTGGTGCGCCACCGGCCGTGGATGTTCGAGAACGCGAATTATCATTCGGACCCGTCGCATTTGATTTCGGTCTGCCGCATCGGCGTGATCGTGGACACGCAGCCGGAGCAGATCATGGCGCTGAGTTTTAGCGAATACGGCAAGCTGCTCGACAAGCGCCATCAATACGAGGGCCGCGCGCCGTTTGAAGGCGGGTACAGCGATTACGCGCGCTATTACCGCGCGGTGCTCGGGCAGAACGCCGAGGAGACGATCGCATTTTTCGAAGACAAGCTGAACACGTACGACTTGCACAGCATGGAGAGCTTTCCGCTGGAAGCGATCCTGCTGCTGTACTGGCAATGCGGCAAAAAAACGGAGGCGCTGAATTTCTGGCGCGAGCGTTTTCAATACACCGCGCCGGAACAGCGAGGAACGATCACGCCATCGTACTACGAACTGTGCATGTTCGCCGGCGATTATCAGCGGCTGGAGGAATCCGCGAAAAACCAGGGCGATTCATCGGCGTGGGCGGCGGCGAAGATATTTGCAGCGCGCCAGAAGCCCGAGGCGGGGAAATCATAATGGGCTTTCAAGACCGCGAATATATGAAGGGGGGCGAAATGTCCTCCGGGCGCTCACGGCGCTGGTCTGGTAAATTCGATCAATGAAACGGCAGTTCTCCAATGCCGCCGCGCATCGGTCGCGGCCTGTTCCCAAGATTTTTCTGGACCTTTTTCATCGTTTCGTGTCTATTGTGGGGCGTTCGCTCCAATTTTCTGGAATGCGAGGACGTATGCGCCGCGTGTTTGGCGACTTGTTTCTTGTTGCATTATTAACGAGCGTGGCGGGCTCGCTTTGGGCCGAGCAACCGCCGCCGCCGCCGGTTACGCCGCCCGCCACTCCCAGGCCGCAGACAGGAATGTCTGCGCCACCCCGCCGCGTCACGCAGGAACAATTGGACGCGGCGGACGCGCAGTTCACCGGATCGGCAAACTACGACGAAGTCGCGCATGAGTTGCTAGAGCAGTTTCTGAATTTCAAAATCACCAACCAGAAAGCAGAAGTGCACGCGTCGAAGCTGAGCTACAAGGAAGCGCGCGAGGCTCGGGCGAAAGAAGCGAAGGAAGCCAAAGAGGCGAAGGCGGCGGCGAAAAATGCGCCCGCGAAACCGGATGAGTACAGCATCGCGGACATGGATGCCTACACGGTCAACGCGCAGGATTGCGCGCGAAAACTGGTCTCGTTGGGGAAGCGCGCGGTGCCGGAGACGGCGGAATTGTTCCGGGCCAGTTACGCAAAACCAGAGAAAGCGGCCGATGCGCTGCAGACGGCTCAGGTGACCTATTATACCGCGTGGGTGCTGTCGCACATTCGGCTGGCGGAGGCGGCCAAGCCGTTGATTCCGCTGCTGACGAACACCGCGGCGCGCTCGGATTTGCGCGTGATTGCGGTCGATGCGGCGGGCTGGGAGAAACTCGACGAAGGCGTGGCGCTGCTGCAGAAAATTGCGGTGATCGATCCAGACACGGAAGTGCGCAAGCGCGCGGTGGGGCAGTTGTCGATGATTCCGGAGCATTGGGTGCAGAGCGAGCCGGTCTTCGTCAGGCTGCTGGACGATCCGAACGAAGACATTCGCACGCAAGCGGTGAAGGCGTGCCATTACGCGCACATTTTTTTGAGCGCGAATCCGAAGCTGGTTCAGTTGATCGAAAAGGACGAGTCGCCGGTGGTGCGTCAATATGCGCTGCTGACGCTGGCGCGGTTGAAAGTGCGCGAAGCTCAGCCGGCGCTGATTCGGATGCTGGCGAAGATCGATTTGGACGAGAAGATCAGGAAGCAGGCGCTCGCCACGCTGGTGTCGATCAGCGGCGTGCCGTTCCGCGATGTTGACGGGGCGCTGAGTTGGTGGGCGAAGCAGGGAAAGGAAGAGTTCGAGGCCATTGAGAAGCGCTCCGGCGCGGAGGCGGCGGAGTCAAACGATGCGGAATTGCTGCCGATGAAGCCGCTTCCGAAATTCAAAGCTGCGCCGGCGGAGATCGCGGATGTGGTGCCGTTGAGCGACACGAAGTCAAAGGCGGCGGAGTTGTTGCCGGAGGATGTGCCCGCAGTAGCGCCCACGCCGTTCAATTCGGCGAAAATGCCGGAGCTAACCAAAGACGCGCCGGCGGTGCCGCGCAAGGTGGACGGCTCGGAGAGCCGTCCGACGGTGAAGGCGGAGAATGCGAAGGCGAGCGTGGTCGAGCCGCTGCCTGGAACGCGTTTCGACGATGCGCCGCCGGAGAATTTGGATCCCAACGAATCGACTGGATCGCAGCGGCGCAAAAAGCGGCTCGCGGAACAGCCATGAGCGCGCAGCATTCGTTTCCTGAAAAAAAAATCGGCGTGAACGCGAACGGCGGCGATGGCGTCGTGGACGCGCACGTTGTCGATGGCGCGGGAGCCACGCTTGCAAGTGCGAGCACAGGTGGCGGGATTGAAGGCGTTCCTTCAGGGAGGAATACGAATCACGGCGGCAGGAGTGCCGCCGCTCCTACGGCGGGCGAATTCGCGGGGCGCGTTGCGTTGTCGGCGGGGTTGATTGCGCTGGTGTTTGCGGTGTGGATGGTGAATTTGCAGGCGGCGGCGGGATGGACGGGGTTGTATGCGCGGATGGCGCCGCGTTTGAGCGTCTTCGGGATGGGGTTGTTCACGGCGCTGGCCATACAAGGATGCCGCGTGAAAGCGCGGACGCTTTTGGTGTGCGCGGGTTTGGCGCTGGCGGGGATGTTCGCGCTGCAAGGGTGGGCGAATCTGTTTGAAGTCGTGAAACCATCGGCGGAGACGCTTGCGATGTCCGGCGGAAAGCCGCGCGATTGGGCGAGCGCGGGCGGGAATGTGTACCTTCACGCGCGGCCGGACATGCTCGGGCCGGGGCCGGCGCTGCTGTTGATGCGCCTGGAATGCGCGCTGTTCGCGGCCGTTTTTTTGGGGACGTGGATCGGGCAAGGCGCGTGGCGCGCGTGGCATTTCGTGACGCTGCTGATGTTCGCGGGCGTCTTCGACGCGTGGCTCAATTGGCAGCACATTCCGGAGAGCGTGGACGCGGCCTCACCGCTGGCGGTGCTGCGCATGCCGTTCGTTCCGGCGCTGGGGCGGATGACGCTGGCGCCGGCGTTCACAGATATTATGTTTATCAGCGCCGCGTTTGAAGCCTCGCGCGTGTTCCGCATGCATGTGTTCTGGCTGGCGCTCGGCGCACTCACAGGCTATTGCAGCGGCGGATTTTTTGGGCCGGCGCCATTTTTGTCGATGCCGCTGGTGGCGATTGGGATGATCGTCGCCGCGTGGCCGGACATGAAACTCGACGAGAATTCAGTGGGCAAAGCGTTCTTGGCGCTGGCGCTGATGATTCTGATGCTGGCGGGCGTGAGGCTGCTGCGGATTGAATTGAATGCGCCGCGCGAACAGAATGCGGCGCCGCCGGAGTTGAGGAATGCGGCGTAGTCAGGGATCAGGGGTCAGGAGTCAGGGGGCCAGGGACTTTATCGCAGCCTCCGCGCACGCAGCGCCGGATTCACTCGCACCGCCGGGCGCGGCGGAGTCTTTGCTCCAGCGGGCGGCGTGATGCCTGGCGACGACGGCGGCCGTTGCACGGGTTGCGGGATGCCCGGCGATGAGGGCGGGCGTTGCACGGGCCGCGCGATTTTCTTCACTGTGGGCCGTGGCGCGGGGCGGTAGCCGGGCCGCAAACCCGGCCGCGCGGGGCGATACATCGGTTTCGCCATCGGCTTCACCGGCGAACGCATCTGCACGGCCGGCCTCGGCGCGCTGCCGGCGGCCGCCAGTTCCTGCAAAATCCGCGCGATCGCGTTCGCGACAATTTCGGCGCTGAGCGCTCGATGCTCCGGGTCTTTGACCAACATCAATTTCACCAGCGTCGCCGTCCTCGGATTCAGCTCGGGGCGCAGCGCTTTAACGTCTAGCGGCTCGTCGTCGAGGTGCATGCGCAAAATTTCCTGCGGATCGTCGGCCAGAAATGGCGGCGCGCCGATCAGCAATTCGAAGAGCGTCGCGCCAAGGCTGTAGATGTCGCTGCGCGGATCGTTGAGCGCCGTGCCTTTGATGATCTCCGGCGCCACGTAAGGCGGGCTGCCCGCGAAGGTGCCGGTGTCGGTGGTCGTGCGCACCACTTGCGCGATGCCGAGGTCGGTCAGCTTGGCGACGCCGTCGGCCGTGAGCAGAATATTGTCGGGCTTGACGTCGCGGTGCAAAATCCCGCGCGCATGCGCGGCTTTGAGTCCCAGCGCGGCTTGCTGCACGATCTCCAGCGCGCGCTTCTCGCTCAAACGCCCACCTTCGGCTTCCATTAATTGGCGCGTCGAACCGCCGTCCAGCAGCTCCATCGCAAAATAATTAAGCCCGTGATCGGTGCCCACAAAATAACCGTGAACAACGTTGGGATGGTTGAGCTGCGCGACCGCGCGCGCTTCACGCAAAAACTGCTCGACGGCTTCGTCGTCCTGCGCGATGTCGGTGTTAAGGATTTTCACGGCGACTTCGCGGTTAAGCGATTTTTGAAGCGCCTTGAAGACCGCGCCGCTGGCGCCTTCGCCGAGATGTTCGACCAATTCAAAATCGCCCAGCGTATCGACGCTTTGGAGCGGTTCGCCGGTGTCGGCCTCGATCGTGTCCACGGCCATGCGCGCCAGCATTCCGCGGCTGACGAGAAAGTCGCCGAAACTGAAGCTCGCGCCCATCTGCTGCAATTTCAAATAGACCGTCAGCGCCGCGCGCCCCTGCTGCTCGTCAAGCGCCTTCGCCTGCACGGCACGCTGCAAGAGTTGTTCTGGTTCAAGCGCCATATCGGATCACCGTCGTGGTGCGTTTGCCGGACGAATAGAAAACAAGAGTATAGCGCGCGGGCGGGGCGGAGTCGAGGGAGGAGTGGCGGGGAAGAAGGAGTGGGGTGCACGACAGTTTAGGCGGAAAATTCAACCATTAGCGACGATAACTCGTTGTCTTGCGAAGCATCCGCGGTGAACGGATGGACGTTTCAGGTTACAGGTTACACGTTACAGGTTGCGTTTCCGCGAGCGCCAGCGAATCCAGCGCTCGCACAGAAACCAAACGATAATTAGTACTCCTATTTCGATGAGGACATTCAACAGGACCGCGTTAATCCGAACATATTCTTCGGAGACTGAGCCAAGTGACACCGGTTCTCCGTGAATGAACTGAATGTCGTCGGTTAACTCTGAAATGATGTAAGGAAATCCGCGCGTTCGCAACCTGTGAATTACAACCGGAAATCTGACGCCGCTCACATGCGCAATCGGTGGTAATCGCAGCGCATCCTCCTTCGACAGCGCGCCTTGTCCGTATTCGCCGCCAAAGTACTTTGCTGTGACAGGAACTAAACTCGTCCACATCATTCCGCCCGCGGCGAACATCAGCAGCACGGCGGTAGAGAGATGAATTTGAAAGCGTCGTTTGCGCAGCGAAGACAAATTCTACCGCCCTCGATTTATCACCCACCATTTCCTTACGATTTCGCCCACGATCCAGCCGACTATTGCGAAAAAAAACATTCCGAGAACAACGCTGAGACTCCCGAACGCCGCGTGCCCCAGCGCGCTGGTGAAGCGATAGCCGTCGGCGCCGCGCCGCACGAAGACGCCGGCTTTGATCAGAATCCACGAGGGCAGCGCCAGCGGCGACGGCTCCCACTGCGCGGACGGAATTCCATGCGGCGGAGTGTCGCCGGGAATCGGCAGCGCGTTGATGTACAGCGAGGCCCCGCCGTAAATCGCGCCAAGCATCAGAAACGAAAAGAGAATGAAGCGAAAGAGCGAAAGCCCCTTGGGAAGTCCGCCGCCTTCGCCGGCTTTTTGAGGGAGGGGGGAGGAGGGAGGAGGGGGGAGGGAAGAATTGCTCATTTTTGCCAAAGCCCCCTCTTCTCCCCTCCCTCCTCCCCTCACTTCACGCGTCCCATTTTCTTCAGCAGCGTCGCGCCCATGTCCGACGGGCTGTCGCAGACGGCGATGCCGGCTTCGCGCATCGCGTTGACTTTGCTCTCCGCCGTGCCCGCGTTGCCCGAGACGATCGCGCCGGCGTGGCCCATGCGGCGGCCGGGCGGCGCGGTGCGGCCAGCAATGAATCCGGCCACCGGCTTGGTCATGTTTTTCTTGATCCACGCGGCGGCTTCTTCTTCGGCGCTGCCGCCGATTTCGCCGATCATCAGCACGCCCGCGGTCTGCGCGTCGGACTGGAACATCTTTAGCACGTCGATGAAATCCGTGCCTTTTACCGGATCGCCGCCGATGCCCACGCAGGTGCTCTGCCCGCTGCCGAGGCACGTGACCTGCCACACGGCTTCGTAGGTCAGTGTACCCGATCGCGAGAGAATTCCGATGTCGCCCTTCTTGTGAATGTAGCCGGGCATGATTCCGATTTTGCATTCTTCCGGCGTGATCACGCCCGGACAATTCGGGCCGATCAGCCGCACGTTGGGCCGGTTGCGCAGCGACTGCATCACCTTCACCATGTCCATCACGGGGATGCCTTCGGTGATGGCGCAGATCACGGGGATGTTCGCGTCCGCGGCTTCCATGATCGCATCAGCGGCAAACGGCGGCGGCACGAAGATCATCGTCGCGGTTGCGCCCGTGGCTTTGACCGCGGCTTCGACGGTGTTGAAGATCGGCAATTTCGCGCCGGGCGATTTCTGCTTCCCGTCAAATCCACCGCCGGTCTCGGCATCGGGAATGTCGAAGCTCGTGCCGCCTTTTCCGGGCGTCACGCCGCCGACCATCTTCGTGCCGTAGCGGTAACAAAACGTGGTGTGCTGCGCGCCCGTTGTTCCGGTGATGCCCTGGCAGATCACGCGCGTGTCTTTGTTGACGAGAATGCTCATGTCGAAAATGTGTCCCTTTCAGTCGGAAAATGCAGAGCACGCATGATAAATTCTGAGAGGGAAAATGGAAGCGACAAACGCATCTTGATTGCAACGCGCCCCTCACCCCGCGGGCGGGTACGCCCGTCGGCCCTCTCCCGGAGGGAGAGGGAACAGCGGCATACACCAACGCGCAACAAAGCTCCGATTGACACGGGCTCGATTGGCCATAAAATTGCCTCATCGATTGACCGGACTCAAATCGATTCGAAAAAGGACACTCATGCCGCATTTTATTCATGACACTTGCATCGGCTGCACCGCCTGTGCGACGAAATGCCCCACCGAAGCGATTGTGGGCGACAAAAAAACGCTGCACGTCATCATCGACGAAAAGTGCATCGACTGCGGCGTCTGCGGTAATGTGTGTCCGGTCAGTTGCATCACCGACCAGTTCGACCGCGTCGTGCCGAAGAAAAAAATCACCGACCGCCCGCGCCCGGTCATCGACAAAGTCAACTGCACCGGCTGCACGTATTGCGTGGATTATTGTCCTGAAAATTGTCTCGAAATGACGGGCGAAGGGAACATCCAGGTCAGCACGCTGGTGCGCGAAAAAGTCTGCATCGGCTGCGCGCTCTGCGCCGAAATCTGTCCGCACGACGCGATCACGATGACCGATGCCGTCGAGGCCAAGCAATTAATTTCCGCCGGCGTGTTGAATCAGTGGTACATCCGCAACGCCGGTCCGGACAATCAGCCGATACCGCAACCGCTACCGCAAAAGCCCGCATCAAAGTCAGCGACCGTTGAGGCAGCAACGTAAAAATGCAAAATGAAAAATGTAAAATGCAAAATGAACGACAAAAGCATCCGTTGCTTCTCAATTTTGCATTTTTAATTTTTCATTTTTAATTTTGAATTCAACCATGATTTACTTCGACAACGCCGCCACCAGTTGGCCTAAGCCGCCCGAAGTCTTCGAGGCCATGAATCTATTCATGCGCGAGATGGGCGGCAATCCCGGGCGCTCAGGGCATCGCATGGCCACGGGCGCCGAAGCGATGATCGGCGAATGCCGCAACGCGGTCAGCAAATTCTTCGGGCTGGGCGATCCGGCGCGCTGCGTCTTCACGCTCAATTGCACCGACGCGCTGAACATGGCGATCAAAGGCGTCGTGAAGCAGGGCGATCACGTCATCACCACGGCGCTCGAACACAATTCGATCAGCCGTCCCTTGCAGCAGATGGCCGACGACGGATTCATCACGCTCACGCGCGTGGTGCCCGAATTCGAAAAAGGCGCGTGGGCCGTCGATGAAATTATTCGCCACGTGACGCCGCAAACGAGTCTCGTCGCGCTCACGCATTGCGCGAATGTGACGGGCGTGATCAATCCGATCGAGGATTTCGGCGCGGCGTTGCGCAAAGCCAATCCAAAATCGCTGTTGTTGGCCGACGCGGCGCAATCGGCGGGCGTCGTGCCCATTAATATGGAGGCGGCGCAGATCGATCTGCTCGCGTTTCCCGGGCACAAAGCGCTCTTCGCGCCGACGGGCACCGGCGCGCTGCTGATCGGCCCGCGCGTGGACGGCGAGAGTTTCATCTGCTGGCGCGAAGGCGGCACCGGCGGCGACAGCACCAGCCCCTTGCAGCCCAGCGAACTGCCGCACCGCCTCGAAGGCGGCACGCCGAACACGATGGGCATCGCGGGCATGCTGGCGGGCGTGCGCTTTTTGAACCGGCAGGGCGACGGAAAAGTGCTCGCGCACGAACGCGCGATTGTGAAAAAACTCATCGACGCCTTCGACGCCGACAAGCGCTTCACCATCTACGGCACGAAAGACCTCTCGCGCAAAGTCGGCGCGCTCTCGATCACGATTCAAGACCGCGACAACGCGGAAGTGGCGAGCATTCTCGACCAAGCCTTCGAAATCGCCGTGCGGCCGGGTCTGCATTGCGCGCCGTACATGCACAAACATCTCGGCACGTTTCCAACAGGCACGCTGCGTCTCGCACCCGGATTTTTCAGCACGCTGGAGGAGACGGACGCGGTGATCAAGGCGTTGCAGGAGATCGCGGCGGGGTGAATTTGATTTTGAAAGCGCGCTGCCTGTGGGCATAGTGTATTGCATTCGAAACGGACCCGCGTGAATGCATTGAGGGCAAAATAGTGGCGCGCCGCCACGCGCGGTAATCCAAGCGCGGGTGCGCTAGCCGCCTTTAGGCGGTAGCGCATGTCACTACCGCGAATTTTTCCGCCTAAAGGCGGGACTACGAACAAAAAAGCTGCGGACGACGCACCACAATGAACGCTGGCACGTGCGGCTCGTGCGTCCGATGCGAGTGGACCGCGTCCCGGGCGTCGTCCGCAGCTACGTTTCATTCGCTCTAGTGCAACGAATGTGCCAGTTGCTGAGGCGGCGAGAATCGGCGATTTGCGGATAAAAGGCAGCACTTCAGCCAGGATTTGAGCAGAACGCGGGCTGGCTCAGAGCAGTGTGGCTGAGAATGCGCGGGACTGCGCACGAGAACTGTGCAAATAACTCGTGCAAAATGTATGAATGGGGGCAAGGGAGAATGATAGCGGAGGGACCGCATAGGAGCGCTGTCCCCTATATGGAACAGCGGTCGTCCGTTCTGGATTTCAAGATTAAGTGCGCACGACTGGAGTTGAACCAGCACGCCCTTGCGGGCACCAGCCCCTCAAGCTGGCGCGTCTGCCAATTTCGCCACGTGCGCGTGGGAAAGGCGCTCTAAAATAGAAAGCGCAATTCTGTATGTTAATGGTGGCGTGGTTGGTGTCAAATGAGAAAGCGATAAAAGGGCGGATTTGGTATAACTTTGGTTGCATGGCGTTTCAATGTTTTCAGCGTTAAGAACATCGTGCAATTCTCCTGAGACAGTAATCGTTCGGAGGCTCGCTCGTCCTGCTTATACGGGCCGATTGAAAATAATTCTCAAAATCGGCGAAAAGAAATGGACAGCATTCGGAATCGGTGTAAGTTTAGATGGGTCTGAGAATCATTCTCAATATGTAAGGCGATAGCTGCGAGGAGCGGGGCCATGAGTGCGGATCGACTATGCTGCTGGAAATCGGGTGAAGAGGGCGTGGTGACGGGGGTGCACGGTGACGGTACGCTGTCCGACCGCTTGCAGGAATTGGGTGTGGTGACGGGGGCGTGGGTGCGCATGGTTCAGCACGGCAGCCCGATGCTGATTCAGATTGGAAACAGCCGCATTTGTCTGCGCCGCGATGACGCGAAGAAAGTCGGCGCGGAAGTGCTGGCGTATAATGGGTAGCATGTCCGTATCGTTCGCCTTCAATCAACGATTTAATATTGCAAAGGCAGTCCTTTATTGGTTACCTTGGATCAGCTTAAACCCGGCCAGCGCGCGTGCGTCGAACGCATCTCCGGCGAAGGCACCGCCGTGTACCAGCGCTTAATGGAGATGGGCGTTTTCGACGGCACGGAGGTGCAAGTGATCCGCTTTGCGCCGCTGGGCGACCCCATGGAATTGCGCGTGCAGGGGTACAATCTGTCGGTGCGGAAAGCGGATGCGAAGAATGTGGAAGTGCGGCTGCTTTGAAAGACTCATGTGTCATTTGTCATTTCTGATTTGTCATTTGTGATTTGACGTGGGCGTGCAGCAAAAATGACAAATTACAAATGACAACTGCCAAATGGTCTTTTCCGCGCCTTTGCGCCTCTGCGTGAGATTTATTTTTTTGATTTAAAGTGCAATGCGCGAATCCAAAAAAAACAAACGGTCCACACCGCATGTCGTCGCGGTGATCGGGAACCCGAACACCGGCAAGAGCACGCTCTTCAATGCCATGACCGGTTTGAAGCAGCACGTCGGCAATTATCCGGGCGTGACGGTTGAGCGCAAAGTCGGCACCGCGCAGTTGGACGCGAAGACGACGGTTGAGCTGATCGATCTGCCCGGCACCTACAGTCTCGCCGCGCGCAGTCCGGACGAGATGATTGCGGTTGACGTGCTGCTCAATCAGTTGCCCGGTTCGCCGAGCGTCGATGCGATTCTGGCGATTGCGGACGCGAGCAATCCGGAGCGCAATTTCTATCTGATCTCGCAGTTGCTTGAATTGAATCTGCCGGTTGTCGTGGCGATGAACATGCTCGACGTCGCTCAGAGCAAAGGGATTCAAGTTGATACGAAGAAAATCGAAGAAACGCTGGGCGTGAAGGTCGTCGGCATCTGCGCGAACAAAGGCAAAGGGATGGAGCAGTTGAAGGCGGCCCTGGTCAAGACGCTTGAAAAGAAGAAGCCGCCGCAGGGGAAGTTGCCGATTTTTCCCACGACGATGAACACGGAAATCGACGGGCTGCTGGCGGAATTGAACGCGCAGCAGGGGAAAATCGGGCGGTCGATTAATCGGCTCGAAGCGTTCCGCGCGCTCGTCGATAAGGGCGGGCACGCCGAGACGCGGCTGGCCGCGAAACTGGGCAACGGTTTTCCAGACCAGCTTGAAACGCGCCGCAAGCGCGCGAGCGCCGCACCGCTGCCAGCGGAAGAAGTGCGCGTGCGCTACAAGTGGGTTAAGGACGCGCTGAGCAGCGCGCTGACGCGGCCCGCGCAGCCGCCGGCGACGAAATCGGACACGATCGACAAATGGGTGACGCACTGGTTCAGCGGCTCGCTGATTTTTCTGGCGCTGATGTTCGTGGTATTCGAAAGCATCTTCTTCGCCGCGCGGCCGGTGATGGATGTGATTTCATGGTGTTTCGATTCGCTGGCCGTGGCGGTGGCAAACGTGATTCCGGAAGGCGCGCTGCAGAGCCTGCTGGCGAAAGGCGTGATCAAAGGCGTCGGCGGCGTGCTGGTTTTTTTGCCGCAGATTGCGTTCTTATTTCTGTTCATCGCGATCATGGAAGATTGTGGCTACATGGCGCGCGCGGCGTTTTTGATGGACCGCCTGCTGTCGCGCGTGGGGCTTTCCGGGAAATCGTTCATTCCGATGCTGTCGAGTTTTGCGTGCGCGGTGCCGGGGATCATGGCGACGCGGACGATTGAAAATTGGCGCGACCGGCTGACGACAATCATGGTCGCTCCATTAATGAGCTGCTCGGCGCGCCTGCCCGTGTACGGCTTGATGATCGCGGCGTTCATTCCCAGCACCGGCTGGCTGCATGGCTGGCTGGGCTTGCAGGGATTGGTTTTGTTCGCGATGTATTTTGTGGGGATTATCGTCGCGATTCCCGTCGCGTGGATTTTGAAGAAGACACTGTTGCGCGGCGAGACGCCGCCGTTTTTAATCGAATTGCCGTCGTACAAAATTCCGGACTGGTGGGGCGTGCTGCTGCGCGTATGGGACCGCGCGAAGGCGTTCATTGTCCGTGCGGGGACGATCATTCTGGCGGTGAGCATTGTGGTCTGGGCGCTGGCGTATTTTCCGCATTCGAAGGAAATCGAAACGCGTTACGAAGCGCATGTGCAGAGCTTGCAAGCGGAGAACACCGCCATCATCAAGCGCGAAATGGATCCGCTGAAGGAAGAATGGATGCAGAAGGCGATGAAGGGGGCGACGGAGAGCGCGCGCAAATTCGATGAAGACCGAGACAAAGCGCTGAAGGAGCTTGGCCCGCGTGACGAGGATGCCGAGCCGGATGAAAAGGTGAAGGCGATTTTGCAAGAGCATGCCAAAGCGATGCATGATCTTTCAGAATTGACAGGTGTGAAGCAGATCTGGGACAGGTTCATGACGATTCGCAAGGCCAATGAAGAATACGACAAGCGCATCGAAGAGATGAAGAAGGAAAAGGATGGCGAGTATCTGCGCACGAGTTATTTCGGCAGCATGGGTAAATTCGTCGAGCCGGTCTTCAAGCCGCTGGGCTGGGACTGGCGCATTTCGATGGGCGCCATCGCGTCGTTCCCCGCTCGCGAAGTGATCGTCGCGACGCTGGGCACGATTTTCAATCAGGGCGAGGACGTCGAGGCGGAATCGAAGAGTTTGCAGGCCGAATTACAGCGATCGACGTGGGACGGCCAGCCGCAGCGCAAGCTTTTCAACATCCCCGTGGCGCTGTCGATCATGGTCTTCTTCGCGCTCTGCAGCCAATGCGCCGCGACGCTGGCGACGATCAAGCGCGAAACCAATTCCTGGAAATGGCCCGTCTTTTCATTCACGTACATGACGGTGCTGGCGTATTTGGCGGCGATGGCGACGTATCAGATTGGAATGAAATTAGTTCAAGGATAGATATGAATATGGAATGTGGAATGTAGAATATGGAATGCATCGAATGCGATTCCATATTCTATATTCCACATTCCATATTCTGAATTCAGATGCTCTCCACACTGCTGATCGTCCAAATCTTCGTGCTGCTCAATCCGCTCTCGTCGGCGCCGCTGCTGGTGGCGCTGCACCGGCGCGATCCAAAAGCGAACATCCGGCGCATTGCGATGAGCGCGGCGCTCAGCGCGTTTCTAGTAGCGCTGGCGATTGCGCTGACAGGCCAGTGGCTCTTTCAGCTCTTTGGCATCGGCCCGGATTCGTTTCGCGTCGCCGGCGGAATCGTCGTGCTGCTGCTCGGATTGGAAACGATCCGCGGCGACACCAGCGAGCCGTCGTCGCCCAAGACCTTCGACAACGTCGTCGCACTTCTCGCGACGCCCATTCTGACGGGGCCGGCGACGATGAGTTTCATCACGCTGCAAGTCGCCGAATTCGGCATGGTCCACGTGATCTTGAATCTGATCGTCGCGTTCATCGGCGTTGCTGCGGTGATGCTGCTGCTGACGGCGATGATCGCGCGGCTGAATTCGCAGCTCATCGGAATTATTTCGCGCATCCTTGGATTGTTTCTGACGGCGATGGCGGTGGAGTTGATGGCGAAAGGATTGGCGGGGTTGATTCACGCAGCGAATGCAAAATGAAAAATGCAAAATTGAACAACCGTCAAATGGCAGGGACCCGTCTGACGCGCCGTGCCGGTGTTCATTTTGAATTTTGAATTTTGAATTTTGAATTTCGTTGTCGTGTTTCGATCCATGTGTGCAGCGACGATTTGAGATTCGAGCGGTTCTGTTTGTTGTACGGCACGGGCTGGTGCGCGGGGAGATTCATTTCGCGCAGCGTTTTTTGAATTTCGCGGCGGGCGACGAGGTCGTGGATGATGTCGTCGGTGAGCGCGCCGCCGGAAAAGTTCATCGCCTCGACGTGTTTTTTTACGGCGCGCTGAGCGAGGAGCAAATCCGCGGTCATGACCAGATCGCCGGGCTGAGCGGAGTTGACGATCCAATCGTCGGCGGCGTCAAACGCGCCTTCTACCACTTCCATGCGCGCGTGCGGATTGCTGGCGAGCGCGGGGATGGATTTGTTCGCGACGAAAATCGGGACGAGGTTGTGGCGTTTACAGACGAAAAGTATTTCGTCCCGCGCGGGGCAGGCATCGGCGTCGATGAAGATGGTCATCAATTCAAAATTAAAAATGAAAAATGCAAAATTAAAAATGAAAAACTGTTGAACCGACGAATCCGTTACGCCGGACGCAAATCAATGCCTTTCCCCTCACCCCGCGGGCGGGTACGCCCGTCGGCCCTCTCCCGGAGGGAGAGGGGAACGGCAACCAAACGCGAAACAAACAACTGCCCACATTCATTTTTTGAAGTGCTTGTCGAAAAACGCAAGCATCGCCGCGTCGGCTTTTTTGGCGTCGTCGCCCTTGAAGCCGTGGCCGGCGCCTTCGAGCGTCAGCAGTTCGGCTTCGACCATGCAGGCTTTGAGCTTCTCGACGATCCACGTGGCCTGCTCGTAGGCGACGAATTTGTCCTCCGTGCCGTGGATGCAAAGCGTCGGCGCGGCGTTGGGCGTGACCCAATAAAGGGGGCTGCCGGCGATGTGTTCGCGCTTTTTCGTATCGAGATTTCCGCCGAAGAACAGCGGCAGCACTTCGGCGGCGTCCACGCTTTTGCCATAGGACTTCGTAAAGTCGCTCGGCCCGAAATAATTCACGACGCAATTCACGGCGCTGGATTGGTCGAGGTTTCCTTCGCCTTCGAATTCCTTCACGCCCGCGGTTACGCCGAGAAACTGGGCCAGATGCCCGCCCGCGGACCCGCCCATCACGCCGACGCGCGCGGAGTCGACTCCATACTTCGCCGCATTCGCGCGCAGCCAGCGCACGGCGGCTTTGCAGTCGAGCACCGCCGCGGGGAATTGGTACTTCGGCGCGAGGCGGTACGTGACCGTCGCGGCGACGTAGCCGTTCTGCGCGAGCGTCAGGCACATCTTGTCATAACCTTCGCGCGTCCCCGCGCGGAAGCCGCCGCCGTGGATGCAGAGAATGGCGGCGCAGGGAGCCTTCGCATCCTTGGGTTTGGCGATGTTGAGTTGAAGATGCTGGTTGTCCGGGTTCGCGAATTCGACGCCGCGTTCGAAGGCGACGGTGTCGGGCACGGCAAGTTCGGCGGACTTCAATTCAAAATGAAAAATGCAAAATGCAAAATGAACGGCGATGGCGCTTCGCGCCAGACTTCCAATTCGACATGGCAATACTCTACTCATTTTGCGTCTCCGTTCTGTTCTCCGCCAAATTTACGGCGCGAAGCGCCGCACGGGTTAGTGTCAGTTCGGTTGCAACTGCCCCTCACCCCGGAGGCGCAAACAGCCGCGCCTCTCGGCCCTCTCCCGGGGGGAGAGGGCAACTGCAACCAATACGTCACACACTCGCGCCGCACCGCCGTTTAATTTTGCATTTTGAATTTTGCATTTTGCATTTAACACACATGCGCCCCCTGCGCTTCGACGTACACCGCGTACAGCGACTGGCTCGCGGTCATGAACAGCCGGTTGCGTTTCGCGCCGCCGAAGCAGACGTTGCTGCAAATTTCGGGGAGCAGAATCATGCCGATGCGCTGGCCTTCGGGCGAGAAAATGTGGACGCCGTCGTAGCCTTCGCCGACCCAGCCGGAACCGGCCCAGATGTTGCCGTCTGTGTCGGCGCGGATGCCGTCGGCGAGGCCGCGCTGAAAATATACCGTCTCATTGTTGATCAAATCAGCCTTCGCATTAGGAGAACTTCCTTTGCATTTGATTTTCATCGTACCAAATTGCTTGCCGTTGCTCAGCTTGTTGTCGGGGCTTACGTCGAAGACGCGGATGTCGTCAATGCGCTTCGTGCCGGTGTCGCAGATGTAGAGTTTCTTGTAATCGGGCGAGAAGCAGAGGCCGTTGGGCTTGTCGAGTTCGTCGTAGACTTTTTCGATCTTCGCGTTTTTCGGGTCGATGCGGTAGACGGCTTCGCGAATTTCGAGCGCGCCTTTGTGGCCTTCGTAATTCATCATCGAGCCGTAGCCGGGATCGGAGAACCAGATACCGCCGTCGGGATGGACCACGATGTCGTTGGGCGCGTTGAACGGCTTGCCTTCCCATTTGTCGGCCAGCACCGTCACGGAATTGTCGTGCTCGTAGCGGACCACGCGCCGCGCGCCGTGCTCGCACGAGACCATGCGCCCTTCGAAATCGAAGGTGTTTCCGTTGCTGTTGTTCGACGGCCGGCGAAACACGCTGACGTGCGCGTCGTCGTCGAGCCAGCGCATCTGGACATCGTTGGGGATATCGCTCCACGCCAGAAATTTCCCGCCCGCATGCCAGCACGGCCCCTCGGCCCACAGCGTGCCGGTGTGCAGGCGCTGAATGGCGGTATTGCCGATTTTGTACTTCGCGAATTTCTCGTCAAGCACGACGATGTCGGGATCGGGATAATGAATCGGCTGCGCATTCGGCCCGTAGTCGCGGCCGAGCGCCGCGCCGGCAACGAGCGCGGACGCGCCCGCGAGAAACGCGCGCCGTCCGAAAGAGTTCGTCGATGGGGGAATGGCAGACGCCTGCGACATGGGAGCGCTCCTTCTATTAATGGTGGCGGCGGAATGAGTGCGCGGCATTGTGCGGGGTTTTTCGGGAATTGTCAACAATGCGGCAACGTTAGCCAACGCGCTTGTCGTATTCGGCGCGAGAGCCGATCCAAAACCACTGAACGCCTTCCTTGACCGGCACTCCGAGCGCGCGGTAATGCAAGCCAATCCGTACGCTCCGATACATTCCGTGCTTCACGAATTTGAATTGCAACGATGGATGCGATGGATCGCACTTCAAAAGCGCAAAGTTCTCACGCGCGAGCCGTTTGACCTCATCGGGGAGCGCATTGTAACACTCCCAGAATCGCGTCGAGGCGAGGTGTTTCAAATCTCCCGCGCCTTGCCTGCGCGGTACTCCGCCAGCGCCTCTTCGGCCATTGCGTCCAGTTTCCCCGCGGCTGCGTCCGCTTCGATCTGCTCGTCCCATATTTTGCCATCGTATTCCGCAAACCAGCGTCGAAATTTGGCAAGTTCTTTCGCATCCAATTTTTGTACCGCGGTCTCCGCCCGTTGAAGCGTTGACATGGCAAGTAAATCTCCGAAACACACCACGGATAATGGCACCGTGGCCAATAGCCATTATAATCTGCCCATGCGGCGTGCAAGTGCGCCTTCATTTCTCCGGCAACAAATACGCGTACGCCATCGCCGATTTCATCTGGCTGATCACCACGCCTTCGTGCATCTCCGGAATCAATGCGACATCCGAGTACGTTTGCAAAATCGGCCACGGGCCGGCGGGGAATAGCATCGTGCCGCACCAACTGCCCATGCTTGTGGGTTTCTCCCCGCCAACGTGTTTGCTTGGGCCTTCGCATTGAATGCCGGCGATCGGGCCGTTGGGCGAGTAGCGGCTGTATTCGTGGAACGGGCGCCAGATGCAGCGCTGGCCGAGGCGCGTCGAAAAAACCAGGTTCATCGGGTTGCAGCCGAGCGCGTAATCGCAGGTGTTGAGGATGCCTTTGCGATAGAGCGGGTTGGGCGCGAGCGTTTGCGCTTCGATCATTGGCAGCATGAATTGCGGGTGCGCGCCGGCGCCCCACGACATCGGCGCCCAAGGATCTTTGAGCAGGCGATAGCCGCACGTTTCGCTGGCCGCGCACCAACTGTCGGCCATCGTTTTGAACGCAACGATGATTTTTTCCTTCAACGCCGGATCCACGGGCCGCGCGCAGAACGCATAGTAAAAACTCGCGTCGCGCTGATCGTACTTCGCCCAGACTTGAAGCGCCGGATTCGGCTGCGATTTGAAGACGCTGTGCGCGTGGAACGCGTCGAGAAATTTCTGTTCGCCGGTCGCGCGATAAAGCTGAATCGCGGCCAGCACGAGCGCATCGGGAACTTTGTCCGCATCGTGTTTGCCCGCCCACTCCCACGCGCGCCGCGCGCGGTCGAGCAGCGCTTTGGCTTCGTCCTCTTTTTTCAACGACGACCAAATGATCGACGCTTGCGCCGCGCAGGCCGCGAAGCGCAGCGAGCCAGTGGCGTCTTTTGCAAACGCGAAGTCGCGTTTTGGATCGATCTCCGCGGGAGAAATCATGTCCGGATCGCCGTCAGATTCGGTGCCGTTGCGCACGCCGCCGTCCTCGTCCTGCAAACGAATCCACAGATCGAGCGCCCAGCGTGCTTCGTCAAGCAAGTCCGGAATGCCGTTGGCGTTTTCGGGGATGCGCAACTGGCCGTCGCGAAACGCGGCGGGCTTGATTTCATAGAGCAAAAATGCGTATTCTGCAATTTCCAAATGCGAGCGCGGGTTGTAATCGCCGGCATCGTGATGGCCGCCGTAGAGATCGTACTTTTTCGCATCGACGACGTGCAGCGGCAGATTCTTGAAATTCTCGGCTTCGGTCGCGTGCACATAATCAGTCAGTTCCGTGCGATCGCGATGGCACGCGGGGCGATAATGATCCGAGTACGGCGCTTTCATTTCGATGCCGCAGCGTTGATGCAGCACGCCGGTCATCATCACTTTGAACGGCTCGACATAAACGTCCGGCGCGATTTTGAACGTGAACGAACGCCCCGCGCCCGGCACGCAGACGTAATAGCTGCCTTCCTTTTGAAGCGCGGAAAAATCCAATTCGCACACATTCTCGAAGGAGAAATCGTCTTTGTACGCACTCTCTTTCTTCTCGCCGGCTTTGTGACGCAATTTGCTTTCGCCGTTGAAAACAACTTGATGCGTGAACGCGTCGCGCAGTTCGAATTTCGGCGTTGCGCCGAAATCGTATGCGCCCAGCGAGCCCGTCCACGCGCCGAGGTACGCGTATTTTCCCGGCGCGTCGGGAAGGTAGCCAATCTGGTTGACCTTCAATGCCGGGTTGAGCGCTTTGCGGTCATCGACTTCGAGCGCGATTTTGTTTGCGCCGCAGACCAGCGGCGCGGTGGAATTCAAATCGAGCGAGTAGTTGTGTCCTTGCTTGAGCGGCTTGTCGAAAATCGCAAAAAGTTCGTGCTGCTGATAAATTTTCCACGGCCAGCCGTCTGTAACGAAACAATCGCCGCGCGAGCGCCGCCCGCATGAAAGTGCTTTGAGACCGTCCTTAAAATCAGGATCGTCCGCGCAGCGCAGCACGATCGTTTCGGGATGATTGTCGAATCGCGCGGCGTCCAAGCCCGGCCCAACAGTCAGTTCAATCGCGAACGGCGAAATCAATTCGAGCGCGCGCACGCCGAGCGCGTTGCGCTCAGCGTCGTTCTTCTCAGCATCGTCGCTCAGCACCGACGTCCATGCTGCCGCGCGCCCGCCGGTGACCAGGCGGCCATTGATTCCGAGCGCCTCCACCCAATAGCGATGGCCCACTTTCATCGGCTGCGGAAGCGTGAGCGTCACGCTTGAGCGCTTGAACGGCTTGCCCTGCCAACCCTCGGGAGGCGCAACATCGTCGTTCGTAGAGACGGCTGCTTTGTCAGCGCGAATTCCTTTCTGAAAATCTTCGTCGTCGGGGCTAACGATACGGTACGCCGCGCCTTTCGCGCCGATGTCCGCAACGAAGCTTGCGCCAAAGGCGACGCGGATGGTCTTGTCATCCACGCGACGGGCGCAGCGCAGGCCATGCGCGCCGTCAAAGAGAGGGTCGGGCTGCTCATCAGCGGCGAAATTATTCAGTGCGAGTAGAATAGAAATAAGAAGCAGCGCGCGGCACATTTTTTGTCCTCCAATAATCGGCAACGGGTTATGATTCCATGGTTGTATACAGCGCAACCGCAGAGCCGCGCACGTAAGTAAGCGGCCAAATCCCAGAGCCGCGCACGCCAGCAAGCGGCCAAATTTCAGAGGAGCGCGACCATGCCGCAAAATCTTTCCGCACCGACTCGCCGCCAGTTTCTCGCCGGTTCCGCCGCCGCCTGCGCGGCGCTGGCGCTAAACGCGCGCGCCGATCAAGGCGCGTTGCCGCGCTTGTCGCCGATTGTGTTCACAAAATCGTTTCAAAGCATCGGATTCGAGCGCACCGCGGAAGTCGTCGCTGAAATCGGCTGGAAGGGCATCGAATGTCCCGTGCGCAAGAAAGGGCAGATCGAACCGGAGCGCGCCGCCGAGGATTTGCCGAAGCTGCACGCGGCGTTGAAGGCGAAGGAATTGGCGATGGCGATTGTGACCACGGATATTGTCAACACGTCCACGCCTTTCGCCGAGAAAATTTTGCGCACGGCCAAGCAGCTTGGCTGCACGCGCTATCGGCTCGGGGTTCAGACGTACGATTTGAACAAGCCGATTCCGCCTCAGTTGGCAAACCTCAAAGCTGGCCTGCGCGACCTTGCCGCGATGAACAAGGAAATCGGCGTCTGCGGCGGCTGGCAGAATCACAGCGGCGCGAAATACATCGGCTGCGCGGTGTGGGATATTTACGAACTCGTCCACGAACTCGATCCGAAAGCGATCGGCACGTGCTTCGACATCGCGCACGCGACGATTGAAGGCGGATTGGCGTGGCCGCTGCACGCGCGGCTGATGGAGCCATTTTTCACGGCCGTCTACGCCAAAGATTTCCAATGGAAACGCGGCGAGAAGGACAAAGGTTTCACCGCGGTGTGGGGACCGCTGGGCGAGGGCATGGTCCATCGCGAGTATTTCGACTGGCTGAAGAAAACGAATTACGACGGTCCCGTCTCGCAGCATGTCGAATACCTCGAAGGCGCCGCGCCGGAGCAGATCGCGATCATGAAAAAGGATTGCGCGACGCTGAAGACTTGGCTGGCGAATTAATTCACTCGCGGAGGCGCGGAGGCGCAGAGGGGAAGAGGCGCAAAGGAATTTACAATTGGCGGCTGAATTCAATTCTGAAATCCTAGATTTGCTCGTTATCGGCGCCGGCCCGACGGGCATCGCCATCGGCGCCGAAGCTTGCAACGCCGGCTTAAACGTGCTGCTCGTGGACCGCGGCCAGTTGACGCAGGCGATTCTGGATTTTCCGGCGTTCATGACTTTTTTCACCACGCGCGACAAACTCGAAATCGCCGGCATTCCCTTTTGCGTGCCCGACGAGAAACCCACGCGCCAGCAGGCGCTCGTTTATTACCGCGCCATCGTCGATCGTTATCGAATTCCGTTAGCGCTGCACGAGGAAGTCCTCTCCGCAAAACGCACCGGCGATTTTTTCACCGTCGGCTCTCAGCGCGATGGCGCGCGCATCGAACGCCGCGCGCGGGCCGTCGCGATGGCCACCGGTTACTTCGATCATCCCTTCAAGCTCGCTGTCCCCGGCGCCGATCTGCCGTGGGTCAGCTCTTTTTACGACGATCCGTACCGCCACTATGGCGAGCACGCCGTCATCGTCGGCGGCGGAAATTCCGCGTGCGAAGCCGCGCTCGATTTGTGGCGCAACGGCGCGCGCAGCGTCACACTGATCGTGCGCGATTCGAAACTCAAAGAGGGCGTCAAATACTGGGTGCGCCCGGATGTCGAAAACCGCATCGCCGAAGGCGCGATTGCCGCGCACTTCAACGCGACGGCGATTGCATTCCATGACAAGCCGCGCGAAGTTGAAGCGCGCCTCGCCGATGGCTCGCTGCTGCGCCTTCCCGCGGACACGGTCTTCGCGCTGATCGGCTTCCATCCCGACGCCGACTTGCTGCGGCGCTGCGGCGTGCAAGTCGATGAAAAAACGCTCGTGCCGAGCGTGAATGCGGAGACGTGCGAATCGAACGTGCCGGGGTTGTACATCGCGGGAACGGTGCAAGCGGGTTTGGACACGGGGCGGATTTTCATTGAGAATTCGCGGGAGCATGCGCCGAAGATTGTGCGGCATGTGATGGGCGGCGAATCAACCATTCGAAAATAAGGCAAAGCACACACTCAATTCTTCCGCCCCTTCAAGCGCTCGATTTCCCTGCGCAAGCGCTCCGCTTCCGCTTCCGCATTGGATGCCCGCTCCTCCGCTTCGTCCAACGCGTCGTCCATCCGCAAAATCTGCTTCCCCGTCGCCGCGTCAAATGCCGCCAGATAACGCCCGTCGTCGCGGAATTTCAAACCCAGACTTCGGCTCGTCAGCATCCCGTCCTTGTCCGCGCGAATCGGCCGATACACGCCGCGGAACAGTTCGTAGCCTTGAAACGCCGGCTTCAAATAATCATGTTCCGGGTCGAAGAGAAAATACTCTTTCACGCCGAGACTCGCGCACAATTCCTTCTTCGAGCCTCGATCTTCGCCACTCGTTCCCCGCGATGTAAATTCAAACACCACCGTTGGCGGCTTCTTTTCTGCCCAGATCAGGTACGTGCGGCGCAAATAGTTTTTCACGCCGAGCACCACGTACACGTCCGGCGAAAAGCGGTCGCCGATGTCGCCTTCCGTGTAGTAAATCAAATTGTTCGAGGCCACGTAGACGTCGTCGCGGCCTTTGAAGAAACGCTTCAGCAGCGCGTTGAGCGCGGCGATGGCGTCGAAATGAATGTCGGTTTCAGCCACGGGTTTGCCGTCCGAAAATGGATATTCAATCTCGCTCCTGTGGGGCGGGGCAGAGATTGACGCAGTCGTTGAGGTTGATTCGATCATGCTACACCGCCACTCCGATTCCGTCGATTTGCCTGCCTATAATTTAGGACATTTGCCGCCGCGTGTCATTCAAATTTGAATTCATCGCCGTCCAATTTTGAATCTTGAATTTCTCATCTTGAATTACTTCTGTTCCGGCACCACCTTCACCTCCATCTCTTTTCCGTCGCGCAGAATTTTCAGGGGCGTTTCGACGTTGGGTTTGGCTTGCGCCAGCGCGTTCATGTAGTCGTTGATGTTTTCGATTTTGCGGCCGCCGAGCATGATCAGAATATCGCCGGCTTTGAGGCCCGCTTTGTCGGCCGGGGACGCGTCGCGCACGCCGTTGATGCGCAGGCCCTTGCCGTCGTACGCGTAATCGGGCAGCGTGCCCAATCGAATCCCGTTCATTCCGCCGCTCATGCGCGGCGCGTCGATCTTCACGAACTTCGGCCGCTCCGGCGCGTTGATCAGGTTCGCCGCGACATTGAACGCCAGGCCCGTGATTTTCGCCTGCGCGGCCACGTCGAGTTTGTCGGCGGTGTCGCTGGGCTTGTGGTAATCGGGGTGCGACCCGGTGAAGAAGAAGAGCACGGGAATGCCCGCGGTCACGAACGCCGTCTGGTCCGACCCGCCGAAGCCGTCGGCGGTCGTTTTGATGTCGAGGCCGAGCTCTTTGTCGCTGCTTTTTAGAACGTCGTCGAAACCTTTGCCGGTTGACGCGCCGTAGACCATGACTTTGTTGTCGCGGCAGCGGCCGACCATGTCGAGGTTGAGCATCGCGGCGACGTTGGAGACTTTGAAATCCTCGGGCGGATTTTTCACAAAATCGTTCGAGCCGATCGTGCCCATTTCTTCCGCGCCGAAAAACATGATCCAGACGGTGCGCTTGAGCGCCGCGCGATTCTTGTAGAGCGCGTCGGCCAGTTCCAACACCGACGACGTGCCCGACGCGTTGTCGTCGGCGCCGCGGTGAATCTTGCCCATGTCGGCTTTGTCGGCCAGCGAGAATTCGTTGCCGGTGCCGAGGTGATCGTAATGCGCGCCGATCACCACGATTTCGTTTTTCAGCACCGCATCGTTTCCGGGCAGCACCACCGCGAGGTTGTAATCCGTCGCTTTTTCGCGAATGATATCGACGTTAAATCCGATGTTGAGTCCCGGCACCGCAAAGCTCGACGGCTTCAGTTCCGCGCTGATTTTTTTCTTGAGTTCGGCGAGCGTGGCGCTTTCAACGAGCTTTTTTTCGCCTGGAGCGATGCTCGCACCGTCGATCCATTTCTCAGCCACGTCGGGCAGGACTTGAATCAGCGGAAAGCCGCAGTGGCGCCGGCCCCCGCCGCGGATCATGTCGGGCATGATTTTTTTCGGCGGCGCCTTGCCGCGTTCGCCGTCGATGAGCAGCAGCGCCCGTGCGCCGTGGTCGCGCGCCACGCCGGCTTTGTAAAACAGATCGCTGTACACGTTCGCCGCCGCATGCGGGTCGTTCGCGCCGCCGATGCGCGTGCCGTCAGCCTTCTCCGGCTCGCCGCGAAACGCCAGCACCACTTTGTCCTTCGCCTCGATCCCCGCGTAATCGTCGTAGCCTTTCTCCGGCGCGCTGATCCCAAAGCCCACGAAAACCAGATCGCCCGCGCCTTCGCCCGGCGCGCTGATCGGCATCGGCTTGAAATCGTCGATCAATTCGTACTTGGTCGCGCTGCTTTCGTTTTTGCCCAGCGTGGTCGCGGTCAGAGAATTGTTCGGCCCCATTTTCACGTCGCCGGTAAACGTGAACATGAAATGCCGCACATTCTCGTAGCCAATCGCGTGCAGCCGCTTGACGATGTACTCGCGCGCCTTTGCCTCGCCCTCGCTGCCGGCCAGCCGCCCGTTGCATTCGTCCGACGCAAGATAATCGGCGTGATTGAAGAGGTTGCGCGCCTTGAAGGTGAACTTTTCGGGCAGGCCGGAGGGCTGGACGTCGAGGGTAAAGTCGCGGTCGATGGGCGGGGATTCGGCGGCGGCGCAGAAGACCGAGAGGGCGAGGGTGCTGAGGATTGCGTGGCGTAAAAATTTCAGGGACGTGGGTTTCATAGCGGTGCTCCGAGTTTCGCTGAGCAGATTGTAGCGCTGGAGCGGGGCAAGAAGCAAGTTAAGCCCGTGTCCGCTGCGTAAAAACGAGTGCTTCGAGAAGCCACACTGATAATGATGAAATCATGGCTTTACGGTTTACCAGCACCAAGTTTCCCCTCAAGATACTCAGCAATCTGCTTCGCTTGTTGCATTAACACTACTGCCGGTGGTAAAAACTCAAAAAGCGCATGACAAGTCATCGAGCCGTCGATTGAAATGATTTCAAATAACGGCTCCAGTTTTTCATTGTCTAAGTCGTCGTGAAATATGAATGGGCTAATAAGCTTTTTAATTTCATCAAATGTCAAATGAAATTCGACGCCGTCTGCGCGCGTATGTTTAATTGCGGACGGATTGTTCTGCATAAAGTTGTCGAATTGTTTATGCATCAGCGTACGCAACGTTTTTCCTTCATCGCCGAATAGCCGCGCAACGAGATTTAACACACAGCGAAAGGAGGTTGAATCATTGTTTATAAATAGTTTTCTCCACTCAACCAGAAATGATCGGAGTTCGTCAGGCGTTATTTCTGGTGTTAGCTTCATAGGTGGAAAGGACATCCCAATTTGCATACGGCCGTCGATAATTAGTTTCTTAGACGCGGACAAGCTATTGAGTCGCAAGGTTGTTTCGCAGAATTTCCTCTCAGTATCTTCTCGTGCTGTTTTGTCAACGTCGGCATGTGATTATTCCAATCGTGCGGCGACACAAATCGCGTTGCTCCACCGCTTCGTCCGCGTCCCTTGTGCCGCCGCTACGCGGCTTTCAATTCCACTCCCCCTAAAACCGTGGCCTTGCGCGAGTACGCGCTACGGCCACGGCTATTAAAAGCGTGTCGCCACTCCGTGGCTAAATACAAAATCGCTGAGAATTTAATGCTCGTGTCAATCGCCTGTATTAAATTCCTTTCGCCATGATTGTCAAACCGCCTATTTTCTCGGTCGCGCTACGCAACATCCGCGTGCAACTTCAGCCCCAGCGCGCCGACCACCCGCAGAATCGTATCGAAATCCGGGCTTCGTTCACCGGAGAGCGCTTTGTACAGGCTTTCGCGCGAGAGGCCGGACTTGCGGGCCACCTGCGCCATGCCTTTGGCTCGGGCGATATCCCCCAGCGCTTTGGCGATGAAACCAACGTCGCCCTTTGCATCGTCCAGGCACGCCTCCAGGTACGCGGCCATTTCTTCGGGAGTGCGAAGGTGCTCGGCGACGTCGTAGGGAGTGGTCTTTGTCTTTTTCATGTCGGCTCCTGCAAGTTGCGCGCCAGGCTCAAGGCAGTTTTGATGTCGGCGGATTGCGTGCGTTTGTCGCCGCCGGCCAGCAAAATGACCACGTCGTGCCTGCGCTTTGTAAAGTAGACTCTGTAGCCGGGACCGTAGTCGATCCGCATTTCGGAGACTCCTTCTCCAACCGGCTTGACGTCGCCCATGTTTCAAGCCACCAAACGTTCCAAACGCACCTGAACGCGCGCACGCGCGCGCAGATCGCGGAGTTCGTCCAGCCACCGAGCGAAGTACTCGGTTTTGCGAAGCACAAACATGAATGCACTGTAGCCGTTCGGCTACACAATGTCAAATTTCAAAAATTCCCCGCCGCGCACCGCATCGCGCGCGCCGTTCATTTTGAATTTTACATTTTGAATTAAGCCCGCCCGCCCTTCATTTTGCATTTTCCATTTTGCATTTTGAATTCCGTTTCTCCCTCGCCTCCGCCTCAATCGCATCCCAAGTCTTGATCGACCGCGAAGCCTTATCCAACTCCTCCGGAGTCCACTCCTTAAACTCCTTCTTCAACCCCTTCCACTTCGCATAGAAAACGTCCCACTCCCCATCCTTCCCCTCATTCTCCCGCGTCTTCCGCAAAGCTTCCTCTATCAGCGACATCTCCAACTGCTGCGGCGTCATCTCGTAAACCACCTTGCACGCCCGATACATCCGCCGGTACGTCGCAAACCCATACCCCAAAGCCCAAATCTCCCGCGAAAACTCCGGCTCCTTCCGCGTCGCCTTCAGCGCCCGCCAAACCTCCCAACATTTCCGTGAAAAAGTTGCACCAAGTTCCCCAATCTCCTCATCGTTCGTAGTCCCGCCTTCACGCGTCAGCGCTTTTCCACACCCCTCGCAACACCCTTTCTTCATCGGCCCCATCTGCCCCATTCGCCCCATTGGCCCCATTCCCCTCGCCTTCAAAACCCGCTCCCTCACTTCCGCCCTCATCTTCCGCTGCACCGCCTCTCCCCGAATCTCATCCGCCAACTGTGGCAAATTGCTCCCCGAATGCTCCTTGATCAATTGCGTCAATTTCGACTGCGAAACTTCCAACGCCTTGCACACCTCCGCCACCGGATCCCAATAAATCGTCCGCTCCTCTTCCGCGCCAACCAACCCCTTATACTTCACGCCAATCGCCTCCCGCATAATCGTCTTTGTCGCCCGATACAAATTCTGCAACCGCTGCCGCCGCTC
>Ga0070731_10000650_pt1 | contig 42983 bp, 41 predicted proteins | sample Coa_R1_2_FD_66448 | JGI IMG/M metagenome (GOLD analysis project Ga0070731, IMG submission 66448) | Surface soil microbial communities from Centralia Pennsylvania, which are recovering from an underground coalmine fire - Coalmine... | ecosystem: Environmental > Terrestrial > Soil > Unclassified ...
TGCAAGCTCTACGGCAGGATGCGGGGCCGCTGGATCAAGAACTGATCAACGCACCAGGACCAACAGGAGACGCTGCGTCTCCTGCTCCGTCAAAAGCAATTACCGGCACACGCTCCTAGCAGCCACACCCCCCTGTCGGCGGCGTTCGTGCACCTGGCTTCCATGGAAGCGCGAAGGGACGCGACGCCGTCAGCCCCGTCGGCTCATTGGGCGACTTGGATTCGCGTGCTGATGAGGCCATCGGTCCAGAAATGAGTGAGGACGGGACGGCCGGTGGGGTACCGCTGGCGATGGAGACGCTCGACCCAGGCATACGTTAACGGCAGCCTCCGGACCTCGAGAGGGCAGAGGGGATGGGAGAGGACGCGCGACAAATTTTCGGCGTCCGAATTCTCCGGGAGCGCCCGGTTCAGGTCGCTCCAGACGTTCATCATCCGGCGCGCCCGCTCGTTATTCCGGAGGAAGAGAGGACCGCTCGGCGCGAGCGTCTCCACGTCAAAGTACAGCGCGGCATCGAAGTCCTTCTCGTCGAGCAGAATGTCCGGGCGACGGTTGAGGACCGACTCCGCATCGACCAGAAACACGTCGTCGGCGGGATAACCCTTCATCAATTCCAGAAGAGCGTCCGGTTTCCAGCCTGACTTGCCCTCGAGCCCCGGTCGGGCAGACCGGTTGAAGATTCTGCACTTGATCCCAAGCGACTCGGAGCTCGCGCGAAGCTTCAACGCGAATTGCTTGGAGAAGACGTTGTCGAAGAAAGTGGCGATTAGCATGGTTTAAGGCTCGCTCCCAGCAATCATACCGAGCGTGAGAATCTCGCACGAGGGGGAGCCTGGGGAATTCATCGAGCCTTAACCGACCCTTGACGTGGACGTGGCTCCGCAAGGGACGGTGGGGCTGGGGGTCGATCGACGTTCGTCCCCTGCTCGATTCCCCGTCAGCGGGACCCATCTCTGCCACGTTCCCCAGGCTCGGCGTCTGGAGCGTGCATCCCACCGTCTGGTGAGCGGATTTCGTGCGGTTTTCTCAAAGGAAACTCCCAAGACCGCAATTCCTTATCGGATCGCGAACCGGCCGGAACCAGGTGCAACGACCGGCTCTCGCGCGCGGACGAAGGGAGGAGCGGCATGGTGAACCCGTCAGAGGCCATCCCCACCGGGGCGGTCTTCTTCGCCCATCAAATCGTCGAACGCTTCCACCTCGACCGGGCGTCCTCGATCGACTTCATCCAGAAGGCCATCGCGGCCGCCTTGCGGGATCAGGAAGACATGAATCGATCGAGGGAGCTGGTCGGCTGCACCCGATGCGGGATGATTCTCTCCCGTTATGCGTGCGTCCAGGAGCGCTTCGGAACCTGCTGCCCCCAGTGCCGAACTCCCATGACGGCCCGGGAGGTGCTTCACCAGAGGCGGATCGCCGAGCTTGAGGAACGGCTGAAACAACTGGACGGCGGCACCCCCTAAACCCGTGACAGGGCACCGGGGGCTTCCACTACAATCCGGGGATGATGAACAGCCTGATGGGGACCGCCCTCGTATGGGCCGCCCTTCTCCTGGCCCCCCGGGCGTCCGCTCAACCGTCCGCGCCCGTAAAAACCGTCCGACTTCTCACCATCGGCAACAGCTTCTCCGGCAACGCGACCCACTATCTCGGCGATCTCGCCAAGGCCGGAGGAAACCTCCTCGTCCACCAGCCCATGTCGATCGGCGGAGCCCCCATGGAGGTCCACTGGACCAGGATTCAGGCCAACGAAAAGGACCCGAAGGACCCCGCCGGACTCTATGGAACGAAAAGCCTCGGCGCGACCTTGGCCAGCACGGACTGGGATTTCGTCACCATCCAGCAGGCCAGCATCAAGAGTCACGACGTCAGCACCTACCGCCCTTTCGCCGCGCAGCTCCAGGCCTACGTGAAGAAGCACGCGCCCAAGGCGGAACTCCTGATCCACCAGACCTGGGCCTACCGCGTCGACGACCCCCGCTTCTCGCCGAACACGCCGGCGACCGAGCCCGCGACCCAGGAATCGATGTACACCCAGCTCAGCGCCGCCTATCAGACCGTTGCGAAGGAGCTGGGCGTCCGGAGAATCCCCGTCGGCGATGCCTTCCACCAGGTCGACACCGACCCGGCCTGGGGATACAAACCCGACTCGACGTTCGATCGCACGACCGCGGTCCCCCCCGCCCTGCCGGATCAGACGCATTCCCTGCACGTCGGATGGAGATGGTCGGCACCGAAGGACGGCAAACCAACCCTCACGATGGACGGCCACCACGCCGGGGTCGCCGGCGAGTACCTGGGCGCCTGCGTCTGGTACGAGGTGCTCTTCAAGGAAAGCGCGGTCGGCTTGAGCTTCGCTCCGAAGGAGCTCCAGCCTAAGGAGGTGACGTACCTGCAGGACGCTGCGCACCGCGCCGTCGATGCGGCCCGGTAGCCGGTTCCCCTCGCGATCCGGTCATCCCTCCGATCCCGGATCCGGAGGTCCCTCGCGACCGCAGGCGGCGGCACGGGAAAGCAGGAGTTCGCGCTCGCGAGCGTTCCGCGTCAGGAGGGCCGCGCGCCGGAACTCCTCGCGAGCCTCGTCCGTCCGCCCGAGCTTTTTCAGGAAATCCGCGCGCACGCTCGGAAGCAAGGGATAGTTCCGGAGCGACGGCTCGGTGACCAGTCGATCGACGAGCTCCAGTCCCGCCGCCGGGCCCGCAGCCATGGAGACCGCAACCGCGCGGTTCAGCTCCACCACCGGAGTGGGCAGCCGTTCCGCCAGGTCGTCATAAAGCGCCACGATCCGCGGCCAATCCGTCTCGGCCGCCGCCTTCGCCCTGGCATGACAGGCGGCGATCGACGCCTGAAGGACGTAGGGGCCGCGACCGCCCAGCCGCGCCGCCCGCTCCAACGCGGCCAGTCCCCGGCGGATGAGCAGATGATCCCAGCGCGAGCGATTCTGGTCGAGCAGCAGGATCGGCTCTCCCGACGGCCCGATTCGGGCTCCGAGCCTGGAGGCCTGGAGTTCCATCAGGGAGACAAGACCCTGCACTTCCGGCTCCTGCGGCGCGAGCTCCGACAGGACCCTCCCCAGCCGGAGCGCGTCCTCGCAGAGCGCCGGGCGCACCCAGTCGTCCCCGGAGGTCGCGGCATAGCCTTCGTTGAAGATGAGGTACAGCACCTCCAGCACCGACGACAGCCGCGCGTTCAGCTCGGCCCCTCGCGGAACCTCGAAGGGCACCTTCTCCTCCGCCAGCGTCTTCTTGGCCCGCACGATGCGCTGGGCGACGGTCGCCTCCGGGACCAGGAAGGCGCGGGCAATTTCGTCCGTCGTCAGCCCGCCGAGCAGGCGAAGCGTGAGGGCGACCCGCCCCTCTGCGGGGAGCACCGGGTGGCAGGTCATGAACATGAGGCGCAGGAGGTTGTCGCCGATCTCGCCTTCCTCGGGGTCCTGCGCCTCCGAGGCGCCCGCTTCGAGACGAGCCCCGAGCTCCTGGTGCTTGCGGTCCAGCAGCCGGTCCCGGCGAAGCCAGTCGATCGCCCGGTGCTTCGCGGTGGCCATCAGCCAGGCGCCGGGATGTTCCGGAATGCCCGAAACCGGCCAGCGCTCCAGAGCGGCGACCAGCGCATCCTGCGCGAGATCTTCCGCCAGGCCGACGTCCCGGACCATCCGAGTCAGGCCGGCAATCAATCCGGCCGACTCCATGCGCCAGACCGCGTCGATCGCGGGACGGGGATCGGGGGCCGCCATGGCCCCCGATCACACCATCTTCGCGGGGCCACTGCAAGGTGGGTGCTATTTCCTCGGCGGGCTCTGCTTGTCCTTGAAGTCGCCCAGATGCTTCTGCGTCTCGGGTGGGAAATCCGAGAAGTCCTGCACTTGCCGGATTTCGATGATCTCGTTATCGCTCATGGGCGCGCGGCTCGCCCACTCGACCGCTTCGGCCTTCGACTTCACCTGGATCATCCAGTAGCCTCCCAGCACCTCCTTCGCCTCGGCAAAGGGGCCGTCGGTCACCCTGGGCTTGCCGCCGGAAAACGAAACGCGCGCCCCCATGGAGGGAGGATGCAGCCCGTCGAGCGCGAGCAGGACGCCCGCCTTCTGCAGCGACTCGTTGTACTTCATCATGTTCTCGACCATCTTGGGGTCGGGCAGCGTGCCCGGCTTGGCCTGCTCATAGCCCTTGGGAATGACCAGCATCATGAATTTCATGGCAGTTCTCCTTCGTCAGAGGGCTCAGGGTGACGGGTTCTTCTTCCGGTCGTGTAGCCGCTTCATCTGGCTCTGCTCCAGCTCGCGCTGCTCGGGAGTCATCGCCGGGGCGAAGTCCTCGAGATCGAAGATCCGGCGGAGTTCGACCTCGGTCCCCCCGTCGAAAGGCGCCCGCTTCAGCCAGTCGATCGCCTCCTGCTTCGAGGCCACCTTCCAGATCCAGTAGCCCGCAATGAGTTCCTTGGTCTCGGCGAAGGGGCCGTCGATCACCGTACGCGTCTTGCCTTCGAATCGGACGCGCGCTCCCTGGGAGCTGGAAGCGAGGCCATCCCCGCCGAGCAGGATGCCCGCTTTCAGCAGCTCCTCATTGTACTGGCCCATCGCCGCCAGAAGCTCCGGACCTGGCATCTGTCCCGCTTCGGACTCCTTCGTCGCTTTCACGAGGACCATGACTCTCATCGTCGTCTCCTACTTTAATTTGCTTTCAGGCCGGGCCCCGGTCGGCGTCGCCGGTCACCACCCGTCCTTCACCCTATCGTCGAATGAGAATCGAAGGGATCGACACTCCCGGTCGTTTCTGAACCAGAAAAGCAGAAGTCCTAACCTACTGGTCTCTAGCGAGTTATGGTTAGATGGCTTCCACGCTTTGGAATCCGCGGGGGCGATTCGAGTCCGAACCGGCGATGGTAGCCCGCCGGACGTCCTCGTACTCCCTCCCCGGCCCTGACTTCAAGAACGGGATGGCCCCGATCCCCCGCCTCCAGCCGGAGGAGCGTCCCGACCGAGCAGAAGGCCGAGCCCTCCCCTTCCTTTTAGGCCTTGGGATTCTCAAGGGTCGCGGTCGTCCTGTAATATCCCCTTCAGGTCCGCTTATAGTCGCGTTCCGGAGAACGCTCATGCACACCCTCGCCCTCCTCTTCGCCCTGCTTGCCGCTCCCGCCCAGGACCGAGGCGACGTTCCGCTCGAGGTCGAGCCGAGCGATCCCGCCGCGAACAAGATCGTCCTCCTTGCAGGATCCTTCAGCAAGGGCGGCGGCGAACACGAGTATTTCGCAGGCTCGGTCGTCCTCTTCAACCTCCTGAAGCAGACCCCGGGCATCTTCCCGGTCCTGGCCGCCGAGGGATGGCCGAAGAACGAAGCCATCTTCGACCATGCGAAGGCCATCGTCTTCTACATGGACGGTGGCGGCAAACAGCCCATCCTCGCGCCCGGTCGCCTGGAACGGATCGAGCGGCTCGCCGCCCAAGGGGTCGGCATCGTCCATCTGCACCAGATCATCGACTACCCGAAGTCGCACACCGAGCGCCTGCTGGCGCTGATCGGCGGCGTCTGGGTTCCCGGTGCCGGCGCGCGCGGTCACTGGGACGGCGACTTCGGCGCGTTTGTCGAGCATCCGATCACCCGGGGCGTCTCCCCCTTCAAGGAAAACGACGGGTTCATCTACAAGCTGAAGTTCGTCGACGGGCTCAAGGGGCTCACGCCCCTCCTCCGCACCTCGCCTCCCAAGACGGTCCTGAAGGACACCGAGGACATCGTGGCCTGGGCGTACCAGCGCCCCGGCGGCGGCCGCTCCTTCGTCTTCACGGGCTGCCACCTCCAGTCGTCGTGGGGCCTCGAAGGCATGCGCCGCTTTGTCACGAACGGGATCCTCTGGTCCGCCGGCGTCGAGGTCCCCGAGTCCGGCGCGCCCGTCTCCCTCGATCCCGCCGACCTGAAGAGCCACCTCGATCCGGTGCCTTCGAAGAACTAGCTCGCCCCGAGAGGGCACCCCGATCACCTCCCGGCGCGCCTCCCGGAGCGGTCCCGGGTGCCCGAGCGTGAGGAGGAATCTCTCCATAAACAGACGGAGCGCCCGGGGTGACGGGCGCTCCGCGAGGGGCGAGTTCTGCCGTCGGGGCGACGGCAATCGGGTTGGGTCTCGCAGGCCTGAAGATAGGAAAAGCGCGTAAACCGATGATGAAGAGGGGATCAGGGTCTCACAAACTCCGGGAAGTCGGCTAGGAGACGGCCGGAGTCGCCGGCGCGGGTGCGGGCGAGGGGGAGACCGGCTGGACGGGTCGCGCTTCCCGGCTCGGCAGCGAGAAGGTCCGCCCTGCACCGCTCGCCAGCTTTTCCAGCACCTCGTGGGCGTTGAAGGTCCCGTTGAGCCGCTCATAGGAGCCGTCGCTCCTCAGGACGCGGACGTTGAAGTCATCCAGCAGCGCCGAGGCCAGGACCTCGTCGATGAAGCGCGTCTTGAGCCGCTCGTCCTCGATCGGAAACACGATCTCCACGCGCCGATCGAAATTCCGCGGCATCCAGTCGGCGCTGGACACGTACACGTCGTTCGCGCCGCCGTTGGCGAAATAGAAAATCCGGCTGTGTTCCAGGTAGCGCCCGACGATCGACCGCACGCGGATGTTCTCGCTGGTGCCGGCCAGCCCCGGCCGCAGGCAGCAGATGCCGCGGACGATCAGGTCGATCGGAACTCCCGCCCGGGACGCGCGGTACAGCGCGCGGATGACGTCGCTGTCGACCAGGGCGTTCAGCTTCGCGACGATCCGCGCGGGGCGGCCCGCCAGGCAGTGCGCGCGCTCGCGGTCGATCGTCTCGATGACCCACTCCCGCAGGCCGTGCGGCGCCACGCGCATCTTGTTCCAGCGGACCGGCTGCACGTAGCCGGTCATCATGTCGAACAGCGCGGCGGCATCCTCGCCGAGGACCTCGTCGCAGGTCATCAGGCTCACATCCGTGTAGATGCGCGCCGTCGTCGGATTGTAGTTGCCCGACGAGAGATGGACGTAGCGGCGGAGCCGGTCCGGGTCCCGGCGGACCACCGTCGAGACCTTGCAGTGCGTCTTCAGTCCCGGCAGGCCGTAGACCACGTGGGCGCCGGCCCGTTCGAGCGTCCGCGCCCATTCGATGTTCGCTTCCTCGTCGAAGCGGGCCTGGAGCTCGATCAGGACCGTGACCTGCTTGTCCCGCTCGGCGGCGCGCGCGAGGGCCGTCACGATCGGCGAATTGCGGCCGGCGCGGTAGAGCGTCTGCTTGAGCGCGAGCACATTGGGGTCCGCGGCCGCCTGCTCGATGAATTCGACGACGGTCTCGAAGCTCTCGTAGGGATGATGCAAGAGCACGTCGCCGGAGCGGATGAGCGAGAACAGATCCCCCTTATGGCGGTGGACGCGCTCCGAGACCTGGGGCGTCCGGGCGGGCTCCCGCAGGGGGGCATAGCCGGGAAGCGCCACCCACGACCAGAATGCGGCGAGATTGAGCGGCCCGTCGACCTCGTAAATGTCGTCGGTCTGCAGGTTGAACTGCCGGAACAGGGCTTCTTTGAGCCGGTCGGTGGCGCCCATCCCGATCTCGAGCCGCACTTCCTGGCCGCGGCGCCGCTTGGCGAGCTCGGACTGGATCTGCTTCACCAGGTCTTCCGAATCCTGCTCCGAAAGCTCGAAATCCTGGTCGCGGGTGAGCCGGAACACCGTCCATTCCTTCGCCTCGAAGCCGCCGAAGAGCGTCTCCAGGTGACGGGCGATCAGGTCCTCGAGGGTGACGAAGGCGTCCCCGGCGCCTTCGGGAGGCACGCGGACGAAGCGCGACAGAAGGCCGGGAACCGGGACGATCCCCAGGCAGATCTTGGGGGCGCGGAGCCGGTTCTGCCCCTTGGCGCGGAGCATGGTAGCGATGTAGAGCTGTCGGTTCTGGATGTGCGGAAAGGGATGCGCGGGATCGATCGCCATCGGCGTCAGCACCGGCTGGATGTCGCGGGCGAAGTGATGGTCCAGGCGTTCGGCGTCGCGGCCCGTCACGTCCCCGGCCCTCAGGAGCTGGAGGCCCTCCTTTTGCAGCCCCGGAAGCACCTCCTCGCGCAGGAGCCGGTACTGGTCGGCGACCAGCTGATGGGTGCGGGTGGAGATGCCGGACAGAATCTGGGCCGTGGTCATGCGGTCGCCGGACTCGGAGCTGGACACCTCGTTGGGATCGCGCTGCTGGAGCCCGGCCACGCGGATCATGAAGAACTCGTCCGCATTGGAGCTGAAAATGGCCAGGAACTTGAGGCGCTCCAGGAGCGGCCGCCGGGGGTCCCGGGCCTCTTCCAGGACGCGGGCGTTGAATTCGAGCCAGCTCAGCTCGCGATTCAGGAAGAGTTCGGATTCGGCCATGGAGACGGACATGAAAACTCCGGGGCTAGACTCCCGTCAACGCTATTTACACCAGCTTAACATCATCCGCCTGAAAGATCCAGGCGAGCTCCGACGAGGGGGCTAGTCGACCGTCAGGACGCAGTTCTGGGTGCCGAACGGGTTGGGCACCTTCCGGGAGGCCTCCGGGTGGTCCCGCCACTCCCCGTCCACCCGCAGGCGGTACTGGTAGTCGCCGGGAGCCAGGTCGAGGTGGATGTACCACTCCTGCTGGCCGTCATGATGCAGGGGGATCCCTTCGGGCGTCCACTGCGTGAAATCGCCCGTGAGGGCGACCTCATCCGCCTGGGGCAGCGTGACGGTGAACCGGACTTTCCGCGTCCGGGCCTTCGTCGATTCCTTCACCTTCGGCATCGCTCATTCTCCTGGACGGCGGCCATGATGACCGCGCGCCGCAAAACTCTCATGAACCCCCGGTTAGCCGGCCGTGAAGCCGGATCACCGGTCCCGGGCCCCCACGACCTGGAGCGCCTCGGCAATCTTGTAGCCCACGCCTCTCACCGTCGTAATGAAGCCGGCGTTCCGGCCCAGCTTTCGCCGGATCGCCGCCATGTGGACGTCGATCGTCCGGCTCAATCCATCCGTGTTCTTGCCCAGCGCACCCTGGATGATCTCGACCCTCCGGAGCACGCGGCCCGGACGGGTGGCCATGAATCGCAAGATGCTGAACTCCGCCATGGTCAGGGTCAGCGGTCGGCCCCGGAACGTGACCAGGTGCCGCCCGATGTCGATCATCAGGTCGCCCGCCTGCAGCACTTCCTCCACGGGCGGCCGGAAGGACGAGCGGCGGAGGATCGCCTTGAGCCGGGCGACCAGCTCCCTCAGGCCGAAGGGCCGCGCCAGGCTGTCGTCCGCGCCCGCTTCAAGGGCGATGACGCGGTCGTTCGTCCCGCCCGACGTGATCAGCAGGATCGGCAGGCCGCTCGTCCGGCCATCGGCCCGCAGCTTCCGGCAGAGCTCCAGGCCGTCCATTCCCCGAGTATTGCCGAGAATGACGGCGTCCGGAGGATCGGCGAGGACGGAGGCCAAGCCGGCCTCCCCGGTGGAGGTTCCCTGGACCTGGAAGAACTCCCGCTCCATCGCCTGCCGGATTTGCAGGAGAAGTTCGGGCTCGTCGTAGATGACTTGCACGCGTCCTTTGCCCATGTCGATCTCCCTCTATCCGAGACTCTTCAAATAGTCGTCGACTTCTTCCCCGAATTCCCCGGCTCGTGCGTACCGATCCTTCTTCTCCCGGGCCATGGCCGTCCGGACGATCCGGCACAGCTCGAGGGGCAGGCCCGGATCGATCTGCTCGACGGGATCCGGCGCCCGGGTCAACAGTTCCGCGAATACCAGCTCGGATTTGAGCCCCGCGAACGGATACAGGCCGCAGAGCAGCTCGTACAGGACCGCGCCCAGCGAGTAGATATCCGATTGGGCATCCACCAGTTCCATATCGCCGATCGCCTGCTCCGGTGCCATGTAGTAGGGCGTGCCGAGGATGATCCCCTTCAGGTAGGCCGGATCGCCCAGCCTCAGGACCTTGGCCAGGCCGAAGTCGATCAGCCAGGGCTTCTGATCCTTGTCGATGATGATGTTGCCGGGCTTGACGTCCCGGTGCACGACCCCCCGCTGGTGGGCGTAGTCCAGGGCCCGCGCCATCGACCGGACGAGGGCGAGGGTCAGCTTGAGCGGCAGGTGGCGGGCCGGAAGGAGGTCGTCGGAGGGGCCCGACCCGTGAAGCAGCCCATCCAGGGACCCGCCCTCGATGAACGGCATCGTGTAGTAGAACGTCTGCTCCGCGACGCCGTAGTCGTAGATCGGGACGATGTTCGGATGATCCAGTTCGGCGATCGCCCGGGCCTCGGTGAAGAAGCGCTTGACGGACTCCGCGTGACCGTACGGAGTGCGCTGGTCCGGGCCCTGGGATTCATCCAGGTGGGGCAGCTGCTTGAGGGCCACGATCCGGTTGCAGTCCCGCTGCCAGGCGCGGTGGACGACGCCCGCTCCGCCGCGCCCGATTTCGGACACCAGAACGTACTTGCCGAACTGTTTCTTCGGATCGTCGGCGGCGCCGAGCACATCGGTGGGAATGTCGACCGCCTGCGCCTCGGTCGCCTCGTCGAGCACGTGGTGCAGCGCGGAGGCCATCTTGGCGAACAGCTGCGGCACCTCGGCGCGGCACTGGGGGCAGATGACCGGAGCCCGCAGCTGGGGTTCGGGATGCAGACCGATGCGGGCGCCGCACTGGGGGCAGCGGTAGTGCATGAAGTTCTGGACTTCAAGGGCCGCCGCCAGGGCGTCCCGCGTCAGGACCCCGCGCTTGACCAGAATCTCCCCGAGCCGCGGGACGGGCGACAGGCCGGCCTCGACCATGCGTCCCTGCATCCGAAGCGCATCGCGGACCTGGTATTCGGTGGCCAGGCGGCGCGCGACCACCAGGCGGCCCAGCAGCTCGCCGGAATTGTCCGCCCCCCCGAAGGCCTGCACCTGAAGGTCGAGGAGCCGGTCCAGCCCCGACGCGGAGAGGTAGAAGCGCTCGAACAGGAGCTCGCCCATCTTGCGGGAAGGATCCCGGTCCTGGATGGCCAGGACTTCCCGGACCTGGTCCCGGGTGACCATCCCATGCCGGATGGCGAGCCGGCCGAAGAGAATTTCCCCGGGGGGTACGGAGCGCCGGAACATGACCCGACCCGGACACGCCGCCAGGAAGTGCAGAATCCGGAATTCGGCCGGCGACAACGTGAGCGGCCGGCCGCCGTAGGTGACTTCCTTCCGGGACTCGTTCACGACCAGGTCGCCGTTGCGCACGACGGCCGGAACGTCGGGTCCCGCCGGCGGATGCCGCAGCCTGGCACGCACCCGCGCCATCAGCTCTTTCACGCTGAAGGGCTTCGTGACGTAATCGTCCGCGCCCGCGTCCAGGCCCTGCACCCGCTCCTCCTCGGACGCCTTGGCCGTCAGCATGATGACGGGAACATGGGCGGTGCGCCCTTCCCGGCGCAGGCGCCGGCAGACCTCGACGCCATCGGGGCCGGGCATCATTCGGTCCAGAAGAATCAGGTCCGGGGCGCGGGAGAGCGCGATGCTCAGGCCCGACTCGCCATCCAAGGCGCCGAGCACCTCGTAGCCTTCCGATTCGAGGTTGTACTTCACGAGATTCACGAGATCGCGCTCGTCGTCGATCACCAGGACGGTCCCTCGCGACATCCGATTCCTCCTCAGGTCGCGTTGGATTCCAGGCCCGCAAAATCCTCGTGGTGGTGCCGGATGTCGCGGCCCTGGATCCAGTAGATGACTTCTTCCGCGATGTTGGTGGCGTGGTCCCCCACGCGCTCCAGGTTCCTGGAAATCAGGATCAGCGACAGGGCGCGTGGAATCGTCGCGGGATCGGCCATCATGTAGGTCAGCAGCTCGCGGAAGACCTGGTCGCGGAATGCGTCGACCTTGTCCTCCTCGGTGAGCACGCGCTCGGCGATGGACACGTCTTTCCGGATCAGCGCATCGAGGCTGTCGCGGACCATGCGCTGGGCGATTTCCGCCATGATCGGGATGTCCACGAACGGCTTGAGCGGCGGGGCCTTGAGCAGATGCTGGGCGTTCTGGCAGATGTTGATCGCCTGGTCGCCGATGCGCTCCAGCTCCGACGTGATGCGGGCGGCCATGAACAGGAACCGCACGTCGGACCCGACCGGCTGCTGGAGCGCGGTGACGCGGACCGCCATGTCGTCGATTTCGATCTGGAGCCCGTTGACCTGCTCCTCACGCTCGGTCACCTCGCGGTAGTAGCGGTCGTCGCGCTCGATGAGCATTCGCAGGGCGGAGGCGATCATGGTCTCCGCCAGGCCGCCCATGCGGACGAGCTTCTGGCGGATCTCCTGGATCTGTTCGTCGAAATGGCGGTGCATGCCGTTCTCCTCCTTGAAAGCCCTCTCCCGGACTCCTCCGGCGGCGGTCTAACCGAACCGGCCGCTGATAAACGCCTCCGTTCGGGAGTCCTTGGGGGTCGTGAAGACCTGCCGGGCTGCACCGAACTCCACCAGGTTGCCCATCAGCATGAACGCCGTGACGTCGGACACCCGGGCGGCCTGCTGGATGTTGTGGGTCACGATCACGATCGTGTACCGCTCCTTCAGCGAGAAGAGGAGCTCTTCGACCTTGCCCGTGGCGACGGGGTCCAGCGCCGAACAGGGCTCGTCCATGAGAAGCACTTCGGGCTCGACGGCGACGGCCCGCGCGATGCAGAGCCGCTGCTGCTGGCCGCCGGACATGCCCAGCGCGCTGTCGCTCAGGCGGTCCTTCACCTCTTCCCAGAGCGCCGCGCCCTTCAGGCTGCGTTCCACGATCTCGTCGAGGGTGGAGCGCTTCCGGATGCCCTGCAGGCGGGGGCCGTACGCCACGTTCTCGTAGATGGATTTCGGGAAGGGATTCGACTTCTGGAACACCATGCCGACCCGCTTGCGCAGCTCGGTGATGTCCAGGCTCGTGTCGTAGATCTCCAGGCCGCCGATCTTGATGGTCCCCGTGTGATGGACGCCGTCGATCAGGTCGTTCATCCGGTTCAGGCAGCGCAGAAGCGTCGTCTTGCCACAGCCCGAGGGGCCGATCAGGGCGGACACCTTGTGCTTGGGGAAGTTCAGGGTGACGTCCTTGACCGCTTCCTTTCCCGTGTAGTAGAAGCGCAGATGGTCGATCTCCACCATCGGATCTCCACCCGGAACCGTGCGGGCGGGATCCCGGGGTTCCGCGGAGTGGGGAGGCAGGTCGATCTTCATGCCCATTTCCATGCTGGACCTCCGAGTCGTCTCCGGACGCTCTAAACCGCCGACATCTGGAACTTCCTTCGAAGCCGCCGGCGCAGCACGATGGCGGTCAGGTTGAGCGCCACGACGATGACGAGCAGGAGCAGGGTCGTGGTGAACACCATCGGGCGGGCCGCGTCGACATTCGGGGACTGGAATCCGACGTCGTAGATGTGGAATCCCAGATGCATGAACTTGCGATCCATGTGAAGGAACGGGAACTGGCCGTCGAGCGGCATCGAGGGGGCGAGCTTGACCACGCCGGTGATCATGAGGGGCGCCACCTCGCCCGCCGCGCGCGCCATCGCCAGGATCAGCCCCGTCAGGATCGAGGGCGCCAGGGCGGGCAGGATCACCCGCCAGGTCGTCTCCCATTTCGTGGCGCCGAGCGCAAGCGACCCCTCGCGCAGGTTCTTCGGAATGGCGGCCAATCCCTCCTCGGTCGCCACGATCACGACGGGCACCGTCATCAGGGCGAGCGTCAGCGACGCCCACAGGATGCCGCCCGTGCCGAAGGTCGGCGTCGGCAGCGACTCGGAGAAGAACAGGCGGTCGATCGAGCCGCCGATGCGGTAGATGAAGAAGCCCATCCCGAAGACGCCGAAGACGATCGACGGGACGCCCGCCAGGTTGTTGACCGCGATGCGCACCAGACTGACGAAGGTCCCCTGCTTCGCGTACTCCCTCAGGTAGAGCGCCGCCAGGATCCCCAGCGGCGTCACGAACAGGCTCATCAGGAGGACCATCATCACGGTCCCGAAGATCGCCGGGAACACGCCGCCTTCGGTGTTCGACTCGCGCGGGTCGTCGACCAGGAACTCCCACAACCGCGACAGATAACAACCCGCCTTGGAGAACAGCCCCATCCGGTTCGGCTCGATGATCCGGACGATGTTCTCGATGTCCAGCTCCTTTTCCTTTCCGCCCTCGATGCCGAACAGCACCGTGCCCGTCTTCACCTTCCTTAAATCCGTCAGTTTCTGCGCCAGCTGGGCATACTGCTCGTCCAGCGGTTTCATCTGCGCCTGGAGACGGTCGACCGCGGGTCCGCTCGCCGTGCCCTCGAGCGCCAATCCTTTCAGCTGCAGCCGGATCCGGTCCTGCGACCGGTTCACCGCGCCGATGTCCCTCTTTTGGAGAGACTCGATCTTGTCCGCCTGAGCCCGGGCTGCGGGCATCCGGACAAGGATCGCCTCCAACCCCTTCTCGGGCCCCTGGGCGATCGGCTTGCCGTCGACGCGAACCTCCTTGATCGTCCCGAAGAGATTCCCCCATTCCCGGCGCTCGACGAGAACGGCTTCCGGCACCACGTCGCGGCCGGTGATCTTCGATTCATCGATCCAGACGAAATCCACCCCCGCATTGAGGTCCTGGTCGCGGTTGCCCTGCTTGACCTGGATTCGCCGTCCGGGATCGGCCGATCCGGGCTTCGCGGATTTCGGCATCGGCTCGCTCTGCGCGATCGAGCCGAGAACGGTTTTCCCGTCGGCGAGGGTGAAGCGGAGGATCTCCTGAGGCCAGAAGATGCCCATCCCGCTGACGGTGATCAGGAACACCAGGCCGGCCACGAAGATGAGGCAGACCGCCAGGGTCCCGCCCGTGAGCCAGATCCAGGGATCGCCGTCCTTCCAGAAGCGCTTCATAGGGACTGGTACTTCTTTCTCAACCGGAGGCGGATCAACTCCGCGAAGCTGTTGACCAAGAACGTCATCAGGAAGAGGAGGAAGGCCGCCAGGAAGAGGACCCGGAACAGCGTTTCCCCCTGGGGCGCCTCGGGGAGCTCCACCGCCACATTGGCCGACAGCGCGCGAAACCCCTTGAACGGATTCAGGTTCATGACGGGCGTATTGCCCGTCGCCATCAGCACGATCATCGTCTCGCCGACCGCGCGGCCGAACCCGATCATGACGGCCGAGAAGATCCCCGGGCTGGCGCTCGGAAGGACCACCTTGAGCGCCGTCTGCCAGCGCGTCGCCCCTAGCGCAAGGGATCCGGCGGCCAAGTACGGCGGCACGTTCGAGAGCGAATCCTCCGCGATCGTGAAGATGATCGGGATCACCGCGAAGCCCATCGCCAGCCCGACCACGACCGAATTGCGCTGGTCGTAGGAAAGTCCCAGGACTCGGAGAAACCAGGCCTGATAGTCCCCTCCCAGCACGACCGATTCGACGACCCCTCCCAGCCAGAAGGAGAGCATCGCGCCGAGGATGACGACCGGCACGATGAGGACCACTTCCGTGCCGTGCCTGAAGCGCTGGCGGAATCCCAGCGGGATCGCCCGCCAGCCCGCGACGGTCAGAAGGATGATGATCGTCTCCACGATCGGCAGGAGAAAGATCCCGGGAATCCTCCGCTCGATGTTCGGTGCCAGCCACAGGGCGGCGATGAATCCCAGGACCACGCTCGGCAGGGCCGCCATGACCTCGATGAGCGGCTTGATGTTCTGTTTCAGGGAGGGGTGCATGAACTGGGAAACGTAGAGCGCGGACAGCAGCGCCAGCGGCACCGCGACGATCAGCGCGTAGAAGGTCCCTTTCAGCGTGCCGTAAATGAGCGGAACGAGCCCGAACTTGGGCTCGAAGTCGTCGCCGCCGGTGGTCTGCCATACCGCCTCGGGCTTGGAATAGCCCTCGTACCAGACCTGGCCGAAGAGGGACTGGAGCGTCGTCTCCGGGTGAGGATTATGCACGTTCCAGCGGTACACCTTTCCGCTGGGGCCGACCGCCATGATCCCGTTGGCTTTCGGCGTCAAGGACGTGGCGGTTACGGGGTCCCCGCCCGTCGCCAGCGTGGCCAGCGTGCTTCCGGTCGTCGAATAGTTGAGGTGGATCCCGCCCTTGGAATCCGCGCTGATGAAGCCCTTGTTCCGGAGCGATGGGGAGAAGCGGCTGATCGGCGCCGCATGAGGCTCGAAGGTCGCCATCCGGGTCACGTAATAGGTCCCTTCCTCCGAACGGAGCGTCTGCCACGACGAGACCTCGCCTCCCGAATCCCCGACGACCAGCGTGCGATCCCCGTTCAGGAATCCCAACGCCGTGATGGCGCTTCCCGACTTGCTTGCGGCGAGCACCGGATTGGTCGGTTTGGGGGCTTCGGGGTCCCGAAGGTCCACCCGCACGAGCTGCCCATTCGAGAGCCCGACGAAGAGGTCCTCACCCCGATTGTCCATGATGAGGGCGGTGACGGTCGAATCGATCGACAGAGGGATGGTGCTGCGAAGCTCCGTGATCTTCCCGGCACCCATCAAGGTTTTCTTCTGTTTCAGCCGCAGCAGGGTGAGGGATTTCGGTCCGGACAGCGACACGTACATCGTTCCGGACTCGGCGGCGGCCCGCGCGAGAAGCGGGAGGGCGGCACCCGTGGCATCCACGACCAGAGGGGCGGCCGCCTTGAGCCTCGGAGTCATTTTGGGGTGGCCGTCGACGAAGGTCTGGTCGAACCCCAGGGTCGCCGGAACGACGGTACCGTTGCTCAAGCCGAAGGCGAGCGAGCCCTGGATCAGGGGGGTGACGGCCGTGATGGTCGCCGCACCCAGGTTCAGGTCCGGCGCGGGAGCTAGAGCCGACCCGTCGGCCAGGGAATGGAAGGTCACGCCCTTGGCCGTGCCGATCCAGGCGACCTGCTGGAGCTCGTCGGACCCCGCGACCAGCGGCGACGAGTCGACCGTCAGGGCCGTGACGGGCAGCGACGTCACGCTGGCGCTGCCGAAGAGGGGCAGCATCTCCATCACAATCACGAAGAGGATCGCCAGGATCGACCCGATGATCGTGATGCCGCCCAAGGTCACGACGCCGCGGGCGATCCCATCCAGGAATTTCCGCCTGGCGACTCGCGCCGAAGAATCGGAAGGCGGGCGGACCGGCCCGGCCGGTCCGCCCGCCCGAGGAAGTTCACTCTGGTGCGTGAGCATGACGACCCCGTCAGCGGGAGCTAGTCGACTTTCTTGAGATCCTCATCCGCGACCGACGCCAGGATCGGGTAGTAGTTGTCCTTCACGACGACTTCCTGGCCGTCCTTCGAGAGGATCAATCGGATGAACTCGCGGACGAGCGGATCCAGGGGCTTCCCAGGAGCGCGGTTGATATACACGAAGAGGAAGCGCGCGAGGGGGTACTCGCCGGAGTAGGAATTCTCGGCATTCGGCGCCACGGCCTTCTCGCCGGCCTTCTCCGCTAGAGAGATCGCCCGGACGCTCGACGTCGCGTAGCCGATGCCGCTGTAGCCGATCGCGAAGCGATCCGTCGCCACCGCCTGGACCACGGCCGCCGAGCCCGGCTGCTCCTTGACCTCGTCGCGATAATCGCCGTTCTTCAGGACGTGCTCCTTGAAGAAGCTGTAGGTGCCCGAGGCCGAATTACGGCCGTAAAGGCTGATGGGCTTGTCGACCCACTCGCCGGTCAGGCCGGCGTCGCCCCAGGTGACGACCTGCTTCGCCAGGCCGCGGCGCCGGGACTTGGAGAAGATCGCGTCCACCTGCTCGAGGGACAGCGAGGCGAGGGGGTTGTCCTTGTTGACGAACACCCCCAGCGCGTCCACCGCCGTGCGGAGCTGAGTCGGCTTGTACCCGTACTTGGCCTGAAATGAATCCTCTTCGGTCGACTTCATCGCGCGGGACATCGGTCCGAACTGTGCCGTGCCCTCCTTGAGGGCGGGGGGCGCCGTGCCGGAGCCCTTCCCTTCGATCTGAATGTTGACGTTCGGGTAGAACTTCTTGAAGCTCTCCGCCCAATACGTCATCAGGTTGTTGAGCGTGTCCGAGCCGACGCTGCTGGCGTTGCCGCTCACCCCGGAAACAACCTGGTACGCCTTCAGGCCCGGATCCAGCCGGGTCGGACCGTCCTGCGCCATCCCGATCCGGATGTCGGCGACGCCGGCGGCCGCTCCCAGGGCCGATGCCTTTAGGAACGTTCTACGGTTCATCATCTTAGGTATCTCCTTCCTCAACCAAAGAGGATCCAACCAAATGCGTGTGATGGTTTTATGAACGTTTTGTAAACGCCAGGCTAGCGCCATCCGAGGAGGCTTCCGCGGGTCCGGCGAAGCCCATCGTCCACGCCTGCTCTTCTCGGGAGGGTTCCGGGCGCGATCCCTGTTTAGTAAGAAGAGGAGTCACGAATGACGACGAGACCGGTTTTCGGCGACGTCCGTCCTCTCCCGGACGCTCGATTGGTGCCGACCTGGCTCAGGACGGGGGGCCTTCTGCTGGGTCTGTTCCTCGCGGGATGTTTCAGCGAACGGTCCTTCGGCGCCTACAATCGGTCCACGCACACCTGGAACACGCCCTCCGGGATCAAGGTGGAGGATCGGGTCAGCAAACACTTGATCGATCCGAGCCGTGCCCTGAAATTCGAGTACCTGGGGGACATTTACTATTTTGAAAATACGTTCGACGTGGATATGTTCCTGCGGGATCCGGGAGCGTATGACTACCACGGATACGCGCCTCTCTACGGCGGAGGGCCCTAGACCCGGTCCTGCCGCTTGCGGGATCAGGGATTCGGGGTGCCCTCCGGACCGACGTCGATCTTGATCGGAAACGCGGTCGTACTCGATCCCCGGGACAGGCTCATCTCCGTTTCGCCGAAGTCGGGGGGCTGAATCCAAGCGCCCCCTTCTCAATCCACGGACCTCCGCTAGAGCGAAACCCAACAGAGGAATCCCGCCCGGATGCCCCGGGCGATTCCCCAACCGTTTCGGGCTCGACCCTCAGGGCAGTTTCGTGGTGTGGCGGGACTCATACTCCGCCTTCAACCGCTCCTGCAGATCGGTGGCTTTGGCGTCCGCTTCGAGGACCAGCGTCTGCCCCTCGGGGCCGGCGCCGATGTAGCTCTTCGCGATGGAGGGGACCTGTTGGGTCTCCTTGAAGGCCTTGTGGGCTTTCTCCGTTCCAAAGACGTAGAGCCTGCCCTTATACGATTCTTCCGCGTAGAAACCGCCCGATTCTTTCGCCATGGTGGCGGGCTTTTCGGGAGCCGGAGCGGACGCGGAGGAGCAGCCCCCCAGGATGGTGATCCCCGTCACGACAGCGGCGATGCGGATGATCTTGTTCATGCTTCACCCCGGAATTCCGGGTCTCCTTGGGACTTTTTCTAGCGGCCTCCCGTTAAGGCCTGAAGAAGGGCCCGTAAAGAATCGGAGAGCTGGCCCGGGCGCGAGGATCGCAGCGGAGGAGGCCGCCGTCTAACCGAGTTTGCGAAGCGCCGACCCGCTGAGGAGCAGCTTGAGCATCCCGCGGGGGCGGGCCGCCGCGGACTCCATCTCGACGACCGCCAGCCCCGCCTTTTTGAGCTCGATGGCGCCCGCCGCGGCCCCGCTGATGGCCAGCATCACCGCCGACGAGAGAAGCGGCTCGTGCCCCACCAGGAGCGGCGACTCCGAATCCAGCTCCCGGAGGCCCGCCAGAAGCCGGCGCGGAGACCCGCTCGGGCTGAGCCCGTCCAGCACCGTCGGAGCGGCGAGCTGGAGCACGCCGGCCACGATCTCGGCCGTCTGGAGGGCGCGGGGCAGCGGGCTCGTGTAGACCGCGTCGATTCCCAGTCCCAGGGCCCGGAGCCCCCGGGCCGCCTGCACGGTCTTCTTGCGGCCTTCCGGCGTGAGCGGACGATCGGACTCCGCGACCCCCTCGGTGCCCCGGGCGACGGCCGGGCCGTGACGAAAAAATCCCACGTTCATCGGATGTCCCCGACGATGAGTTGCCGCAGGTCCGCGAGCTCCATCGCGGCGCGGACGAAGCGGTCCGCCAGCGACTTGGATTCCGCCTGGATGCGGCTTAGGAACCCGGTGAGCGGCGACGAGACCTTTCCCCGGCGGATCGCCTTGGCGGCGAACTTCTCGAGGATGCAGCGGTCCTGCCAGGCGCCCGCGAGTTCCTGGATCTTGTGCAGCGTCTTCACCACGCGCTTGAATTGCTCCGCCTCGTAGGCCCACTGGAGCGTCTCGTGGGCGTAGCGCAGCCGCCGGACTTCGCGGCGGATCGCGTGGGCTTCCTCCGCGCTCGGCGCCCAGGCGCGGCCGGTAAAGAGGCTCATGACCCGGGCGAAATGCGGCCCCAGGTCCGAGGGAGAGGGCGCGTCGAGCACCGGTTTCTGGCGGACCTCGCGGACCACCGTTTTCATGCCCGACCGGATGCGGTCCACCTTCCGCTTCGTCAGCCAGTCCGCCATCTCGATCCGCGCCTCTTTCCGGTCTTTCCGGAGATGGCGCGAGAGCTCCTTCCGGGCGCCCGCGTCCTCGGGGGTTCCCTTCCGGAGCAGATCAAGGACGATGTCCAGGTTGCGCACGTGGCCGAGCCGCCGCACGATGCTCGGGAGCCGGTCACGGACATTCGCCCAGGCGGCCGCAGGCGCGGCCCAAAGCTCGCCCGCGGCCAGGAGGCGTCGGGCCGCCACCCGGGCGTCGTGGACCGCCTCCGCGTCGTCGGGATTGCGCCGGACCTTTCGCAACTCGCCCACCAGCCAGTCGGCGAGCTTGTCCAGGGTGGCATTGCGGGTGGCGCGAAGGTTCCGACGCGGCTTCATGTCCCCACCGGAGCGGAATCCTTGCGGACCTCGAACGTGAGTTCCCGGTCGAAAACCTTCCGGAAGAGGTCCGCGCGGCGCTCCGCCGCGTAGAGCTCCAGGCCCAGGTCGGCGTCCGACAGGAGGTTCAGCGTCACGACCGAGCCATTCAGGACCACGTCCATCGCCTTGACGAGGCCCGCGTGACTGCGGTCCAGGCCGTCGGCGACCCGCAGCAGGGCGGCGAGGGAGGAGACGCGGCGGCGACCCTCGCGGGACAGCTTCGCGTATTCCTCGTGCCGCTCCTTCGGGAGCTTGCCGCGGTGGTACCGTGCGGTGAGTCCGATCACCTGGATCTCCTCGCGGCTGAAGCCTTCGAGCGGCCCCTCGCGGATCAGGTAATAGGCGTGCTTGTGGTGCTTCTCCGAACCGATCCAGTATCCCGCGTCGTGGAGCAGTGCGGCGTACTCGAGCAGCTCGCGGTCGCGCGGCTCCAGACCGTGGACCGGGAGCAGCGCGTCGAAGAGCAGGAGGGAGAGCCGCGCCACCTGGCGGGCGTGCCGATCCAGCGCGCCGACGCGCCGAGCCATGAATTCCACGCTCCGGCGGCGAGGGTCGGCGATCTCCTCGACCCTCGGCTCCAGGCGCGGCGCGTTTCGGAGCGCGTAGTCCGCCACCACCCCTTCGCGGAGGGCCCGCTCGCAGGGAAAGAGCTCCTTGAGCCCCGATTCCTCCATGAAGACCCGGACCACCATGGACCCGGGTCCGATCGTGTCGGCCCGCTTCTCGCCGACGGGCTCGAGCTCGGCCAGCTCCTTCGGGGACGACTTCATCAGCCGCTCCGAAAGCTCTTCCAGCTCGGAGAGCCGGATCGGGTGGCCGTCATCGCGGACGCCCAGCAGCTCGGCCAGGGCGAGGATGGATCCGCTCGTGCCCACCGCGGCGTCCACGCCGGCCTTCCCCACCTCCCGGGCGGTGGGTCCGATTTCCTCGCGGATGTGACGCTCGAGGGCCTGCATCGTCTTCGAGCGCCGGCTCTGGAACTGCACCGCCAGCCGCAGGACGCCCAGCTTGAGGCTCCGCACGCGCGACACCTTGGAGCCCTCGCCCACCACGATTTCCGCGCTCCCGCCGCCGATGTCGAGCACCGCGATCTTCTTCAGCGCCGGGGACAGGCCGTCGCGCACGCCCGCGTAGATGAGCCGGCCCTCCTCCTCGCCTGACAGCACGCGAACCGCGAGGCGGGCCTCCTTGTCGGCCCGGAGCACAAACTCCGCCCGATTTCGCGCGTCCCGGACGGCCGACGTCGCCACCGCCAGGACGACCTCGACGCCGTGGGCCTCGGAGACCGCGCGGTACCGCTTGAGGACCTCCATGGCTCGATCCATCACGTCGGGGGCGATGCCGCCTTTGGTGAACGTGGATTCGCCCAGACGGAGCATTTCGCGCTCGCGGTCCAGGATCTCCCGCGATCCCGGCCCGTGGAGTCTCGAGACCACCAGATGCACGCTGTTGGCGCCGATGTCGATCGCCGCGATCTTCATGGGGGGCTTATCGGGGGATTCTAAGTCAAAACCGGGAGGCGAGCCTAGGGAAAGGGCATTAACCGCCGGAGAAGATTTTGTAAGCGGATTGTTAACGGACGCCGCCTTGCAGCCTTGACGGGGAGCGGCCGCGGACCCGGACCACGGCTTCCCAGCCCCCTTCCCGCGAGGGGTAGGCGGCCAGGCTGCGCACCGCCATGCCCGCCGTGCGGCGGGACAGGTGCTCCATCAGGTCGGCCCCTTCGGGCACCGTCAGCACGACCCTCACGCCCCGCTCGACGATCCCCATGATCCGCGTGAACGCCACGAAGATGTCCGACTCCGTGATGATCCCCACCACGGCCTCGCCGTCGAGCACCGGAAGGCCGGAGACCTCATGGTCGAGCATGACTCGGGCCGCCCGCTCCAGGGGATCATCGGGGGCGACCGTCCGCACCTCCCGCGTCATGAGATCCCCCAAGCGGGTGGAGGCCCGCCGGATCGACTGCTCCTGGAGGCCCAGCACCGCCTGGAGATCGCCCAGCGTCAGGATGCCGGTGAGCCGGCCGTTTTCGGTAATCGGAACGCGGCGGATCTTCTTCGCCTGCATCAATTCCAGCGCATCGATCGCCGGAGTATCGGTGGTCAGCGTGACGACCGGGGTGGACATGAAGCTGCGGACATACATGAAGCCTCCGGGGTTCTGGTGCCCATTGAACCCCGAGGCTGTTAAGAACGGATGTGGATGCGGAGAACCGCGCGCGAAGGCCGCGGACCCTCAGGTCTTCGCGACCTGCGCCACCGGAACCCGGCGCCGGGCGTGCGCGGCGACCATCCCGAGCGTCCCGATCAGGAGCACGGCGAAGACCGAGCCCCAGCGGACGGCGCGCTCCCCCCAGCTCAGGGCCGACCCCGGCTGGAGGCCGGGGGCCCCGTACACGGCGATCGACAGCGCCAGGCCCGAGAAATAGGACGCGGGAAGGCCGAGCAGCCACTTCTTGAACCACCAGACCTGGCCGGCGTTGAAGCGGGCGAGGCCGAAGTGGGGATTGCAGACGAACCAGAGGAAATCCCAGAAGACGGCGAGCAGGAAGAAGAGGGACAGCGTCTCGGCTTCGCGCTCGAGGGACCAGGTCTGCGACATCACCGGAAAATGGATGAATAGGAGGATGAACGACAGGAGGTAGACATGGTAGCCCGTGATGGGCTTGCCCGCCCAGCGCAGCACCGCGGGCGAGTCCCAGCGCCACGTCGGCAGCTTCGCGGCCCACCCGTGGGGCCCTTCGATCTGGATCTCCAGCTGGGCGAGGACATACGCGATGGCGAATAAGTAGATTCCCATGGCCAGGGTCATGTCAGTCTCCGTAGCGGAAAGCACATCATTATATCGCTCGAAGGGGCGCAAGTCTTCAGGAAACCTTCATCGCTTCTCCATGCGCCCCTTACATACATGTCTTATGTTTGGTGCAGCAACCCGGTGAGAGAGAGGGGAAACGACGATGGACGAGAAACGGAAGTACCGCACCGTCTGGATTTCGGACCTCCACCTGGGGTCCAAGGCGTGCCAGGTGGAGCCTCTGCTGCGTTTTCTATCCTCGACGCGCTGCGAGCACCTCTTCCTGGTCGGCGACATCATCGACCTGTGGAGCATGAAGCGCCGCTGGTTCTGGCCCCAGTCGCACAACGACGTCATCCGCAAGATCCTCAAGCGGGCCAGCAAGGGCACCCGCGTCACCTATATCCCGGGAAACCATGACGAGAACTTCCGGGGCTATCTCGGCCTGACCTTCGGCGGCGTCGAGATCAAGCGCGAAGCCTATCATGTCACGGCCGACGGCAAGCGGGTGCTCATGATCCACGGCGACGAGTTCGACACCGTGGTCACCAACCATCACATCATCACCTGGTTCGGCGACTGGTGCTACGACCTCCTCCTGGCCGGAGGTCGCCTCTACAATTGGATGCGCCGAAAATTCAACTGGCCCTACTTCTCGCTCGCCGCCTACGTGAAGAAGCGGGTCAAGTACATCGTCGATTTCGTCAGCAACTACCAGGAATCGCTCCTCCGGTACGCCCGGTCGCGCAAGGCGGACATCATCATCACCGGCCACATCCACCGCCCCGAGATCAAGCCGATCGAGGAGCTGCTCTACGCGAATTGCGGCGACTGGGTGGAGAACTGCACGGCGCTCGTCGAGCATTTCGACGGCCGGCTCGAGATCCTCTATGTGGAGCGGGACGAGCCGACCAAGACCCCTCTGGCTCCGGAGGAGAATCTGGTGGAGTCGATGCCATGATGATCTGGGTCGCGTCGATCCTGAGCCTCCTGGTCGCGTTCAGCCTCCTGCTCGCCCTGCTCCAAGCCATGGCCCAGCGCGCGGTCCTCCGGACGCAGGCCCCGCCCGTTCCGGAGGAGTTCCCCCCGGTCAGCATCCTCAAACCCCTGAAAGGCGTGGATGCCGACCTGAAGGAGAATCTCCGCAGCCTCTATCGGATCGACTATCCGGAGTTCGAGGTCATTCTGGGAACCGAGGACGAACGCGATCCCGCGCTGGCCCTCGCGCAGCGGGTCGCGGCCGAATTTCCCCACGTGCGCTCGGTGATCCTCAGCAGCAGCGCCGCGATCGGATTCAATCCGAAAGTGAACAACCTGTCCAACCTGGTGCTGCGAGCCCGGCATCCGCTCCTGCTCATCAGCGACAGCAACATCCGCGTTCCCCAGGACTACCTGAAGGACCTGGTGGCCCACCGGGTGCAGGCGGGGGGGGGACTGGTCTGGTCCCTGTTCCGGGGCATCCAGGGCCGCGGGCTCGGCGGCATGCTGGAGGCCATGCAACTCAATGCCCCCGTGATGGGGGGAGTCAGCGCCGTCATGCGATTGCTCAAGAGACCCTGCTGCGTGGGCAAATCCATGCTCCTCCACCGGGAGGAGCTCGAGGCCATCGGCGGCTTCCGCTTCCTGGGCCAGTTCCTCGCCGAGGACCAGGTCTGCGCGGAGGAGCTGGGCCGCCTGGGGCGTCCCGTCACGGTCAGCGGCAACCTGATCGACAACGTCCTGGGCCGGCGGACGCTGAAGGAGTTCGTGGGCCGCCACCTCCGCTGGGCCCGGCTGCGTCGGCACGTCAGTTTCGGCGGCTATGTCGGCGAGTTCCTTCTCAACCCGGTCTTCGTCGCCCTGGGGGCCCTGGCCGCCGTGCGCACGTCCGACGCGGCCGTCGTGGCCGGACTCGCGCTGACCGGCATGTCCGTCATGAACGCCTCCACCGACCGCGTGCTCGGGTTGAAGCGGCCGATGTGGGCCCAGCCGGTGATGGAACTCGCCCTCAGCTTGTTGCGGGGCGTGCTCTGGATCGTCCCGTTCTTCAGCAGCACGGTCGTCTGGCGCGGGAACGTGCTGGCCCTGGGTCCCCGCAGCCGCATCGAGCTCAAGGAGGCGGCCCCGGTGGAGGATCGCGTCTTCGACACGCGGGAGCGCCACGCCCCCGCGTAGGCTCGGCCCCCTGCACGAGGCTTGAATTCAAGCGGCGGCCTGCTAGGCTCTAGGCCGCATGTCACCGGCAGAACTGGTCGGACTCGTCTCGTCGGCCGCGGCCGCAGGCCTCATCAACGCGGTCGCCGGCGGCGGAACCCTTCTCACCTTCCCGACCCTCCTCGTCTTCGGCACGGCTCCGCTGGTGGCGAATGCCACCAGCACGCTCGCCCTGGTGATCGGCACCTTCGGCGGCGTCTTCGGATACCGCAACCAGCTCGCCGCGGTGAGGCCGTGGCTGTGGCGGCTCCTCCCGCCCAGCCTGGTCGGCGGATGGCTGGGCAGCTGGCTCCTGAAGAACACCAGCGACCACGTCTTCGCGAAGCTCGTCCCCTTCCTCATCCTGTTCGCGACGATCCTCTTTCTCGCCCAAGGGGTGATCAAGCGATGGACCGGGAAATCCCCCGCCGAGCCGACGTCGCCGGCCGCGAGGACCGTCGTCGGAGCAGTCCTCTTCCAGTTCGGCGTGGCGGTCTACGGAGGCTACTTCGGCGCCGGGATCGGCATTCTCATGCTCGCGTCGCTCGGGCTGATCGGACTCAGCGACATCCACCAGATGAACGCGCTCAAGACCGTGCTAGGGTCGCTGATCAACCTCGTCGCGTCGATCGTTTTCATCCTCGCCGGCCTGATCGACTGGCCGCGGGCCGGAATCATGACCGTCGGCGCGCTGGTCGGCTACCTCGTGGGATCCCACTATTCCCAGCGGATCCCCCAGGCCCGCGTCCGCCAGATCGTGACCGCGATCGGCCTCCTCATCGCCGCCGTGTCGTTCTGGAAGGAGTTCCTGAGGTAGTTAGGCCTTTTTCGCCGGCCCCGGGACGCGGGGAACGAAGACCCGGTCCTTCTGCATCATCACGATGCACGCGAAGACCGCCGTCGAGGCGACGTCGTCTTCCTGGTGCAGCGGCACGACGCCTTCCTCGGTCTGCGTGGCCAGGAGGCGGTCGAGATACGCCTCGGTGAATTTCCGGTACTGGTCGGGCCCACTGCGGTGCGACGCCGCCGCCACGCTGAAGTAATGGAACGGCGCGTACCCATGCTCGCCCTCCTCGATGTTCTTGTAGCGGCTCTCCAGTCCCTTCGTGAATTTCGCGAGGGTGGGGTTGGCCGAGTTGCCGGTGGCCTGGAGGCCGAGAAGGACGTAGGAGGCCCGTGCCATGGCGGCGTCGCCGACGTTGTTGTCCGTGCCATACCGGATGCCGGCGCCGTCGGAAAGGGAGTCGAGATTCTTCAGCGCCCGATCGAGGACGGGGCCGACGGCGACGCCAAGCGCCTTCAGTTCAAGGAGCGCCCCGACCATCATGGTCGTGACCATCCCGAGATCCTGGCCCCCGCCTTTGTGGTTGTAGCCGTCCTCCGCCCACATCCGGAGGTGATGACACCAGCCGCCGGTCTTCTCCTGCTGCTCCTCCGCCAGCTTGAGGCCCTCGGCCACCGCCTTTTGCACTTCCGGCGTCAATCCGACTTTCATCGAGTATTCGGCCAGGAAATAGAAGCACATCCCCAGATACCAGTTGCGGTTGAAGCCCGTGTCCTTGATGGCCTGGCAGCAGTGCTTCACGCACTCTTCCAGTTCCTTAGACGAGGCCTCCCCGTCCATCATGAAGGCGAAGCCGCTCATCATGTATCCGCCCGTCATCGAGCCGATCACGCGCTTCGTCTTGGGATTCTTGAAGTTGGCCTTCAGGTAGGCCATCGACTTGGCCAGGGCCGGGGCGCATCGTTTGCACTTGCGCCAGTCCGCAGCGTGGATCGTCTTGTCCTGCGCGTCCGACGGCGCCCCGGTCCACGCCAGGATCAGGGCCGCCAGAATCCATCCCGCTCCGCCCGCTTTGATCATCCCGCTCCTCCCCGAAGGCCTCCTATTGGGTCGCCACGAATTCCTTCCACAACGCGTCCACGTCCGACCCGGTCCATTCCTTCACGAGGTCGTCCTTGTAGGTGTTCGTCCGGAGCGCCTCGTTCAGCTTTCGGATGATGTCCTTGTCCTTGGTCTTCTCGATCCAGGCGAGGAAGATCGCCGCGGTCTTGTAGCCGTCTTTGTAGCTCGACTTCGGATTGACCCGGGGCGTCGTGGGCTTGGGCTCGAACTTGAAGTTGCGGATATAGTCCGCGATGCCCTCGGTGATCCAGCCCACGCCCTTCGGATACGATTGGACCACGTGGCACAGTTCGTGGATCACCATGCCGTAGTCCTCCGGGTGCTTGCGGATCCAGTCCGCGACGACGGTAATCTTCGCGCCCGACGTGTAGGCGATCCCCTTCTTCTCGTCCTTGAAGACCAGCCGGACCTCGCGGGGCGGGGTGAAATCCTTGCTCGCGAGCGCCTCGCAGATGATCGGGTACCAGGTCTCGCAGAGATCGCGCGCCTTATTCGCCCATTCCTGGACGTCGGGAACCTCGGACGCATCGACGGTGATCTTCGCCTTCTCCTGGGGGCCGGCGGAGAGGGTCAATAGAACGGCGACGAGCAGGGTCATCGGTCCTCCTGGAATCTGGAGGATCTGACACCGCGGAGGGCGGAAATCGTGTCGGCGGCGCGGTATCCAGCCCTCGGCTCCAATCTCGGTGTTTACCCCGGTGCACGATCACGATGCGATTGACGACCGAGGGCTGGGGACTTCGCCGTCTTCTCCGGATCACGCGGATGCAAGCGCCGCGCCTTCATGCCGCTCGCGGGTGAGCAGGTTGATCACCTCGGCTTCCGTCATCAGGCCCAGGGCCACGATCGCCTCCTCCGGCGAGAGGCAGCGCTGCTGGGCGTACCGATGGACCCGGATGAGCTCCGACGCCCGGATGATCCTCTGACTGCGAAGGCGCATCCAGAAGCGCTGGCGGAGTTGCTGGACCATCGAGCCCGCCGCGGTCGTCTGCAGGTCGTTCATGACGTCGGTCCTCCGTTCCATCCGGAAGGGGTAAAGCAAGAGCCGTACCACGACGGGGGCCCCGGCAGGGGGAGCGGAGTCCGACAGGAGCGTACCGGACGGCGACATTTCCGTCGCGGATCCCCGTTCCGGTCGGTGCCCGCGATTGGCAACGGGATTGCTCTAGCTCCGCCATGAGGATGAGGATGGCCGCCATGAAGACGATGAACGGACTGTTCGGAGCCGCGCTGGTCGCCCCCCTGCTGCTGTCCATCGGCTGCGCCGCCGGGCCCGCCGAGGTCCGCATCCAGGGAATCACGGTTCCGGAATCCCTGGTGGACCGCGCCGAGAACGGCAGCGGCGCCGGCCAGGCGGAAGCCTGCCTCGTCCTTGCCCAGAAGCTGTGGGAGCGGGACCGCCTGGAGTCCCTCCGGCTTCTCCGCCGCGGCGCCGAGCTCCGCAGTGCCGAGGCCTGCCGCCAGTACCTGATCCGGTCCGAGAGCGCCGAGGCCAATGTCTCCCAGCGCGTCTATGCCCGGCTCTACGTCGAAGGCCTGCTGCGGAAGGGCCCGATGACGACTCCCGCCGGTCGGGACCTCCGCCCCGAGCTGTATACCCAGCTGTGCTGGGGCTGGCGCTATACGGAGCCCCGCTGCGCCTCGAAGGCGAAACAGGTTCTGGAAGCGCTGCTGGACGGCGGTCTGACGCCGGAACAGGCCCGCTCTCCCTTCCTCGTCCAGATGCTCCAGGAAACCGGACTCCGGGCCTCCCGGACCGGCGCCCGGGCGCAGGACGTCTCTCTCTATGCCGGGGAGGCGGCCGATGAGGCCAAGGCCTGGTTGCGCGTGCCGCTGGCCGGCGAGCGGGGCGAACACGGAGACTGGATCTCGGCCGAGGCGATGGCCTGGGGCGGCGGGAGCGACCGCCTCTTCCTGGGAACGAACGTCCTGGCCTTCCTGGTCAATGCCCAGGGCGAGCCCAGCTTCAAGGGCCGCTCCCTCTGGATCGTCAACCTCGGTACCTCCCCCGTCTACCTGACCTCCCTGGCGACCGGCCAAGCCAACCTCGAGCTGGCGCCCGGCCGCGAGGAGCTCCTGCCGGTCTCCGGGTGCTCCCTGGACCGCGGGGACTGCACGACCGGGGTCTCCTTGAGCATCCGTCACCGCCGGCTCCTCCGCTAACCATCCTCTCTCCCTCGAAGCCCCCGGCCTGCGGGGGCTTTACTCTTTCTCCCCCAAGGACTTGGAACGGCCCTCAATTTCGTGAGGATCGGACATAATTGAATCCTCCGAGCCCCAAAACGATGAAAAACGATGAAATTTAGAGTCCCCCAGCGCTGGCACGGGCTTTGCAATAGCTCCATCATGATGAATGAGAGGATGGCCATGAAGACGACGAAAAACGTGCTGGTTTGCGAGGACGATCCCGTCCAGCTCAAGATCCTGACCACGCTCATCGACCAGGCCGGATACCAGAGCCTCGCGGCACGCACGCCGAGTGAGGCCATGGTGGCCGCCCGCCGCTGCGGCGTCGACGCGGTGCTGACCGACGTCCAGCTCCAGGACGGAAACGCCTTCGACCTGATCGGCGACCTTCGCCGCTTCGGCGTCGACGCCCCGGTCCTGATGGCCTCCGCCTACGCGACCGAGGGCATGAAGGACCGCGCCCGGAAGGCCGGCGCGAAGTTCTTCTTCGAGAAACCCTTCGATCTCCCCAAGATCCGCGAGCAGGTGGACCGGGTCCTGAGCGTGGTGAAGAATCTCCACGCGATCGCCCTCCTGGTCGAGAGCCATCCCCAGACCCGGGCCGACTTCGAGAAGACGATCGCCGACGCCGGCTTCAAGGTCCTGGCCGCCGAGGACGGCGCGAAGGCGCTGGACCTGCTCCGGAGCGGGGAGCACCGGATCGACCTGATGCTGACGGACCTGCACGCGACCGGCGCGTCGGGCGCCAGTCTGATCCGCCAGGCTCACGAGATGTCGCCCGATCTCCACGTGATCATGATGTCCGGGGACGCCAGCCGCGACGAGATCCGCGCGGGCTACGAAGCGGGCGCCTCCTCCCTGATCCGCAAGCCGATCGGCAACGCCCGCCTCCAGACCTTCCTGACGGAAAGCCTGAAGACCGCCCGCGCGGCGCAGAAGAGGTCCGCCGAGCAGAGGGACCGGTCGGCGCGGCATGCGACCCAGCCCGCCACGCAGCGCTTCGTGCGCTCGGTGAAATCCGTCGCTCACGGCCGCCGGACGAAGAGCGCCCTGGCCGCGCTCGCCACGATCAGCGCCGCCTTCTTCCTGGGGATGGGACTGGCGATGGCGGCGCAGAACGCCTACGAGACGGCGGACCGCGCGGAAGCCCAACTGGAGCGCCTGATGCAGACGGCGCCGACCGCCCCGGTCGGGGGCCGGAAAGAGGCCGCCTTCTCCCGCTGGCAGGCCGGAGAGCAGATCCGCCTCATGAGCGAGGCGAACGACGTCACGCGCCGCTACTACGAGGGGCATCTCCAGGAGCTGCACTGGCAGAACCGCCCCCAGCCCGTTCCCCAGGGGATGCCCGTCGCGATCCCGGAACTCCCGACGCAGGCCCGGAAATAAGCGCCCCGGCCGGACTCCTCGGGACGGCGGTCTCCCCGCCGTCCCGGTCCGCGTTTAAACCGCGACCGCGAGCCGACGCTTGGCCTCGTCCAGGATCTCCTTCGTGCTGCGCGCCCCGCAGCGCGTCACCCCCAGCTCCCGGACTTTCAGGAGCATGTCGAGATCGCGCACGCCGCCGGCGGCCTTCACCTGGACCCGGGCGGGCGAGTGCTTCCGCATCAGGGCGAGGTCCTCGAGCGTGGCCCCGCTCGTGCCGAAGCCCGTCGACGTCTTCACCCAGTCGGCCCCCAGCTCCCCGCAGATCTGGCAGAGCCGGATCTTCTGCTCGTCCTTCAGGTAGCAGTTTTCGAAGATGACCTTCACCTTCTGCCCGGCCGCGTGCGTCGCGTCGGTGACCGCCTGGATGTCGGCGCGGACGTAGTCCCAGTCGCCGCTCAGCACGCGGCTGATGTTGACGACCATGTCAAGTTCCTCCCCGCCGTCCGCGAGCGCCTGCTTCGTCTCGGCCAGCTTGGCCGCGGTGGTGGTCCCGCCGTGGGGAAATCCGATCGTCGTGCTCGCCTTCACCGCGCTCCCCTTCAGGATCTCGGCGCAGCGCTTCAGGTAATGCGGCAGGATGCAGACGCTCGCGACGTCGTACTCCAGGGCGAGGCGGCAGCCCTTCTCCAGATCGTCGACCGTGAGGGTCGGCACCAGGAGCGAATGATCGATCATTTTCGCCAGGTCGCGCACGGTATAGGTCATGGGATCTCCTACAGGTCTACCAAAAGGACACACATCGACGGAAGGTCGGAACCGCCCCAAGAGGGATTCCGCGGAGGTTCTGGGCGCTCTGCGGGGGCCGCGCGCCGCGGGCGAGCTCCCCGGGCGTCCGATCGGATCGGATCGCGCGGACGACGCGGACCGTCATACCGGGACTCCGGGGATCGGGATCCAGCGGCTCTCCCGGTGGCTCCGGAGGATCGCGTCGCAGAGGACGAGTTCGCGGTGGCCGTCCTCAAACGTCGGGAACGGCGCCGGGGCGGAGAAGTTCCCCCCCGCGACATACCCATAGAAGGAACGGCAGAGCTGCTTGACGGTGTCGGGGAATCCTTCGGCGTGGCCTCCCGGATACGACATCGCGCCGCGGGCGAGGTCGCCGGCGAGGGCCGGATCCTTGACCAGGATCTCGTTCGGACGGTCGCGGTGTCCGATCCAGAGTTCTTCGGGTCGTTCGCTGGTCCACGCCATCGCCTCCTTCGAGCCGGCGATCTCGTAGCGAACGCAGTTCTTGCGGCCGGCGGTCACCTGGGAGACCCCGAACCATCCTTTGGCACCGCCCTTGAATCGGAGCAGGATCGCGCCGGCGTCTTCGGTCGCGATCGTCACCGGCTCCGTCTCCCGCGGCGCCCCGAACTTCCCGCTGAACGTCTCCACTTCCCCTCGGGGGCGGCGTCGGACGGGATGCACGGTCTGCAGGTCGGCGCAGACGGCCTCGACCTCGAGTCCGGTGATGGACAGGACCAGGTCGAGCCAGTGGGTGCCGATGTCGGCGACGGCGCGCAGGGCGCCGCCTTCGCCGGCCATCACGCGCCAGTTGTAGTCGGTCTCGTGGAACAGCCAATCCTGGACGTAGTCGCCCGAGACGTGGTAGACGCGCCCGAGCTCTCCCTTGCGGACGCGGTCGGCCGCCTCGCGGGAGAGCGGGTAATACCGGATGTTGTAGTTCACTCCCGCGGCGACGCCGGCGTTCCGCGCGAGGCGGACCAGCTCCGAAGACTCGGCGGGAGTCATCGCGAGGGGCTTCTCGCAGACGACGTGCTTCCCCGCCGCCAGGGCCGCGCGGACCTGCTCGAAGTGGAAGCGGTTGGGCGTCGTCAGGTGGACCGATTGCACCTCGGGATCGGCGAGCAGCGCGGCGAGGTGGGGATAGCCCTTCGGGAGCCCCAGGGACTCCGCGGCCTGGCGCGACTTCTCCGGGCTGCTCCCGAGGATGCCCGTCACGCGCACCCCGGCCCGCTGAAGTCCTTCGACGTGGACGGGACCGATGAAGCCGGTGCCGACGACGGCCGCGCCGAGGCGGGTCATGCGAGATCCTCCTCTTCGGGTCCCTGGAATTCGCCGGCGGCGGGCCGGGCCGTCCGGATCGGACCCAGCCGGTTCCGAAAGGCGTAGGCGTCGCCGCGGTAGAGCGTCCGCTCCCACCAGAGGGGCCGACCGTCGCGCAGGACCCCCAGGGAGCGGACCACGAGCCCCGCGGCCCCGCCCGGCACCCCCAGGAGTTTCGCGTCCGGGCCGAGCAGGGATGCCGCACGGATCGTCTGGTCCGCTCCGGCGATTTCCAGCTTGAACCGCTCCGTCCACAGGGCGAAGAGCGAGCCCCCCAGGTCGGCGCGCGTCAGGCCCGGGCACAGATCCGCGACGATCGTCCGCCGCTCGAGGATGACCGGGACGCCGTCCGCCAGGCGCACCCGCTCGATCCGGTAGAGAGGATCGGAGGGCTGGACCCGGAGCGCCCGGGCGATGCGTTCCGGCACCTCCGAAGCGGGACCGAGGGTGAAGGACAGCATCCGCGTGCCCGGCTTCTTTCCGGCGGAGGATGCCTTGTCGGTAAAGCTGACCAAGGAGCGAAGGTCGTAGTCGAGGACGCCGCCGGCCACGAACGTCCCCACGCCCTTTTTGAACTCCAGGAGGCCCTCGCTGACGAGGTTGGAGAGGGCTTTATTGGCGGTGGCGCGGCTGACCTCGAAGCGCTGGGAGACTTCGCGTTCCGTGAGAAAGCGGGTGCCGGTCTTGAACGCGCCGGACCCCAGAAGCGAGCGGAGGGCCCCGTTGAGCTGCTGGTAGATCGGCTGCTTGACGAGCACGGTCCGTCTCCTTAGTCCACCTGTGGCTTAGCCACCATACTGGTTTCTCCTCCGCCGGTCAATCCAAATCGAAGCCGTTCGGGAATGAATCCCCGGGTCCCGAGCGTTCAGAGGCCGGAGGAATCATGAGCAACGTGAAAGAAGTGACCGACACGACCTTCCAGTCGGAAGTCGTCAACTCCAAGACCCCCGTCCTGATCGACTTCTATGCCCAGTGGTGCGGCCCCTGCAAGATGATGGCCCCCATCATCGACGAAGTGGCCAAGGACTATGAGGGCAAGCTGAAGGTGGTCAAGGTCGACGTCGACGAGTCCGGCGAGACCGCCGCGACCTACGGCGTCACCGCGATGCCGACCTTCGTCGTCTTCAAGGACGGCCAGGAGGTCTGGCGCCGCATGGGCGCCGCCCCCAAGTCGGCCTTCGTGAACGAGCTGAAGGGAGTCCTCTAGGTACGGCGCCGGGGAAACGCCTCCGGCCGCCGTCGTCGATCAGCGCTTCTGGATCGCGTCGTAGATCCTCCCTTTGACGGCGAATTCCACGTCGAACGAATAGGGCATCGTCTGCTCCATCGTGACCACCACCAGGTGATCCTTCGGACTGACCCAATAGTGGGTGGACGCGGCGCCGCCCCAGCCATATTCCCCGACGCGGCCCGCCGGGTCCCAGTCCGTGTCCGCCGTCCGCACCGAAAAGCCCAGGCCGAAGCCCGTGCCGTGGCGCTTCTCCTTCCCGAAGTAGATCGGGAAGGCTTCCCTGGGAAGCTGATCGGTGGTCATCAGCCGGACCGATTCCGGCCTCAGGATGCGAACGCCGTTCAGGGTTCCGCCGGCGTCGATCATCAACAGGAAGCGCATGTAGTCGCGGATGGTGCTCACCATCCCCCCGCCGCCCGACACGAGGCCCGGAGGCTTCAGGTATCGGGAGGTCGCGGGAACGTCGAGGACCTTGAGCCCGCCGTCGCTGCGCTGATAGTTCGCGGCGAAGCGCCCGACCTTGTCCGCCGGAACGATGAACCCGGAATCGTGCATGTCGAGAGGCTTGAAGATCCGTTCCTCGAGGAATCGGTCCAGCGGCATCCCCGACGCTCGCTGGATCGCGAGGCCCAGGACGTCGATCGAGATCCCATAGTTCCAGTCCGTGCCCGGGTCGAACGCCAGGGGCACCTCGGCCAGGCGCTTCGCCATCTCGTCCAGGCTCGGAGCCTCGAGGGGCTTCGCCTGCTGGTAGGCCTTCCCGGTGTGACGCCCGTCCCCGTACAGGTATCCCGAGTCGTGGACCATCAGATCCTGGATCGTCGGCTGCCGCGAGGCCGGCCGGATCCCCTCCGCCGTCGCCACCCGGAGGGCCTTGAGCTCGGGGACGACGTCGCCGACGGCGGCGTCGAGCTTCAGTTTCCCCTCCTCGACCAAGATCAGCGCGCCCGCCGTCGCGATCGCCTTCGTCATCGAGTAGATGCGGAAGATCGCATCGGCCTGCATCGGCTTGTCCGCCTCGAGGTCCATCTTGCCGTAGACTCCGGTGAAGGCGATCACCCCGTCCTTGGCGACCATGACGATCGCGCCCGCCAGCCTCTTCTTGGCGACCATGTCCTCGATCACGCCGTCGACCTGATGGAGCTTCTCCGACGAGAGCCCCACCGACTCGGGCGTCCCCTGCGGGACGTCCCCGCCGACTGACGCACACCCGGCGAGCAGCAGGAGCGCCGCCGCCCACCTCGAGATTCGGTTCATGCCTTCCTCCCTGGATGACGGATGCCCGACGCGAACGGATCCCGCGGGTCCCGCAACAGCGTGGATTCCGCCGTGACGAAGGCGGATCCCCGGATGGTGGGATGCACGACCCCGTCGACGATCCTCACCGACCCCTCGAAGATGCTCCCCACGATGCTCTCCTGCCGCCAGATCTGGCCTTCCTTCAGCGTTCCATCCGCAGCCAGGCAGGCCAGCTTCGCGCTGGTCCCCGTTCCGCACGGCGAGCGATCATACGCTTTTCCCGGACACAAGACGAAGTTTCGGCTGTCCGCATTCGGAGTCGGAGCGAAGAGCTCGATATGGTCGATCTCGGCGCCGTGCTCCCCGGCGATGCCCTCGTTCGCCAGCGCCTGGCGCAGCGCCCAGGCATAGTCGGTCAGCGCGTCGACATTGGCCAGCTCCAGCCGCTGGCCGTGGTCCTCCACGAGGAAGAACCAGTTGCCGCCCCAGGCGACGTCGCCCGTCACCCCGCCGACGCTCACCGCCTTCCTCGTGCGGTAGCTGGGGACGTTCGTCACGCTCACCTCGCCGTTCTCGTGCAGGGTCGCGGTCACGGCGCCGACCGGCGTCTCGAGGCGATGAGCCCCGGGCTGGATCCTTCCCAGGTGAGCGAGCGTCGCCAGCAGGCCGATCGTCCCGTGGCCGCACATGCCCAGGAAGCCCACGTTGTTGAAGAAGATGACGGCGGCCGCGGACCGAGGGTCAACCGGCTCGCAGAGCAGCGCGCCCACGACCGGGTCCGAACCCCGGGGTTCGGTCACCACGGCGGTGCGGAAGGCGTCATGCTCGCTCCGAAACCGGGCCAATCGCTCCGGAATCGGGCCGCGGCCCAGGTCCGGACCCCCGGACAGGACCACCCGAGTGGGCTCGCCGCCGGTGTGGGAATCGACGACCTGGATGGGATTCATCGAAGCGCTGATTGTAGCACCGCCCGCGATTTCAGGTAGGATAGCCGGGCATGAATCTGAAGAACAAGGTCTGCCTCGTCACCGGCGGCACCAAAGGCATCGGCGCCGCCGCCGCCCTCGCGCTCGCGGAGCAGGGCGCCTCGGTCTCGATCGTCGCCCGCGGCATCGACGACGAGGCGAGGAAGACCCTCTCGCGGATCACGGCCCTGCACCCCAAGTGCGCGCTGATCTCCGCGGACGTCGCCCAGCCCGCGGACGTCGAGCGCCTGGTCGCCGAGACGGTGCGAGCCCTGGGGCCGATCGACGTCCTCCTGCACGCCGCCGGCGGCCCGGTCAACGGCGGCCTTTTCGACCTCACGCCCGAGCAGTGGCACGCCGCCTTCGACGTCCACGTCCATCCGATCTTCCATCTGGCCCGCGCGGTCATCCCCGCGATGAAGGAGAAAAAGGAAGGCGTGATCCTCCTGGTCTCGTCGACCGCCGGCATCCGCGGCGTCCGAACCAACGTCGCGTATCAGACCGTGAAGGGCGCGATCCCGCAGCTGGTTCGCGCGCTCGCGTTCGAGTTCGCCGAGTGGAACATCCGGGTCAACGGCGTGGCCCCGGGCATCATCCGCACCGCCTTCCATGCGAAGATGCCTCCCGAGGTCAAGGACCACAACCTCAAGAATCGCATCCCCCTGCACCGGGAAGGAACGCCCGAGCAGGTCGCGACCGTCATTCGCGAGCTCATCACGAACGACTACATCACCGGCGAGACGTACACGATCGACGGCGGCCTGACGATGCGCATTTGCTAGGGCGGGCGGCGCCGTCTCCGAATTCGGATTTCAGGATTCTTTCCAAGGCGTAAGAACTACGATGGCCGTTTCGATCATGAACGCCGAAGCTTCCGCCTCGAAGACCTCGATTCCCGCCTGGAAATGGGCGGTCGTCGTCATGATGCTCTTCGCCACGGTCATCAACTACTTGGACCGCCAGGCGATGGGAAACCTCGGCAGCTTCATCAAGCACGACTTCAAGCTCGACAACGAAGGCTACGGGAGGCTGGAGTCCTGGTTTGGCTATACCTATGCCGTCTTCCTGGTGGTCGCGGGGTTTCTCGCCGACCGCTTGAGCCTGCGATGGCTCTACGCGGGAGCCCTCTTCGTCTGGTCCATCGCCGGATTCGCCACGGGCTTTGTCGCGATGCTCCTCCAGCTGCAGATCTGCCGGGCCGTCTTGGGGGCGGGGGAGGCCTTCAATTGGCCCGTCGCGGTCGGCACCGTTCGGCGGATCATGCCCCGGGAGTCGCGTGCCTTCGCCAACGGAGTCTTCAACAGCGGCATGACGATCGGGGCCGTCCTGACGCCGGTCCTGGTCCTCTTCATGGTCAACCCGGTCACGGGAGAAGGATGGCGAAGCCTCTTCAAGATCGTGGGCGCCTTGGGATCGCTCTGGGTCGTCTTCTGGCTCTGGAGCACCCGCGGGGACCGGGCGGCCGAGATGACCCCGCAGCGGCACGAGGCCGCCGCGCCGGTCTGGGCCGTGTTCAAGCTGCGGACCTTCTGGATCACCATGGCCGTCGGCATCGCCGTCAACATGGCCTGGCACCTCTATCGCGTCTGGCTGCCGCGCACCTTGATCGAAGACTTGAGGTTCACGGACGAACAGCTCCAGTACCTTCTGATGGCCTACTTCGTGACCGCCGACCTGGGAAGCATCCTGTTCGGGTACCTCGCCAAGAAACTCGTCTCGCCCGGCAGGCCCGTGGAACGGGTGCGCAAGATTGTGGTCCTGGTGGCGGCGCTGGTGTGCCTGGCCGGGACGCCGGTTCTCCTGAGGCCCGGCCGTTGGGTCATGGTTCCGCTCTACTGCATCGCGGGGGCCGGCATCATGGGCGTCTTCGCGATGTTCTACTCCTTCGTGCAGGACATCCTTCCGGAGCACACCTCGAAGTGCCTGGGCATGATCGGGGCCACCGTCTGGTTCATGACGTCCATCCTGCATCCCCTGATTGGCCGCTTCGCCGACCGATTGAACACTCCCATCGGAAAGCTGGCCCCCGCGCTCCTCATCGTCGGAGCGCTGCCCCTGATCGCCGCCGTGATCGCCCAGTCCTGGCCCGAGAAGCGGGAGCTCGCCTCGACATGAACCCGGCCCTTTCCGCCCTCATCGTCCTGGCGGGCTTCTCCGCCTGCTCGATCCCCTATGGCCTCGACGAGCGCCAGGCCTGGACGACGTCGCGGATCACCGGCTCGCCCGAGCCCCCCCCGCCGTACCGCACCGAGCGCGTCCTCCCCCGCGTCACGTTCAAGCTTCCGGTCGATCTGACCTACGCCCCCGGCAGCGACCGTCTCTTCGTCGTCGAGCAGAAGGGGATGGTCTACTCGGTGTCGGCGTCGCCCGAGACCGACCACGCCGACCTCTTCATCGACCTGCACGAGGTTTCGGGGTTGGACCGCGTCCCCCGCTGCAAGGGCGTGGGCGATTCCTATGCGATCGCCTTCGATCCCGACTTCGGGAAGAACCGCTTCTGCTACCTGATGTACGTCCTCGATGCGACGGACGCCCAGCCGCTGGCGCTCGGCTCGCGCGTGTCGCGCTTCACGGTGACCTCCATGGACCCGCCCCGATGCGACCCGAAGAGCGAGGTGATCCTGCTGGAGTGGCTCGCGGGGGGCCACAACGGCTGCGCGCTCAAGTTCGGGCCGGACGGCTGCCTGTACGTCTCGACCGGCGACTCGGCGAGCCCCAATCCGCCGGATCCGCTGCATACCGGACAGGACATCAGCGATCTGCTCTCCTCGATCCTGCGCATCGACGTCCGTCGCGGGGAAAACGGCAAACCCTACGCCGTCCCGCCGGACAACCCGTTCCTCGCCAGCCCCGGCGCCCGCCCCGAGGTCTGGTGCTACGGCTTGCGCAACCCGTGGCGCATGGCCTTCGACCGCGATACCGGGAAGCTCTGGATCGGCGACGTCGGCTGGGAACGCTGGGAGTCGATCTACTGCGCCGAGCGGGGAGCGAACTTCGGATGGAACATCATGGAAGGCCCGCAACCCGTCGAGCCCGACGGCAAGCGCGGCCCGACTCCGATCCTTCCCCCCGCGCAGTCGATCCCGCACCCCGAAGGCGCCTCGCTGACGGGCGGCACCGTCTACCGGGGGCGAAGCCTGCCGGCGCTGGCGGGCCACTATGTCTTCGGCGACTGGGAAACGCGGAAGATCTGGTCGGCCAAGGTGAACGGCACCTCCCTCGAGCCTCGCGTCGAGATCGCCAGGACCGATCTCCGCATCGTCGCCTTCGCCGAGGACCGCGACGCCGAACTTCTCGTCCTCGACTACGAGGCCGGCGGAGTGCACCGGCTGCGGAAGAGCGATCCCGCGTCGACGAACACCTCGTTTCCCCGGAAGCTCCTGGAAACCGGCCTCTTCACCTCGGCCGGGCCCCTCACTCCCGCCCCGGGCGTGATCCCCTACTGGGTCAACGCGCCGATGTGGTCCGACGGCGCCGAGGCCCAGCGGCACCTCGCGCTGCCGGGGACGGAGTCGATCGGGTTCAAGGAGGACCGGCTCGTCTGGCCGAAGGATGCGGTGCTGTCCAAGACGCTCTCGCTCGGGAAGCGCCGCGTGGAAACCCAGGTGCTGCACTTCGACGGCAAATCCTGGAACGCGTACGCCTATCTGTGGAATCCGGAGCAGACGGACGCGGACCTCGTCGAGGCGAGGGGCCGCGAGGTCGTGGTCGACGTCGACGGCAAGCCGCGGCCGTGGACCGTGCAGGCGCGCGGGACCTGCCTCACCTGCCACAACCCCTGGCCGGGCACCGCGCTGTCGATCACGGGCGCGCAGCTCAACCGGCGCGTCGAGTTCGGCGAGCAGGCCGACAACCAGGTGCGCACGCTGAAGAAGCTCAGGATCCTGCCCGAGGACTTCGCGTATTCGAATCATCCGCTCGCGAACCCCTACGTCGAGGGGGCGGCCAAGCTCGATCACCGCGCGCGCTCGTATCTCCAGGTCAATTGCGCCCATTGCCACCGCTTCGGCGGAGGCGGCGCGGCCATGATCGACCTGCGTTCGGACATCCCGATCGGCGAGATGCGGATCCTGAACGTCCGTCCCGCGCTCGGCGGCTTCGATCTTCCGGACCCCTATATCGTGTGCGGGGGGGATCCCGGGCGCTCCGCCCTCTTCTACCGGGTGTCGAAACTGGGGCGTGGCCGCATGCCGCACATCGGCTCCGACGCCGTGGACGCCGACGGCACCCAGCTCCTGGCGCTGTGGATCAAGGATCTCAAGGTCGTTTTGCCGTCGGAGCAGGCGGCGAGCGCCCGCAGCCGGGAGCGAAGCGCGCTGGCCGGCGGGAAGATCGACCGTCTCCTCGAGACGCCGAGCGGAACCCTCGAGCTGGTCCAGGCCCTGCCCCAGCTGAATCCCGCGATTCGGGCCGCGGCCATCGAGAAGGGGATCGGCCATCCGAAGGAATTCGTCCGCGACCTGTTTGAGCGCTATGCCGAGCCGGCGCGCCGGCGGAAACGGCTGGGGACGACATTCGACCCGGCGTCGGTGCTCGCGCTCAGCGGCGACCCCGAGCGGGGCCGGCGCCTGTTCGTCGAGAGCGCGGGGATGCAGTGCAAGGCCTGCCACCGGATCGGTCCGGGCGAGGACCTGCTGGGCCCGGAGCTCACGCAGATCGGGAAGAAGTACGGGAAGGCGCAGCTGCTGGAGAACATCGTCGATCCGTCCAAGACCATCGACCCGAAGTACGCGACCCACCTGGTGGAGACGGAGAGCGGCGCGATCGTGGCGGGGCTTCTCGTCCGCGAGGACGAGAAGGACCTGGTGCTGAAGGACGCGGAGCGGAAGGAGCAGCGGATCCCGAAGGCGTCGATCCGCCGTTCCGCGGTGCAGTCGAAGTCGATGATGCCCGAATTCCTGCTCCAGGATCTCACGGCCCAGGAAGCGGCCGACCTTCTCGAATTCCTGCAAGGATTGAAGTAGCCCGCACCCGGAAGCCGGCGGGTCGGCCGCCGTCAGACCGGCTCGAAGCGGGCCTGGAAAAACCTCAGATACTTGGGCTCGACCACCATCCGGAGCCCGCGGGCCTGGTCGCGGGCGTCCCAGACCGCCTTGACCGATTCGGCGACCACATCCATGTGGGCCTGCGTATAGACGCGGCGGGGCAGCGTCAGCCGCGCCAGCTCCAGCGAAGGGCGACGATGGTCGCCCGTCCGGGGATCCCGGCCCGCGCTCACGATGCCCCGCTCCATCGCCCGGACCCCGGAGTCCTGGTACAGGAACGCGCAGAGCGTCTGCCCCGGAAACTGGTCCTGCGGAATCTGCGGGTAAAACTTCTTCGCGTCCAGGAAGACCGCGTGGCCTCCGATCGGCAACACGATCGGGATCCCCCAGTCCTGCAGCAGCTCGCCGAGGTAGCGGACCTGGCCGATCCGCGACCGGATGTGGTCGTCCTCGAAGCACTCGACGATGCCCACCGCCATGGCCTCCATGTCGCGGCCCGCCATGCCGCCGTACGTGTGCAGGCCCTCATAGACGACGCAGAGGTTTTTCAGCTCGTCGAAGAGGGCGTCGTCGTTCACCGCGAGCCAGCCCCCGATGTTGACCAGGTTGTCCTTCTTCGCGCTCGACCAGGCCCCGTCCGTGTACGCGCAGAATTCCTTCGCGATCGCGGCGATCGGCTTGTCCTGATACCCGGCTTCCCGCTCCTGGATGAAGAGCGCGTTCTCCGCCAGGCGGGTGGCGTCGAGGTAGACCCGGATCCCGTGCTTCGTGCAGAGCTCGCGAACCGCCTTGACGTTCGCCATGCTGAGGGGCTGGCCGCCGGCCATGTTCACCGTCGCCGCCAGGCTCACGAACGCGATCTTCGCCGGGCCTTCCCGGTCGATGAGCGCCCCGAGTTTCGCCAGGTCCACATTTCCCTTGAAGGGGTGGAGGTTCGCCGAGTCGTGAGCCTCGTCGATGACGATATCGGTGAAGACGCCGCCGGCCAGCTCCTGGTGCAGGCGGGTCGTCGTGAAATACATGTTCCCGGGGACGTATTGCCCCGGCTTGATCGCCGCCAGGCTGATCAGGTGCTCCGCGCCGCGCCCCTGATGCGTGGGCACGACGTTCCGGTAGCCGTAGTAGCGGCGGATGTTCTCCTCGAGGTGATAGAAGCTGCGGCTGCCCGCGTACGCCTCGTCGCCGACCATCATCGCCGCCCACTGCCGGTCGCTCATCGCGCCGGTGCCGCTGTCGGTGAGCAGATCGATGTAGACGTCGTCCGCCTTCAACAGGAAGGTGTTGTAGCCCGCCTCGGCGAGCGAC
>Ga0070731_10000651_pt1 | contig 42938 bp, 35 predicted proteins | sample Coa_R1_2_FD_66448 | JGI IMG/M metagenome (GOLD analysis project Ga0070731, IMG submission 66448) | Surface soil microbial communities from Centralia Pennsylvania, which are recovering from an underground coalmine fire - Coalmine... | ecosystem: Environmental > Terrestrial > Soil > Unclassified ...
TTGACGGGCGGTGTGTACAAGGCTCAGGAACATATTCACCGGGGCGTGGCTGATCCCCGATTACTAGCGATTCCGGCTTCATGGGGGCGAATTGCAGCCTCCCAATCCGAACTGGGGCCGTTTTTAAGCGATTTGCTCCGCCTCGCGGCCTTGCTTCGCGCTGTAACGACCATTGTAGCACGTTTGCCGCCCCGGACGTAAGGGCCATGATGACTTGACGTCATCCCCACCTTCCTCCGGTTTAACACCGGCAGTCTCCCTAGAGTTCCCGGCATGACCCGCTGGCAACTAAGGACAAGGGTTTCGCTCGTTAAGGGACTTAACCCGACATCTCACGACACGAGCTGACGACAGCCATGCAACACCTTCGTACGTTCCACCGGTTAAGGTGTCATTCTACTTTCATAGAACTAATCCGTACGCTTCGAGCCCGGGTAAGGTTCTTCGCGTTGCATCGAATTAAGCAACATGCTCCACCGCTTGTGTGAGCCCCCGTCAATTCCTTTGAGTTTCAGCCTTGCGACCATACTCCCCAGGCGGGATACTTAACGCTTTTGCTCCGTCAAAAAGACCCTTGCAGGTCCTTCTGAGTAGTATCCATCGTTTAGGGCGTGGACTACCAGGGTATCTAATCCTGTTTGCTCCCCACGCTTTCGCGCCTCAGTGTCAGGAATCAGCCAGAATGCCGCCTTCGCCGCCGGCCTTCCCCCAGATATCTGCGCATTTCACCGCTACACCTGGAGTTCCGCATTCCCCTCTGATCCTCAAGCCACGCAGTATAACATGCAATTCCCCGGGTAAGCCGAGGGATTTCACACGTTACTTACGCAACCACCTACGCGCCCTTTAAGCCCAGTGACACCGAACAACGTTCGCCCCTCACGTATTACCGCCGCTGCTGGCACGTGATTAGCGGGGGCTTCTTTACGATCCTTGCTCAACATACTCACTTGTTAGGTAAGTATGACTTGTTAAATCGCGAAAGCGGTTTACAACCCATAGGGCCTTCATCCCGCACGCGGCGTCGCTCGGTCAGACTTTCGTCCATTGCCGAATATTCCGAACTGCAGCCACCCGTAGGTGTCCGGCCAGTGTCTCAGTGCCGATGTGCCCGATCAGCCTCTCAGCCCGGGTACCCGTCGCAGCCTTGGTGGGCCATTACCCCGCCAACTAGCTGGTAGGAAGCAGACCGATCCTCAAGCGCTAGGTCCGAAGATCCCCAGCCTTTGACCTCTGTGCGTTTCCACACTGTGGTCTTATCGGGAATTAGCGTCCCTTTCGGAACGTTATGCCCATCTCGAGGGTACGTTATCTACCCATTCCTCACCCTTCCGCCACTTTACAACACGTCTTGCGACGTGCTTCTCGTGCGACTTGCATGCCTCAACCACGCCGCCAACGTTCGTTCTGAGCCAGGATCAAACCCTTCAATTGATGTAATCTCTTAAAGTCTTGATCTTGAGCTGAACAACGTTAGTTCTTGTTGTTTCGCTCGTTGTCACTTATGTTTTTGGTCACAACACTAACCCCTTCCACGAGTTAAACGTCTCACGACGCCTCCCCCGCTTCTGGAATTGGTGATGGTTTCCCACACACACAACATTTCTTGAGTGTGCTAACTGTCTATGTATTTGTCAAAGAGCCGTACCACCATCCCAAGCGTCCCTCGTCGTTTCACAACGGCGATTCGCCACTTGGCATGGCAAACTGTTATATTAATTGACCGTTAAGAGTCAATCGAAGACGACAAAAAACCACACGTTCACCATTCCACGCACTGTCGCAACTGTGCCAAGCGACATCCCGCGAAATGCTGAACGCCTGAGGTCTTTCCCCGCAAATTCTGTTTTAACTTATCGAGCCGCTCGCTGTGACGCGCGCCTCATACAGGGCGCGCCTTTCACTGCATCTGTTCTTTTCGATCTCTCGAAAAGCGCTCACGATTTTCATCGGAGTCCGAAATCTGGTCTGCGACTAAACATCAGTCGCTTGTAGGGCGGGCCTCACTTCTTTCCCGCCATTGAGCGAACTCGGGTTCGACAGTCTTTGCGTCGTCTTCTCTCTTCTTTTGTCAAAGCGCCCACGCGATCGACCGACAACGTCAACCGCGTGACAGGGAGACTTATACACTATCGCCCAAACGCTGTCAATGCAATTTGATGAAAAGATTTAAGATTTGTGAGTTTTATTAATCCCATTCTCACAAGCGCATAAATGCAAAGCCATTGCGAATCCAATGTTTTTGCTAAAAAGCACGTCCATATCATCCATTTTGTCCATTTAGCCCATCGCGTCCACAGAATCCTTCGCGTCGTTTCGCTCTGATTCCTGACTCCCGACCTGACCTCCTGACCCCTGATTCCTGACTCCTGACCCCTGATTCCTGCCGTTACTCCGGTATCTCCGGCTCCACCAACTTCGCCAGCAACTCCAACGACTCCTGCCATCCCAAGTAACACGCCTCTGTCGGAATCATCGCCGGAATCCCCTCCTGCACCGCCGTCAATTCCGTCCCGCAAAACACCTTCTTGAACGTGATTGTCGTCACCATTTCTCCCGGCAAATTCGGATCGTCGAACGTGTCCGTGTGCCGTATCTTCTCGTTCGGCACCAGCTCCAAGAACTTCCCGCCAAACGAATGGCTCTTCCCCGACGAGAAATTCGTGAACGACATCTTGTACGTCCCGCCCACGCGCGCGTCCAAATGCTGCACCGATCCCGTAAACCCATGCGGCGGCAGCCATTTGACCATCGCCTCCGCATTCAAAAAAGCCTTGTACACCCGCTCTGGCGGCGCCTTCAACACCCGATGCAGTCGAACCGTATTCGTAGCCATGGATTCCTCCGTATTTTCGATTTCAATTCCGCGCCTATTTCTTCGTTGGCTCTTCAGATTTTGTAATTATCTCTTTAATTCGCTTGTTTTTCGTGGTGCCTTTCAAAGTCAATAGCTTTTGCTTCACTCCCTCCGAGATTGGCTTGATATTAACAAGCAATATCGCTGCATTCAATTGAATGTCCTCACGCGTGTCGTCAAGCAGCGCGGCAAGTTTCGGAACAATAGGCAATTCAAAATCGGTCAATTTTTCGAGCGCATTGTACGCTGACTCGCGCACTCTTGGATCCTCATCCTTCAATAGATCCGCCATTGTATTTAAATTCTTACGCAACGCCTCTAGGTCTGAAGCGGTTGTCTCTGCATAAACGGAAATCGCTTCGGTCGCGGCGTATCGAACAGACGGATTTTTGTCATTCAGGGCATCTGCCGCCAATAAAATATTCTCCTCCTCGCCGCGCGCACTCACACCCAGCGCGACCAAGATAAATTTCCTCCATTCATCTTTGGGGTGATTTTGATAGAGTTCTCGTAGCTGGGCCTTCAGTTCTTCCGTTCCAATCATTCCAAGTGTATACGCGGCCCGCAATGCCAGCGATTCATCCTTGGACTGAAGCGTCTCGATCAGTTGCGGTACGGCGCGGTCGCCTAGATTGGCCAGCGCCCCCATCGCTTTGTTCTTGATGACGCCATCTTCGCCCAACTTTTTAATGAGGTCACTTACCGACTCATCTTGTGCGGCGCCGCACGCCGAGAACACGAGGGCAATCGCCGTAATCAAAGTTCTTGCCGTTGTTCCCATTGTCGCCTCTCCTCAAAACAGTTGTCCAAAACGATTTTTGCCAACATTGACCCCTCATATCAAATTCCACATTCCTGATCTCTCAGCGCCTTCCTCTGCGCCTCCGCGCCTCCGCGTGAGAAAATTCAAACGACCAAATGCCCAACATCCGTCCGAATCTTCCCCGGATCGTTATTCCACGCCGCATCCCAATGCCCATAAATCTCCCAGCACACCCCCGCCCGCTTCAAGCCCTGAGCTGCGCACCATTTCAAAATCGCGTCGTGCGCCTGCCCCAGCAACTGATACGGCCCGTAATGCACCGTCACCACCGCGCGCCCCGCCGGCAAGCTCGAACAGATCACGCGCTGATTCCCCACAAACGGCGCCGTCACTTCCACGCCCACTTCCACCGGCCCGTCGCCGTCCGCATACAGCGCCACATGCCGCCCCGGCTTGGGCAACCCCGCCGTCTTCGCAAACGTCCACACTTCGCCGCAACAAGCCTGCACAAACTTCCCAAAATTCGCCGGCCGCACAGCGCTGCGAATGACAGCGGTGTGGATGAGCGGCACTTGAATTAATTCAACGTTGTAGGACATGCGGCCCCTGTTGTGGTGCAGGCTTCCAGCCTGCATATCCGTTATTCATCGCAATCCGGATACTGTGGCGGCGAATCGCCCTTCTTCTCAATCACAGCCGGATACTGCTGCTCCTGCTCGACCGGACCGATGCTTTTCACCTTCAATTCATGCATCCACTTGTCGCCGAAATCAAAAAGATACTCAAATGTATCGCCGATTTTAAGTCCCAACGAATCCAATCGAGTCTTCGAGGCATCGAACAGTTCCTCGTCAATGCCAAATTGGCCAGGATCCTCCAGCATGTGCGGCGATGTAAATTCCTTCGGCGGCGGATCTTTCCTGCCGACCCGCTGTTTCGGAAAATAGAAACTGTAAAGATGCTCGTCGTACCGGTCAAACGCTGCATAGATGATTTCGTGCAAATCGTCCAGCGTGTGATCGCCCAACAGCGCAACGACGCGCGAAATCGACTTGGCGTACTTCAGCTTCACGACGAATCGAATTTCCGTTTTCAAATCTCTCGCTCTCCTGAAAACCGGCATCGTGAAACCTACAACAGCGCACGAGCAATTCAATCGCGAAAAAAGAAGCATGCGCGCGGCCATACTCCGCGGCGCCCTCCCCTTGCCACAGCACAACTTTCCTGCAAGAATCCCCCCGCCATTCCCGTCCCACAACTAAACCATGACCACCCCCACCCCGCCCCGTTCTCGTTTTCGCGATTGTTGCGTCTTTTGGTTCCCGGTAAAGTTTTGCGCATTCGCAATGAGCCGCATTATCGCGGCACGAAACCCAAAGGAGGTGCGTGATGCGTAGCTTAAGTCTGTTCGTCGTGGCAGCGGTTCTCGCATTCGCGTTAAAATCGTTCGCGGAGGAACCCCCTCCGGCGCAGGAGGCGGCGGCGCGTGCGGCTTCCTTGACGCCGTCGAATACGAAGTTCAACAGCGCGGTGACGAAGAAGCCGCAGGTTCTCGCGCCCGCCGGCGAGGCACTGACCGCCGACGGCACGGGCAAGTCCATCTGGGCGAAAATCAAAGGCACAGACATCGACAGCGGTTCAGCATCGAACGGCATGGTGTTGACCGCCGATGGCGCGGGCAAAGCGGCGTTTATGGGTGGCGCAGGCAGTTCGATTGCGACCAACATCATCGGCAACGTGACCGGCAACGTAACGGGCAACGTGACGGGTAACGTCAGCGGGTCCGCGGCGACATTCACGGGCAATCTCGCGGGCGACGTGACGGGCACGCAGTCGGCGACGGTCGTCTCCACGGTCGGCACCTCCACCGCCGCAAACGTCCACGCCGCCGAGCTTCTCGCCAACGCGGCCACCAGCGCGAACACAGCGAGCACCATTGTTAAGCGCGACGCGAACGGCAGTTTCGTCGCGGGAACCATTACGGCGAACCTGACCGGTAACGTTACTGGCAACGTGAGCGGCTCGGCTGCGTCGTTCACGGGGAACGTTGCGGGCGACGTGACGGGGACGCAAGGCGCGACGGTGGTTGCGACGGTTGGAGGTGCGACGGCGGCGAATGTTGCCAAGGCTGCGACGGTCGCGGTCGCGCCGCCGGGAATGGTGTTGATTCCGGCGGGGACGTACACGATGGGGAACGCGATTGCGGCGGATACCGACATCACGGACGCGGCGCAAGTGAGCGTGACGGTTTCGGCGATTTACATGGACGTGAACCTGGTGAGCTACAGCCAATGGCGCTCGGTTTACCTTTGGGCCACGGCGCAGTCGACCCCGTATTCGTTTGTAAATGCGGGAGCGGGTAAGGCAGCGAATCATCCAGTGCAGACGGTGGATTGGTATGACTGTGTGAAGTGGTGTAATGCGCGTTCAGAGCAAGCGGGGAAGACGCCCGTCTATTACACGGACGCGGGGTTCACGACGGTGTATCGGACCGGGGAGCCGACGACCGTGTATGCAAACTTTGCAAACAAAGGGTATCGGCTGCCGACGGAAGCGGAGTGGGAGAAGGCGGCCCGGGGTGGTCTGAGCGGGCAACGCTTTCCCTGGGGCAATACCATCGACGAGAATTTGGCGAACTACTTTGCAACTGCGGGTAACCCCGCTTACGATTTGGGACCGAGCGGTTACAACTCAATTGGAAATACAGGGGCACAACCGTATACAACACCGGGGGGAACGTTTGCGTCGAATGGGTATGGACTGAATGACATGGCGGGAAATGTGTTTCAGTGGTGTTGGGATTGGTATGGGACGCCGTATGCCGGAGGCACCGATCCGCGCGGTCCAACGTCTGGAATCCTCCGTGTGGTTCGCGGGGGCTATTGGAGCTACGCCCCTTCGAATTGCCGGTCGGCGGTACGCGGCAACGACATCCCGACGAACCCATACAACTTCATCGGGTTCCGCGCCGTTCTACCCCCAGGCTAGCCAGAGCACCGGCCGCCCTATTTCCTCATTTGATCGTTTCCAGCCGCTTCTTCGCTTCCGCCGCCCACGCCGTCTCGCCGTATTTATCGACGATCTTATTGAGGTATTCCTTGGCTCCCGCGGGATTGCCGTTGGTGATGTAGGCGTCGGCGAGCGAAAGCCAGCTTTTGCATTGTTTTTCGGCAGTGACGACGCTGGCGGCGGCCGCTTTGGCGGCGGCGTCGCGCGCTTTGGCGGCGATTTCGGCGGCGTACTGTTTGAGCGCCTCGGCGACTTTTTGCTCGAACTCAGGCCCGCGCATGCCGCCGTCCTGGATCAACTTACCGTCGGGACCGAACAGGAATCCATGCGGAATTCCGGTGACATTCGCGCCCTTCAAATTGCCGTTCAGGGTGGTTTCGAATTCGGCGTTCCGGGCTTTTGTGAGCGTGCTGATTTCAGCGGCCGTCGAACCCTGGCATTCCAGCCCAATGATTTCAAAACCCTCGCCGGCGTGCTTCTTGTAGGCAGCCGCCCAGTTGGGCAGCTCGGCGAGGCAGTACCCGCAGTGGGTTCCCCAGTACACGACGAAAACAACCTTGCCCTTGAGGTCCTTAGGCGCCAGCTTCGGACCGGTGACATGCGTTCCGATCGAGAGGTCGTTAAGGGTCATGGCGAAGACGGGAGCGCAAAGAGAAACGAGTGCCAGCATGAGGGAACGCATCGTCTTGTCTCCGAAGATTCACGCAATAATGAATATCGTGCCAGCCGTAATACCTTCACGTTCCGAGGCCGTCAATCCAATTTTCGAGCCGCCAAAGCACAGGGGGCGCATGACAGATTGGGCGCGCATGGCATTAAACGCCAACGGCGTTGAACGGCGGCGTCTTGCTTCGCAAGACAAAGAGCCTGTTCGCGCTATCATGAAGCCTTCATCGCGACCGCAAAGTTTAGAAACCATGAAACTCCGCTTCCGCTTCTCCCTGCGCACGCTGCTGCTCGCCGTTCTGCTGATCGGCAGCGGGGCGACGTTGTGGTGGAATTGGGGGCCGTGGACGGTGGCGTTTAAAATTACTGAACCGGGTCCGTTCGAGTGCATCAAATTCTCAGACGATGGTAGTCTTTTGGCCGTGATCTACGTAAAGGACGCATCCTATCAGGGCGAAAATGTGCTCGATGTTCGCGAAACCGCAACCGGTAAATCTAAGTTCTCGTTCGCTGTTGCGAATACCTATAAACAATTGGAATTTCGAGACAGCATTATCATTCTACCTAGGGCTGCACAGGATCCGTTTGGCGAATTCGATTCGTCGCGACACTTGCCAATTCTAGTGGAAATAGCGACGGGCAAACGGCTCAATTTCGATTACGCCGGCCTAACGAATATTTCGCCGTTCCCCGCCGAGTTTGGGACGCAATACGCTCTGTTCCATCGTAATGATCTGAAAAACCTCGTCACGGAAGACTTGCTTGTGAAGCTGCCGGACTTCGCGCCCGTGCGTAAGCTCGATCGATCCGTGTACGCGTACCTAACAGCCGATGATCGTCTTTTGGTCCAAACCGAACATCAGGGCGATATCTTTGATTTACGCACAGGAACCACTATGAAATTCAAATTCGACGAATTGATTGCCGACTATCCTTTTTGCGGTTCAAAGGGGGTCATACAAAATACAACGACGCAGGTTGGCTCCGGCGGTTTGAACTACTATTACATATTCGATGCCCAATCGGGCAAGTGTGTACTCAAAGTCGCGGGTTCGATCACGGGGCACAACGACGATGGCAGTTCGATTCTGGTTTCGGACGGCAGCAATTCTCTAAAGCTCTACTCCCCGTTCATATGTGACACGCCGTTGGTTGTCCCTCCAGATGCTCATTTCTTGCCTGGAAACGATTTCTTGATCGATGATTTAAGCGGCACCGTCATCGATGTAAAACACCATAAGCGGGCATGGCACCGCGACGCTATTCTTGATCAGACCGAAAACGACAGCATTGTGAAAGTAGACCTTACAAAAGACGGGCTGTCGCCAATCGAATTTGCAAGCGCTGAGACGGGCGAATTCCTGAATATTCATCCCTTTGGAAATGCCCCGTTCAGCGCAACGTTCGCAAAGAATGCTTATCTCTTCGTCGCATCAAGATTTGATCCAAGCGCTCAAACCGTTGATCCCTTCGCTTGGCACGGCGAAGGCGAAATTGCGCCGATGACGAAGTTCGTCTTCCGCCTCCGCCGCCCGTGGCAATGGTACGGCCCCGCCTACCTCCCCGAATTCTGGCTTACCACAATCCTCGCCCTCGCGCTATCATGGAGCCTCTACCGTGATCGCAAAACCCTGAAACCCAAAACCGTGAAACCTTGACGCCATGGCCAACACTTTCACCCTCACCGTCCCCGACCCCGCCGCTTCCTTCCAAGCCGCGCGCGATGCCCTCAAGCAGCACGGGGGATCGCTCATCGGCGACGAAAAATCCGGTGCCTTCACCGGCCAGACGCCGATGGGCGCCGTCGAAGGCAATTACTCCGCCGCCGGCAACACCGTCACGATCACCATCACCAAAAAACCGTTCATGGTCCCCCTGTCGATGATCCAAACGCAAATCAAAAAAGCTTTCGCCGCACAGTGAAATGACAAATGCCAAATGACAAATCTCAAATGACAACTATGCTCTTTTTCCAATGCCGATCATCTCCGTCAAAAACCTGGTGAAAGAATACAAGACCTACGACCGCCGCGAGGGCCTCAGCGGCGCGTTTCTGGATTTGTTTCACCGCGAGTACAAAATCCTGCGCGCGGTGGACGACATTTCGTTCGACATCGAACGCGGCGAGATGGTCGGGTACATCGGCGCGAACGGCGCGGGAAAATCGACAACCATCAAGATGCTTTGCGGCGTGTTGTATCCGACGTCCGGCTCAATCGTGGTGGACGGACGCGTGCCGGTCAACGACCGCGAAGCGCATGTGCGCAACATCGGCGCGGTCTTCGGGCAGCGCTCGCAGCTTTGGTGGGATTTGGCCGCGGGCGAATCGCTGCGATTGCTGGGGCGCATTTACGGCGTGCCGAAGCCCGAATTCGACGCGCGCATGGCGGAATTCGAAGAGGTTTTGAAGCTCAAGGATTTCCTGAAGACGCCCGCGCGAAAATTGTCGCTCGGCCAGAAAATGCGCTGCGAATTGGCGGCGTCGCTGATTCACAATCCGAAGATCGTGTTCCTCGACGAGCCGACGATCGGGCTGGATGTGGCGGTGAAGCAGTCGATCCGCGAATTCGTCAAACGCATCAACCGCGAACGCGGTGTCACCGTGATCCTGACCACGCACGACCTGCGCGACATCGAAGAACTCTGCTCGCGCGTGTTCATCATCGATCACGGCAAGCAGGTTTTCGACGGCACGCTCGACGCGCTGCGCGCGAAGGCCGTCGATTCGGCGCAACTGACGTTCGAACTCGCGCACGAATTGGCGAAAGATTGGTCGCCCAACGGCCTGCCGCAAATTGGCGTGGAATGGAAAGCGAAAGGCGCGGCCCTGACGGCGATTTTGAGCCACACGGCGCCGCCGAGGACGGACGTGATCCGCGCGGTACTCGATAAATACGGGCACGATGTCGAGGACATTGAGATTACGGAGCCGGGGATCGAGCGGATTGTCAGTAAAATCTACAATGGCTAATGGAAGTGGATTTACTGGGGAGTAGAAACATGCTGGTTTCGCGTCAAATCGAATTCAAAGCGGAACGTGATACGCCCATGCACGAATTGGCGGATCGTGCGATGCGCACGTTTCCGGAATACGGCACCGCGGAGAATCCGGTGCTGTTCATGTTTCAAAGCTTTAACACGATGTTGAAAAGACTTCTAAAACAGCAGCCGCCGCTTCAAAGTTTTGCGCGTAGGGGGCATTATGTTAACTTGGCGACGAACTTCGGCCCAGGCTGGTACGAAGGGCATCAGACACCTCCAATTGGCCATGTGGATAACGAAACACTTTTGGAGATTTTCAAGGGCATTCCGAAGCCGCTTTTTCTTCACTCAGCCGCGCTCGTGTTCCCAAACATAAAATGTCTTGAAATGCGCGCCGAACCGCGGCGAACTGGTTGGGACTCGGCGGCGGTTTTTGCCTGGGAGCCGCACGTTCATGTGATCTGGGAAAAGGGCATTCCATACAATCTGATTGCCGGTTCACCGCTCGATCCGCCAAAGGATGAAACGGAATGGCTTCCTCCAATTCCTGATACGGCCATGGAGCGTCTGGCGGCGCTTGGCAAAATTCACGCTGTTCGAGTGAACGTACGCGCCACCGACAGCGAGCGAAGCGCCGATGAAAAGGCGAAGGCGGCTCGAGAGTCCATTCTTCGCGAATACGAAGGAAATCCTCTCAGCGGTTCGGACGTCACCCGACTGCCACACACCATCAACTCCAGTGCCGATATCGTTTCAGTTATTATGGCGAGATATACGTCAGGTGGGACAAAAACAAAAATCAGCAAAAGCGAAGTGCGCGCCATTTTCGAGCGCATCGGTTTCAAGCCAAAGGGCAGCAACAGCTTTGTCAAGGTGACCAAGCGCAAAAATTTGCTGAGTCTTGAATTTGACTACGGCAAATATCACGCGGATTTTCAAGCGTCGCTGGGCATTCAAGGCGCAATATGGTTCACCCCGATCAGCCTGGATGTTCGTTCCGCGTCCGGCGCTTTGACGCACACTTCCTTCGGCCCCGCAATCGACAGTTGCGACACGCACGCAAAGTTGCTCCTGAATTGCGCGGCGCTCGTAAGCGCGGTCGAGCAGACCGTGGTTCCAAAGGTGGAGGCGCTGATGGATCCCGCGCCGGCATGGTTTGCCAATGAGCGTGTGCTGGAAGCAAAGAAGTATCCGGCCCGGCGGTTTGGGCCCGGGTAAGGCTTTAGTTTGCCTGCCAGCCGGATTCCAAGAAAAAGGCGAAGGCCATGTTCTCAAGAATTTTAAGAGAATTCCGCCAGAGGATTCGCGACGCGGATTACATCGTCACGATCCACGCCGACGAGGAAATGGATGAAGATGGGTTGACTATCTTCGATGTTGAAGAAATAATCCTGTGCGGCCGGATCGCCGCGCGTCAAAAGGACCGCGAAACCGGCGAGTGGAAATACCTGATTCGCGGCGAAACGATTTCGGGCGAAGAGGCGATTGTAGTCGCCAAACGAAGCGTCACCGGCAAACTGGTCATCGTCACGGTATACGTTGAACATGTCGAGTAAAAACAAAAACACGAGAGAGCTTGTCTGCCAAAACTGCGGGAGGACGGGCGCACGCCTGCGCAATGTTACGCGCAATTACGGCAAGGGCGGCAACTTGCTCATTGTGGAAAACGTGCCCGTCGTCACATGCCCCCATTGCGGCGAAAGCTACATGACGGCGGCGACAGCGCGCGAGATCGCACGCATCAAGTCGCACCGGAGTTCACTGGCGATTCGACGAAAAGTGTCGGTAGCGGCTTATGTTTGAGCGCACGCGGGTGCTCCGCCCGTCCTTTGGCCTCGCGCACAAATTCTCGCTGATGCGCGAATTCGCGGTGTCGAGTTTCCACATCATGCTCGCGCATCGCGTGCGCTACGTCGTTGGCGTGCTCAATTACATGACGTACGTCGCGGTCAATTATTATCTGTGGGAAGCGCTCTACGCGGGCGTGCCCGCCGGCGAAACGCGCGCGGGTTACACGCTCCACGATATGCGCACCTACGTCAGCGTCGGCTGGATCATGCGCAGCGCTTATTTTTCGAATGCCGATAACATCCTCGCCGCGCGCATCAACAAAGGTGAAATCAACTCAGACTTGCTGCGGCCCGTCTCGCTCTTCCTGCAATTCTACGGCGCGGCGCTGGGCGAAGCGGCGTTCCGCGCGATCTTCATGGCGCTGCCGGTGCTGCTGCTGGCGCTGTGCGTCTTCGATATCGCCCCGCCGGCCAATGCGCTCGCCGCGCTCGGCTATCTCTACAGCACGTTTCTCGCGTTCCACATTTTCTTCGCGATCAATTTCCTCACCGGGCTCATTGCCGCTTGGACCGAAAAAATCCAAGGCTTCCTCTGGGCGAAATTCATGCTCCTCCAATTCCTCTCCGGCCTGCTCTTGCCGCTGCAGTTTCTACCGTACTGGATGCAGATTGCGTTCCGCATCCTGCCGTTTCAAGGCATGTCCTATACGCCCATGATCATCTACCTCGGCCGCGCGCGCGGAATGGACATGGCGCTGGAGCTTGCGTTTCAAACGGCGTGGACGATTGCGCTGCTGTTTCTGTGTTCGCTGATGTGGTGGCGCGTGCGGAAGCGGCTGGAGACGCTGGGAGGGTGAATTCAAAATTCAATGCACTTGAATGTTTGCACAAATGACAAATCCCAAATGACAAACGCCAATTGACAAATAAGCTGTTCCCATGCCCCGCCTCCTCCACCACCTCCGCATCGCCCTCCACTACTGCGCGCAAGCACTGAAGATGAACATGGAGTACCGCCTCGACTTCCTCGTCGAGTGCCTCGCCGCGCTGGCCATGCAGTACACCAGCCTGCTCACCCTCCAACTCATGTTCCGCCAATTTCATTCCATGCAAGATGCCACACGACATTGGAACGACTACGAAGTCTTCTTCATCTTCGGCTTCTCGCTGATCCCGATGGGCCTCTTCAGCGCTTCCGCGATGAGCTTCTATCAATTCTCCGACAAATACCTCGTCGGCGGCGAAATGGACCGCCTGCTGATGCGCCCGCTTTCGTCGCTCTTTCAATTGTTGCTCGAAGGCATCGCGTTCGATTTCCTGCCCGATTTGGGCTTGGGGATCGCAGTCATGATTTACGCTTGGCCGCATCTCGGCACGGCCTGGACGCCGCTCGTTTGTTTGCAGATGATGTGGAGCATCATCGGCGCATGGGGCGTGCTCACTGGCATTTTTCTCGCGCTGATCTCGCTCTCGTTTTGGTCGCAGGACCGCCTCAGCATCCTCCCGCCCGTCTACAACCTGCTAAACTTTGCCAAGTTCCCCATCACTATTTACAAGCCCATTGTGCGCGTGCTGCTGACGTGGATCATCCCCTTCGGCTTCGCCGCGTTCTATCCCGCCTCCGGTTTTTTGCAGAACACTGAAGCCTTCCGCTATTTCAGCATGTTGGCGCCCGCGGCCGGCGCCCTGTGCATGTTGATCGGTATCACCACTTGGCGCCAAGGCATCCGCCAATACTCCGGCGCGGGAACGTAAACGAAGTGCTGAGTGCTGAGTGCTGAGTCCTGAGCCCTGAGTCCTGAGTCCTGAGTAAGACTGCGCGAAGCGCAGTCGCCGCCGTTCCTCAGCACTCAGCACTTTTCCCTCCACATGTCGTATTCTTAACGCCGATAAATGACAATTGAGTGTTGACAGGAGCGCTTTTTTACGGGAACATACGCGCGGTTTGCCCGATATTCTTCGGAGGTGGTTTGATGCGCAATTGGATGCAGGTTCTGAGTTTGGCGACGATTGTATTAGTGGGCGCCGCAAGCGCCCGCGAGACTCCTTATTACAAGAGCGTCTCCGATATCGAAGTCGAAACCGCGGTGAAGGGCTGCACTTACAACAAAGGTCCCAGCAAGTGGTTCGAGTCTTCTTCTTCGAATTCTTCGAAATGCTGCGAATGCCAAACCTGCCAAACGTGCGCAACAAACGCGGCTCCGACAACATCCGCCAGCGCGCCGGCGCCCGTGACGACGACCGCATCCGCCGATGGCCGCCGCATTAAATACATCCTCGACGGCAAGCCGGTCTATGAAGACGAAGGCCGCCACGGTCCCGACGGCCCGGAAGGCTGCGCAATGCCCGCGCCTGGCGAAAAGCTCGAAGCTCAAAAGACCAAAGCCGCGCCAGTCTCCGACGACGACGTAGTCGCCGCGATCAATCGCCTCGGCACATCCGGCTGGCGCGATGCACAAGCTCTGCTCATCTCCGCGGGCAAAGCCGCCGTTCCGCATCTGATCGACGCATTGAGCCGCAGCGACGACGCGTACAACCTTGAGGGGCACACCAAAGCCGACCTCGGCCGCGCCTCGCGCACGTTCACGATCGGCGAAGTCTGTGCCGAATTGCTCGCCAACATCGTTGAAAATCATTCCAGTTACAACGGCGAAGTTCCAGCGCTCAGCCAAGCCGCGTGGCGCGATTGGTGGAACAAGAACGGCGCCAGCGTGACCTTCGCCAACTGAGTTGTTTGTAGTCCCGCCTTTAGGCGGAAGGCGTTGCTTCCACAACGCCTGTCGCAAAGTCGAACGTCCTGCCGCCTAACGGCGGGACTACGAACGCAGGAATCCTGGTGCCATCGTGCGGACCGAATCGACAACCCGTTCACCCAAACGCTGCGCACCGCTCGCGGCGTTTTTTGTTGCGCTCGCGCTTCTCGCGATGAACGCGCGTTCCGCTGAGACGCCCGCTGTCTTTTCGCCCGCGACACCGGAAGCCCCCGCCGCCGAAACCGTTTCAATTCCCACCGAGAAACAGCCGTCCGTCAAAAGCTCCGCCGATACAAACAAAGCGCCCGTGCTCGAGGCCGGCGGCGAAACAGCCGCCATCCAATTGCCGCCCGTTAAATCAGAATCGCACCTCTACAAAGATCTCAGCGGCCTCGTCGATGGCCAATTCGACATCGCCGAAATTATTCTCGCGCTGGGGGAAGAAGACGACTTTACGCTCGGCACGCCCGCCGCCGAAACGTTGGAGCGCCTCGGTGCGATGGCAAAGCGCGCCAAAGAACAGTTGCCGGACAACCCCGACGTGACCGATTATTACGACGCGCTCTATGACATCGTGCTCGGCCGAAAACCGCTGGACTCCAACCACGAGGAAAAAGCCGAAGACTTCGACCTCAGCCGCGCCGTGTTTCAGCACCACGGCAATTGCCTGGCAATGGGCATCGCCGCGCTCGCCGTCGCGCGCCGCATGAACGCGCCCATCAATGGCACGCAAGTCCCGGGGCATTTTTTCCTGCGCGGAACGGCGGTGCTGAAAGGCAAAGGCCATGAGCAGCCGGTCAACTTCGACGTGACCCGCCCCACGCCCGAAAACTGGGGCAAACTCGACGACGACTTTTATCGCAAGTGGCGCAAGTTCGATTCGAAAGCGGAAGCCAGCGGCGAGTACCTTCGCCCCATGACCGACCGGCAAGTCGTCTCGGCGTTCCTCTCCTCGCGCGCGGGATTTCTGGCGCGCGAAAAGAACTACGACGCCGCGCTCCACGACGCGCAGCGCGCGCTCGCCCTCAACCCGCGCAACATCTACGCGCTCATTAATCAAGGTTACGCGCGCGAAAACCTCAAGCAGCTTGAAGAAGCCGAGAACGATTACAAAGCCGCGCTCGAAATCGACTCGCAATGCGTGCGCGCGCTGAACAATCTGGCGTTCGTCAAAATTCGCGACCGCCGTTCTTCGATCTACGACCTCAAGCGTGCCGAAAAATACATCGAACAGGCCCTGAAGATCGACCCCGATCAAGCCTATCTTTTCGCGACCAAAGGCGAAGTCTGCGCCGCGCGCGGCGATTACCGCGAAGCGACCCGCTGCCTGCAGACGGCACTGAGCCTCTCGCCCAAAAACAGCGCCTACCGCGAACGCTTCATGGCTCTGCGCGAACACCTCAAGCGCGAATCCGACGGCGATCCGATGGACAAGCGCAGTTCCACCGTCCCCAAGCGCGACAAGCTCGGCGAAAACAGGTAGCGTTCAAACCCAACAGCTCCCGCCTCACTCCGCGCAATTAAAAAGGGCCTATAGGGCCAATGGGCTAAAGAGCAATGCGCGCGGTTTACGCTACGCCCGCCTTCGGGTATAATCGCGGCATAATGAGAAATTTTGCTCTTTGGCGCGCGCTTAAACTCATTCTGCCTCATCGCGGGATGCTGGTTCTTTATATGTGCACGGCGCTGGGGCTGGCCATCTGCGGTAGCGCGCCTCTGATTCTGGCGAACACATTCATCACGCATATTCAATCGGTGGGAGGGAAGAAGCCCGCGGCCGCGGCGCCGGCTCCCGCACCCGCACCGGTGCTGGTTCCGGAAGATGACAGCGACGATCCAGATGGGACGCCGGCCGAGAATGCCAAAGACCCCAAAGCCGCGGCGAAAAGCAAAGTTGGATTCAAAGCGTATATCAGTTCGAAAGTTGGCGGTTTCTTCACGCGCATCAAAGAGTCGCTTCAAGCGCGCTTCGGGACCGGCCGCCAATACATGGTCGTGCTGTGCCTGCTGATTATTTTCTTCTGGTTTTTGAAAGCGTTGTTCGATTATTGGAACACGTTTCTGGGTTCGTGGCTGGCGCAGAAACTGCGCACGGAAGCGATCGAACGCGTCATGGCCAAATTGCTTTCCCTGGACATGCCCTTCTTCGATCATCGGCAGACGGGCGACCTGGTCACGCGCATGGTTTCCGACGGCGAGAACCTGCGCAAGACGGTCAAAATCTTTTTGGATTTCGCGCAGCAGCCATTCCTGATCGTCGCGCTGATGTGTGTCGCGATTTATTACGACTACCAATTGTTTTTTGTCGGCGCGATGGGCGTGCCGCTGATCATGCTGTTCGTGCGCTGGATCGTGCGGCGAATCGTGCAGCAATCCAAACGTTATCAGGAAAAAACAGCCGACATCGCGCAGGCGATGCTGCAAAATTTGAGCGGCATCAAAGTGATTCACGCTTATGGCGCGGAGGAATTGGAAGCGCGCGGATTCCGCGGGCTTACGGCGAGTTTATTTAGGACGGGCATGCGCCGAGCGCGGCTGCGGGCGATGCAACGGCCGCTCACCTCGTTTTTGATGGGCATCGGCGGCGTCGCCGTGCTGGGCTGGGGCGGGATTCGCGTGATGGAGCATCCCAGCCCGCACCGGCTCGCGGATTTCATCGTCTTTCTCGGCGCGCTGGGAATGCTCTACGATCCGGTTACCGCGGTGATGCAGACGATTGGCGAAATTGCGGAGTACCTTCCCAACGCCGAACGCATCTTCCAAATCCTCGACGTCAAACCGACCATCGCCGACGCGCCCGGCGCGCGGCCCTGTCCGCGTCTGGAAAGGGAAATTGCGTTTGAAAAGCTGAGCTTCGATTATGGCCAAGTAGAACGGAGCTCCGGCTCGGTTCCCCGCGCGCATGTCCTCACGGATTTCAATCTGGCGCTCAAACCCGGCGAAAAGCTCGGCATCGTCGGGCGCACCGGCGTCGGAAAATCGACGCTGCTGTCACTGCTGCTGCGCTTTTACGATCCGACCGCGGGGCGCATCAGCATCGATGGCGTGGATATCCGTTCAGTCACGCTGGCGAGTTTGCGCGCGCAGATGGCGCTGGTGACGCAACAGGCGTTTTTGTTCAACGCGACCGTGGCGGAGAACATTCGTTATGGAAAACCGGATGCCAGCGACGAGGAAGTCATCGCCGCGGCGAAAACGGCGATGGTTCACGACGAGATTATGCAAAAGCCGCTCGGCTACAAAGAACTCTGCGGCGAACGCGGCGGCGAACTTTTTTCCGGCGGCCAGAAGCAGCGCATCACCATCGCGCGCGCGCTGCTGCGCAACGCGCCGATCCTGCTGCTCGACGAGGCCACCAGTTCGCTCGACACGCTCAAAGAGCGCTCGCTGCAGGAGGCCTTCGACAAACTCGAAGCCAACCGCACCTGCCTGATCGTGGCGCACCGCCTCAGCACGCTCGAAAACGTGGACCGGATTCTGGTCTTTGGCGACGAAGGCTGCGTGGAAGCGATCGGCACACACGCGGAGTTGATGAAGGACTCGCCGACGTACGAAAAGATGTGGAACGCGCAGAATGGAGTGAGTGAAGCGAGCGTGAGAGTGTGAGAGTGTGAGAGTGTGAGAGTGTGAGAGTGTGAGAGCAGTCTCGTACCTCTCGCACTCTCATACTGAAACGACGGAGTAACCGATGCCCGTGCCGGAGAATTCTTTTTTGCAGGACGGCTACTCGACGTGGGAATTTCTCCGCGCGGAGGCGTCACAGCTTTGGACCGGCGTGACCCACGCGAATCTGGGCATGATACTCGCGATCGGAACTCTCGCGCTGTGGACGCTGGCGGGCTGGGCCGTGACGCTGGGGCGAATGGCCTTGCGCCTGCGGAATTTATTTCGAAAGAAAAGGCCCCCGAAAGAACCGAACCCGTGGGTCAAACGCATCGGCGTGGCGCTTGCGTTTTTGGTGCCGGGCGGATTGGTCGGCACGGCGGCGGTGGCGCTGGTGATGGGCAAGGAGAATTGGCGGCGCGACGCGGTGTTGATCGTGGGCGCGGCGATGATTCCCGGCGCGGCGTTGTGGTGGCTGAACACGGCTGATTTTCAGTATCCGGTTTTGCACGAGAGCCTGATTTTGCAATGCACGCTCGCGGTGACTTTTGGCGTGCTTCATCTGTGGGCGGCGATTAAACTGATGCGTGAAACGCTGGGCGAGCCGGTCGAAAAAGTGCGCTGGTGGCCGCCGCTGGGACTTTGGCTGCAAACGTGCGTGCTGGCGACGGGGCTGGGATTGCTGCTTTAGTTTCGCGGAGATTCGGGCAAATGCGCGATTACTTATAGGGCCCATAGGGCTTATAGGGCCTATGGGGCCTATACGGCCTTTAGAAATTTGAAAAGCAAACCCATGCCCACCGCACTTATTCTCGGCTCGTCTGGCACACTCGGCAGCGCCATCGCCGCCGAATTGCACGCGCGCGGCTACACGCTTGGCCTGCATTACAATTCGCGCAAAGAGCCGTGCGAAACGTTGCTGCAGCGCGCGCCGGATGCGGCGCTTTTTCAGGCGAATTTCAACGACCCTGCCGCGGCCGCGCAGTTGGCCGCGGCTGTCACGCAGCGCTTTCAGCGCCTCGACGCGCTCGTGTGGGCCTGCGGCATCGTGAAAGATTCGCCGCTCGTTTCGCAGCCGGAATCCGGGCTGCGCGAGGTTGTGATCACAAATCTGCGCGGCTTTTTTCTGGTGTTGAAGGCGTTCTCGCGCCTGTTCATCAAACAAAAATCCGGCTCCGTGCTGGCGTTGTCGTCGCACGCGGCGCTGGCCGGCCGCGCGGGCGGGACGGCTTACGCGATGGCGCACAGCGGCCTGATCTCGCTGGTGAAATCCGCGGCGCGCGAGTGGGGTCCGCTGGGCGTCCGCGTCAACGCGGTGCTGCCGCCGTTCGTGGCCGGATCAGGCATGGGCCGCGCCGCCTCGCCGGAATTCATCGAATCCGCGAAGCACAAGCGCGTCTTAAAAACGGAATGCGATGCGCCCGCTTCTTTCGCAAAATTCGCCACAGGGGTGCTTGAAAATCCGCTGATTTCAGGCCAAATTCTCAGCGCCGATTCGCGCATCGCGTAAGGTGAAAGATATATTTTAATAGGCCTTATTAGGGCGAATAGGCCCTATATGTGACATCGATGACTGAGGAGTTCCGCGCGCCGCGATGCCTATCGTCAGACAATTTCCCGCCGCCATTACCGGCGTCGGCCTGCACTGCCGCCGCGAAGCGCCGTCGCACGGAAGCACGCGGTTTTTTATCCACGCCAGCGACGCCGCGCTGAATCTCGGTGAAGGCGAAAGGAAGCAGCCGCGTTCGCTGCAATTCGCGCTCAGCGCCGCGCGTTTTGCATTCGGCCGTGAATTCGTGCAGGCGGGCCGCCCGCACCACAACGATTGCGGCGCGGTTATCGTGATCTCGAAGGGCCTCATCGAAAGCCTCGAAGCTGGCGTCGAGGCTCTTTGTGGTGCCGGCGGCTCGCCTGATTGTGGTGTGGGCGGCCCGCCTGCACCGCCAATTTCATCCTGTGGTTCCGACGCCGCCGCGTCCGCGGTCGCGCGCGCGTTGCGCCTCAACGGCCCTGCCGCCGCGGCCGTCGCCGCCTGCGCCAGCGGGCTGGCCAGCATCAAGCTTGGCATGGATTGGCTGCGCGACGGCGCATGCACCGCCGTGCTGGCCGGCGCCGCGGAAAGTTCGCGCTCCGAATTGATTCTGCGCAGCTTCGAACGTCTCGGCGTGATCAGCGCGCAGCGCCGCACGCGGCCGTTCGATGTCCAGCGCGACGGTTTCGTCGTCGGCGAAGGTGCGGCGGTCTTTCGTCTCGAAGAATGGGAACGCGCTGAATTCAACGCGGAACGCGGCACCGGGCCGCGCGTGCTTGGCCGCATCTTAAGTGTCGCGCTCGGCGCTGATGCGCAGCATCTCACCACGCCCGAACTCAGCGGCGCGACACTCGCGCACGTGATTGGCTTGGCGCTCGAACGCGCGGGCCTTGAGCCGCCTCAAATCGGCTGGGTTCATGCGCACGGCACGGCCACGGCGTACAACGATCCGGTCGAAATCGCCGCGCTGCGGCGCGCCTTCGAAAATAAAGTTCCGCCGGTTACCGCTACTAAAGGCGTCACCGGCCATCTGCTCGGCGCGTCGGGTCCCGTTGCGTTGGCGCTCGCGCTCGAGTGGTTGCGCGAGGGGACCATTCCGCCGATCGCGGGCCTGGAAGATCCCGCGCCGGAATTCGAGGGCATCGACTTTGTTCAAAACACGCCGCGCCGATCCTCGGCCACGCATGCGCTGGTGTTGAATCACGGATTCGGGGGGCATATTGCCGCAGCCGTTTGTAGCCCCGCCTTTACGCGGCTGGATGCGCGGTGACGATTCGCGCTTTCGCCTAAAGGCGGAACGACAAACGGCGAAATCCTTGAATTTCCCGCCGTTTCCACGATATTACGCGCTCACATTTTTCGTTCCCGGAGGCCGATGACCGAGCCTGTTGTCCCAGCCGCCGCACGCGATCTGCATGCGTGCGAGATGCCGTGCCCGCGCGCGCTGCCGCGCGTGCAGGGTTACGATTTGCTGCTGCTGGGTGCAATTCTGGCTGCGTTGCTCTACGGGATCGGCGATTACGGGCTTTACGAACCGCACGAAGCTCATTTCGCCGGCGTGGGCCGCGAGATGGTGCTGCGACACGACTGGGTTACGCCGCACCTCAATGGCGCGCCGTACCTCAACAAGCCGCCGCTTTTTTACTGGCTGATCGCGCTGAGCTACAAAGCGTTCGGGATCACGGAATGGGCCGCGCGATTGCCACTGGCGTTGATGGGCTGGCTGGGCGTGGTGCTGGCGTGGCAGTGGGCGCGCGAATTGTGGGGCGCGCGCGCGGGCCGCGCGGCGGCGGGAATGCTGGCCGTCTCCGCGGGCTGGTATCTTTTTTCGCACCAACTGCTCATCGATGAAATGCTCTGCGTGCTGCTGCTGGCCGCGCTTTATTTTTTATGGAAAGGCGTGACGCAGCGGGAATGCGCCGCGCCGTGGGTTTGTTTTTATGTCACGCTGGCGTTGGCGATTCTTTCGAAAGGCCTCGTCGGATTGGCTGTGCCCGCGGCGGTGCTGTTTTTCTTCGTGATTTTAAAGAAAGACGGCGCGATATTGCGCGCGTCACGGCCGTTGATGGGGCTGCTGATTATTGCGGTCATAGTCGTGCCGTGGCTAATCCTGATGGAGACGCGCAATCCGGGTTTCCTGCATTACGTGCTCGTCAACGAACATTGGAACCGCATCTTCGACAAACGCTGGCCTCCCGATTACCACGCCTCGCAAACATCATGGCCTATTTTTCTGCTGCTCACGCTGGTGTGGCTGGCGCCGTGGAGCTTTTTTTTGCCGCAAGTGTTCGCCTTTAGCGCAAAACACGCCTCGCGCTGGTCGGGCGTTGATCGCAGCGCGGCGGACGCGGTGTCGATTCTGGGCCTTGGCGCGCTGCTGCCGACGCTGCTTTTTCTCCCCGTTCCCTCGCGTCTCATCTATTACAGCCTGCCCACGCTGCCGCCATTTGCGGTGCTCGCCGCCGGCTGGTGGGTGGTGATGAGCGGCACGGATTACCGGCGCGGACGCAAACTCGCGGCGCTGCTGTTGCTGCTCTTCGGCATCGCTGTCGCTGTCGTGCCATTTTTTCTAAAAGACTTTCTAATCAAACAGCCCGACCTTGCTGCCGCGCCGCAAACGCTCGATTATATTCCCGGATTCGCGGTGGCTATTGGCGCGGGAATGTGCTGCTGCGGAATCATGTTGCTGGCAGGCAAAACCGGCGCGGCGCTGCTGGCGCTGTGCGTGCCGATTGGCATCGGCGAAGCGTACAACACACAAGGCTTCGCCGCGTTTGACCGCGTGCGCTCCTCACGGCGCATGGTGGAGGACTTGCTTAAGAACAAAAAAGTGCCGCCCGATTGCATCTGGATTTCGGAAGGTTCGCTCGAACTTGGCGCCGCCGCCGGCACGGCGTTTTATCTGGGTACCGACAACGATGAGCGGGCGCGCTTCGTGTACGTGGTGAACTCGGACAACCCCAACCGCCGCCCGCCCAATTTTCCGGGCGGCAAGCCGGAATATTTGATTGACGAAGCGGAACTAAACAGGACGTGGAGTTCGCCCAAGCCGGTCTTGTACGTGACGGATTTTTTGCGCCACGCGAAGAAAACCGACGACCCGATTGCGCTGCCGCCCGATCCGCGGCATCGGATTGAGGTGGAGGACGCAGGTCACCGACAGGTTTGGGCGAATGAGGCGGCGTGGGTAAAAATGGGACGGCCGTAGGAGTTCCGGAGCCGCGCACGTAAGTAAGCGGGCTGAAATTTGATGGGTGGCCCAGCCCAACGGGCTGGGTGCCGAAGGCACAAGAAGCCTCTCCTGAATTTCACGCAAAACTGAAATGCGTGAGGTTCAGGAGAAGCTTCTTGTCGCTACGGGACCCACCCCGTTGGGGTGGGCCATCCACTACTTGGAATTTGGCACGGCGTCTGCACAGTTTGTGTTTCGTGGGCTTTGACCTAGGTCGTGTGTCCGATATTCCGGCACACATGTGGGAGATTTCGACAATGTCTACGCGCTTGCTCTTCACGCTGGTGTTGGTTTCGATGTTGACCGCGTTTTCGGGTATCCGTGCCGCTGATGGCGACACGCCCACTCCGCCTCGGCGCCAGGGCGGAAACAATCAGGCGCAAACGATTCTCGATCATGCCGACGAACTTGGCCTGACCGCTGAACAAAAAACCAAGCTCGAAGAATTCAAGAAGGGCCCGATGAGCGTGCTGACCGACGACCAGAAGACCAAAGCGCGCGCGTTTCTTCCGCAGCGCCCGGGCGCCGGCAACCGCAATCGCCCGAACGCCGCCGACGCGAAGCCCTCGACAGATGAAAAGAAACCTGCTGACGCGAAGCCGGATGAAAAGAAGCCCGACGAGAAGAAACCCGACGAAGCCAAGTAGCAAAGTTTCAACAAAATGGTGTACACTGTATTTGTCCTATGGGACCGATCCGTCCCATAGGACCTATTCTTAAAGGAGCCATCCACATGACCATTCGCCGTATTTCCGCATTGATCGCGATTTTGGCGCTTGCTCTTGTCGCGCGCGCCGCCGACAAACCCGCTGGCCCGCCCGCCGGTCCGCTTCAACAGATTCTTGAGCACGCCAAAGAACTGGGCCTCACCGACGATCAAAAGACCAAGATCGAAGCGCTGATCAAAGAAAACGGCGCTGCCGGTCCCGGCGCGTTTCGCGAAAAGCTGCGCGAACATCCGGAACTGCTCAAGGAGATGAAGGAAGCGCGCGATTCCGGCGACGAAACCAAAATTAAGGAAGTCCGCGCCAAGATCGCCGAGAAGCTGGGCATGAAAGACGCCGGCGGGCCGGCCGCGGCCGCCGACGGCAAGCGCGGTGAAATTATCGGCAAACTGGCGCAGATTCTCACGCCCGACCAGATGCAGAAGCTGAAAGAGTTCCGCCAGGAACGCATGGCCAACGGCGCCGGCGCGGGGCGCGGCAACAAAAACGACAATTCCAACAGTAATAGCAACAGCAACAACAAGCCGGACACGTCCAAGGGCGCGCCGAGCGTGTTTGACAACTAACCACCCCTCACCCCCGGCCCCTCTCCCCCAAGGGGAGAGGGGAGAACGGCGGGGCTTCGCTTCGCGAAGTCGCGCGCGATTTTTTTGTATGCTTCACGTACAATCGCGCCAATGTCCGCAACTCAATCCCTCCGCACCTTTCGCGTCGCCGCGTGGCTGGTGATTGCGCTCGCTTGCGCCTGGGAATTCAAAGTCACGCTCAAAAACGCCTGGGCGTCGCCGAAAGATCCCGCGGCATCCAAAGAAAGAATCTCCGATTTTGCCGCGTATTATTCGGCCGGCACGCTCGCGCTGCGCGGGCAGGACATCTACGATTCGTCCATCCTCGGCAACGGCCGCCGCCCCTACATTTACCCGCCCACGTTCGCGATTTTTCCAATGATGCCCCTGGCGCTGCTGCCGCAGAACGCTGCGCTGATCGTCTTCGTGCTGATTAATTACGCGCTGCTTTTTGGCCTATGCTGGCTGCTGCGCGATGCGTTGTGGCGGTTGAGCGGGGCAGCGCCAAACGGCGGCAAGAGTGCCGCCGCTCCGGCTTGGCGGCAATTTTTGCTGGAGCCGGCCATCGGCGTCATGCTCGCCGTGATCGTTTGTTTTCGATTCTTTGACGACAACAACCGCCAGGTGAATTCCAACCTGTACGTCGCCTTTGCGCTGGTGCTGGCGATGTGGTGGATGCTGCGCCGCAAAGCGAGATTCGATTTTGCGGCGGGGCTTTCGATTGCGCTCGCGACCGCGATCAAAGTCACGCCGGGTCTTTTTGGTTTGTATCTGCTTTGGTCCTGGCGCCCGTGGGCGATGCTGGGCGGCGCGGTGGGATTGGTTGTGTTTCTGGTGCTAGTTCCGTCCGCACGCTACGGCTTTACGGACGGCATTGGCTTGCTCAAAAAATATGAGAACCACGTCGTTGCCGCCGAAACCGGCGAAAACGCCGAGAACGATCCCATCGGCGTTCCCGGCGGGCACGAAAAAAAGCAGCTTGAAGGCGGCATCTCCCTGCGCGGCACGCTCATGCGTTACCTTACGCCATTGAAAATGACGCTTCAATACAGCAAAGACGAAGTACGCGACACGTACATTAATATCCTGAACCTTGACAGCGGAACCGCGCGAAAGATCGCGCACGGTTTGGAATTTCTGTTTCTGGCGCTGACGATCGCGCTCACCGTTCGCGCCTACGCACGGCACGATCCCGGCGCGGTTGCGCTGAGTTGGGGATTGGTCACGATGACCATGCTGCTGATCGCGCCGCTCACGCGCAAAGCCCATCTGTGCGCCGCGATGCTGCCGATTGCGGCGATGATCGCGCTGATGCAGCAAGGCCGCATCCGCGGTTGGGCGCGCAGGCTTTGCATCGCCGCGCTGGTCTATACCTGTCTCGAAGGCGCCATTTTCTCCGTGGAATTCATCGGCAAATGGAACGCCGACCGCATTCAGCTCGCGGGTGGACTCTGGTACTTGCTGGGGCTTTACGCCGCGAATGCGTGCGCGCTTGTTTCCATCAGGGCATCAGTGACGCAGTGCCATTGAATAGCGACAGTCCAGCACAGTCACCATTTAAAACGCACTTATTAGCCAAATAAAACTACATTCGGCTCATGCATCATCGCTTCTCGTTCCAGCGGATACATCGGCCTCCGAATATTTTTGAACGGCAGCCGCTCAATCGCCTGATCCACTGCACCGGGACTGAGCGCGAGCAGTGCGCGCGGAGCGTGGCGCTTCAAATCCGGTTCCAGATAGCCGATTTTGATCACGACGATTTTGTACGCGAGCGGGTCGCAGCCGAGTTTGCGCATGTCGGCAGCGTGATGATACGGCCGGCGCTTGTGCGAAAGAATCACGGCGACGTTGCCGATTTGAATTGCGGCCTGGCGATCCGCCGTCGTGTCGAGCGTCAGGACTTTGGCTCGGACGCGCAGCGGCTCGTTCATGCTCGGCGCGAGCGTGGCGCCCAGAGAAAGTTCGAGTTCAGTGCCAACTCCGCCCGCGATGCAAGCGTCCGTCGCGGGAGCGTCGGCGAGGCCCGCGACGAGCGCGGGGCCGGCGTTGAGTTCAATTAATCTGCGCAGAAAAAGCGGGCTGTCGCCGACACCGCCTGCTGTCGGATTGTCGCCGGAATCGCTGATGAAGACGCAGGGTTCAGGCGCGGACATTGCGATGCGAATGCATTCGTCAATCGAGCCGGTCTGCACTCCAAAATCGAATTGCGCGTGTACGGCTCGGAAATATTCGGCGACGCGACTTGCTTCGCGCGCTGTTGTTTCGCGGTCGGTGCCGGTAACCACGACGCTTGCGCCCGTGCGCGGTTCATCGGCCCATGCATAGCCGATGAAAATCGACGCATCGAGCACGCCCGGCGCCGGATCGCTTTTTGCAAGTTCGGCGTAAAGCGATTGGCCGGGTTCCCACTCGGTGCTCGTCTTCTCGCCGGGCAGCGCAACGGGAAGCGAAACCCAAGCGCGGTGCGGACGCAGCTTTTTTTTGAGACAATGGATCAACATGCGCATCGCTTTTTCGCGCGTGGCTTCGACATCGACGTGCGGCGCCGTGCGGTAGGCGGCGAGCATGTTCAAATTTTCGAGTTGTTTGGCGGAAAGATTTCCATGCAGATCGTAGCTCACGGAAATCAGGCAATCCGGCCCGACGACTTTGCGCGCGGATTCGATCCAGTCGCCTTCGGCATCGAAGCGGTTGAGCACGTTCATCGCGCCGTGTAATTCAAGATAAAGCCCGTCGATCCGCTCGGTGGCATGCGCAGCGGCGAGCCGTTCGATGAACTCCCCTTTGAATGCGTCGTACGCGGCGGGATCGACGGGGCCGCCGGGAATCGAGCGCGCAAAGAAAGTCGGGACGAATTCAATTTGATGCTGCGAAATCGTTTGAAGAAATGGATAGCGCGCGAGAAGTTCGGCGCCGCGAAGTTGGACGTGAAACTCGTCGCGGCGAACCGGAAGGGGCGAGAACGTGCAGCTTTCGATGGCTATTCCGCCAATGGCAATGCGCATGAGATTCCTTCTTTCGTGGGAGTTGTTTTTTATCACAAACGTGCGAAAGTGCGAGAATCATCGCTCGCCGTTCAGACATTGAATTGAGGCGCACATGCCCTTGCTTGAAATCGCCGTCACGTCGCTAGAGGATGCGTTGCGCGCCGAGGAGGGCGGCGCTGACAGCGTCGAAGTTTCGCGCGACCTGAGCGTCGGCGGGCTGACGCCGGGCATGGAATTGGTGCAATCGATTCGCGCGAAGCTGAAGATCAAAGTGAATGTGCTGCTCCGTCCGCATGCGCGAAATTTTGAGTACTCCAATTCGGAGCTAATTGCGCTCGCCAAGACACTTGCCGCGGCCATCCACGTCAAAGCGGACGGCGTAGTGTTCGGCGCGCGCGACGAGCGTGGAATGTTGAACCTTGGCGCAATCCAGGCGGTGATGATGGCGGCTCGTTCAATTCCGCTTACGGTGCATCGTGCGATCGATGAGAGCGTTTATCCCGAAGACGCGCTGGTGGATTTGGCGGAGATGGGCATCGCTCGCGTGCTGACCGCCGGCCCGGCGCGAACAGCATTCGAGGGCCGCAAGCGATTGGCGAAGTGGGTGGAGAAATTCGGATCGAAAATCAGCTTCGTGGCGTCTGGCGGATTGACGATGGAACAGATTCCGACGATGCTGAGCGAAGTGAAAGCGCACGAATATCATTTCGGATCGGCGGCGCGGACGGACGGCGTCGTGGATGTGGCGAAAGTTCGGGAGTTGCGCGCGGCAATCGGACGTTAAAGAGCAGCGGGTCACCTTGACCACAACTCTCCGTTGCGTTAAAAAAACCGCATGAGCACCGCACTTGCCGAACCGCCCGTTGCCGTCGAAGAAGACGTCCTCCACTTCATCGCCCCCGGCTGCACCGAAGCGCCTGAAACCATCTTCAAACGTAATCTTGAACGTCGCGCCTTGAAGTACACAACCGAACGGCGCGAAATCCTCAAAGCCGTCCTCTCGACCCACGAACATTTCGACGCCGACTGGCTCTTCATGGAAATGCGCAAAGTCGGCGCGAAAGCCTCGAAGGCCACCATCTATCGCAGCCTCGTGCTGCTCTGCGAAGTCGGCATTCTCCGCGAAGTCTTCCACGGCCCGCACGGCGCGTACTTCGAACACGTCTACGGCCACCAGCATCACGAGCACATGATCTGCCTGAAATGCGGGAAGGTCATCGAGTTCATGTCGAAAAAGCTCGAGCAGCTACAGGAAGACGCCTGCCGCGCGATGGGTTTCCATTCGGTGCGGCACCATCTTCAAGTCTTCGGCTACTGCAGTGATTGCCACCCTTGCCGAGCGTCTTTTCCGCCGCTGCCTGAGCGGAAAGATTGAACGCTTTCACGCAAAGGCGCAAAGTTCGCAAAGAAATTTAATATATCAAAAATATCTCATCTAATTCTTCTTTGCGCCAACTTTGCGCCTTTGCGTGAGCTGTTTGCCGTGAATCCGCTTCAGCCTCTCCATGCATTCAGACGACACTTATTCATAGAGAAATTTCCAAATTTGAACTCCGTGGGGGAGGTGCATCGTGGAGAGCGGCGCTTACGCAAACAAGAAGGTGACCGTCATGGGCCTCGGCCTCTTCGGAGGCGGCGTAGGCGCCGCTCGCTACTTCGCCGAGAACGGCGCGATCGTTACGGTCACCGACAAGCGCGGCGAAAATGATTTGAAGCCCTCTATCGACGCGCTCAAGAATCTTCCGATTCGCTACGAACTTGGCCGACATCTCGAAGACAATTTCCGCGGCGCGGACATCGTCGTCGTTAATCCCGGCGTGCCGATGGACAACCCGCTCGTCGCAATGGCGCGCGGCGCGGGCGCGCAGATCGAATACGCAATGAATCTCCTTTTTAAACTCACCGCCAAAAATCGAAAAATCGGCGTCACCGGCTCGAATGGAAAATCCACTACGGCCGCGCTGCTCGGCGAAATGGTCCGCGTCATGGACAGCCGCGCGCTGATGGGTGGCAACATCGGCAAATGCCTCCTGAGCGAAACAAAGGCGTTGAAGCCCGATGTTCCGATGGTGCTCGAACTTTCCTCGTTCATGCTCGAAGGCCTCAGCGAGTTGGCGGCCAGCCCGAATGTAGCCATCGTTACAAATCTTTCCCCGAACCACCTCGACCGCCACGGCACCATGCTTGCGTATGCCGAAGCCAAGCTCAACATCATCAAGCACCAGACGCCCAGCGATTGGGCAGTGCTCAATTACGATGACCCCGCGCTCAGCGGCTGGGAGTCGCAGACGCGCGCGCGTGTGATCCGCTTCAGCGTCAGAGAGGAACTCGACGGCAACGCCGCGTTCCTCGCCGGCGACAAGCTTGTCATCCGCATCAACGGCGTCGAAGAAGTCGTCGGCCTGCGCAAAGCCCTGCGCCTCCCCGGCTCGCACAATGTTGCCAACGCGCTCGCCGCGTCTGCCGGAGCGATTGCATTCGGCGTCAAGCCGTGGCAAGTCGCCGAAGCGCTGGCGACGTTCAACGGGCTGCCGCATCGCCTTGAAGTCGTTGCGCGCAACGAAAAGAAAGTCACTTATTACAACGACTCCATCGCGACCACTCCCGAATCCGCCATCTGCGCGCTCGCATCGTTCGATGGCCCGATCACGCTCATTGCCGGCGGCTCCGACAAAGGTTCGGCCTTCGACGAGCTGGCCATCTCCATCGTCCGCAAAGCGAGGCGACTGATTCTGCTTGGAGTGACCGCGCCCAAAATAGAAGAGGCCGTCAAGCGCGCTGCGCATCAGTTCAACCGCAGCCCCGAAATCCTGCACGCCAAAGACCTCGAACACGCCGCCGCGCTGGCTTCGACAAACACGCTGCCCAACGAAGTCGTGCTGCTCTCGCCCGCATGCGCGAGCTACGACATGTTCCGCAACTTCCAGGAACGCGGCGAATTGTTCCGCGTGCTCGCGAAGAAAATGGCGGCGAAGGCGTAGTTCCGATATGGATTTTGTATATGCGGACTCGCACGTGCGTGGTAATCTCCTATCGGAATAGCGAGGAGTACAAGCCATGACCACAGTCACCCACGAAAAGATAAACGAGTGGCAGGAATTGCCTGCGAATTTCTCATCGCCGCAAACGGAGGGACGCGTGTACGCCATCGCTTTCGACATGGACATTGATCTGTTGCGTCAACATTACGGCGACCCGTACAATAACGCATATCTTGAAATCCGCCGTGTGCTGCAGAAACACGGTTTCTCCTGGCAGCAACGCAGCGTGTATTTCGGCGGCGAAAAAATCAACGCCGTCACCTGCGTGCCCGCCTCGCAAGATCTCGCGCGCACGCTGCCGTGGTTTTCAAAATCGGTCCGCGACATCCGCATGCTGCGCATCGAAGAACTCAACGGCCTCATGCCGGCAGTTCAGGCCGCAAAGAAGTGAGGGGGCATGAGCGACATCTTCATCACCGAAAATTTCCTGCTTCAAAGCAACGCCGCCGTGGAACTGTACCATGAGCACGCGAAGAACTGCGCGATCATCGACTACCACTGCCATCTCCCTCCACTTGAAATCGCCGTCGATCATCGCTTCGCGAACCTCACTCAAATCTGGCTCGCTGGCGATCACTACAAATGGCGAGCGATGCGCGCCGATGGCATCAACGAACGCTACATCACCGGCGCGGCGTCGGATTGGGAAAAATTTCAGAAGTGGGCGGAGGTCGTTCCGCATACGCTGCGCAACCCGCTGTATCACTGGACGCATTTGGAATTGAAACGGCCGTTTGGAATCAGCGACCGCCTGCTGAATCCAGAAACCGCGGCGGGGATTTGGGAAGAATGCAACGCGAAGCTGGCGCGCCCTGAATTTTCGTGCCGCGGCATCATGAAGCAGATGAATGTCGTGCTCGTTTGCACGACCGACGACCCGGCGGACAGCTTGGAACACCATCGCGCAATCGTGGCGGACACTTCATTTGGAATCAAAGTGCTGCCCGCATTCCGCCCCGATAAGGGCATGGCCGTCGAAAATCCCTCGGCGTTCAACGCGTGGGTGGACAAGCTCGCCGCAGCCAGCGACGTGGACATCGTCGATTTCAAATCGTACATGGACGCGCTGCGCGAGCGGCACGATTATTTTCACGCCTGCGGCGGGCGGCTTTCCGATCATGGAGTGGAAACGATTTTCGCGGAGGATTGCACCGAGAGCGAAGCGCGCGCGATTTTCGCAAAAGTCCGCGGCGGCGCGCAACTGGACGGCGCCGAGATTTTGAAATTCAAATCCGCGATGCTTTACGAATTCGGGATCATGGACCACGCGCGCAATTGGACGCAGCAGTATCACATCGGCGCGCTGCGCGGCGCCAATTCGCGCTTGTTGAAAGCACTCGGTCCGGACACGGGCTTTGATTCGATCGGCGATTGGCCGATTGCGCAGCCAATGGCGAAATTCTTCAACCGGCTCGACAGCGAAAACAAACTGGCGCGCACAATCATTTACAACAACAACCCGCGCGACAACGCTGTTTACGCCGCAATGATCGGCAATTTCCAGGACGGATCGTTCGCCGGCAAAATGCAGTTTGGCAGCAGTTGGTGGCATTTGGATCAGCTCGACGGCATGACCCGGCAGATTGAAGATCTGTCGAACATGGGCCTGCTCAGCCGCTTCGTGGGGATGCTCACCGATTCGCGCTCGTTTCTTTCCTACACGCGCCACGAGTATTTCCGGCGCATGCTCTGCAACATTCTCGGCGGCGAAATCGAACGCGGCCTGCTTCCGCGCGACATGAAACTCATCGGCGGAACGGTGCGCGACATTTGTTACAACAATGCGGCGAAATATTTTGGATTTGAGCAATGAGCCGGTGGGACAGACATTCTTGTCTGCCTGCATCGACAGACAGGAATGTCTAGCCCGCCAAAATGCGCCCGCATTACTTTCCGTTGCCTGTGCTGTCTTGTTTCGCGGTGTAACTGAAGGTGTACGTGCCGCCATAACCGGCGCCGTTCACGAACATCACAATTGGAATGCTCACGGAGGCGTTTTTCACCGTTGTGTTCGTCGCGCCAAACGCCACAAGAATATCCTGCAAATCGACTCGCGATGCCGTGTAGCGAAGTGTGCCGCTGCGCGTGTTCAACGTGAATTTCCCGAAATTCACGTCGCCGGATGCTTTTCCCTTGAGCAATGAGGCCGTATCGAATTGCTGCCCGCCTATAAAAATCGCAACGTCGGCGTCCGACAGGGCAAATTGCAATGCCGATTGCGTCATCGTCACGTCGATGGAATCGTTAAACGACTTGAAGTTCAGCGCGAATTTGTGTTTTGGCAGCGACGCGGCGCTGAACGTCGGCGCGATGGAGATATTTACGCTGCCCAGCGTCGAAGCGCCGAGCGCGTCGGAAATAGTCACGTTTACCGTGTAATCTCCAGCCACTTGATACGTGTGCGCGGGCGCGCTGCCGCTGTCCGTGGAACCGTCACCGAAATCCCAAGCGTAAGTCAACGGGCTGTTTTGCGGATCGCTCGCGGTGACGGTGAAGCTCACCAGATCGCCGGTTGACGGAGAGTCTGGCGTGAACGACGGTCCGGAAGTAATGATCGGCGCGATCGTGCCGGTAGTGTTGGTCACAGTGATTTTTGTCGTGTAGTACCACAGGTTGTCCGACTCGCTGCTTTCGGCCACCTCGCCGAATGCATCGATCGACCAGATCAGCCAGTAACTTCCCGCGGCAATGTTAGGGCACGTGCCGCTGAATTGCGCAACGACAGTCGAGCCGGCGGCCAAGCTGGTGATCGGCGCGTCGCCGACGAATGGATCGGTCGTATCGTAATTGGTGTCGGTGGAAAGGCGGTACCGGACGGTGAATTTGCCCGCGCTGGCGACGCCGTTATTGATCACGCCGGTGCTGACGGTGATTGGACCTCCCGCGGCGACGGTGAGCGGCGCGACGATGGGCGTATTCGGATCGTACGTCAGATTCGGCTGGCCCGCGCCGGCGGTCACAGTGATCTGCCCGGTGCGATACCAGATGTTGTCCGTCTCGTTGCTTTCCGCCACTTCGCCGAATGGGTCGATCGAAAAGATCACGTAATATTGCCCGGGCGGAACGTTGGGGCAATTCGCCGTGACGGTCGCCGTCGCTTTCGCGTTCGCGCCGAGGCTTGAAATGGCGGCGTCGCCGATCAGCGCATCGTCGGTCGGAGAGTACGTCGTGTCCGTCGAAAGGCGATAGCGCACGGAGAACGCGCCGGCGGAGACCGTGCCGTTGTTGATGACTTTGCAACTCACGGTCATCGACGAACCGACTGCAATAGTGGCGGGCGCGGTGATGGTGGTGGTTTGATCGAGCGTCAAATTTGGAAGACTGCTGCTGGCGGCGGTGACGGTGATTTGAGTGGTGCGGAAAAAGGTGTTGTCGTTTTCGTTGCTCTCGGCGACTTCGCCCAGCGCGTCGATGAACCAGATCAAATTGTAGTTGCCCGGCGTGACGTTGGGGCAGGGGCCGGTGAAACTGGCGGTGGCCGTGCCGTTGGCGGCGAGGCCCGTGATTTGCGCGTCGCCGAGCAGAGGGTCGGTTGTATCGAAGGTCGTGTCCGTCGAGAGGCGATAGCGCACCGTGAACGGGCCGGCGGCGCCGGTGCCGTTGTTAATCACGCTGCTGGTGACCGTCATCGTCTGACCCACGGCGACTGTCGTCGGCGCGGTGTTCGCCACGTCGCTGTTGTTCGTCAAATTGGGAGTTCCGCCGCCGCCGCCGCCGGTCGCGCTCAAGGTTTGAATCAACGCCGCTAAATTCGGCACGCCCAATCCGGTGCACAGATCGTATCCGGCGCCGGCGTTGTACACGCCGTTGTTGCCGTTGCTGCCTGTAGTGATGTCGCGAAAATTAGACGTGCCCAGCAGCGGATAAAGCTTCGGCCCAAGCGCGCCGACCGGAGCAAGGCCCGCCGCCGCGCGCGACTGATTGATCAGCGCGCAGAAGCCCGCCCACGTTGGAGCGCTCCAACTTGTGCCGCCGTATTGCTGCTGCACGCCGTTAAGCACCACCAGCGACCCAGTGTCGGGGTCTCCCGCCGAGGCGACGTCGGGCACGCAGCGCGCATTGCCCGACGGCAGCCCGTTTCCAACTTGATATGCGGGCCGATTGAATTGAATGCTCGTCCCGCCGCCGCCGTCGAACCACGCGCTCTCGCTGTTGACGGTGCCGTTTGACGTGAGGAACAAACTCGTGCCGCCAACACAGGTGACACTGGGATCCGAGCCGGGCGTTTCGATTTGCACAGGGCCGCTGTGATCATGGCCGGCCTGGCTGGGGCTGGAACCACCGTCGCCGGATGAGACGAAGACGGAAACGCCGCCCGCGGCCAAACTCGCGAAATACTGCGCGTCCGTGTTCATCTGGCTCGCCGACGCAAACGTTTCGCCGAGGCCGAGGCTGATCGAAACCTGGCGCAGACCCGGTTGCGACGCGAGGTCGTTCAAGATCTGCTGGTAAGCCTGATCGAGATGAACGAACGAAAGATCGGTCGTGGCATAGACGCGGACCTTCGCGGCGGATGCAATGCCGCTCGACCATTCCACGTCAAGAGATTCCTCGCCTTCGACCGCCGGAAGCGTGCCGCTGACGACCTGGATGAAGGACATGTTGTTCAGCGATTGGTTGACGCCAGCGGCGGTCCAGAACGCAGTCAGATCAGAGTTTTTGGGAAACGTGTCGATCACGATTCCGATGGTTTGGCCGGATCCATTCTGTGTCACGCCCGTGCCGCCATACGCTTTAATGATTTCGCTCGGCAAAAACGGCGGATGATTCGAAGTGTTGGTCGAGGGTTGCGAATGGCGATGCAGTTGGATGTGAGGCTGCAGACCATTAATACCCAACACGGCAGGAGCGAGGCTTGACGGCAGGCTCGGCGCGGTGACGGCGGACGTGTACGTTTTGCCGCTGACAGTGACGTTGGACAAAGTCACTTGAAGGCTGTGCTGGATTTGGGCGTGGGTGCCTTTGGCGAAAATGGCGAGGCGGTTGGGATCGGTTTTGACGATGGTGAAGCCTTCTCCGGTGAGCCAGTTGAGTTGCGCTTGGTAGTCGGCGGCGAGCGGGTAATATTTCGATGCCATTTCGTCGGGCGAGATGAGTTCGCCGGCATGGACGCGGGCTTGAAGTGCGGGCAGGTCGCGCATCTTCAGGGAGAGCATGAATTCCATTGGCGCGGCGGCATCGACGGCCGCTGCGGCGGTTCCGGCGACGGCGCGGATGCCGACGGGGATTTCTTTGATGCTGTCCGAAAAAACCGTGCGATCTTCAGCGCACGCAAGGAATGTGAATAACGAGAATAAACTGACCGCCAGAATTTGCCGCGAACTTTTGGGAACGCGCGTCATACCGAGACCTCCTCCACGTTTTTAGTCGATGCCTGTGCGATAAGGGGAGCCGTATAAAGCACAGACTGCACGAATTGCTCCAGTCCTTCGATAGAGAGTGACGAACTGGTGGTTTGTGAATGACGGGGGAAAATGGATTGAACGCAACATTTGTCATTTGTCATTTGTTACTTCTAGTAGTGCTGAAAATTAGGGGAATAATTGCGAATGAGTCTTGACTTCGGTGGCGATAGGTGGTAACCTTAATTAGGTTAAGTTACAGAATTTAGATTAGGCTAACTACGTTGCATAGAGGAGAGAACGCACATGTGCAACTTTTGCATGAAAGAGGGTCGGTTTGCGGTCTGGACACAATGTGCAACTTTTTCACGGAATCCTTATGTGGCTAAATGAATGAACGCTTAATGGAGGTTCCTAACAATGAATACGATCCACATCTTTGTCGCCGCTCCACGGTGCCGGCCTGATTTTCGGGTTATAATTGCGTTTCTTTGGGGTGATAATGAAAATGTTGATACTGACGGGGATTCTTTCAATCCAGCAAGTCGCGATTGGACGGAGCTTTACATCGCAAATCGTAACAACGGAGAGATTGTGGATATTAATCCTTCGCAAAAATCGCCTTTGATTCTTGACGTTCAGTCGGATAAAGTGTACCTAGCCGCACGCGTGGCGTATTTCCTCGCCGTTTCAATGGGAAGTAAAATACTTATGCCGCCAGATAAGGATTTTCGATCTTTGGATATCCTGATTCCATTGCTGGGCAATTTTGACTTGGACGCGGCGCTCAAGAGAGCAGGAAGCAGTCCTTTTTTGAACTCTAGTTTAGAGAACCCGTATCCCAGTCATCGCTAGTCGGTGGCCGCATGAACGTTATCGGAGAACGACCGTGGAATGGCTAGAGCCCTGAAAGTTGAACTGCAACGAACGATGTGCAACTTTTGCACGGGGTTTCTCACGCAAAGGCGCAAAGGCGCGGAGAAGACGCAAAGGAGATGGGTGAAGGGTTTGCGCTTTGTGCAGTTTTTGCACGGAATTTGAATCTGATCCGTCTCCAAAAAGAACGATGTGCAACTTTTGCACGAGAGTTGGAGGAGCGGGAAGTCAGGGCGGCTTGAAAGGGGCCCTATCAACATAACGTGCAACTTTTGCACGGAATTGATGGGGCAGGGGACTGCCTTCGCGCAGCGAAGGGCCACAATGACTTTCGCGGAGCGAAAGGCGACAACGTGCAACTTTTGCAAAGAGAACGGGACGGATTTGGTTCGTGAGGCGTGCAGGCAAGACGCCTGCACCACGGGCATTTTATTTCGGCGCGATCACGATGACGCCCAAATCCACGCGCCATTGCGCGTTGGTTTTGGCGACGAGGCTATCGAGCAGGCTGCGCAGGGTGTGCCGGCCGGGCGGGAGGAGTTCCGCGTCGGCGCTGGTGAGTTCGAAATTCGCGGCGCCGTTGGGGCCGTCTTCGAGCAGAATGTTGACTTTGCCCTGCTTGCGCAGCGCGGAGAGGAGTTTGCCGCCGGTGAGGCCCTGACCGTTCCAATCGAGTTCGGCGTCGAGCGTTTTATCAAGTTCTGTGCGCCACGCGGCGGGTTCGGGCGGTTTTTTTGTTTTGCGCCAGTCAGCGAGCATTGTCAGCAGGCGGCGCATTGTGGCCGCGGGGCCTTGGGCGAGCAGGCGTCCGCGGAAGACGCGCAGGCGCCCTGGGTCCAATTGGGGAAAGAAAGCGAGGTGTGATTCAAATGCAGTGAGCAGTTGCTTGCGCGCGGCGGCGTCGGTTTCGGCGTTGAACTCGGCGGGGGATTTGTAGAGGAATGAAACGTCCGCAGCGCAGACGGGATCGGTGGCAGAGAACTGGCTCGTGCGCAATTGAAGCACGAGCTGATTTTCGGAATTGATGTCGAACGCTAAGGCGGCGGCGTCGTTCGCGTTGGTGAATTTCGCGCGGCGTTCGCACCAGCGCAGCACGAGTCCGAGCGGCACGGCTTGTTGTGAAAAATTCAGACTGAGCGTGGCCATTTCAGAACGGGCGTGGCGATTCACGATCGCCTCGCCCACGGCAGACTGGAAGAGCACGTTCCATTTTTTCAACGCGGCAGCCACGGTGCTGATGTTGTCGCTTGAGACCTGGATGGTGGCCGGCGTGTTGAGGCGTTCGAGCAGCAGGATGTCGGCGGCGCCGTTGCTGGCGGGCCAGACGCTGTCGGGAAATTTTGGATTGAGCAGCGCGACCAGCCGCGCGGCGCGCAGCAGCGCGTCATCGTTACCGATGACTAAAAGCGCATTCGATCCAGAGTGAATTTCCGTTTCGGCGGAGGCGAAGAAAGGCGACAATTCCTTTTCGGCGCGCGCGGCTTCGTCGCGGTTGAAATCGAGGCTGGACCAATCGAACGTGTAGCGTTCGCGCGACAGGCGCTGAATCGTGTCCGGCGACGCGATCAGGATTTGATCGCCGCGCGGAATCATGCGCGCCTGGCAGGTCATGGCGAGCGTTTGCAGCAGATCGCCAAGCGTCTGTTTGGGCGCTCTCCGATTATTGAATTCGAGAAAGTCGAATACATTTTCATTCGACGGGAATGTATATTCCGTGTTCACAGACGAGGCGTCAAACTCGGCCTTTATGTTGTTCTTCTGACAAACGGAGCGCAGTGTCAGTGCCGGCGATATTTCCTTTTTTTCGTTGCGCTGCCATTCGACACGCGAATCGACGGCTTTGGCAAGCGCATCATTCAAGGCCGGGTCGGTCGGGAAATAGCCGTCGAAGTTGAGCAGGATTGTGCGCCGCAGGCTTTTGGCGCCTGCGGCGATGTCGTGGTTGGGGTCGTTGTAATAATCGCGCGCGATCGGCAGGACGGCCGGGCCTTTGTTGGTGAGGTTGTTTTGCGCGCGGTTGCGCACGTCAAAATTTTCGTCGCCGAGTTCTTTGAACCAGCCGCGGACGAGTTTTTCGTCGTCGGGCGAAAGCGTGGCTGCGCGCAAACTTTGGGCCGGATCGGGAGGAAGCTCTTCGGCGCGCACAAAAAATGCCGCCAATGCAAGCACCATGAACATATAAAGGTATTGTTTTAGCGACCGCACAAGCATTCAACTCCGCTTCGCAACCATGAACTTCGGATGCGCGAATCTTTTGCATCTTCAATCTTCTTGCGTTGTATACTATACGGCCATGTCCGGCAAACGTTGCAGGAAATTGTGATGCAGGCTTCCAGCCAGCCTCGCCCTAAAGCATTCAAAATAATCGGAGCGGAATTATGGATAGTTGCGCCGCGTGCGGATGCGAGATTGTCAACGAGCAAACTGCCGCGGGCACGGCAGTGCGGCATTTGGAGAAAACGTATTGTGCGGAATGTGCTGCGATGATCGTGCCTCCGGAAATGCTGGAGAAACTTTCCAAGCCGGTGACGCAGACGGCCACCGCAGTGATCTCGAGCGGCGGTGTCATGGGCGGCGACGACATTCTAGCCGAAGCGCCGCCGGAAGAACCGCCCGCCGTTGCGCCCGCGCCCAAGCGCGACACGGCGGTGGTGCGGGGCGCGCGCCGGCCTTCGACGCGCGCGACCGGACGTGCGCCATCCAGTCGGCGCATGGGCACGACCGCGATGCCGCGAAATGTGCCGGGCGCGGGAACTCAAGACCGCTTCGATTCCGCACGCGAGGCGCGCGCGCGCAAACGCAGAGCGGATTCGACGGGGTTGTATATTGGAATTGGCGTGGGCGCGGTGGCGCTGGTGCTGATTGCGATTTTTGTGTTCTCGCAAAAGCAGAAGCCTCCGAAAACGAACAAGCCGCCGGTGGTGGCCGCGGAGGAAGATAAGACGCCATCGGGCGTGTATGCGAAGCAGGCGGAGGATCTGGTAGCCAAGCGCGATTTTACAGGCGCGGCGCGGATGTACAGCAAGGCTGCGGAACGCGCTGAAAAGGAAGGGAACAAAACGCAGGCGCAGGCGTACATCATGCAGATCAAGAATCTGGAACAGAATGCGACGCTGAGCACGACGGGGAATAAATGAGAAGCGCGTTTTAGGACATCCACGGGCTGAAAGTCCGTGTTACTTTTCGCTCTTCAACTTCGCGTTGGCTTTTTCTTCTTCTTCGCGAATGGCTTTGAGTTCCTCCGCCTTTTCCTTTTTCAATTCTTCATCGGAGGGCGGCGAATAATACGGGCTGCCCGGGTCCGCATGTTTCGGATTGGTGCGAGGCACGTTCCGGTAGAGGAAATAGCCGCCGATGAGGCCGAGGATTAGCAGAGCCAGCACGATGAGTTTGCCGCTGGTGCCGGGGACTTGGGAGGGTTGTTTGCGGTCGGACACGGCGATGATTCCAAAACAAGCACTACGGTAGTTGGCCGAATCGTTTTTTGCAATCAAAACCGCAAGTGGCACTTGACTGGCGGTGTGCGCTGTTCAATAATCGCTCAACGGTCAGGGCGGGTAGTTCCCGCTCTGACCGTTTTTCTTTTTTGGGCGCTTTGGGACGGTAAACGAACCGCGACCGCAAGGGAGCGGCCATAACCGCTCCCTTGCGGTCGCGGCTCGCCAATACGGCGTTGGAGGTTTTGTGCCGGCAACAGTGATTGTAGGTGTGCAGTGGGGCGATGAAGGCAAAGCGAAGGTGCTCGATGCGCTGGCGGCGGAGACGGATATTGTCGTGCGCTATCAAGGCGGCTCGAACGCCGGGCACACGGTGGTGGTGGGACAGGAGCGCTATGCGTTTCATCTGGTGCCGTCGGGCATTTTGCACGACCGGAAAGTCTGCGTCATCGCCAACGGCTGCGTGGTTGAACCCGAAGCGTTGATCAAGGAAATTGACGCGCTGGCCGTGCGCGGCGTAAAAATCTCCGGCGAGAACCTGCTGCTGTCCGATCGCGCGCATCTGGTCATGCCATACCACCGCGTCGTCGATCAGCTTTCGGAGAAGCACAAAGAGGATTGCGGACAGACGAAGATCGGCACGACAGGACGGGGGATTGGACCGTGCTACGTGGACAAAGTCGCGCGCACCGGATTGCGCGTCGTCGATCTGCTGCGTCCGAGCTATTTTGTCGAGCGCGTGAAGAATCGGCTGGCGGAGCTTAACCCGCTGATCGTTCACGTGTACGGCGGCGAGGCGCTGGATGCGAACAAAGTTGCCGACGAAGTGCTGGCGTTTGCGCCGCGGATGAAGCCATTCATCGCGGACACCGCCGCGTACATCAATGACTCGCTGGCGCACGGCAAACGTTTGCTGTTGGAAGGAGCGCAAGGTTCGCTGCTGGATGTCGATCACGGCACGTATCCGTACGTGACCAGTTCCAACGCGACGGCGGGCGGAGCGAGCACCGGCAGCGGCATTTCGCCGCGCAAAATCACGCTGGCGATTGGCGTGGTGAAAGCGTACACGACACGCGTTGGATCTGGCCCGTTTCCGACAGAGTTGACCGATGCGACGGGCGAGGCCTTGCAGACGCGCGGCGCCGAATTTGGCACCACGACCGGTCGCAAGCGGCGCTGCGGCTGGTTCGACGCGGTGGGCGTGCGCTATGCGGTGGATGTGTCGGGGATCGACGCGCTCGCGCTCACAAAACTGGACGTGCTCACCGGCGAGAAAGAGTTGAAGATTTGCGTCGGCTATTCAATCGACGGCGTGAAGACCGATCGTTTCCCAGCCGATGCCGAAAAGATCGCGCGCGCGCAGCCGGTCTACGAATCGCACCCGGGATGGAGCGAAGCGTTGGACGATCTTCGCTCGTTCGAAAAACTGCCGGCGAATGCCCAAAGTTACGTGAAGCGGCTGGAGAAATTGGCCGGCGCGCCGATCCGCTATGTGGGAGTGGGACGCGCGCGGGATGCGATGATTGAGCGGAAGTGAAAAAGGCAGGAGATAGGAAATAGGAGTCAGGAGTTAGGAACAAACAAAACGGCCCTCCGAATTCGGAGGGCCGTTTGATTTCCGTGAAGTTCTCGCTTCACCGCTACAGCGACTGATATTTCAACGACGCGTACAGCAGCATTGAGACGCGCTCCGACAGCCGGCTGATGGCTGCGTCCGGTTTGCCGGCGGTGGCTTCGGCGAGCGTGTTGAGCGCTTTGTCAAAATCATCATGGGCGGATTTCAGCAATTCGTTGCGCGCGGGGCCACGTTCCATTTTGTCGTCGGTGGCCTTCTTGAACGTCGCCACCCCCTGTTCGATGATCTTCCCTGCTTCGCGCACGCGCGGGTTGGTGTGAGCCGAGAGGAAACTCACGTCCAGCCCCATCTCCGATTGATCCTGAGTCACGGTGCTGGCCGCGGCGGCTTCGCTCAGCGGCTTCACCTCGCCGGCTTTCGGATCGGGAATCGATGCGACAGGCGGAGGCAGTGCGCCTGCGTCGGCCGTGGCGCCGCCGCCGTTGTTGTTCGCATTGTCCGCGACGGCGCCGCTGGCGTCAGCGGCGGCCATGGCCGCAACGAGATCCTTCTCAAAACCCGCGACGTAATCGGTGTCTTTGACTTCGTGGCGAATGCCGTTGAGCATGGTCTGGCGGTCGCGCGACGCGGCAGGAAGTTTCAAGGCCGCAGCGGCGATTTTGAGCCATACTTCCTTCACTTTGGCAACGGACGCCTGCGCCTTTTCAGCGGCGGGTCCTTTGAATTTGGCGATTTGCGAATACTCCAGATACGCCTCACGCAACTTGACGTTCTTGAAGAACAGATCGCCGCGGCTTTGATGGCTGGTGAAGAAGCGGTCGATGGTCGCAAGCGTGCTTTTCCATTGCGCCACGGTAGCTTGTATCGGTGCGACAGTATCGGGGATGGATTGGCCGACAATAGGGTTGCCGTATACGTCAAGCCATATAATCCCGGGCACGGCTTTCGGACCTACGATTTTCACGAGCGCGAGGGCGTCCGTGTTGTCGCTGTAGATTTTGACCGCCACCATACTGCCGTTGCTGAGCTGAATCGCTTGCGGCCACGTCGCAATTTTTTCCTGAGCTTTGATGTCTTCGGCATTGCCGGTTCGCGCGACGACTAGCATGATCGGAAGCGATCCAGTGAAGGCTTTGCTTGTGGCGTCGCCGATGGATGTGTACCACTTGAAATTTTCGTTGTTGTTGCGGTTGTTGCCA
>Ga0070731_10000652_pt1 | contig 42929 bp, 37 predicted proteins | sample Coa_R1_2_FD_66448 | JGI IMG/M metagenome (GOLD analysis project Ga0070731, IMG submission 66448) | Surface soil microbial communities from Centralia Pennsylvania, which are recovering from an underground coalmine fire - Coalmine... | ecosystem: Environmental > Terrestrial > Soil > Unclassified ...
ATCGCATTGACCCCGTACTTGGAAAATCGCAATGCGTCCTGCGCGCTTCCGCCGAGCCCATAAATGATCATGCGACTGTTTGATGGGGAATTGCGCGCGGATTCCATCACGGGTCCACCGGGGGCGGTCAATTTGAGGACGCATGCCTCAAACTTTTCTCGCTTGAGCCGATCCGCGGCATCGCTCCCCAGAATGATGGTCTCAATCCCGAATTGCCGAAAACACTCCGAAAGCATGCCTCTGACAGGGTCTTTCAAATCGATCAAGGCCGCCCGAGCGGAGCCTTTCCGGCTCATAGGAAGCGGCACTACTGGGACTGCAGGAACTCTCTCAATGAGCATGTGCGGCCTCGAAGGCTATTCTGGGCAGCGGTGCCGGTCTTGGCAAAAGGGAAGAAGGACAATGGCAAGTACCAAGGTGTGGTTACTTAGGTGGAAAAGCGGCCATGGCCGCATGCACGATTTCATCATTTCCAAGGAGTTACAACAGTACTCTGAGGCTCTTGCACAGTCAGGTAAGTTCTACACTTCCGCCGCGCAAGGACTATTCCGTCCAGTGGCGAAATAGCAAAGCCCCGTTGGTGCCGCCAAATCCAAAGGAGTTGGACATGGCATATTCCATGCTGATCTTGCGGGCGTGATTGGGGACGTAGTCCAAATCGCATTCAGAATCGGTTTTTTCGAGATTTATTGTCGGCGGAAGCACCTGATCGCGTAAGGCCAGCACGGTGATTCCAGCCTCGAGTCCGCCCGCCCCGCCGAGCAAGTGTCCAGTCATTGATTTCGTCGAACTCACGGGCAACTTGTAGGCATAATCGCCGAATGCACGCTTGATGGCGATAGTTTCGAGCTTGTCCCCAAGATCTGTCGAAGTGCCGTGCGCGTTAATGTAGCCAACTTTCTGCGGCTCGACGCGCGCATCCTTCAAAGTGTTCAGCATGACGCGATAGGCCCCATCGCCGTTCTCGGCCGGCTGGGTAATGTGGTAGGCATCGCCGCTCATTCCATAGCCGACAATTTCCGCTAAAATCTTCGCTCCCCGGCGTTGCGCAATCTCCAATTCTTCCAGGATCAGAATTCCCGCGCCTTCGCCGATGACAAAACCGTCGCGGGCTGAATCCCACGGCCGGCTCGCCTTCTCCGGCGCATCGTTGCGGGTCGAAAGGGCACGCATCGCGCCAAATCCGCCCACCGACATGGGTGTGACGGCGGCCTCAGTACCGCCCGCGATCATCACATCGGCGTCGCCGCGCAAAATAATTTTGTAAGCGTCGCCAATCGAATGTGCGCTCGAGGTACACGCGGTACACGTCGCCTCGTTCGGTCCCCTGGCGCCGACCCGGATGCTCACATGTCCGGCGGCTAGATTGACGATGGCGGCAGGAATGAAGAAAGGAGAGATTCTGCGAGGTCCTCCATTCAGCAGGTTCTTGTGCTCGCGCTCAATGACGTCGAAACCGCCGATTCCCGAGCCGATGTGAACTCCCACTCGAGTGGAATTTTCCGCGGTGACCTTGAGACCCGACGCGTTCACTGCTTCATCCGCCGCCGCAATGGCCAGGTGGATGAAGCGTCCCATTTTTTTGATTTCTTTTCGATCGATAAATTGCAGCGGATCGAAGTTCTTTACTTCCGCTGCAATTTGGCAGGCAAACTGCGAGGCATCAAATTGCGTGATCCGGCAGATCCCCGATCTGCCGGCGAGCAGGTTCTGCCAGACTTCTTCTGCGGTATTGCCAACCCCACAGATCAGGCCCAACCCAGTAACCACAACGCGTCGAGCCAACTACTTCCCGCCTTTCGCGTGCTTGCCGATGTAATCGACGGCATCCTGGACAGTGCGAATCTTCTCTGCATCCTCGTCGGGAATTTCGATTTCAAAGGCCTCTTCAAAGGCCATCACCAGTTCTACGGTGTCCAAGGAATCCGCACCCAAGTCGTCAACGAAAGACGCGCTGGAAGTTACTTCGCCTTCATCCACCCCCAGCTGCTCCACAATGATTTGCTTTACTTTCTCATCTACCGCGGCCATGAGTTCTCCTTGTCCTATTTTGCGTGTTTCTCGACGTAATCAATGGCGTCCTGTACTTTGAGAATCTTCTCGGCATCTTCATCCGAGATACTTAGACTGAATGCTTCCTCCAGCGCCATGACCAGCTCGACCTGATCCAGTGAATCTGCTTTTAAGTCTCCATTAAACGTAGCGCTAGGGGTGATGTCCGCTTCATCGACTCCCAACTGCTCGCTGATAATCTGCTTGACCTTCTCGGTCTGTTCTTTCTTTGCGGCGACTGCCATCTGCATCTGCCTCCGAGTGAGCTGAAAGGAAATGAGTAGTCTAATGGCCCGTACAAATCGGTGTAAAGGAGAGTTCCGCCACGACAAAAGGCGAAACGCGACGCTAGCAATCGTTCACAAGCATCCTAACTGTTGCGAGTTGCTGGGGTCAAACGCGACTAAGGGTCCATTCAACAAAAACCCTTTTCAGTTTAGATTGGAGCAGGCTACAAGCTGGCCATGGCGGCGAGAACGGACGGAGATCAAGCGTACATTCTGGCAACTGGCGAGCAGGCAGTTTCTCGCCTGGATTTGTTAGACCGCATTTTTGGTCCCGGGAGCCACGATTTGCTGAGGACGGCCGGGCTGCTTCCGGGCATGCGCATAGCCGAGATCGGATGCGGAACCGGGCAGACAGCAATGTGGATAGCCGAACGAGTCTGTCCTGGTGGTTCGGTCACGGCAGTGGACGCGAGCGGTGAGCAACTGCGAGTCGTCGAGAAGAACGCAGAAAAAGCCGGTATTGGGAATCTCTCATTTCACGAGGCGAAGGCCTATGATCTGAGATTGCCTGCCGAATCGTTCGACATGGTTTATTCCCGCTTTCTCTGCTGCCATCTCGATGATCCCCTCCGAGCTCTTCGAGAAATGAAGTCGATCCTGAAGCCCGGCGGCGTCTTGGTCTGCGAAGACCACGACGACGGTGGCATCTTTACCGAACCGCAGACCCGCGCCTACCGGCGATTAGTTGAGATCAGCGATGCGGTAAACCGCGCACGTGGATTGGATTCCTATCTCGGGCTGAAGCTGCCTGGCTTATTCCGAGCGGCCGGATTTGCGCGGCCAAATGTCAGGTTTAACCAATTGGCATTCTTGCGTGGTGAAGAAAAGCGATTCTGGGAAATCACGTTGCGGGAGGCTGCGCCAGCAATCTTGGCTGCCGGTGCTTCAACGCCGGATGAAATCGAGAGCATTTGCAAGGAAATGCAAACGATTGCAAACGACGAGAACATACTACTGATGTTGGCTCGTGTGACTCAGGTGTGGGCCCGAAGCTAACTCTTCACTGACCCGAATATTGATCTCGTAGCCGCGTTTGCCGGCTGGTCATCGGGATCTCCTGCCCACCAATGAACACTTGCTTCACATCCGTCTTCACGTCCAGCGGATCACCGGTCGCGACCACAACGTTGGCAGTCTTGCCCACGTCCAGGGACCCAAGCTTGTCGGCGACGCCCCAAATTTCCGCGGCATTCAACGTAATTGCCTTCAGGGCGTCGTCGTAGGGCAAACCAAATGCTGTCGCGAAACCAGCCTGATAGGGCAGATTCCTGGCATTGTGCGCGTCAAACGAGGCAAAAGCGATCTTTACCCCGCGTTTGTTTAACTCCCCTGGCAAGCTGTAGACGGCGTCGAAGCGCTCGTATGGTTTCGGCGTTTCATAGATCGGTCCAACAATCACCGGAACCTTCAGTTGCGCAATGTAGTCGAGCACCGGCTGAGAATGACTGACGTGGTTCAACACGAATTTCAGATTGAACTCGCGAGCCAGATTCACCGCGCTCTCCAGATCACTGGGTTCCTCGGCAGCTAAGATAATCGGCTTTTGTCCTGCCAAGTAGGGAAGCAAAGCTTCGAGTTTCAGATCGCGTTTTGGTTGCGTCGGCAACTTTTTGTCTTTGTCGTCCGTTTTGGCTGCTGCCTCGTTCTTTTTCTTCTCGTAGTCAGCCCAATGTTGCTGATAATCCTGGGCATCAAGGAAAGCCTGCCGCAGCTGAGCGGCCATGCCCATCCGAGTTGAGGGATACTTGCGTTTCTCGCGCGATTGATTCCTGCGTTGATCACCCGTGAAATTCAGCGGCATCGCAATGTCACGAATCATCAGCATCTCGTTGGCCGACTTGCCGGACAGTTGCACAAATGAGTCCTGACCCGGCAGAGTGTCCTTGCTTTCAGGCGCCACGATCGCGTTGGTGATTCCATTCAATCGAGTAACCGGAATGAGCTCAGATTCCGCATGGAATGCATCGTACACGTGCATGTGCGGCATGATCTCTTCGCTAAGTTCGACCAGATCGTTGGTCATGTCCTCGGCGGAGATCTCCGTCAAGCCCAAATTCGTTTCCGAATCGATCAAGCCGGGGTAAACCGTCATTCCTTTAAGATCGACGACTCTCGCGTTCTTTGGGATAGCTGTTGATCCTTCCGCACCAACCGCCGTGATTTTGCCATTCTCCATAACCAGCACGCCGTGCTCGATAACTCCATGCGAAACGGTGAGCAGCTTGCCTCCGCGGAGAACGATGGGCTTTTGCTGGGCTGCTGTGCTCACGAACGCCAGGCATAACAGGCCAACTATAGAAAACCAACGACCGATGACGTTTTTCATTCGCCCTCCCTGTAATGCGGCATTCCGAACCCCGGCAGGGAACGGTCGAAATAAACATCGCCCTCGATGAAGACCTTGTTCGGCACGGCAGAGCTGGAAAGCGGATAACCGTCCCAGATCACCAGGTCCGCATCCTTTCCGACGTCAATCGAGCCAACCCGATCATCCACGCCGATAATCCATGCGGCATTGAGCGTAATCATCCTCAGGGCTTCATCTTCGGTTGCGCCGCCATAACGCATGGTTTTCCCGGCTTCCTGATTCAGTCGCCTGGCGAAGTCGTCCGAGTCACTTTTGATCGCAACCCGAACTCCCTTTCGCATGCACATCACCGCATTCCATGGAATCGCATCCCAGGCTTCCTGCTTGTAGCCCCACCAATCGGAGAACGTTGCAATGCCGATTCCGTTGGCAGCAAGCTGATCTGCAACTTTGTAAGCTTCCAGCGCATGGTGGAAAGCCCGCAGCTTGTAGCCGAACTCTTTTGCCATGGCCATCTCGGTCAGCAGTTCGTCGGCACGGTAGCAGTGAATTTGCACCAGCAACTTTCCTCGTAATACGTCAGCGAGAGCATCCAGCTTGAGATCGCGTTTTGGAGGGGTTACGTCTTTGTCGCCGCGTTTCACTTTGGCGTTATAGTCGTCCCATTCGCGCATATAGTCTTGCGCAGAGACGAGCGCCTCGCGCTGAACTTCGAAGTTGCCCATGCGGGTCGAAGGAAGCTGATCGCGGCTGCCATATACGCGTTTGGGATTTTCTCCGCTGGCGAACTTAATCGACTGCGGCGCTCCCGGAAAAAGCATGGCATCGCGATTCATTCCGTACTTGTGCTTGATCACCACCGCCTGTCCGCCGATCATGTTCGCTGAGCCATGCAGCAGCAACGACGTGGTGACGCCCCCGGCCAAAACGCGGTAAATAGCCTTGTCCTGATAATCGAAGGCATCGATCATCATCATTTGCGGCGTAATCGGGCTGGTCGCCTCATTCACATCGTCGTCGAGAGCGATGTGGGAGTGAGAATCGATCAGCCCGGGGGTGAGATATTTTCCGCCCGCATCGACGACCGTCGCGCCAGAAGGAACGCTGACGTCCTTGCCCACTGCGGCGATCTTGCCATCTTTGACGTAAACGCTACCATTCGAGATGGTGCCGTGCGTCACGGTCATGACTATGGCGTTTTTGATAACAATTTCGTTATGGTTCGTGGATTGGGCTAACGCTGCGGCGGTCCACAGGCTTAGCAGGATGACACATATCGGAACACGATTCATTAGCACCTCGGAGTAAAGAAAGCGAAGAAGCCGAATTGTAGGAGTGAATACAGCCGCCGTCAATCAGTCTCGATGAGCGCGCGGGTATGATGAGTAAACTCGTTTTCGGGTGAAAGGAGGTGGGCATGAAGCAAGCTTTGTGGCTGGCGTTGCTGATTTGCTGTCCGATTGCTTCAGGACAATCCTGTCCCGCAGGTCAGGCGCAGAACGAGGCTGCGCTGGTTGGGCTCGAAAAAAGCTGGGCGCAAGCCCTCGAAGAACGAGACCGTGCAGCGGTTGAGTGTATCCTCGCCGAGAACTTTGAGGATGCCGATATCAACGGGAAACTTCATAGCCGGAGCGAAGTGTTGGAACACGTGCCGTCTCGTCGTGGCGGACACAATCAGCTCAGCGAATTGCAGCCTCATGTGCTGGGAAGCTTTGGTTATGTGCGAGGTCTGAATACGGTAACGAACGCGCAAGGAAAGATAGTCGCCAAGGTCCGATTCACAGATATTTTTATTTACAAAGATTCTCGCTGGCAGGCGCTCGCCGGCCAGGAGACTCTCGTCAAGGAAAGTAGCGAGGGGAAGTAAGCCATGCGAGCCGTCGTCCAACGCGTGAGCCGGGCGCAGGTCTCAGTGAATGAGCAAATCGTCGGAAAAATTGAACGTGGCTTGCTCGTGCTGCTTGGGGTCTCAAGAGAAGATTCCGAGAAAGATGCCGACTACCTGGCTGTGAAAGTCACAGGTCTGCGCATTTTTGAAGATGAAAGCGGCAAGATGAACCTCGAAGTGGCGTCAGTTAGCGGCGCAATCCTAGTCGTCTCGCAATTCACACTTTACGGGGACGTTCGCCATGGCAAGCGCCCATCGTTCGATGCTGCAGCTGCTCCGGAGCGCGCTCGCGAACTCTATGAGTATTTTGTCGAGCGAATTCGCGCCAGCGGCCTTGTCTGCGAAACCGGCCGCTTTCAGGAAATGATGCAAGTCGAACTGGTCAACGACGGCCCGGTCACAATCCTGCTGGATTCTACAAAAGGCTTTTAGACGCAAGCCTCGGCGGTTTTCATCGCTCACGCCGTGACTGCTTCCGGTTTGGGTCGTCCCGCCAGCAACTGCCGAAGCACAAACTGCAGGATGCCGCCATTCGCGTAATACTGCGCCTCTTGAGGCGTGTCGATCCGCACCAGTGCATCGAACTCGATTGTCTTGCTACCGCCCGTTGCCCCTACTTTGACCTGACGCCCAGGCGCGAAGTGCTCGACTACATCGCGAATCCCGATGATCTCAAAAATTTCTTCGCCAGTGATCCCTACCGACTGATCGTTCTGCCCTTCAAGAAATTGCAGCGGCAAGATTCCCATCCCGACGAGATTCGATCGGTGAATACGCTCATAACTTTCCGCAATCACCGCCCGCACTCCCAGCAGCAAAGGCCCTTTGGCGGCCCAGTCGCGCGACGAGCCAGAGCCATATTCCTTCCCAGCGATAATCAGCAGCGGCACACCTTCTGCAAGATATTTCTCGGAGGCGTCGAAAATTGTCATCTCCGCCCCATCTGGTAAATGGCGTGTAAATCCGCCTTCGAGATTGGGAACCATTTTGTTGCGCAACCGCACATTGGCGAACGTGCCCCGTACCATGACTTCGTGATTGCCGCGCCGTGATCCGTACGAATTGAAGTCGGCCGGCTTCACGCCATGTTCAATCAAATACTTTCCCGCCGGGCTATCTCTTTTTATGGAACCCGCAGGAGAAATGTGGTCTGTGGTCACACTGTCTCCGAGCACGGCTAGCACACGCGCGTTCCGAATCTCCTGAACCGCCGCTGGCCTGATCGTCATGTCGTCAAAATACGGAGCCTGGCGAATATAAGTGGAATCAGGATCCCACGCGTAGGTCTCGCCTTTAGGCACGGACAAACCTCGCCATCGGTCGTCGCCCTGATACACCTCCCCATACGTTTTGCGAAACATGTCCGAGGAAATCGACTTGCCCATCGCTTCCTCCACTTCGCGGCGGGTCGGCCAAAGATCGGAGAGGTAAACTGCGGCGCCCTGCTTGTCTTTTCCGATCGGATCCTTCCGCAAATCCAAATCAACGCGTCCCGCCAAGGCGAACGCCACGACCAGCGGAGGCGACATCAGGTAGTTCGCGCGGACGTCAGGATTGATGCGGCCCTCGAAGTTGCGGTTCCCGGAGAGCACCGACGCAACCACAAGACTTTTCTCGTCGATTGCGCGGGCGATCTCCTCGGGCAATGGGCCAGAATTCCCGATGCAAGTCGTGCAGCCGTACCCAACAATATTGAATTTCAGTTTCTCCAGATAGCCGATCAAACCTGCACGCTCCAGATAGTCGCGAACCACTTTCGATCCCGGTGCGAGAGACGTTTTCACCCAATCCGGAACCTGCAGTCCGCGCTCGACCGCTTTCTTCGCCAATAGACCAGCGGCAAGCATCACCGACGGATTCGAAGTATTTGTGCAGCTGGTGATCGCGGCAATTACCACGCTGCCGTGATGAAGATGGCCGTTGCCCGACGCCGTTTCGGCAGTCTTTGCTGCGCCTTTACCCGGCTTGATGAGAGTCGGTAAAGCTTGATCGAATGACTGTTTGACATCTGATAGCGGAACGCGATCTTGAGGGCGCTTTGGCCCGGCAAGACTTGGCTCGACGGTCGCCAGATCGAGTGAAAGCAACTCCGAATATTCCGCCTCCGGCGTTTTGCCGTCATGGAACAAGCCCTGCTCGCGGCAATAGGCTTCGACCAACGCAACCTGTTCTTCCGATCGCCCGGTCAAGCGCAAGTAGCTCAGAGTTTCTTTATCGATTGGGAAGATCCCGCACGTGGCGCCATACTCAGGCGACATATTGCCGATCGTGGCGCGATCAGCCAACGGAAGTTCCTGCAAGCCCGGTCCAAAATATTCCACAAATTTTCCCACCACGCCGTGCTTGCGTAAAATTTCGGTGATGGTCAGAACCAAATCCGTGGCAGTGGCTCCTTCATGCAACTTGCCGACCAGCTTTACCCCGACCACCTGCGGGATCAGCATCGACACCGGCTGTCCCAGCATTGCGGCTTCGGCTTCGATTCCACCAACTCCCCAACCCAGCACGCCCAGGCCATTGATCATCGTGGTATGCGAGTCCGTTCCCACGACTGTATCGGGATAAGCGATTCGTTTTCCCGCTGAATCTTGTACGAAAACCACGCGCGCCAGGAATTCCAAGTTCACCTGGTGCACAATTCCGGTATCGGGCGGCACGATCGCCAGATTTCGAAACGCCGTTTGTCCCCATCGCAAGAACGCGTAGCGCTCTTTATTGCGTAGGAACTCGAGCTCAGCATTCAGTTGTAGCGCATTGGATGTTCCGAATTGATCCACTTGCACCGAGTGATCAATTACCAATTCAGCAGGCTGCAAAGGATTGATCAAGGCCGGGTCCCCGGAGAGGCGCTTCATCGCATCCCGCATGGCGGCCAAATCGACGACAGCTGGAACCCCGGTAAAATCCTGCATCAGAACGCGGCTGGGTGTGAACGCAATTTCCTTGTCTGGCTTAGACTGACTGTTCCAAGCCGCGAGCGCTCGAATGTCACCTTTCGTGACACTCCGCCCGTCCTCAGTACGCAACAAATTCTCCAGAAGAATGCGCAATGCATAAGGGAGATGTCTGGTCGAAATCCCCTGTTTGTCGAGGGCATCAACGCGATAAATTTCGTACTCTTTTGAACCTACGCGAAGGACGGAGCGGCTGCCAAAGCTATCCATAACTGCCTTCCTGAAAATGATTCTGGATCCGGGGATGAAAATTCCGGTGCGAGATCCAGCTTGCATCTATTCTATGCGCTTTCGTTGGCAACTGGTGGGACGGTGAAGACAGTTTGAGAAAGGCTAGCCGTGCAGCGACTGGACCAGCAGCCAGGCATTGAGCACTGCAATGAAGATGGCGGTCACCCAGGAAAGAGATTTCAGCCAGGAAGAGTTCACAAATTCGCCCATCTTCCGCTTGTCGCTGGTGAACATGACAAGCGGAAACACCGCGAAGCTGAGTTGCATGCTAAGGATCACCTGACTCAGTACCAGAAGATTGGCCGTCCCTCTCGCGCCCCACAGTGCTGTGACGACAACTGCGGGAATAATTGCGATCCCCCGCGTGATTAGCCGGCGCAGCCACGGCCGCAAGCGGATGCTGAGAAATCCTTCCATTACCACTTGCCCCGCCAAAGTGCCCGTCAGCGTGGAGTTTTGTCCCGAAGCCAGCAGCGCTAATGCAAACACGGTGCTTGCGCCAGTAATGCCAAGCAGCGGCGAGAGAAGTTTGTAGGCATCCTGTATCTCGGCGACCTGGTGATAGCCGCTACGATAAAACGTGGCTGCTGAAACCACTAGAATCGCCGCATTGACCAGCAAAGCCAAGGTAAGCGCGACGGTTGAGTCGATCGTGCAGTAGCGGATTGCCTCCCGCTTACCATCAGGCGTACGTTCAAACTTTCGCGTTTGCACGATCGCCGAATGCAAATAGAGGTTGTGCGGCATCACGGTCGCGCCCAAAATCCCAATTGCGATGTACAGCATGCCTGGATCACGAACAATTTGCGCCGAAGGAACAAAAAATCCTGAGAACAGGCCGGCAACGCTCGGATGAGAAAATAAAATTTCCAAGCCGAAGCAAACGCCAATCGTGCCGATCAACGAGATAACCAGCGCTTCCAGAAAACGAAAACCTTTCTGCTGTAAAAACAGGATGATCAATACGTCCAGGGCAGTCAGACACACTCCCCAAATCAGCGGAATGTGAAACAACAAATTCAGTGCGATTGCCGAACCGATCACTTCCGCCAGGTCACAAGCGGCAATCGCGATCTCGGCCAACGCCCAGAGGCCCAGTGACACGGGCCGGCTAAAATGATCGCGGCAAGCCTGCGCCAGATCTCTTCCGGTTACTACGCCCAACTTTATGGCCAGAGCTTGCAACAGAATGGCCATGAAATTCGACAGCATGATCACTGACAAGAGGGTGTAGTTGTAACGCGACCCGCCGGCCAGATCGGTTGCCCAATTTCCCGGATCCATGTACCCGACCGCGATTAGAAATCCGGGACCGGCGAAGGCCAGCAGCTTGCGCAATACAGTAGAGCTCTTGGGAACGGGCAGGCTGCTGTGAATTTCCGGAAGACTTGGCTGAATCGCGTTCGAACGCCAGGCTGCTTCTCGGGAATTCATTGCATTAGTCGCCATGTCGATGGGGCCGAAACAGGGGAAAATCCTTGCTTATCTTAGCATGAGTATAACCGGGAATGTAAACTACAGTTAATTACCGAGGTAATTCAGCCCGAGCACTTTAAGGGCAGATTCAGGAGGCAGATGTGCGGTGCGGAATGCGGTCGGAGGAGATCCAGACTCTTTCCGACGCCGAGTGTCCCAGTGCCACATCGCCGGCATCGGTCTGCAGCGTCAGGGTCTGATCGTAATTTCTGCCGGCGACGTGCAATCGCGCGCCGGGGCGGATTCCACGGTGCTCCAGGAATTCGAGCAGTTGCCGGTCACGCTCATAGATGCCACTAACGAGATAACTTTTCCCGGCCTCCGCTTCGGAAAGCAGCAGCAGACCGCGACGCCTGCGGCTGGCCGGACTCTCAAGCTCGCTCAAATTGCCGTGCGGGCAAGCCCCTCCCCGCCCCAGCTTATGCAACAGCTTTGCTTCGAAATCGGGAGAAACCGCGTGCTCCAATCGTTCAGCTTCATCGTGCACCTTGTACCACTCCATCCCGAACATTTCAGCGAGCATGCGTTCTATCAGGTGATGGCGGAGCGTCAATTTGCGCGCGATCTTTCGTCCGGCAGGCGTCAGACCCACGTGACCATCCATTTGCACGCGCACCAAACCATCTTTCTTCAGGCGCCGCAGAGCCATGGTCACAGCCGGCGCCGAGACGGCAAGTCGGTGCGACAGCGTCGCGGAAATGACGGTCTCACCTTCACTTTCAGCTTCGAGGATCGCCTTCAAATAATCTTCTTTGGAGACCGTGATCATATCCAGAAATTATACGACGCATTAAGCATAGTTAATTAAACTTAGGAATCAAGCCGCTCCGAACGCCGTAGGGACAGAGCCAAAAAATGGCGAACATGCAATTGCAATGTACAGCTGCCAATTTCCAAATGCCAGCGGCCATTGGAACTCGGCAATTTGAAAATTTTCCGCTTTCCTCCTAACCTTGTCTGTCTTGCTATGAAAGTTCTTGTCATCGGCAGCGGTGGACGGGAGCACGCTCTCCTCTGGAAACTTCGTCAGTCGCCGCGTGTTTCCAAACTTTACTGTGCACCGGGCAACGGGGGTATCGCGGCCGAGGCTGAGTGCGTGGCCGCGGATCTAAAAAGCTTGGAGTCCCTCCTCGCTCTTGCCGGCAAGATTCAGCCTGATCTCACCGTGGTCGGTCCGGAGCTGCCGTTGACCTTGGGCATCGTGGATGAGTTTACAAATCGAGGCTGGAGGATTTTCGGTCCCACACGCGCTGCTGCCCAGCTGGAGTCGAGTAAGAGCTTCGCCAAGGAATTCATGCAGCGATGCAACATCCCGACCGCGCCTTATGCGATTTGCAACTCAATCGAAGAATTTCGGGACGCCTTGCCTCATTTCCACATGCCGGTCGTGCTTAAGGCGGACGGACTCGCCGCCGGGAAGGGCGTTGTAATTTGCCAGACCAAAGACGAGGCCACTGCTGTCGCCACCGACATGCTCAGCGGGAAAATGCTGGGAAGCGCAGGAACGCGCATTGTGGTGGAAGAATGCCTCAAAGGAGAGGAATTTTCTTTTCTCGTGTTGAGCGATGGGGAGCGAGTCGTGCCCTTGGTCCCTGCCCAGGACCACAAGCGCGTAGGCGATGGGGACACCGGCCCGAACACCGGTGGAATGGGCGCGTATTCCACGCCCACCATGCTGGATGAACAGATGCAGAATTGGCTCGTGCAACACGTCGCGCGGCCGGTGATTGCCGGCATGAAGGCAGAGGGAACGGAGTATCGGGGCGTCCTTTACTGTGGCTTGATGATGACGGCACGCGGACCGATGGTTCTCGAATTTAATTGCCGCTTTGGCGACCCGGAGACCCAGGCCATTCTCATGCGCCTCGAGAGCGATCTGCTGGAAGCGATGGAAGCGACCGTGGAAGGACGCGTCAGCGATGGGGATTTCCGTTGGTCGTCAGATGCGTCGGTTTGTGTGGTCGTAGCCTCGGGTGGGTATCCCGGCACATTCGAAGCAGGGAAGAAAATTCTCGGCCTTGATGATGCCGGCAAGGTTGAGGGCGTAAAGGTGTTTCACGCGGGTACGACTGCGATCGACAACGCATACTTCACTTCTGGTGGGCGCGTCTTAGGGGTAACCGCGCATGCCCCGGACCTGAGTACGGCGGTGAATCGCGTCTATGCTGCCGCGGCTAAAATCAGTTTTGAGGGCGCTCACTACCGTAGGGACATCGCGGCGAGAGCCTTGAAAAAATAGTGATACTGCCAGCTGTTCTGACGTCTAGCTTTAAAAATGCATTAAAAAAATCTTCTAAAAAGGGAATGAGCATGTCTAAGGCAATCGTTTCGATCGTGATGGGAAGCGACTCCGATCTCGAGATTATGCGCGAGGCCGCGAAGGCGCTTGAAGATTTTGGAATCGGCTATGAAATCGACGTCACTTCTGCGCATCGTTCACCCGAGCGTACTGCGGAATTTGCCCGCAAAGCCGCCGATCGCGGTATCCGCGTCATTATTGCGGGCGCCGGAGGCGCCGCGCACCTGGCTGGAGTGATCGCTGCCCACACAACCTTGCCCGTCATCGGTGTGCCGATCCCCTCGACTGCGCTCAATGGATTGGACTCTTTACTGGCTACGGTTCAGATGCCTGCCGGCATTCCGGTGGCAACCGTCGCGATCGGTAAAGCTGGCGCGACCAACGCGGGAATTCTGGCTGCGCAAATTCTGGGCTTGAGCAGCGCGGGTATCGACAAAAAGCTCACCGCTCACAAAGAGAATCTGGCCAATAGCGTGGAAGAGAAATCTCGGAAGCTGAAAATGACGCTGGGCGAATAGTAACTGATTCTCTGCGGCACGACTGAAGTATGCCCTACTCGCGGTCCTTGATTTATAGCTTCAGAGTTTTCAAGTACTCGCGGAACGGTTCACCCAAATCTGGCCGCTTCAAGGCAAATTCGACGGTCGCTTTCAAGAATCCCAGTTTGTCGCCCGTATCGTGACGCTTGCCCTCATAGACGAAGGCATACATCTTTTCGCGTTGCAGGAGCAGTTTCATTCCATCCGTAAGTTGAAGCTCTCCGCCGGCGCCAGCTTGAGTGTGCGCCAACGTATCAAAAACGGCAGGCGTCAGAATGTAACGTCCGATGATGGCGAGTTTTGATGGCGCATCTTCCAGCTTGGGCTTTTCCACCATATTTCGAATCTCATACAGGCGCCCTTCGAATTCCCCTTTCACTGGCTTCACATCCAGCACGCCATACGCCGAGATGGCTTTGCCCTCAACCATCTGAGTGGCCAAAATCGAGCACTGCATTTTTTCGAATACGTTCATCATCTGCTTCAGGCAGGGAGGGTCGGCATCGATGACGTCATCCGCGAGCAACACCGCAAAGGGCTCGTCGCCCACCAATTCCTTAGCTGTCAGCACCGCATGTCCGAGTCCCAACGCTTCTTTCTGGCGGACGTAGGCGAGGTGAATCAGATCGGAAATGCGTCGCACGATCTGCAACAGATCGGTTTTTTTGCGATCTTCCAGCATTCGCTCCAGTTCATAGCTGACGTCGAAATGATCTTCAATGGCCTGCTTGCCGCGGCCGGTCACAATGATGATCTGGTCGCAACCGGCGGCCAGGGCCTCTTCTACGCCATATTGAATGATCGGCTTATCGACCAGCGGCAACATTTCTTTTGGCTGAGCTTTGGTGGCGGGCAAAAACCGGGTACCTAGACCGGCTGCGGGGAATACAGCTTTGCGAACTCGCATCGTCATAATTTCTTGGGTAATCCGTTCTTAGGTGTCAGTCCCGGCGCGGGGAATGGAGATTGTACCTGTTTGCGTGCCTGACCGGCCAATCCAGCTACTTGGAAAATTTGCCTTCAAAGAAGCTTCCACAAAAATCCTGAAGATCCTGGCCTCGAGATTATAATTGCGCGGCACTGATGGCGTGATTCTCAATCGCGCGCCGTCCTGATCGCGAATTGGCCACCCCAATTGAAGAGATGAATCAAATGTCATTTGCCGAGTTCGGACCCAGTTTGGAGGTTTCATGATCCGCCGTCTCATTTATGTGTTTGCCTGCGTGTTTTCCGCTGCCGCGCTGCTCATTGCCAACTCCGCTGATTCCATCTCCCCGCAAGCCCGCCGTCTCCATTTTTCTTCCATTGTTATTGACACTCACGACGACACCACGCAGCGCTTCTTCAGCAGCGATTTCGATCTCGGCAAACGGAATGTCACCGGCAACATCGACATCCCGCGGATGCGGGAAGGTGGCCTGGGCGCGATCTTTTTCTCCATCTGGATCGACGGCCGGACCATGGGTCCGCCCGCGATTCAGCAGGCTCTCGATCAAATCGATGCCGTCCAGCAGAACGTGCACAAATACTCCAAGGATCTCGCCTTTGCTCGCACTGCGGCTGACGTCCGAAGCATTCACAAACAGGGCAAAATCGCAGTGCTGATGGGCATCGAAGGCGGTCATATGCTCGGCAATGACATCCGGATGGTCCGAATCTACAGCGACCTCGGCGTGCGCTACATGACTCTCTCCCACTTCTATAACGACGAGTGGGCCGATTCCTCAACCGACAAGCCGGCTCACAACGGGCTCACGGATTACGGAAAAGAAATCGTGCGCGAGATGAACCGAACCGGAATGCTGGTCGATATCTCTCATGTTTCCGATAAAACTTTTTACGACGCTCTCGCCGTCAGCCGCGCGCCGCTAATCGCCTCCCACTCGTCCTGTCGCGCCCTCTGCAATCACCCGCGCGACATGACCGACGACATGATCAAGGCTCTCGCCGAAAAAGGCGGCGTCATTCAGATCAACTACGAAAAAAGCTTTATCGATCAGGCGTACAAAGACGCGAGGGATAAGCAGGCTGGCGGCGTGGTCAACGTCTTTGAGCAGATCCAGAAAGAATGCGGCAAAGATCAGGAATGTTTTACCCGGAAAATGGAAGAACAGGAAAAACAGGCTACCGCTGACGGCCGATTGCCCCATGTTTCCTGGGAGCGAATTATCGACCACATCGATCACGCCGTGAAACTTGTGGGTGCGGACCACGTAGGTCTGGGCTCCGATTTCGACGGCGCCTCCATGCCCGACGGCATGGATGACGTGACGCACATTCCGCAAATCACCGATGCGCTGCTCAAGAAGGGCTACTCGGACTCGGACATTCGCAAGATTTTGGGCGAGAACACGCTTCGCGTTCTCGCCACCGCCGAACAAGTCAGCCGCGAGATGCAAGCGGAGGGCGACCACTGAGACCGGCCCCTTGATTATGGACCTTGAGTGATATTCGGCTGGCTCGCGATTCAACTTAGAACTTGAGCTCTACGACAGCTTTGGTTTCTGTCGCTCCGGTTTCATACTGCCAGCCCTTCACTGCCTTTAGGGCCGACTCCGCCAGCAACGGATGGCCGCCAATGTATTCCAAACGGAGCACCCTGCCATCAGGGCTGATCCATACCCTTAGTTTGACCGTCCCGTGCAGGTTCATGTTCTGCGCTATGGCAGGATATTGTGGCTCGATTCGGCTTAACACTTTTCTTTCCGGATCAGTCGCGTAGGCAAGGACCGCCCACAATATCAGGCAAATAATAATTTGCAGCGATCTTTTCATAGTTTTAGAAGGTCAGTTTTAGTGCCGTTTGGATCAGTCTCGGATCTCGCGCCTTGCTTACTTGTCCGAATGTGCTCCCATCGGTAAAGTTGCCATCCGGATTCAGGAACTGTGTGTGGTTGAGCGCATTGAAAAATTCGGTACGGAATTCCAGTTTCTTGGCTTCGGTTAGCAGAAACGCCTTGTGGAGCGCCACATCCAGGTTGCTGATCCCAGGCCCGCAACAAATGGTCCGAGGCGCATTTCCGATCTGCCCCAGCGGTCCGTTGGTAAATGACGCCGGGTTGAAGAAATACTCGCCGGAATTTTGTGGGTGCAGGCGCTGGAAAGGCGCGATTTGCTCTGGTTCCCCGGGCGTCTCGAAGTTGAAACTGCCCATCAATTCCTGATCACTTTGCGAAGTCAGGCGGATCGGAAATCCCGACTGTAAACTCAGGATCCCGCTCACTGCCCAGCCGTTTATCACATGGTGCGACCAGTTCGTAACAGCGAATTCCGGAATGCGCCAGTACTCGCTCAATACCAGCCGCTGACGCGCATCAAACAGCGACAATGACCGCGATTTCGCCGGGTCAATCGGGTTCACTGCATTCTCGAAACTCGAGGCGTTGTCGATGGAATGGCTCCATGTATAAGACACTAGGAATTGCAATCCATGCGACAGGCGTTTACTGAGCAAAGTCTGAAAAGCGTTGTACGAGGAGTTTGCTATGGGATCGATGCCGAAAATACTGCCATACACCGGCACGCCGTCGGGAGGACAACCTGCGCTAGTCGTCGGCTGACAGAATGGGGATGAATAGCGCCGTAAGCCGACCAGAGTAATGGCATTGGCATTCGGTCCGGTGACCGACGGTACCGATCCGTAAGGCAAGTGTAAAGTAGCTCCCGGCGGAATGGCCCCAGCCGGAACGATGTACCGGCCGTCTTCGCCGCCGGGTCCGCAGGACATTCCCGGAATTTTGTTCAGATCCAGGCAGGTTTGCGCATTTCCATAATCCTGGTCGATGTTCGCCAACAAGCGATGTCCCTCCGAACCCACATAGCCAAATTGCCATAACGTGTTACGGGCGAGTTCGCGCTGCACCGTCAGGTGATAATGCCCGGAATACTGAGAGCGCAGGGTTGAAGGAAAGTTGCCGTACAAGGTAATCGGACGGAACTCGGCAAAATCTACCGCGCTCCCGCGTTGCGGATCGAGAAAACCGTGGAACGGATTGGGAGAGATGGAACCATCCTGATGGAGAAATGGAGTATTGAAGAAAACGCTGCTTAATGTGCTCGTGCCACCAAACGGGGGTTGAGAAGTGAAGCTCTCGAAGATGAGTTCCTCATTGCTGTCGTAAAACATTCCCCAACCCACGCGCACGCTCGTCCGTCCTGGGCCGCCCGACAACTTGCTGACCCAGCCAGTGGAACTGGCTGGAGACCAAGCCAGCCCCAGCCGGGGGGCGAACGAATGCAAGTAATTGTTGGTAAGCCCGGACGGAACACCCGCATCTCCCGGAAAAACCAACCCCAAGGGAAACACCGATTCGCCATTTGAACCGGGAGAGCAACTGCTGCCATGAAGCAGCGCGGTCAAAGGATCGGTTGGGCTCATCACACAGGAGTATGCAGAAGTCGCTTGTCCTGCGCGGAACTCCTGGATGCGATCACCGCCATCTTCGTAAGGAGTATTCCATTCCCAACGTAGTCCATAATTCAAAGTCAAATTGGACTTTATCTTCCACGCGTCCTGGCCGAAGAAGTCGAATTCACTCGCGCGGACATCAACCGCATTGGCTGATCCTTGCGCGTACGAATCCGGTAGTCCCAATAAATAATCGGGCATCAGGTCGCTGTATCCGATATCGTTTGGTCCGCCACCCATAAAATAAAATCCGCCGTTCACGTCGTAGAAATAGGACTGATGCAGACGCTGGTCACGGACATCAGCACCGAACTTCAACGTGTGGCTGCCAAGAATGCGGGTGTATGTGTCCTGACCCTGATAGAGATTCCCGGTCTCAGATAAATTTCCGTACGGGTTATTTCCGAATGCATATCCTCCCGAAAGCGCGACAAAGGGAACGCCCTCGTAGGCTGCCCCATAACCGGGGTTAATGCCCAGAGCCGGATTCGCAGGATCGTTGAAGCATTCGCTGGCTGGAACTGTCTTGCAGGAGTCCTGCACCAGGTTCGTCCGCACAGGGGACAACATTTTCCCTTGTCCGGTTCGGTAGTAGACAACCCGCGCTTCATTGCTGGATTTCGCAGTGATGGTCCATGCGTGCGACAAGTTCCATTGCTGATAACGAGTGCGGGTTTCGTTGCCAAAACCGGGAAGGTTCGCGCCCGTCGCCTCATACTGTGAGAATGGTTCGATATCCGATCCGTCATCGCCGTAGTAGTACACGCTGAGTTGTTGTTGTGCGGTGAGGTTGTGGTCCACGCGAAATGTCAGTTGGTCCTGCCGGATCTTGGCATCCGGATCCGATTGAAATATGTTCCGTGGCGCGTTGGCCAGTGGCACAAATTGCGTCATCAGGTCCACGGCTGTGGCATCGAAGCACGCGGCCGGAATGCGGTTTCCAGGGAATATTGTTGAGTAAGCTGCTCCAGCGGCGATTGGAACTCCGCCATTCGACTGCACCGCTGCATTGCACCCCGGCCGCTTATTCAGTGCCTGCGCAACGCTGGCATTCATGAGCGAGCCGGTGAAAACCGGTCCTGCAGAAAAATCGCCGGCCCGCTCGGCTTGCGTTGGAACCAGAACCGGCTCGGATGCAATCCCCTGCCGTACACGCCAGCCTTCATACGAGCTGAAGAAGAAAGTCTTATCTTTCCGGATCGGTCCGCCCAGCGTTCCACCAAAATCATTCTGCTTAAAATCCGGCGTAATCGAATCGAAATATCCCTTCGCGTTGAGTAAGTTATTTCGCAAGAATTCATACACGCCGCCGTGGAGTGCCGAACTGCCTGATTTGGTGATGACATTCAATACCGATCCCGAATTCCGTCCCAGCGACGCGTCATAGTTATGCGAGATCACGCGGAATTCACTGACCGTGTCAGGTGACGGCTGGATCGAAGGTGAATTGACTATCTGGTCTCCGGCGCTGCCGCCATTTACATTGTTGTTGTTCGAGCGTGACCGCCCGCCATCGACCGAGACCACGCCCGGCAGATCATTGCCAAAGAAAAGATTGGCTCCCAGTGTGCCCTGCACTCCCGGTTGCAGTTGCAGCAGGTCAAATGTGTTCCGTGACCTCAGCGGCAACTCGCTCACGGCCACCGCATCCATGACGACACCGAGCTGCGTATTCTCTGCTTCTACCAATCCGGTATCCCCAGTGTGCAGCGAACTCGTCGCGGCTTCGCCCTGCGACAGCACGATCGACAAATTCACTACCTGCCCGATACTGGCGCGAACGCTCTTGACCCCAAGGGGAAGAAACTCGTCAGCCTTTATCTGCAGATCGTAAGTTCCCACCGGCAATGCGGACAGCTCAAATTCTCCATGGTCGTCGGTGGTTGCTGCCCGCATAAAACCCGTATCCTGAGAGGTGATAATCACGAAAGCACTGATCACCGCATGTCCGCCTTTGTCGCTGACTTGACCGCGAATGGTCGCGGTGTTTTGTGCCAGCAGCGGAAGAGTTGTGACGAGAAGACAAAGAAGAATTCTTTTGATGATATGAAACACGGAGCTCCTCTTGGCAAAAATCCAACTGCCCACTGTAGAAGCTGGTTGGTTCTCCGCGTAACATTACGGATGGACATCGCAATTACATCGGTTCGAGAAATTTGTGATCGATGTCACTGACAGTGCCGCGTTAATCGTGCTCACTAGTCCGGAATTTGAATCTGGGTGTAATTACCTGCGGGAAGGTGCTTCGTCGCGGCGCTAGTTTCCCGCCGTGCGTCCAGCCCAAGCTTCACATGGTAGAATTCCCCCAGAGATTCCCTTTCTGGAGCCTGGGTTGGTCGAGCTAGCGCCTTCCATTTTGTCGGCAGATTTCAGCCGTTTATCCGAGCAGGTACAGGCGGCGGCCAACGGCGGTGGCACCGTAGTTCACGTCGACATCATGGACGGACATTTTGTTCCCAACATCACGATCGGTCCTCCCGTTGTCCGTTCTCTAAGGAAAGCTACCGATCTGCCGCTCGATTGTCACCTCATGATCGAAAATCCGGATCAGTACATTCCCGATTTCGCCGATGCCGGCGCGGATTGGATCTCGGTGCATCAGGAAGCAACCCGGCATCTCAACCGCACATTGAACCTAATCCGTAGTCACGGTCCCAGGGTGGGTGTCGTGATCAATCCCGCAACTCCGGTCGAGACCTTGACCGAGGTGCTGGATATTGTTGATTACGTTCTGGTAATGTCGGTAAATCCTGGGTTCGGTGCACAGAAGTTCATTCCGGGCGCCGTGCACAAAATTCGCAGATTGGCGGACATTCGCGCCCAGCGCCGCCTGGAATATCGTATCGAGGTCGACGGCGGAATTGATGTCGAAACGGTGGGCGATGTCGTGCGCGCGGGGGCAGAGATCCTGGTTGCAGGCAACGCCGTGTTTGGGGAAGGCGATCCAACCACCAATGCACGTAAGCTGCTGAAAGCGGCAACTGAGGCAACGTTGCTGAAAGTTTAGTTTCGAGTATTTGTTTCATTTTGGCGCGCCGGTCCGTCCGGAAACGGGAAGCTCGAAACTGCAACTCCTAGTAGAGGTCTTATGTTACGTCGTACTCTGATCATCGCGATTGCTTCGGTCGCCCTGCTGCTACCGACCGCCTGCACTAATAAGAAAGTCAAAAATCCGATCGCCAATATCGATTCCAAGCAGCCTGACAAGGTGCTTTTCGATCGCGCGATGGACGCCATGAAGCATAACCGCTTCGATGTGGCGCGGCTGACACTGCAGACCTTAATCAACACTTATCCTGATTCTGAGTACATTGCTCGCGCCAAGTTGGCGATTGCCGATTCCTGGTATTCCGAAGGTGGCTCGGCGTCACAGGCCCAGGCTGAGGCTGAATACAAAGATTTCATCACCTTCTTCCCTAACATGCCGGAGGCGGCTGAGGCCCAACTGAAGATTGCCAACATCCACTACCAGGAAATGGAGAAGCCCGACCGCGACTACACCCATGCGGTGCGCGCGGAAGAGGAATACCGGCAACTCATCATGCAGTTCCCGGATAGCAAGCTGGTTCCGGATGCCAAGCAGCGGCTGCGCGAAGTGCAGGAGGTCATCGCGGAGCGCGAGTTTAGCGTCGGACGTTTTTACTACTTGCGCCAATCCTATCCCGCCGCCATCGCGCGCTTGCGCTCTCTGGTCGACAAGTACCCGCTGTACAGCAAGGCCGATGAGGCGCTCTATTTATTAGGTCAGTCCTACGAGGGCGAGATCAACATGATCCGTTCCCGCCCAAATTGCGTAGCCATCAATAAGCCAGTCAACTGTATTTATGAGCCGTTCAAGGCCCGCATGATCGAGCCCTTTACCAAGGGCGCAGCGGAATCCTACTCGCGCATTCTCACTCGCTACCCCGTCATGGACCGCGCCGATGACGCCAAGGCACGGCTCCTTGCTCTTCATCAACCGGTCCCCAAGCCGACCAAGGCTGCGATTGCCCAGAACAAAGCCGAAGAAGATAGCCGTAAAGCACCGAGCATGCTTTCCAAGGTGCTGAAGAATTTTGAAAAGCATCCCAGTGTTGGGGATGCCGCGCACGTTGGCGAACCGACCCTTGTCGATCCCACGCCGGTGAGTGCCAGAGACGTGGTAACCGAAGCGACGAAAGAATCGTTAGAACCCAAGGGTGCGGGCGACAAGAACGCGGTTTCGATCGAGATCGGCAAGGGAACGCCACCCCCGAATGAGGCTGTACCTCGATCGGATCAGCCATCTACCGCGGCTCCCACGCCTGACGCCCCCGCTAACACCGGCGCTGCCGACAATGGTAACGGTGCCGCAGCAGGAGGCGCGAATGAACTGAAGCCGAACGTGCCGGCAAACGATGCCAACGAACTCAAGCCCAACGTTTCGGATTCAGGTACTCCGAGCCTTCCACCACCGCAGCAAGTCAACGAACTTGACACTACGAACCAGCAGAATGGCAACACTCAACCGGCTGCCAGTAGTCAAACTGATTCGGCATCTTCATCCAGCAGCGACCAAAGCTCCGACGATGCCGACACCGCGTCCAGTAAGAAAAAGAAAAAGAAGGGCATCCACAAAATCGTTCCCTTCTGATGCTAATGGTGACCCAGGTTCGTGAGCGGTTTTGCGAATGAACTTGGGGTTTGGTGGTTTTCTCCGAAACTACAGTCGCGACGACGGGCGTATAGTGTCTTGCCATGCGTTCCAGAGCCGCTGTGTTTTTCCCCCTCATTGTCTGTCTGCCGCTGGCAGCGCAAACTCCCGCCGAAACTGCGCGACAGTATGTCACTGCTCATAAGGCTGAGCTGACGAAACAGTTCAGCGATCTCCTCGCGATCCCCAATGTCGCCGCGGATCCCGCTGGTCTCAAACGAAATGCCGACCTGCTGGTTGAGCAACTGAAAGAGCGTGGCGTTGATTCCCACTTGCTTTCAATTCCCGGCTCTCCCGACGTCGTCTACGGACAACTGAATGTTCCAAATGCCCAACACACCATCGTCTTCTACGCGCATTACGATGGTCAGCCCGTGACTCCGTCTGAATGGGAGAGCCCGCCATTTTCGCCCAGGCTCAGCGAGGTTAACGGAGAGCAGCGGATTTACGCTCGCTCGGCCGGCGACGACAAGGCCGCCATCTTCGCTCAGCTGACGGCACTTGAAGCATTGCGAGCCGGTCGCATCACTCCTCATGCCAACATCCGCTTTGTGTGGGAAGGAGAAGAAGAAGCTGGTTCACCTCATTTGGAACAGATCCTGAATGCCAATCGCGCTCTGGTTCATGGCGACGTTTGGCTGGTCTGTGATGGTCCCGTTGACCAAAGCGGAAAACAAACCGTTGTATTTGGGGCGAGAGGCGATACTCACCTCGAGGTCACAGTGTACGGCCCGCATCACGGCCTGCACAGCGGACATTATGGCAACTGGGCTCCCAATCCCGCAATGATGCTGGCACATTTACTGGCGGGAATGAAAGATGAACAGGGACATGTGCTGATCCCGCATTTCTACGACGGAATTGCGGCACTTTCGCAGATGGAAAAAGACGCCCTGGCCCGCGCTCCGGTCAATGACCAGATGCTTATGGATTCATTCTGGCTTGGTCATGTCGATGGTTCTGGCAAGCACCTGCTGGAACTCATCAATGAGCCCTCATTGAACATCAATGGATTTGCCTCCGGTCAGATCGGATCCAAAGCGACGAACGTCATCCCGCCAACCGCAACTGCCGATATAGATCTGCGCCTCGTGGTCGGCCTTGACTGGCAAAAACAGCAACAGCGAGTCGTCGATTACATCCAGTCACAGGGATATTTCGTAGTCGACACGGAGCCCACCCGCGAAATTCTTACCACCCACGCCAGAGTTGTCAAGGTCATCCGCGACGGTGGTTACAACGCCGTGCGAACTCCCATGGACTTGCCCATCGCACAGGAAGTAATCGAAGCGGTGAAGAGCGCGCGCGGAGATGTCGTGCTTTTGCCGACCATGGGTGGCAGCGTTCCACTGGGAGCCATGGAACGAGCCGCGCAAACTCATACGATTACCGTCCCAATCGCCAATTATGACGATAACCAGCACGCGGCTAACGAGAATCTCCGGCTGCAAAATCTCTGGGATGGCATCGAAACCATGGCTTCCCTTCTGCAAATGCCATAGCTGAAAACAGCATGTCATCCTGAGCGAAGTACAAGCTCCGCTCAACGATGACAAAGCCCCAGGATATTTAACCTACCGACTACCCCTTGAACTCTGCTATTGACATCGGCCCCCGCCCTTAGTAGCATAACGCGATCAATCTACCGACCGGTCGGTTGCTGACATTATTACTTGGAGGCTCCTGTGGCCACAATCTTCTATGAGCATGACGCCAATCCAGCCGCTCTTAAAAATAAAACCATCGCGATTTTTGGTTATGGCAGCCAGGGACATGCGCAGGCGCAAAACCTGCGCGAAAGCGGATACAAGGTCATTATTGGCCTGGACACGAATCGTCCCAGTGCGCAGCAAGCATTGGCCGACGGCTTCCAGGTTTTTGCTCCGGCCGATGCTGCCAGGCGCGCAGACTGGATCCAGATCCTCACGCCCGATGAGACCCAGCATTTGCTCTACGAAGCAGCGATTCGCCCACATCTGACTGCGGGCAAGATTCTCGGCGTCTCGCACGGCTTCAGTATTCACTTCAAGACCATCGTTCCTCCCGCCGGCGTCGATGTCGTGATGATTGCCCCCAAGAGTCCCGGCCATCTGCTCCGCCGGGTGTACAGCGAAGGTCGTGGCGTCCCATCATTGCTTGCGATCTATCAGGATGCGAGCGGCCGAGCCCATGAATTCGCGCTCTGCTATGCGTACGGTATCGGCTCAACCCGGGCCGGAGTTCTGCAGACAACTTTCAAAGAAGAAACCGAAAGCGATCTGTTCGGCGAGCAAGCCGTGCTCTGCGGCGGTCTCACTTCGCTGATCAAGAAAGGGTACGAGACTTTGGTGGAGGCGGGATACCAGCCCGAAGTCGCCTACTTCGAATGCCTGCACGAAATGAAGTTGATCGTCGATTTGATTTACGAAGGCGGCTTGAGCCGGATGCGTTACTCGATTTCGAACACTGCTGAATATGGTGATCTCACGCGCGGCAATAAAGTCGTCGGAGACGATACCCGTGTGGCCATGAAAGAAATCCTGGCTCGCATCCAGGATGGCACGTTCGCACGCGAGTGGATCGAGGAGAACCGGACCGGCGGCCACAACTTTGCCGAACTGCGCGGGCAGGAGAAGCAGCACCCGATCGAAAGTGTCGGCGCTCATCTCCGCAGCATGATGTCCTGGCTGCACAGAGATTCGCAGAAGCAGGCAATCAAGCCCGAGCCGGCCCAGCGTCCAGCTGCCAAGGTTGTGAATGCTTAAAGGATCCGAAATCGTTCTCCGCTGTTTGCGGGCGGAAGGGGTCGAGCTGGCTTTCGGCTACCCCGGCGGCGCAATTATGCCGTTATACGATGCGCTGCCGGATAGTGGAATTCGCCATGTCCTCACCCGCCACGAACAGGGAGCGGCTTTTGCCGCAGAGGGATATGCGCGCGCAACCGGAAACGTTGGTGTCGCGATTGCGACCAGTGGCCCCGGAGCAACCAATCTGGTGACCGGCATTGCTGACGCCAAAATGGATTCCGTGCCGCTCGTCTGCATCACCGGCCAAGTGAGAAACGCCATGATCGGCAGCGATGCCTTTCAGGAAACCGATGTCTTCGGCCTGACTCTTGCGCTCACAAAATGGAGCCGGTTGGTTCGATCGATTGAGGAACTGCCGGCTGTGATCGCGGAGGCGTTTCACTGGGCCCGGAGCGGTCGCCCTGGTCCGGTTGTCGTTGATATTCCCACTGACGTCCTCAAAGCGAAAACGGAGTTTGCCGGCCCCATCAAGTTCCAGCCACATCCCAAACCATCTGACATTCACGGCGACACAACATTCACCGAAACCCTGATCGCCTTGCTGGAAAATGCCAAGCGGCCCGTAGCGCTGGTCGGGGCGGGAGCGAAGCTCGCTGGAGCGGTCGAGGATCTGCGAGAATTGCTCGCCTACCTGCAAATCCCAACTTTCGCGACTGTGCATGGCTTGGGCGCTATCCCACCTGACGCTCCTTATTATCTGGGCATGGTTGGCATGCACGGGACGAGAGCTGCCAACCTCGCGCTGCATGAGACCGATCTGCTGATGGTATTCGGCGCACGCCTGGATGACCGCGTGACCGGAGACCCCTCGCGATTCGCGCCTCACGCCCGGATTGCTCATTTTGAAATTGATCCCTCGCAGCTCGATCGTGTGCGTGCTTGTGATCTCCCTGTGATCGGTGATTTAGTTGAGACGATACCGGCTTTCTACAGCGCGGTACGCCGAATTTCACTGCCGGACTGGACTCAGTGGCGAGCTGTCGCGTGTGGTGCGGATCGTGCCGAACCGAACGCGCGTGGTCTTGCCTCACCGACCATCCGCTTTCTGGACGAGCTTTTCCGCCATCTACCCGAAGACAGCGTGATTGTCGCCGACGTCGGCCAGCACCAGATGTGGGCGGCGCAACGTTTTCGCTCATCCTCACCTCGTGGATTTATTACATCGGGTGGGCTGGGTGCCATGGGTTTCGCTTTGCCGGCAGCGATCGGTGTTCAACTCGCGAAACCAAATACCACCGTCGTTTGTGTCTCCGGCGATGGCGGTTTCCAGATCAACATTCAGGAACTCGCGACCGTGAAGCGGCTCCGGCTGCCGCTCAAAATGGTAATCATCGACAACAAATATCTCGGCATGGTGCGGCAGTGGCAGGAACTGTTTTATGCCCGCAACTACTCCGAGACGGATTTAAGCGACAACCCGGATTTCGTCGAAGTCGCCAGAGCTTACCGCATTTACGGGGATCATCTGGACGAAGACGCGATGGTCGAAGTACCCGTCAACAACGCGGTCTCGGGAATGCTGGAACGGTTTCTGCGTTCGCCCGAGCCGGAGTTGCTGGTATTCGATTGCCATCCCGAGGCCAATGTTTATCCGATGGTGCCCGCCGGAGCGGCGTTATCCGAAATGATTTTCGAGCAGGAATAGAAGTTTCGTGATGGGCGATTCGCCCGTCCAGATTTTGGAGAAAAACCATGCAAGCTTTTCACATCCAATATCGCAATACGCAAGGTACGTTGATGCGAATCCTGAATGCGGCTTCGCGGCGCGGCCTGGAAATGCCATATGTGCAGGCCACTCCGGTCGATCATGAGCACGCGGTGACTCTGCTTCTCGAAGTCAGTCCGAAGCAGATAGGTCAGCTCTGCCGCGACTGGAATGCAATTGTGGATGTGACAAGAGTTCGCGCTGGAGTTCCGTTCACGGTCGCGACTCATGCCGCCAGCGAATGGACTACTCCTCATCTGCCGGCGTCCGTGCGAGTTGCTGCAAACGCCGCAACCGGGGCAAGCGCGTAATCGAAACAGAAGAGCGGGAATAACCGAGCGCACGAAGCGAAGCGCCTTCGTATACTTTGTGTCCTTCGTGGTAGGTTGAATGGTTTCTGTTGTACCCTCGCATCATGGATCCCAAACATTGCAGCCACGCCATCACGGATGGGCGCGACCGTGCGCCATCGCGAGCCATGTTCAAGGCGATCGGTTTCAATGATTCCGATCTCCGCAAGCCGTTGATCGGGGTTGCCAACACCTGGATCGAAACCATGCCATGCAACTTCCACCTGCGCCGGTTGTCGGCCAAGGTCAAGGAAGGTATCCGCGACGCGGGCGGCACGCCCATGGAGTTCAATACCATCGCAATCTCCGATGGAGAAACCATGGGCACCGAGGGCATGCGTGCCTCGCTGGTGAGCCGCGAAATCATCGCCGACTCCATCGAACTGGTATGCCGTGGCCAACTTTTTGACGCCGTGGTCTGCGTGGTGGGTTGCGATAAGACCATACCCGCCGCAGCAATGGCCTTGGCGCGTCTCAACCTTCCCGGGCTTGTGCTTTATGGGGGAACCATTGCCGCAGGGAAGTATCGCGGCAAAGATGTCACTATTCAGGACGTGTTCGAAGCTGTCGGGGCAAACGCAGCTGGGAAGATGACCGACGCCGATCTCAACGAACTGGAAAACGTCGCATGCCCCGGCGCCGGCGCATGCGGTGGGCAGTACACCGCCAACACCATGTCCACCGTGATGGAGATGATTGGCCTGTCCCCGATGGGTTTCAACAGCGTTCCCGCTATGGATCCCGCAAAAGATCAGGTCGCCTTCGAATGCGGAAAGCTTGTCCTGAATCTTTTAAATCAGGGCCTCGCTCCGAAACAGATTCTCACGCGCGCGGCGTTCGAGAATGCCATCGCTGCCGTTGCCGCGACCGGCGGCTCAACCAATGCAGTCCTGCATTTACTCGCACTGGCTCGCGAGTCCGGAGTGCCGCTGCACATTGATGATTTCCAGACGGTCAGCGAAAAAACCCCGCTGCTGGCTGACTTGAAACCTGCCGGACGATTTGTCGCTGCCGACATGCATCGCGCCGGTGGTGTGCGGCTGCTGGCACAGCGACTGACCAATCGCATTCATCCCGAGGAAATGACCGTGACCGGCAAAACCATCTCGGTGGAGAGTAAAAGCGCAAACGAGCATCCCGGCCAGGAAGTCATCGTGCCCTTGGATAAGCCGTTGAAGAAAACCGGCGGTCTCGTCATTCTGCACGGCAATCTTGCCCCGGATGGATGCGTGGCCAAGATCAGCGGCCACGAGCGGCTTACCCATCGCGGGCCGGCTCGCGTGTTCGAGTCTGAAGAAGATGCGATGGCGGCGGTGACATCCAAACAGATTCGCGCCGGTGACGTTGTCGTGATCCGCAATGAAGGCCCAAAAGGCGGACCGGGCATGCGCGAGATGCTCAGCGTGACTGCGGCTATCGTCGGCGAAGGCCTCGGTGAATCGGTGGCCTTACTTACTGATGGACGCTTCAGTGGCGGCACTCGCGGCCTGATGCTCGGGCACGTCGCACCCGAAGCTGCGCGGGGTGGCCCAATTGCCGCAGTTCACGAAGGGGATACGATTCACATCGACATCAACAAACGTGTAGCTGAAATCGAGATCAGCGACAGCGTCCTGAAGCAGCGCCTTGCGGGCTTGAAACCACATCCGCCACGTTATGCAAGCGGAGTATTTGCCAAGTATGCTGCCTTGGTGTCGTCCGCGTCCGAAGGCGCAATCACCACAGTTAAAAATTGACGGGCACCGTGCCTTGAGTGGCGATCACGTCCCCTCTGGAGTATTCTTGGGGCGCACTGGAGGACTCCATGAAGAAAGTGTTCGTATCAGTTGCGCTCTTGCTTTGCAGCGCAGTGCTGTTTGCCCAGGAAACCAAAAACCCCGTTTCAAGCGCTGTGCGAGACATCCTTGCACGGCAGCAGAAAAACCTCGTCGCCGCAGCCGAGGAGATGCCCGCGGACAAATACGATTACAAAGCCACGCCGCAGCAGATGAGTTTCGCTCACCTCACTATCCACGTCACCGAAACCAATAATCTTCTGTGCGCCAAGGTTGCTGACGTGCCGGAGCCGAAGACGGCTGAGGCAAAAGAATCCGATGGCAAAGACAAACTCGTAGCCGCCATGAAAAGTTCTTTTGATTTTTGCAGCACAGCTCTGGCCAAAGTCGACGATTCCAAGCTTGGTGACGAGTTTGAGCTCTTTGGCGGCCACAAAGGAACCCGCGCCATGGCTATGTTCATCATCACTAACGCCTTGGCCGACCATTACAGCGTCGCGGCAATGTATCTTCGTCTGAATAACCTGTTGCCGCCGACTGCTCAGAAAAAATGACCCGACAGCATCATAGGGCGGCTCAGCATGCCTGAAATACATCATTGTCATTCCGAGCCGTTCGTAGCCGCAGACGCGGCGAGAAGCTGTCGAGGAATCTGCAGTCCGGAGACTCTCGTGGGGATTGCCTATTTGATCTGCACCAGCGCACCGGCCGACGAGGCAACCGGCGCTGGCGAGGGATGCTGAGGAGCGCGCCAGGAGTCCAGTATCGAAACCTGATGCACGCACGAAACTGTGCAATGCGGCGCGCACGACTTTTCCGTCACGTACTCCCGGCGAAGATCGTGCGGAGTATATTTCTCCAGCGGAATTGCGGGATACCCGCGCTGCTGCGAGCAGTAGTGTACCAGGCCATCTTCGCAGATATATAAGTAGCGCGAGCCGGCGCGGCACCGCCACTGGTTCGGCTTGCCTTGCGCAATATTGTCCTGAAACGCATTGATCCGGGTGAAGCTGCGTTTTTCGAGCGCCTTCATCTCGTGGTAGACGCGCCGCTCTTCATTGCCAAGCGGCTGCAGTTGCCCGTCGCCGTCGTGGATAATTCCCACGGTCGAGCTGAATCCCAACTCAAGTGCGCGCTTGCCGATGGTTAGCGCATCCTGCGGATTTCGCACGCCGCCTCCCACCACCGAATTAATATTGACGTGGAACTCCGCGTGTTCCGCCAGCATCTCGAGCTTCTTGTCTAAAACCTTCAGGCTCTTTTTCGAAACGTCGTCCGGAGTTACGTTATCAATGGAAATCTGTAGCCACTCCAGACCCGCCCGGTTCAGCCGCTGAATCCGGTCCGGCATCAGAAGGTAGCCGTTGGTGATCAACCCCGCGATCATTCCATGCTTGCGCATGCGGCGAATAATTTCGTCCAGTTCGGGATGGAGCAGCGGCTCTCCACCACTGATCGTAATGATCGAGGTGCCAAGCTCCGCCAATTTGTCCACCCGTCGGAACATCTCTTCCGTCGGGACCGGCTTCGAAAAGTCGTCGTACTCATTGCAGTATTCGCAAGCGAGATTGCAGCGCCGGATGGGAATGATGTGCGCCAGCAGAGGATGATCGCTGGACAGCAGTCCTCGAAGGATCTCCCGGCTGGAGCGAATACTTCGCGAAATGCTTTTCACTCGGCGACGCAGAAGTGTGCGGGTGGAAGGCATTAAAGTTTCATTAGATCACACTGTTACGTTTTAGGCTCTGTCTGCGCATTTTGTGGCACTTTTTTCAGGTCGAATGGTAGCCTCTCGACCGTTAAATCCGGGGCGCCGCACTTCATTATCGCGCCGCCAGGGCCTAAGACTTCGGTTATTTGACCCAAGTGAAACTGACCGGCAACATACCGCCATCCCCTATCAATTAAACTCGGAGGCCCATGTGCGGCGATTCGTCGGTGTTGCGGGAACGTGCTTAGCGTTAGTTGCGATGTCGGTATTTTGTTTAGCCCAGGAACATTCAGTGTTGTCGGCGAGCGACAACAGCACTGTCGCAAATGGTGCGGCAGCATCCGGGACTGCGGCCAATGCCGCCCAACCTGCTACCAACGAGGGTGGAGCTGAAGCAGCGGTTGTCGAGCAGAGCCCCGCGCCTGCGCAATCGGGACGGATGTTCGCATCCAAAGTCGGCGTAGGAGTAAAAATGTCACTTCTGGGCATCGGTGTGGAAGCCGCAATCCCGGTTACTTATCGCACCAATGTGCGAGCTGGATTTAACACTTTCAGCTACAGCCGCGGCTTCACCAACGATGGAACTAACTATGCCGCAAGCCTGACGTTCCGCTCGTTTGAAACCCATTTTGATTGGTTTCCGTTCGGCGGTGGATTCCACCTCAGCCCCGGCGCAATGCTTTACAACGGTAACCAGATCAAGGCGACCGCGACAGTTCCTGGAACTCAGAGCTTCACACTCGGTGGCACCACGTACACCAGCGATCCTTCCAATCCCATCGGCGGTACCGGCAAAATCGGCTTCAACAGCGCCGCTCCGCTGTTCACGCTCGGCTGGGGAAACCTGGTATCGCGCAAGGAGAACAAGCACATCAGCATTCCGGTTGAGCTCGGCGTGATGTTCCAGGGATCGCCAAAGGCCACACTCAATTTGGCTGGAAACGTTTGCGACGCGAACGGTCTGAACTGCCACAACGTTGCAGGCGATACCACATTTCAGAGCAACGTCATTGCCCAGCAGAACAAGCTGAACAATGACATGTCGTTCTTCAAGGTCTATCCGATCATCTCGGTAGGTTTCGGATACAAGTTCTAGGTCCGTAGCTCCGACTAGAAGGCCACGCTTGAGCGTGGCCTTTTTTTCTTGCCCCAAAATTTTCTGGTTGTCATCTGTGCTTTTTCTTGTTGTCATCCCGAGCGTAGCGAGGGATGTGTAGTTCTTTTCAGATTGAACTGCAGATCCCTCGTCGCGTTGCTCCTCGGGATGACAAAAAGACCCGTTAGAACAGATTCCACAAGAACTGGTTGTACACCTCGTGGTGGAACTGCACCTCTGGAGCCTTAACGAATGTGCCAAGTTGCCGTGCACAGCGCTCCGCAGAGGCCTCTTTCAACTCCGTGTAACGGTTCTTCACATCTTCGCCCAGCAGCTTGCTCGTCCACCCGGCCTTGCGGAAATTCTCAATGGCATCGTAGATGTTGTCCGGCAAATAACGCTGTGCCTGGCGCAGATTCTTGATCTTGGCCGTTTCTCCCTCAATGCCGGTTTTGAAGATCGCGTACATCACAAGATACGGATTCGCATCCGGCGCGACCGAGCGCACCTCCACTCGCATGCTGCGTTCGTTGCCGATCGGGATTCGAACCATCGATCCGCGATCGGTTGGCGACGCTTTCAGCTGATTCGGCGCCTCAAAGTGAGGATCCAGCCGCCGGTACGCATTCACGCTGGCATTCAGCAGCAGGCAAATATCGTTGCCGTGGGTGAGAATACGATCCACAAACTCCCAGCCAAACTTGCTGAGTTTTTCTTCTCCCTTGGCATCCCAAAAGAGATTCTTGCCGCCCTTGCTGATCGACACGTTGGTATGCATGCCGCTGCCGTTCACGCCAACCACGGGCTTCGGCAGGAAGGAAGCCGTGCAACCCATTTTTGTGGCGATCTGGCGGCAGACTAATTTGTAAAGCTGAATCTGATCCGCCGCGGCAACAACTTCTCCGTAGCCATAGTTAATTTCAAACTGCGAGGGCGCAACTTCGGGATGGTCCTTTTCGTTCTGGAATCCCATGGCCCTTTGCACTTCCGCAACCGTATCGATAAATGTGCGTAGCGGATCGCCCGGCAACGAGTGATAGTATCCGCCCGTGTTTACATATTCGAACCGGTGTGTCTCGTGAAAACGTCTCTCGGCGTCAGCGCCCTGAAACAGAAACCCTTCAATTTCGTTAGCCGCATTGAGCGTGTAGCCATTTTTCTTGTACAGGGATTCGGCATGTCCCTTCAGTACGCCGCGAATGTCGGCAGAATACGGTTCCCCGTCTTTGTCAATTACGTTCCCGAAGACCAGCACCTTGCCGGGGCCAAAAATATCGGCCGGGCCCCAATAAAAAGCACCCCAATCGATGCCTAGTCTCAGGTCGCTCTCACGCTGGGCGGTAAATCCTCGAATCGACGATCCGTCAAAAGTCAGGTTGTCGAAGCTCTTGAGCAGAAATTTCTTGTCATAGTCGAGCATGTGCAACCGGCCTTCGAGGTCGCTGAACAGCACGGTCACAGCCTTTATGCGCTTTTCACCGCTCAGGTATTCCAGGCGCTCCTCTTGGATCTTGTGCAAGGCAACTCGCGTCTGGCGCTGCTCTTTTGCATTCAGATTCAACTCTTCCAGTTCGTCATAGGGGATTGCCAGAAAATTCCGCAGTTCGTTCGACATGCATCTCCTTAAAGGTTTCTCAATAAATATTTCTGTCAATTCGGGGCACAGCGATGAGCTTTGGGGGACTAATAGGAACTCGTAAGGGTATCGCGCGGCGCTGGTCTCAGCCAATCAAAAAAGATAATGGGATGTATACGGCGAATTTATAGGGGGACCTTGGGCAGTTTTGAGGACACGGCCGCTGTGATCACCTGCTCCGGCGTCCAGCCGCTCTCCCGCAGATGCCGGATACTGAGTGCGTCGTGACGCTTGGCTAGACGTTGGCCCGACTCATCCGTCACGAGATCGCAGTGATAAAAGGCCGGCGGCGTGCCGCCGAGCGCCCGATATAGCAGCGATTGGCGAGCCGTAGACTTGAGCAGATCTGCTCCTCTGACCACTTCGGTGATCTTCATTGCCAGATCATCCACGGTGACAGCCAGCTGATAGGCTGGTACATCATCTCGCCGCCACACCACAAAATCACCGAAGTCCCGGCCCGCCACAAACGTTTGCGGACCGCAATGAAGGTCGACAAACGAAATCTGCTTTCCGTCCGGCACTCGAAACCTCCAGTTCACGCCTGCAGGTTGAGCGAATTGCTCTGCGTCAGTTCGAGCCCGGCATCGGCCGGGATATATCGGCTCATCATCGATATCGTTGGGTGCGCTCGCAGCTTGTGCCAGATCCTTCCGCGAGCACGTACATGGATAGATCACCCCACCGTCGCGCAACTGACGCCAGGCCCGAAGATAATGCTCTCGCCGTTCGCTCTGCGAATATGGGCCGTAGGGACCGCCACAATCCGGCCCTTCATCCCAGTGAATCCCGAGCCAGCGCAGGTCTTCAATCATCGCCTGTAGAAATTCAGCCCGGGAACGTTGCGGATCCAGATCCTCGTTACGCAGAACGAATGTTCCGTCGTGTTCGCGAGCCCTTTGTGCAGCGATCCAAAAGGTGCGTGCATGTCCGAGGTGCAGCAAGCCGGTCGGTGATGGCGCCAGTCGACCGCGGTAAGTGATACCACTCACGGCAGCATTCTATGGAAAAGTTGAGACCTTATTCGACAGCGGTATCGCTCCATTGTCATCCCGAGTAAGCCTCTTTTGCGCCGTGAGGGATCTGGGCGAGCCGCGCGGAGTGTCGCGTTTTGTGCGACGCAAGAATCGCGCGTTCGGCTCGCTTCCCTATCAAACGGCGCCACTCCCCTAGCCTTCCAGTCTGGCACTCATCGTGATATTCGCTTTGAGCACCTTGGAAACCGGGCAGCCGCTCTTGGCGTTCTCCGCCGCTTTCTGGAACGCAGCCGCATCCGCGTTCGGCACGCGCCCTACGACATCAAGGTGAACAGCCGTGATGGTCCAACCGGCATCCAGCTTTTCCATCGTGAGCGTAGCGGAAGTCTCGATGCTCGACGGGCTCAGGTTCGCCCCTCCCAATTGCGCCGAAAGCGCCATCGAAAAACATGCCGCATGCGCTGCAGCGATCAACTCTTCGGGATTTGTTCCTGGATTATTTTCAAATCGGGTGGAAAATGAGTAGGGAGTATTGGTCAATACGCCGCTCGCGGACGACACCGAGCCCTTGCCATCTTTGAGACCGCCCTTCCAGATTGCGCTTGCCTTGCGTTGCATTCGTCTCTCCTTATGAATGTAGATACTGATGTCATTGTAGATGCATACCCGAACCCCTGTCAGAGCGCAGTTTCGGAACTCATCCGCAGTTGCCGCTTCGTGCCGCAAGCCTTATATTTGGTCTGATCGAGAACTCACCATGCTGCGAATGCTTCTGCATTGGATTGTCAGCGCGCTCGCCGTCTGGATCACCGCCCAGGTGGTGCCGGGATTCGTGGTCAGGGGTGCAGCGGCCGCGTTGATCGCCGCCGTCATTATTGGATTGGTGAATGCCACGCTGGGCGTCTTTTTGAAAGTGATTACGTTCCCCCTCACCATCCTCACACTTGGGCTTTTTTGGTTTGTGATCAACGCGCTGATGCTGGAGCTGGCGTCCGCTTTCGTGCCCGGATTTCACATTATGAACTTCTGGTCGGCCTTCTGGGGAGGCATCGTCCTTACTCTCGTCAACATGTTGCTCAAGTGGTTGATCCTGCCTGGCCGATCACGCGCGTAACTAAGGTCTGACCACTTTTCCGATTGACGCGTGTTCCCAAAGAGGGCAGACTCTTAGCACAGTTCTCCGCCGCCACTAAACTTCTTCGAGGCTAAGTTATGCACACGGTTGGGGTGTCGCTTGTGACTCAGCTTGCACTGGCATTTGGTGTAGCGGGTTTACTGTGGCCAGAAAAATTGGCTCCAGTATTCGACGTTCTCATGTTTCCATGGCCTTGTACGTACCGGACCGTAAGGGCGAATAGCATCGCAGCGGTTGTGCTGGCAGGGCTGCTGTTTCTCTCGTTGCTCACCCGATAATTTTCCTACTTCGAAGCGGTCCGCTTTCCAGATGAATCAAGCTGCGAGTAGGCCCATGCTGGCAGCTACCCCTGTCTCTTAAAGTATTGTACGGCGCGTTCGTGCGCTTCGGCCGCTTTGCGGGTACGGAATGTACCCAGATTTCGCCGTTTGCCAGTTTTGGAATTTTTCTTTCGAGAATACAGCCGGTATTCTCCGGATTTCAGTTTGCGAATCACCTTTGCCCTCCGGTGCTTGGATGCCGAATCTGATTCCGAGGCATTTACACGGTCAGATTTGAGCACGCAAGTCAGGGGGCGGGTTGTTTCTTCTTGCTCAACTTTCGCCGGATGTCGGGCCAGAACTCTTTTACGACAATTGTGATTGTGTCATATCCGACTTGGCTTCCCCATACGCTGGCTGTATTGGGGAGCGTGCGGTCCCCTTTCGGATGGTAGCTATAAGTCGATATGCCCGAGGAAATAGCGCTACCGACAACCTCAGAGTAGTTGAACTGCTCCTTCCCGGCGTCGGTGCGCGTCACAAAAATCCGGCTGACGGCGTAGCTCGTACGATGCAAGAAGCTGCCCTTGCCTAGCTCGTAGAACCGAGGATCCTGGCGGAGGAGGACTGGCAGCACTGCGCCAGTCATGTAATTCTCGATCGTGCCGTCTGCGAAGTATGCGCCGTAGCGTTTCCCATAGCCGACCGCGCCCTGCCCATACCCCGGCTCGCTGTTTTCCGCCTGGCTAATGCCCGCCAAAAAGGCGTACCAGGGAATCTGAATGTAGTCGAAAGATCCCCGGGTCACTACCCAGAATTTTTGTCCAGCTGAGAGCGGTGGAACGTCTTTCGTCTCCACCGTCAGGAAATTTGGCAAGGCATAAAAAAGCCGGTCGTTGGACGTGCCGGTTTGTTCCTGCTTCTGCAGGTCTTTGTTGCTTACGCCCTTGGCCTGGGGCGATTGTGAAGAGTTGGAGCCACCGCCCGTCGACGCCGGTGTCTGCGGCGCTGGCGCAGGAGCCTGCTGGGAAGAGGGATTGTCTTGGCCGCTGGCGTGAAAACCCAGCAAACCTGAGAAGAAGATGCCAAGCAAAACACTTCGCAAAACAAAGGCCTTCAAAGTGAGAATGGTCTCCTCGCTGCAGACGCCACCAAGCCATGAAGCCCATTTGTTTCTGCCAACTGGGAATTCTATATAAGATACCAGACCTGCAGGAATTGAGTCAGGAGGGCACTGCCTCGCACATAATCAGTTCGGGGTCGGCCGGCTTGGATGCCGAAACCGTTTTCTCCTTGTCCCGCAATCTCAATACGGGCTGCTCCACCAGATAGTAGGAAAGACAAGCCAGGCCAATGCCAATAACGAGTTTGTACGCGGGCTGCCGCGACGGATTGAAAAAAAACGGCTCTTGCCACAGATACAGGCTGTAGCTGATTCTTCCCAACCAAACCACCGGAGCAAGATTCAAGATCCGGTAAGGCGACTGTATGACGTGCAGAACCAGTCCGGCAATCGAGCAATGCAAAATCGGCCAGAGCACAAACAACATGTACAGTGTGCGAGTTGGAGTACTCGCGGGATAGTGTGGAATAAGTAGCACGGCCAGCAACATCAAAAACGCTGCCCACCAGCGGATTCTCGGAATCCGCGAAGCGAAAATCGCGAGCAGGCAGCCGATGGCAAGATTATCAGCCACGGCGGGAAAGGTTCCGTAGCCGCCTCCAGGAACTTTAAAGTGATAGCAGGCGGCGCTATAGATCGGCGCGAGCGCAACGATTCCCAGGAGAATTCCAGTCCTGTGTCGATACCACTTCCGCAATATGCTTGGCCAAAGAAAATAAAATTGCTCCTCCACGCCCAGCGACCACAGGTGGGAAACCATCCAGGGCCGCGCTTGGTCGAAGTTCGCCACGTACAGAAGCATGGCCCCGATGTCATACCAGCGAAGCTCGTGCCAGTACGCCACCATGGCAAACAGCATGAAAACCCCTGCCGCAGGCAGGATTCGATAAGCCCGCCGGATATAAAACTGCCGCAGATTGATGGTCGAGCTTCGCGAGTGCTCGTTAAGCAGGATTGTGGTGATCAGATAGCCGGAGATCACGAAGAAGATTCGCACTCCGGTACCGGCATAATTGGCCATGAATTTCGGTACCGGTCCGGCCTTGCTCAGATGACCCGCGACCACCAGTGAGATGGAGATGGCCCGCAGGCCGTCGAGTGAAGGAATTCGTTTCACTAGGCGCAGCGTACCATCGCCGCAGACATCACAAAACGTACCAAAGAATGTACGCCTGACTGCTGCGACTGATAGGGTGGCCGGGTCCGGCGGGTGCTGCTTGTCCAAAGTACGGTAATGTGGACGTGCGGCTCCTGCCGTGAGGTTGAGACGTTTGCCTGAACCCATTACGGTCTACGTGCTCGTCATCGTTTTTGTCGCGACGCTAATACGGTCTACGCTCGGCTTTGGTGAAGCGCTTATCGCGGTGCCCTTGCTTTGCCTGCGGCTCCCGGTGACCGTAGCCGCGCCGCTTGCGGTTTTAGTATCTATCGTAATCGCTGGCGTTATTGTCGTTCAGGACTGGCAACACGTGGAGTTCCACAGCGCAATTGGGCTCATCCTCGCATCCCTGCCGGGCATCCCGCTGGGAGTCTTGCTCTTGGCTCGGGGTAATCAGCATGTCGTGAAGTGCATCTTGGGCGTTCTGATCATCGCCTTTTCGCTTTATTCCCTGACCGCCAGGACGACATTAAACCATTCCCGGATCCACCGTGGATGGTTGCTCGGTTGCGGGTTTTTTTCCGGCTTGCTTGGTGGCGCGTACGGTATGAATGGCCCTCCCCTTGCCATATACGGCGCCTTGCAAAAGTGGTCTCCTCAACACTTCCGAGCGACGTTACAGGGTTATTTTCTGCCAGCCAGCTTAGTCGGACTCGTCGGTTATGCCACGCTTGGGCTTTGGCGCGCGCCGGTCCCGCGATACTTCTTTCTGTCGTTGCCGGCAGTTGCCGTGTCCACCCTGCTCGGTCGCTCACTCAATCGACGCATGAAGGGCCAAAGCTTTTTGCGCTTCGTCTATATCGGTTTGATTGTTGTTGGAAGTGTGCTGGTGGTGCAGGTGATCGCTCGATAGAACAGGCTCTCTTGGTCTTTGGGGTACTTCGTGGTCGGCCCGCGAAAAAGCTGAATACTGACTGCTGATGGCTAGATCATTGGTCGGGACGGGCAGATTTGGTGCACCGGCTGATCTTCGAGAGACTACCTCTTGATTTCGGCGGTCCAGTTTTGCACCAGGATGAAGGGCTGGTTCTCTTCTTTTACATCGCCAATGTTGACGAGAAACTTTTTGCCATCGGCGGTCACGGCGTAGGGGCCTTGCTGCGTTTGAACTCCGCCAGCATGGAAGAGCGTCTGGGGTGTGCCCATCCGGACCGCGGTCGCGGCAGTGTTTACATCGACTGCCATCATGTTGTCCTTTGCATCGAGCCAGAACAACTCCCGGCCATCCCGCCGCCAGCTTGGAAATGATCCGCCGCCGGTAGAGACCTGCCACTGGGCTCCTCCGCCCGGGAAACCGATCACGTAAACCTCGAACCGTCCGGATTCATTGCTGGAGTATGCCATCCACTTTCCGTCTGGCGAAACTCTGGGCTGCATGTTGTTGAATGCATTTTGCACGATCGGAAAAGGTTTGCGCTCGCCGGATAGAGGCAACCCGTAGATGTCTGTAGCCGATCTTTGATCGGTCGCAACCCGCATGTACACAAGGAATCGCTGGTCCGGCGAAACCGACTCCGGGAATTTGAAGGCATCGTCTCCTTCGATCAGGGCCTGCTCGGGACCGGAGCCATCGGAGGCTTTGCTGTAGATGTGGAACCCGCCCTCTCGATTGGAGCCGAAAAAGATCGTCTTGCCGTCGGGTGTCCAAATTGGATATCTCTGAATCGATGGGTCGAAGGTGAGGCGGGTTTTGGTGCCGCGCGCCAGGTCGAAGATCCAGATATCGCCGGTTCCCTGGCTGATCAGCGCGGTCGCAAGTCGCGTGCCATCGGGAGAAAATGACGGATCGAAATAGGAAGCGAGATCGGCGACTGAACCCGTCTGCTTGCCATCGCGCGTAAACCAAAACAGGTGCCAGCCCCCTTGGAGATTACCGGCCTGGTAAATCAGTGTGCCGTTGTCGGATGCCGCGAAGATCGGACGGTTCGTGGTGGAATTGATGGCCACATGTTCGGCGACGGGCGTAGCCACTCCGGTGGTTTCGAAGCTCCGCGTATTAAAGGGCTGCGCCATCAGTGTCTGCTCGCGCAGGAAAAGCAGATAGTTGGGAACATAGAGCGCCATCAACTCGCTTTTCATGATCGGCTTCGCCTGAAGCGAGCCCAACGATCCGATATAAACGGTATTTCCCTGCGCTCCGTGAGAACTGCGCGCCCAGTATAAGAAGTGCTGCCCATCGGGCAGGAAGCAGGGCCAACGATGGCTGTTTTCTCCGCTTGCCACATCCATTTTGGTGGCTAGTTCCGCTGCGCCGCCCATTGCTGGCACTCGCAGGAGCGAATTTGACGTCCCTGGCGCGAATACGATCACGCCTTCTTTGCTCCATGCGCCTCCGCGCCCGAGGGCGGCATTCGCCAAAATCTGCGGGGGCCCTCCGCCCGCCTCGATCTTCTTGAGCTTGCCTCCGGCGAAGAAACCAATCTCGCGGCTGTCCGGCGACCAGAAGGGGTAACTGGAGTCCTCGGTGCCCGCGAGTGGCTGTGCTGTCAGGGAACTCAGAGGCCGGAGGTACAGCATGGGATTGCCTTTTTCATCGCGAGCGGTAAAGACCAAACGAGTTCCATCCGGCGATATGGCAGGCGGTCCCGCTGAGGGCGAAAGCGTGATGTATGACATCCCCGGCGGTGCTTCGATGAACGACCGCACCACCGGACCAGGATGGGGTGCGAGACTGAAATACAACGCGATCAATACGAGCGCGAGAACCGCCGCGCCTGCCACGACCCAACCTGAACGAGACGTACTCTGTGCAGGCGGTGCGATCCCCGCCTGTGGGCCGCCTGTCGCGATCCATTTCAACTGCAATTTCACATCGTGCGCGGTCTGAAATCGTTCCTCGGGATTCTTCTCCAGGCACGTCTTCACCACATGATCGAGCGCTGGAGGCGATGCTTTCTGAATCTGACTCACCGGGTCGGGATCTTTCTCCAGAATTCCCGTAAGCACACTCAATTGACTCTTTCCGTCAAACGCACGCCGTCCCGTGACCATCTCGTAGAGCACACACCCTACGCTAAAGATGTCGCTGCGCGCGTCTGCTTCCGCTCCCTGCAGAACCTCCGGCGCCATGTACTGGAAAGTTCCAAGCACCGTCCCGCGCTGCGTGAGCCCTTTTGATGGAGAACTCAGGTCGGCGATCGTCATGGTGGGAGTTGAAGGCGTCATGCCGCCGGCAACTCCCGCCGACGCGCCGAGAGCAGGAACCGCTTTTGCCAAACCAAAATCCAGGAGCTTGGCCCCACTCGGTGTCAGCATGATGTTCCCGGGCTTCAAATCGCGATGGAGAATGCCACCCCGATGCGCAGTTGCGAGGGCGTCCGTGATCTGGCCCCCGAATTCTAACGATTGCTTGAGCGGAAGCGCACCTTTGCGCAAGCGGTCCGCCAGGCTTTCTCCCTCCAGATACTCCATCACAAGATAGGCAGTCCCATCCTGCGATCCGATATCGTACAGGTGACAAATATGCGGATGATTGAGGGACGAAACCGCCCGAGCTTCCCGCTCAAAACGGGCCTGTAGTTCGGCGTTAGAAGAAAGATGTTCCGGCAGAATCTTGACTGCGACGGTGCGTTCCAGACGCGTGTCCCGCGCACGGTACACCTCGCCCATGCCGCCGGCGCCAAGCGGCGCGGTGATCTCGTAGGGGCCCAGGCGAGTTCCGGGCGTCAACGGCATAGGGGTCAAAGGATTGTACCGTGGAAATCATTGGTCGGGACGGGCAGATTGAGGCGCTTTGCAAGCGTGAGCGAGGCCAGGTCGTAGGTCGGCACGCGAAAAAGCTGAATGCTGGCGGCTGAGTGCTGAGGCTGGAGTATTGGTCGGGACGAGCAGATTTGAAGAAACACCAAACCCGCCGACCCCTCGCAGACTTTCTTTCTCGGCATTGCTCCGCAATGCTTGGCCTTTGGGCTGCTTCGTGGGTCGGCATTCGAAAGAGCCGAACGCTGACGGCTGAGTGCTGATGGCTAGTTGAATGGTCGGGACGGGCAGATTTGAAGAAACACCAAACCCGCCGACCCCTCGCAGACTTTCTTTCTCGGCATTGCTCCGCAATGCTTGGCCTTTGGGCTGCTTCGTGGGTCGGCATTCGAAAGAGCCGAAC
>Ga0070731_10000653_pt1 | contig 42915 bp, 42 predicted proteins | sample Coa_R1_2_FD_66448 | JGI IMG/M metagenome (GOLD analysis project Ga0070731, IMG submission 66448) | Surface soil microbial communities from Centralia Pennsylvania, which are recovering from an underground coalmine fire - Coalmine... | ecosystem: Environmental > Terrestrial > Soil > Unclassified ...
GCCCTAGTCACCGGTGCTTCCGGTGGCATCGGGGCCGAGATCGCGCGTGAGCTCGCACGCCGCGGTCATGGCGTCGTGCTGGTTGCCCGTCGCAAGCCGCGCCTGGAGGCTCTGGCCGAGGAGCTGAGCCGCGAGCATGGGATCCGGGCCGAGACGATCGCCAGCGATCTCTCCAAACCGGCGTCGCGCTCGCGGATCGCCGGGCGCCTGACCGAGCTCGGGCTCGAGGTCGACATCCTCGTCAACAATGCTGGCTTTGCCACCGGCGGGGCGTTTCACGAGAGCGATCCGGCGCGTGAGCTCGAGCAGGTCCAGGTCCTCGTCGAGGCCGTCGTCGTCCTGACCTCGACCTTCCTGCCGCCGATGGTCAGACGCGGCCGTGGCGCGGTGCTCAACGTCGCCTCGACGGCCGGGATGCAGCCGCTCCCCTACGCGGCCGGTTATTCAGCCGCCAAGGCCTACGTGCTCACGTTCTCCGAAGCCCTCCACCAGGAGGTGCAGGGCCACGGCGTGACGGTCACGGCTCTGGCCCCCGGCCCCGTTGAGACGGAGTTCTGGAACATCGCCGGATGGCAGGCCGCGGGGCAGTCGTTCGAGCGCGCGGTGCCCAGCCCGGCTCTGATCTCGGCCAAGGACGCGGCCCACGCCGCGGTCGACGGCCTTGCCTCCGGCAAACGGGTCGTCGTCCCAGGGCTGCCCATGCGCGCGGCCATGCTCGCCACACGCTACATCCCGCACGCGGTCAAGCTGCCCGTCGTCGAGCGCGTAATGCGCGGCCGCGACTAGCGCCGCAACGCCACGATCAGTCCAGGAGACCGATTCGCTGCGCCCGCTGGACCGCGTCCGCGCGGTTGCGCGCCTGGAGCTTGCGATACAGCGCGCTCGTGTGCTCCTTGACCGTGTGCGGGGACAGATACAGCCGCTCGGCGATCTCCCGGTTGGTCGACCCGGCCGCGATCAGCACCAGCACCTCACGCTCGCGCTCGGTGAGCAGCGGCTCCGGTTGCTCGGTCCGCGGCGCGAACATCGTCATTCCCCGCCCCACGGCTCTGACTGCGGCCACCACCTCACGCGCGTCTGATTCCTTGGAGATGAAGCCGCTGGCTCCGGCCGCTCGCGCGGCCGAGGCGGTCATCCGTCCGGCGCCCGAGATGAGCAGCACCCGCGTCGCGGGAGACACCTCGCGGATGGCCCCACACAGCTCGGCCCCGGACTCGCCGGCCAGGAACAGATCGACCAGGGCGACGTCGGGGCGCATTCGTCGGCTCAGCAGCAACGCCTCCTCGGCCTCCCGCGCCGCCAGGCAGCGCTCGACCCAAGGCTGCTCGGCGAGCAGGACGCGAAAGCCCCAGTGGACGACGTCGTGGTCATCGACGACGAGGACGCGCAGCTTGCGCTCGTCCCGAGCTCGCCGGGCCGGACGCCCATCGATGGCCGCCGAGTTCATCGCCCGTCCGGCCCGAGCTTGACGACCAAGCCGACCCGCCAGGAATCGGGCTCGACCGGGCCGGATGCGACGATCCCCCCGTGCTGGAGCGCTTCAAAGGCCGCTAACCGGAGGCCCATGCCACCGCTCCCGCTGCCCCGTCCTCCCGACCGCACCCCGTCGTTGCTCACCTCCAGGGTGAAGGTTTCGGCGTCGCGGGCCACCGAGACCTCGACCCGCGAGGGCTGGGCGTGCTTGGCGATGTTCCGCAACGCCTCGGCCAGGACCGACTGCGCGAGCGGCTCGAGATCGCTCGGCACGCTGAAATCACCGTGCCAGTCCACGTCAACCACCATTCCCGAGGAGCGCCGGACGCGCTCGAGCTCCTCGGCCAGGGTGGTCCCGGTTTCCGGGGGAAGCGGCGCCAGCGGTCGCTCGAGCGCCCGCCGCAGGTCGCCGAGCGCCTCGCGCATCTCGACCCGGCATCGTTCCCGCTGCGCCGAGTCCAGCGGCTGCTCGGCGCTCAGCGCGAGCGAGACCCCGAAGAGCCGCTGGAGGACGCGCTCGTGGACCTCCCGGGCCAGCTCGAGCCGGTCCGAGAGACGCCGCGTCCGCTCCTGCTGGCGGGTGACGTTCCGGGCCGCGGCGACCAGCGCCGCGGTCTTGCCGAGCGTCCACAACAGATGGCGCTCACCGTCGGAGAGCTCGAATCTGCCCCCGCCGCGGTCGGCGCAGATCACTCCGTACGCGCGCCCGGCTGCGCTCAACGGCGTGCACACGAGCGTGGTGATGCCGAGCATCTCCGCGTATTCGGGCGGTACCTGCTCCTCGATCCGCTCCGAGACGACCACGACGCGATCCTCGAGCAGCGCGCGCTGGGCGATCGGCGTGTTCAGCAGGGTCGGCCTGAGAGCCGCCAGCTGGGAGACCGAGATTCCGTGGGCCCCGACCGCCCTGACCCGTCCGCGGTCGGCATCGGCCATGAATATCGCCGCCCGCCGCATCGTCGTCAGCCGGCAGATGGCCTCGCAGATTCGGTCGTAGAACTCGGTCGAGGACGTCTGGACATCGATGTCGGAGAGCAGCTCGACGAAAACCTCGAGCGGCTCGACGCCAGCGAAGAGCGACGGAGGGCGACCGGCGACGCTCGTCACGCCACCTCCACCTGCGGCAGCTCATAGCGCCGCCGGATCCCATAGAGCGTGGTGCGTTCGGCGGCCGGACGTCTGGCCCGATGGGCGGCGGCCACGAGCTCGCGCGGCTCGAGCTTCACGCCGTGGTAGCTGCCGGCCATCCGACTGATCGACTCCTCCATCAGCGTCCCACCGAGATCGTTGACCCCCCAGCGCAGGGCCTCGGTGGCGGCGTCGAGGCCCATCTTGACCCAGCTGGCCTGAAGGTTGCGGATCGTCCTGCCCAGGGCGAGCCGGAACGTCGCCGTGTGCTTCAGGTTCTCCGCCTCGGAGATTTCCTCGATGCCGTGGGTCCGCCCGAGGAGAGTGTGGAAGGGGATGAACGACAGCGGCACGAACTCCGTGAAGCCTCCCGTGCGCTCCTGGAGCTCGCGAACCACCCGCATGTGCTCGGCGAGCTCCCAGGGCTCCTCAATGTGACCGAACATCACCGTCACGGTCGAGCGGATGCCCTCGGCGTGCGAGGCCTCGATGATCTCGACCCACCGCGCCACTGGCAGCTTGTTGGGTGAGATGCGTTCGCGGACTCCGTCGTGCAGAACCTCGGCCGCGGTTCCGGGGGTCGAGCCGAGGCCGGCCTCCCGCAGCCGTGAGAAGACCTGGCGCGGGGAGAGGCCGCTGACGTCGCACATGTGCGAGACCTCCATCGGCGAATAGGCGTGCAGGTGGAGGTCGGGCGCCACGCGCTTGGCCACGCGCAGCCACCGCTCGTAATCCTCGAGCCCCCAGTCGGGATGAATGCCGGACTGCATGCAGATCTCGGTGGCTCCGAAGCGCACGGCCTCCTCCACGCGACGTTCGAACTCGGCCTGTGAATGCTCGTAGGCCTCAGGCGAGCGCCGCGATTGGCCAAACCCGCAGAACGCGCAGCCCACCACGCAGATGTTCGAGACATTGATGTTCCGGTTGACCACGAAGGTCACCGTGTCTCCCGCCAGCTCCTGCCGGAGCTCATCGGCGGCCTGTCGCATCTCCTCGATCACCTCGGCGCGCCGCTCGGAGAACAGCGCCGTCAGCTCCTCGGCGTTCAGGCGTTGGCCGTCGCGCGCGCGCTCGATGGCCCGGGGAGCGACCTCGGCGCCGAGCGTCATCTCGGTCCGCCGGCCCGATCCGCGCCGGGGGATGAAGGACCAGAACCGGTTCTTGATCACGTCCATGACCGGCCGTGAGATCCAGGCCTCGTCGATGTACTGCGGGTAGACGCAGAGCCGCTCCGTCAGCGCGACGCCTTCCTCCTGCAGCCGTCGGCGGACCGCGGCCGGCGACGGGAAGGGATGCTCGGGCGAGATGTGATCGCCGTTTGCGCTCAGCCCCCCGAGGTCGCTGGCTCCCGCCGCGACCAGGTCTACCCACCAGTCGGACAGGTTGGGCGGAACCTGGATCCCGACCGCTGGCATCAGCCGCCGGGCCTCGGCGACCAGGCGGCGCATGTCCTCAACCGTGACCGGGCTCGACCAGGTCGGCACGTCCTGCTCGGGGCCGTCCCAGACGCCTGTGCGCCAGTACTCGCGGGCCGCCGCTCCGGCGATCACGGCGGGCTCGCGGCCGTAGTAGCTCTGGTGGGGCACGAAGTTCTGGAGGATCACCTCCTGAAGATGGCCGAACTCGTCGTGTAGCTCAGCCAGCTTCTCGAGCGCCGCCACCCGCTCATCCTCGGTCTCGCCGATCCCGACGAGGATCCCGCTCGTAAACGGGATCCGCAGCTCCCCGGCCGCGGCGATCGTCGCGATTCGATGCGCCGGATGCTTGGTCGGAGAGCCGGCGTGCACGGTTTGCATCAGTCGCTCTGCGACCGACTCAAGCATCAGCCCCTGGGAGGCCGTCACCTCCCGGAGCCGGGCCAGGTCGTCGCGGTCGAGCACGCCGAGATTGGTGTGCGGCAACAGGCCCCGCTCGAGCGCCCGCTCGCAGGTCCACACGACGTAGGACGTGAAATCCTCGTGCCCATGCTCATGCAGGCGCTTGGCCACCTCGGCGTTCGCCTCCGGACGCTCGCCTGTCAGCACGAGCAGCTCCTTGACGTTGCGGCGCGCCGCGTGATCGAGGATCTGCAGCACCTCGTCCGGCGGATAGAGGTGCGGCTGGTGGGTCGCGAACGCGCAGTACTTGCAGTAGCAGCGACAGGTCCGCGACAGCGACAGCGTGAAGTTCCGGCTGAACGTGACGCGACGGCGCATGCCCGGCGCGGATTCTACGGATGGTCTCCTCTGGCCCCGCTCGCGCTCGTGTTCTGCGCGGGCGCGATCGCCGCCTGCGCGAGCCACGGCGCCCGTCAGCTCCCCACCGCGTCGCTCGTGCTCGACTTCACGCCGAATGCCGTCCACGCGGGCATCTACTCGGCCATCGCCCGGGGTTTTGACCGAGCCCGCGGCGTTCGCCTGCGCGTGTTGGTCCCGTCGGCCACCACCGATTCGATCAAGCTGCTCGAGGCCGGCCGGGTCGACTTCGCGATCCTCGACATCCACGACCTGGCGATCGCGCGCGAGCGTGGCGCCGACGTCGTCGGGATCATGGCCATCGTCGAGCGCCCCCTGGCCTCCGTGATCGCCGGCCCTCGCTTTGCCACCCCCCGCGCCCTGGAGGGCCAGACGGTCGGAGTCACCGGGGTCCCCAGCGATACCGCGGTCCTGGACTCGATCGTCCATGGGGCGGGTGGCGACGCCGACCGTCTGCATACCGTGACCATCGGCTTCGACGCCGTGGCCGATCTCCTGGCCCATCGCGTCGCCGCGGCCACCGCGTTCTGGAATGACGAGGGCGTGACCCTGCAGCGGCGCCGGGGCGGCTTTCACGTGTTTCGCGTCGACGCCTACGGTGCCCCCTCATACCCGGAGCTCGTGCTGTGCGCCGCCGCCTCCCGGCTTCGCCGCGACCCGGCGCTGGCGCGCTCGGTCGTGGGGGCGCTCCTGGCCGGCTACCGCTTCACGATCGCCCACCCGGCTCACAGCGCCCGGGATCTCGAGTCGCTCGTCACCGGCCTGGACCCCGCGCTCGTCCGGGCCGAGCTCTCGGCGCTGCTGCCGGCGTTCACTGGCCCCGACGGCCGGGTCGGCGAGCTTGACCGCGCGACGCTCGCCCGCTGGGCGGCCTGGGAGGCGCGCTTCAGGATCGTCCCGCGGGCTCCGGACCCCGGGGCGGCTTTCGACCGCGCCTTCGTCTCCCCCGGCTCAGGCGGCGCTTAGAAGCCGGCTGACCAGAGCCGACCCCTCACGCGCCATTCTCGAGCGCGGGATCACGAGGTCGAAGCCGGCCTCCTCGGCCTCACGGCGGACTTCCGCCTCGACGTGCGAATAGAAGCCGAGGGTCGAGATCCCCGCCCGTGGCAGCGCCGCCACCGCGGCGGTGCGGGCCGCCGCGTCGTCAGTCAGATCGACGATCAGCAGCTCCGCAGCGGGAAGTTCCCGCCGCACCGTCTCGAGGTCTCCAGCCAGGACGGGCTCATGGCCTGCCGCCTGGATCGCCTCGACCACCCTTGACCCGAAGAGCAGATCCGGGACGAAGGCGAGGACTCGCGCCACGCTACTGCGCGCGCAAGCGGCTGAATTCACGGCGCACCGATTCGGTCCTGCCCCACATCGGTGTCACCTCGGCGCGGCCGGTCCGCACCTCCCGGACCGCCAGCTCGCCGTCGATCTGCGCCTCGTCGAGCAGCGACAGCGCGGCGCGCACGGCCGGCGCCGCCGCGGCGTGCCCGAAGCGATGAGCCACGAGCACGCGCCAGTGCCAGTCATGCCGCGAGTAGGGCTGCGCGTTACAGGTCACGAGCAGCGTCGCCGCATCGACGTAGCGCCGCTCGTCGAAGATCCTCAGGTCAAGTTCGAGGTCGGTCCAGTCGTCGGGCAGTGAATCGACGACCTGCTGAAAGGTGTCGGCGAGAGCCATGATCGGCAGGGTACCGGCGTCCGGATCAGCCCAGGTTGGCCACGAACACGTAGACGACCATCGCGCCGGCGATGACCACGAATACGCGCAGCCCCCACAGCGCCGCCCTCACCCTTCCCGACAGCGTCGCCCGAGGCACGGGGCGTGATGTCTCTGCGGCCAGCTGATCGGCCTCGAGGTGGTTGGGCAGGATGTCGTCGGGCCTGTACACGTCTAGATCAGGTGGACCGCGCGCAGAAACGAATCGACGGCGTACGCGGTCCCCGACAGCGCGACGAAGCTGACGATCAGTATCGCCACGACGTTGTGGGCGCGCCGGTTCACGAACTCGCCCATCAGTTGGCGGTCGTTGACCAGCATGAGCATGAACACGAGGGCCACCGGCAGCAGGACCGTGGCCAGGACGTTGGCGTTCAGGGCGATCGAGAGGAGCGGCGCTCCCGGGATGAGGATGATCGCGGCGGCGATCGCCGCCGCCCCCACGTTCGCGCCATAGAAGATGGCCGCCCCGCGCGCGCTGTAGTTCATGCTGTTCGGGGCTCCGACGGATTCCGCCGCCGCATAGCCCGTGCTCGCCGAGATGGTGAGGATGGCGACCGCTCCGGCTTCGATCAGGCCAAGCGCGAAGATCGTCCCCACCGCGTGGCCTGACACGCGCGACAGGGCGGCCGGGAAGCCGGCCCCGCCCAACCCCTGGAGACCCGTCCCACCATGGCCGGCCAGCGCCGCCCCGGCGATCATCGCGCCGATCCCGAACACGGCGGCCAGCACGGCCCCCAGGACCGTGTCATAGCGTCCGTGGACCAGGTCCTCGGGCGTCAGGCCCTTGTCGGCTGAGGCGCTCTGCTGGAAGAAGATCATCCATGGGGTCACCGTCGCCCCCACGGTCGAGGCGATCAGCAACAGCAGAGTGTTGAGGCTTCCGCCCGGGAACGGCGCGGCGGTGAGGAGAGCGTGGCCGACAGATCCCCAGTGGGGGTGGCTGAGGATCGCGGCCACCAGGAACAGGGCGTTGAACACCGCCATGCCCAGGACGATCCGCTCCCAGCGCCAGTAGCGCCCGCCACTGATCGTGAACAGCACCAGGACGATGCCGAGCCCCGCTGCCACCCCGGCCGACAGGTGGAAGTAGGCGAGTCCGACGCGCATGGCCACGAACTCGGCCACCAGCGTCACCAGGTTGGTCAGGACCAGATCGCCGGCGTTGAACCAGCCCCAGACGCGACCGAAGCGCTCGAGGACGAGCTGGCCATAGCCGCGATGGGTGACCGCGCCGATCCGCATGCACATCTCCTGGCAGACCAGCGCCATCGCGAAGGTCAGCAGCGTGAAGGGCAGGAATGCCCCAAGCCCGTACGTGGCGCCCGTGGTCGCGTAGGAGATCATGCTGGGACCGTCGTTTTCGCCCAGCATGGCCAGCAGGCCTGGCCCGACGAGCAACCAGAGGAGCAGCCAGCGCCGCCGCCCTGCCCGGGCCTCGAACACCCGCGTGCGATCGGCGGACCGATCCTCGTCCTCGTGGCGCAGTCCGGGAGGCGCACCCGGGGCGGGCAGGGCGAGTGCCGACTCCTGCCCCGGCGCCGGGCTCACGGTTTCACCTGCACTCGCATCGCGCGCGCGAGCGTCCCCCCGAGGACGTGCACGTCCCCCCCGAAGCGCACGAACAGCGGGCCGTCGAACGGTTGCTTGTCGATGACCTCGAGATCGTCCCCGGGCGCGATTCCGCGCGCGGCGAGGAACCTGAGCATTTCGGGGTCGGAGTCGGATACGCGCGTGAACACCGCACGGTCGCCGGGAGCCAGCGTCTGCAGGCTGGCCGTGCTCCCCTCCTCGATCTCGAGCTCCCGCGTCGGGATGGGGTCGCCGTGGGGATCCACGGTCGGGTCGCCCAGCTTGTCCGCGATCAGCTCCTCGAGCTCCTCCGAGAGGACGTGCTCGAGCACCTCGGCCTCCTGGTGGACGCGGTCCCAGGGAACCCCGAGGCTCTCCACCAGGTAGAGCTCGAGGAGCCGGTGATGACGGATCACCTCGAGCGCGACCCGGCGACCCTGGTCGGTGAGCGAAACGCCGTGATACGGACGGTGCTCGGCCAGTCCCAGCTCGCCGAGCCGCTTCACCATCGCGGACGCTGAGCCTGGCGTGACGCCGAGGCGATCGGCGAGCGCGTTCGTCGTCACCGGCTCGCTTTCCCGAAGCTCGAGCGCGTAGATCGCCTTCGTGTAGTCCTCGACGGCCGAGGTCCGTAGTTCCTGACTTGCCATGACTCAAATTATGGTAGCCCAAAACCTTGGTTTTGCCACGGGTTTGCCGACTCGGGAGCGGCGGGAGCCGCCGCTATGTTTTGAGCGTGACGTCAATTGCCAGCCTGCCGTCGGACTACCGTGCCCTGATCGAGGGATGCGGTCTCCTCGACCGCTCCGAGCGCGGGAAGCTCGCGCTGAGCGGTGGCGAGGCCAAGGCGTTCCTCCAGGGCCAGGTGACCAATGACGTCGAGGCGCTCGAGCCCGGCACCGGCTGTTACGCGGCCCTCCTGACCCCCAAGGGCAAGATGCTCGCCGACCTCCGGGTCCTCGATACGGGAACCGAGCTGCTGCTGGATACCGAGCGAGGAGCCCTCCAGGGGCTCTTCAACGCCACCCGACGCACGATGATCGGGTATGACGCGGAGCTCCACAAACGCACCCTGGAGCGGGGATTGGTGTCGCTGATCGGGCCGGAGGCGCCGGGCCTCGCCGGCGTCGAGTGCCTGGCGGGTGAGCCCGAGCACTCGCACCTCGTGCATGAGATCGGCGAGGTTCCGGTTCGCGCCGTCCGGACCGAAGTCGGGATCGATCTGCTGTGCGACTCCGCGCACCTGTCGACGCTCATGTCTGCTCTCGAGCATGCCGGGGCCCGGCCCGTCGGCGAAGACATCGCTGAGGTGATTCGCGTGGAACGAGGCCGCCCGCGCTACGGCGTCGATCTCGACGAGACGGTGATTCCTCAGGAAGCGGGGCTGAACGAACGGGCGGTGTCGTTCACCAAGGGTTGCTACGTCGGTCAGGAGACCGTGGCCCGCCTGCACTACCGCGGCAAACCGAACCGGCACCTACGGGGCCTGCGACTCTCAGCCCCGGCCGCCCCCGGCGATCCGATCATCGCCGGCCAGCGCGAGGTTGGCCGCCTGGCGAGCGTCGTCGTCTCGCCGCGGCTGGGTCCGATCGCTCTCGCCCTGGTCAGGCGCGAGGTAGCGGTTGGGGACAGCGTCAGTATCGGCGCCGGTACGGCCACGGCCCAGGTCGTCCAGCTCCCCTTCGCCTGAGCGCTCGACGAACTCGTGTAGCTCCGTCCGCCCGGGCGGAGGGTCGAGCACCAACTGGGCCAGTGCGGGGTGCGATTCCAGGTACCCACGCACCAGCCGCACCTCGTCGACCTCGTCGGGCGGTACATGAGCTCCGATCTGGCCCACCGGCCCGCCACGGGCCAGGGCTCGGGCGGTCCGGTCAGCCAGCTCACGCAGGTCCTCGGGAAGCGGACCCCAGTCGACGAGGCGTCCGCCGACGAGCCAGAACGCATCCCGGCGTACTGGTTCCATCGGGTGGGAGGCCAGGACCAGCCGAGGCCGGGCATGGGTCGCCTCGAGGACACCCTCGAGGCGCCCCAGGAGCACCTCGAGCCTGCGCAATCTTCGCCGCAGCCAGGCCGCACGCTCAAACCGCTGCTCAGCGGCGGCCGTGCGCATCTGGCCCTGCACGTGTTCGAGCAGGCGACGGCCGCCGTCGCCCAGGAAGAGCCGCAGCGCCTCATCGAGACGCCGCCGGTACAGGTTCGGATCGAGATCTCCCAGGCAGGGCGACAGACACCGTCCCATCTGGCCGTATGCCGACGGGTGATCACGTCGCGGCAGCCGGCGCCCGCAGTGACGAAGCCCGAAGATCGAGTCGAGCTGTTCCACGAGCTCACGCACGAGGGCGCGGCCGCGCAGCGGGCCGATCGTCACCGCGTGACCCGCGGCCGGCTGCGCCGAGACCTCGAGGATCGGAAATGCGATGTCGAGCCGGCAGCGGATGTACAGCAACCTGTCCTCGCGCGGCATCAGGCGAACGTTGCCGGGGGGAACCAGCTGCTTGATCAGCCGGTTCTCGAGCACGAGCGCGCCGAGCTCCGAATGCGTGGGGCGGTAGTCGACGCTGGAGGCGTGCCGGCTCCACTCGCCATGCGTCGCCGAGGGCGCGAAATGCGCGCGAGCCCGGCTGCGGATCGAGATCGACTTTCCGACGTAGAGCGGGCGGCCCGCCGAATCCCGGAACAGATAGACCCCCGGGTCACGCGGGAGCTCGGAGAAATCCAGCTGCGGCAGGGCCTCAGCGGTGAGTGCGCGTCGCCGGGGATTGGTCCGCCGGCGGCGTCGCGGCGCCACCAGTGACAGCAGCTCTGCCACCGTGCTGGCGTGGGAGCAGAGCTTCGGATACAGGGCGCAGAGCACCCGAGCGCACGTCTCGGCGTCTGGCAGGGCGCGGTGGGCGACCGCGACCTCGATGCCCAGCGCTTCAGCCAGGGCCGTGAGTCGCCGCTCACGTTGAAGCGGCAGAAGCACTCGCGCCAACGCCGCTGTGCAGATGACCGGGACCTGTGGCCACTCCAGCCCGATGCGGTCAAAGGCCTGGCGGAGCACCCGCCGGTCAAAGGCGGCGTTGTGCGCGACGAGCGGCCGGCCCTCGAGCCTCGGCGCGAGTAGAGGCAGCACGCCCTCGAGCGGCGGTGCGTCGTCCACCATCTCCTGGGTGATGCCGGTCAGCCGGCGGATGCTGCGCCGCAGCGGAGCGCTCGGCCGCACCAGCGAGGACCATCGGTCGTGCAGCTCGCCACCTCCCACGAGCACGATGCCCACCTCGACGAGCTCACACGCCTCGCCCCCGAGGCCGTTGGTCTCGGTGTCGACGACGATGAACTCCGCCGTTGCCAGCTGCTGCTCGAGCAGTTGCAAGTCAACGGTGATACGCCCAGCTCCGGACGGGACGCATCCCGGCTTGCAGCGCCGCTCCGAAGAATGGTGTCTTAGACCGAGAGCGCTGGGGGTAGCATCGGCGCATGGAAGCAACGAGGGAGTCGTGACGTGGCCGCCACTGTCCATGACGCCGACAAGCTCCGGGAACTCGATGACGGGGAGCGCTTGGCCTGGCAGGCCTACAGCCGCCGACTGCGCGACCTCACCGGCCAGGAGTACGAACGCGTGGAGCCCGAGTCATGGGCCGAGCTCCAACGGCAGCTTCGTCAGCTAGAGCGTCGGCGGAGGACCCTGTCGGGAAACTCCACCTGATCCTCCGGTCGCACTAGGCCTCCCGGTCCAATAGGGTTCCGCTCTTCGAGGAGGAGAGGCAGGTTCAGGATGCGAACGACCACGGTTGGGATGCTCGTGTTTGCGGCTGCCGCCGCGGGGGGCTGTGGTTCGGGAACTCACTTCGCCAACGGACCGCGGCCGCCGGCTCCGGTCAACATGACCGTCTACGTGAACGATCAACGCGTGTCCGTGTCACCCAGCTCGGTGGGCGCCGGACCGATCCTGTTCATCATCACCAACCAGGCCAGCAACGCTGAGTCGCTGGCCGTCACCTCGTCCGCCGGCTCGGCGCCCCCGCTCGCCGACACAGGCCCGATCAGCCCCCAGGGCACGGCGCAGCTCAGCGTCAATCTGAAGACGCCCGGCGACTACACGGTGGCGGTCGCTCCGCCCCCGGGCTCAACCGAGGCCGCCGCGGCGACGCCGACCGGCATCCAACCCGCGCAGATCCACATCGGCAGCCCGCGCGCGAGCTCCAACAACCAGGTCGGCCAGCCGTAGGCCTCGCGAGGCGAGGGCCGCGGCCGGCGCCAGCCGCCGCGGCAGCCGTACGGGCGGCCGCGACCGGCTTTCTTTCACATATGCAATACTTGCATGCATGCAAGCAACTGCATCGCCGACAGACGCGCAACCCCTCGCCGGCGGCACCGCCCCCGACGACGCTGCCCTCGCGGCAGATCTGTACGCCCTCATCGCCCACGTGCACAAGAACTGCAACGCCGAGCTCCTGGACGCTGTCGGCGGCCTTGAGCTATCGCTGACGCAGATCAAGCTGCTTCACCACCTCGAGGACGCCTCCGTCGCGCTCACCCTGAAGCAGGGAGCCGAGGCGGTCCGTGTCTCGCTCCCGGCCGCGAGCCGGCTTGTCGACGACCTCGTCACCCGCGGTCTGATCGAGCGACACGAGGATGCCGAGGACCGCCGCATGAAGCGCATCCGGCTCACGGCTCGCGGGCGCCTGGTGATCGCGCGGTTGAACGCAGCTCGCCTCACTGGCCTCGAGCAATTCGTGACCACCCTGAATCGGCGGGAGCGCCAGCAACTCACAGCGCTGCTGTCCACGCTCCTGGACCGCGAGGAGATCGCGATCCTGCGCCCGCAGGTGGAGGCGGCATGACCAAACGCATTCACGCTCACCGCCAGCGCCTGATCACCGACGAGAACCGCCGTTGGTGGACGCTCGGCGCGATGTGCTTCGCGCTGTTCATGATGATGCTCGACAACACAGTCGTGAACGTCGCCCTGCCGTCGATCCAGCGCGACCTCCACGCCTCGCTGTCGGCGCTCGAATGGACGATCAACGCCTATACCCTCACGCTGGCCGTCCTGCTCGTGACCGGAGGCCGGTTGGGCGACATCTTCGGACGTCGCCGGGCGTTCGTGACTGGGGTGCTCATCTTCGGCGTCTCGAGTGCCATCCTCGGCCTCTCCCCCAACGGCGGCATCCTCGTCGCCTTCCGGGCCGTTCAGGGCGTCGGCGCCGCCTTCATGATGCCGGCGACGCTCTCGATCATCACCCAGGCCTTCCCGGCCGAGCAGCGCGGGATGGCCATCGGCACCTGGGCTGGAGTGAGCGCCATGGCACTGGCCATCGGGCCGGTGTTCGGAGGCTTTCTCACCGAATCCGTGAGTTGGCGGGCGATCTTCTTCATCAACCCGCCGATCGCCCTGATCGCGATCGGCGTCACGCTGTTCGCCACGCGTGAGAGCCGAGACGAGACCGTCAATCGGACGGTCGACTACGCCGGCATCCTGACCCTGACGGCGAGCCTCACAGCGCTCGTGCTCGCCCTGATCGAGGGCAACAGCTGGCACTGGGCCTCGGCTCGAATCCTCGCGCTGTTTGCCGTCGCCGCCGTCGCGCTCGTGGCGTTCGTGCGGATCGAGCTGCGTGCACGGGCCCCGATGGTCAACTTCAGCTTCTTCCGGGCCCGGTCATTCCTCGGCGCCAACGTGGTCGCCTTCTTCGTGACCTTCGCGATGTTCTCGCAGTTCTTCTTCCTCACCCTCTACCTGCAGAACGTCCTGCACTACTCGCCGCTGGAGACCGGCGTGCGCTTCCTGCCCTCGACCATCCTGATCATCATCGCGGGGCCGGTGGCCGGTCGCCTGGCCGACCGGATCGGCTCCCGGCCGCTGATGACGCTCGGGCTCCTGATCGTCTCGGCGGCGCTGTTCATCCAGTCTCAGATCACCCCTCACAGCGGCTACGGCCTGCTCCTCCCTGGTTTCGTGCTCATGGGGATCGGGATGGGCCTGGTCATGTCGCCGATGAGCACCGCCGCGATGAACGCCGTGGACCGGACCAAGGCAGGCGTCGCCTCGGGCACGCTGTCCATGAGCCGGATGGTCGGAGGGACGTTCGGCGTCGCCGTCATGGGCGCGCTCGTGACCGCGATCGGCCGCTCCCAGCTTGACTCGAGCCTCCCCCACCTCTCCGCCTCGGCGCGCCAGAGCATCGCCAACGCCCTGGGGTCGGGCGGAAGCGTCTCCGGCGCTCACGTCAGCCACCAGATAGTGACCGCGACCAACGATGCGTTCGTGTCCGCGCTGGGGACGGGGCTCACGGTGAGCGCGATCGTGGCGGCCGCGGCCGCGGTCCTGGCGGCGCTGCTCATCCAGGCAAAGCGCACCAGCGTCGCCACGAGCGTTCCCGAGCCGCAGGTCTCAGGCGAGTCGGCCGCGCGCGAGCTCGCCGCGTAGCCGGCGGCACCCTCGTCCACAGGCGCGCCTTCGCTCCTGCGTGGGTACGATCCGCCTCCCCGAACCGTGCCCCAATCCAGGAAGGTGCAATGGCCGTTGATCTGAGCCAGGTCTCACACGTCGACGCGGAACCCGGACAGCTGCCGCGGACGATGGCGGCGTGGGTGATCCGCCAGGAGCGGGAGGGCGAGCCGATGGATGCCTTCCAGCTCGAGGAGATCGAGGTCCCCGAGCCAGGCGCCTTCGAGGTCATCGTGCGGGTGATGGCCGCGGGTGTCAACTACAACAACGTCTGGGCCGCCCAGGGCAAGCCGGTCTCGATCTTCCCCTACGGTGACCACCCCCAGTGGGGACACCACATCGGTGGATCCGACGCATCCGGGGTCGTGTGGAAGGTCGGCGAGGGCGTGACCCGATGGAAGCCGGGTGACGAGGTGGTCATTCACTGCAACATGGCTTCCTACGAGGACCCGGAGGTCCATGGCCTGGATCCGCTCGCCGCGCCATCGCAGCTCATCTGGGGCTACGAGACGACCTGGGGTTCATTCGCCCAGTTCACCAAGGTTCAGGCGCAGCAGCTTCTGCCGCGGCCCCAGAATCTGACCTGGGAGGAGGCGGCCTCCTACGGCCTGGTCTACTTCACCGCCTACCGGATGCTGATCGACCAGTGCCAGCTTCAGGCCGGCCACCGCGTCCTGATCTGGGGCGGAGCCGGGGGCCTCGGGGTGTTCGCGATTCAACTCTGCCGTGCCGCCGGGGCCGAGTGCGTGGGCGTCGTCTCCTCGGATGAGAAGGGCAGGCTGTGCATGGAGCTCGGCGCCACCGGCTATGTCAACCGCAACGACTTCGCCGGGATGATGCGCACCGGACGTGAGACGCCCGAGGAGGAGAAGGCTCGGTTCGCCGAGTCACGCCGCTTCGCCAAGGCGATCCGGGAGATCCTCGGCGAGCCACCGGACATCGTCTTCGAGCACGTCGGCAAGGCGACCTTCCCCACATCCGTGTTCTGCGTGCGGCCATTCGGCAAGGTCGTGATCTGCGCCGGCACAACCGGCTATAACCTCGACTTCGACGTCCGGCATCTGTGGATGCGCCAGAAGCAGATCATCGGCTCGCATTTCGCCAATGCCTACGAATGCACCAAGGCCAACCAGCTCATCGAACAGGGCAAGATCCGCCCAGTACTGTGGCGGACCCTCGGGTTTGAGGGAGTCCCGGAAGCCCACCAGCTGATGCTCGAGAACAAGCACCTCGGCAAGATCGCCATCCTCGTCGGAGCCCCCGAGGAGGGCCAGGGCAAGACCGCCGAGGGCGCCGGGGCGATCCACGCTGAGGTCGGGGCTTAGCGGTGGCGGGCGTCGTCCACGTCGAGTGGTACGCGACCGTGCTGCGTCAGGAGCTCCTGGCCGCCGAGGTCGTTCGGGCCGCGCCCCTGGCGCTCCGCTACGGCGCCACCCAGTACGCGGTTCACCGCAGCAACGACGATCGCTACAAGATCCGGCAGATGGCCTGGTTCGAGTCCCACCGGGACTGGTACCGCTACTGGGAGAGCCCTGAGATGACCGAGTTTCGGCGCCGCAATTCCGGCAAGTACCAGATCCCTATCGTCTACGTCTGGCATGAGGAGCTCACCGCCGGTGCCCTCGGCCCGGAGGTGCCGCTGTCAGAGACCGAACCGGAACCGCAGCCCGAACCGCAGCTTGCAACCTGAACCTTGGGGTATCTCCATCTAGGATTAACGCGATGACGCTCCGCCACAAGATCATCAACCTGATAGCCGTGCCGGCACCGCTGGTCGGCTTGATCGCCGCCATCGTGCTCCTATGGAACCGGGCCGTAGGGCCGCTCGAGCTCGGGCTGATGGCCGGGTTCTACGTCATCACCTGCATGGGAGTGACGCTCGGCTATCACCGGATGTTCACCCACCGAGCCTTCGAGGCGTCCCGCGTCTTCCGCGCCGTCGTCGCAATCATCGGGTCGATGGCGGTCGAGGGCTCCGTCATCACCTGGGTCGCCGATCACCGCAAGCATCATGCCTTCACCGACCGGGAGGGCGACCCGCATTCCCCGCATCTCAGCGGACCGGGTTTCTGGGGCGGTGTCAAGGGGCTCTGGCACGCACACATCGGCTGGCTCTTCGAGACCGTGGGCACCGCCGACCGGCAGCGCTTCGCGCCCGATCTCGTCAAGGATCGGGCTCTGCAGGTGATCGACCGGCTGTTTCCGCTCTGGGTGACGCTCAGCTTCGCGATCCCCTTCGCGGTGGGCTGGATCGTCGGCGGCGGCTTCGTGGCCGCCCTTACCGCCCTGCTGTGGGGTGGTCTCGTGCGCGTTTTCCTGTTGCACCACGTGACCTGGTCGATCAACTCGATCTGCCACTTCTTCGGCCGCAAACGCTTCGACATCGAAGATGAGTCGCGCAACGTGTTCTGGCTCGCTCCGCTCTCGATGGGTGAGGCATGGCACCACAATCACCACGCCTTTCCGACCTCAGCCTTCCACGGGCTGCGCTGGTGGGAGCGCCTCGCCGATCCGACCGGGCTCGTGATCGCCCTGCTGGAAAAGCTCGGGCTGGTTTGGAACGTGGTCAGGGTGAGCCCGGAGCGGCAGGCGGCCAAGGCGCTTCGCCCGGAGGCTCCGGGCGGCGAGGCCCTGCCCGGCAGCGCCTAGCCCGACTCGAGGGGAGCCATCGTCAGGCCCGCGGCGTCCAGCCGATCCCAACACTGTTGGGCGTCTTCCCGCGGGCCGCTCCACACGATCGCCTGTCCCGTGTTGTGAATCTGGTCAGCGAACCGGTAGCCGTCGGCCAGCGTGAGGCCGGGCACGACGCGGGCCAGCGTCTCGGCGACGTGGTCGAACGTGTTGAAGTCGTCGTTGAGGACGATCACCCGCCACACCCCGCCTGAGCCGGTGCCGGGCCCGCCGACCCGGGGCAGCGTGGCGATCTGGGCCATCTCTCCTCAGGATACCGGCGGCCCGGCCGCCGGAGGGACGGCCTCCGCGCGCTTGCGCCAGTAGCGCTCGAGCCCGGCATACACCTGCTCCGGCGCGGCGGCCTGCAGGTAGGCGGGAACGAGCTCCGCCTCGGCCCCGCATTCGATCGTCCCGCGCGCCGTCTCGACGAAACCCTCGCGCTCGGCCTCGCGAGCCCAGTCCGCCCACTCGTCGAGCCGGCTCGCGAGCTCGTCGAGCTGGCGCTCGGCGTCGTCATAGGCGTCGAAATGGGTGATCGCCAAGCGCTGGGGCCGCCACGCCTTGATCCGTGCGATGGAGTCATGCCAGGCCGCCAGATCGATGTCGGGCGGCGGCGTGGGTGGGACCGTCAAACCTTGCGGTGCGATTCGCACCCCCCCGGTGTCGCCGACGAAGGCCGTGGCGCCCCACCGGTAGGAGACGTGATGGGAGGCATGACCCGGCGTATAGGCGACCTCGAACGCACCCCCGAGCAGACGTTCACCACCGCTCAGGACGCGAATGTTCCCCTCCGGGACCGGAACCGCCTCCCCCCACAGCTCGTCCATGTCCTCGCCGTAGAGACGCCGTGCGCTCTTCAGCAGACGTGAGGGATCGATCAGGTGGGGAGCCCCGCGCTCGTGGACGTAAACCGCGAGCTCGGGCCAGCGCTCGACCAGCGACCCCGTCGCCCCGGCGTGATCGAGGTGGATGTGAGTCAGCAGCACCGACCGGGGCACGACCCCTTCAAGCCCGGCCAGCAGCGTGTCCAGGCATGACGTCGGGCCAGGATCGATCAGCACGTCGTCCACGAGCCAGCAGCCGACGACGCGCGGCCGGCCGAGATGGCGAACGTCGATCAGGCGCATGCTCGCCAGGTGGCGAATCAGCCCGCGTCGCCCTCGCTGGGCGGCGCAATGGGCGGCATGACCCGAGTCGTGTCGGTGTCATCCTCCACCAGCCCATTGCCCGGGTCCTCGAAGGCATGCGCTTCGTACTCGTCCGGGTGGGCTTCCTCGCCGGATGCCTCCGCCTCGGGGCGCGGCTCCGTATCCGCCAGCGGCTCGTCGCCCTCGCCAGCCCCGACGGCCATCGGGTAGCGCGAGCCCTCCTGCGTTGTCTCGGGATCGTCGGCCGCCGGGAAGCGGACCGCCGCCGAGTGGGCCAGCGAGAGCAGCTGGTGCGCGAGTTGCTGGGCATCCTCGACGATTCGCTGCCGCTCGGCCCAGATCCGGTCGGTCTCAACGTCCAGCTCCTGAAGGCGTCGCTCCGCGTCGGCGGTGATCCGCGTCGCCTCCTGGCGCGCTCGCTCGAGCCGATCCTCGGCCTCGCTGCGTGACTGAGCCGTGATCTGGGACGCGGCGTCGTGAGCGCGCTGAAGAATGCCGGCCACCTCCTCCCCCACGCGCTCGAGACCCCGTCGTACCGCGGCCTCCGGCGAGCGCGTGGCCTGGAGGTCGGCCACCAGCTGGCTGGTGCGCCTGACATAGGCGTCCACGGCCAGGCGGTCGTAGCCGCGCAACACGATCGGAAACTGAACGTCGGTCACATCACGGCTTGGATCCTCGGGCAGCGTGGCCAGCGGCGCGGTGACCTCCTGGAGGATGGCGTGCTCCTGTGAGGCGCTGCTTTCGTCGGGCATGACTTCACGTTACCCGGGTCGGCAAGCCGGTGAATCCCGACGGCCCGGGGGCGGCCCCCGGCCGACAGGCCGCCCATACAATGGCCCGCATGGCGGAGAGATCGCCCGCGCGGCTTCCCGAGCCAGATCGGCCGTGGCTGATGCGCACCTACGCAGGCCATTCTGACGCCGAGCGTTCGAATGAGCTCTACCGACGCAACCTCGAAAAGGGCCAGACGGGCCTCTCGGTGGCCTTCGATCTCCCCACCCAGACCGGCTATGACCCGGATCAGGAGCTGGCGCGGGGTGAGGTCGGGAAGGTCGGTGTGTCGATCGCGCATCGGGGCGACATGCGCACCCTGCTCGCCGGCATCCCGCTCGATGAGATGAACACGTCGATGACGATCAACGCCACCGCGGCCTGGCTGCTGGCGCTGTACATCGTCACCGCCGAGGAGCAGGGCGTCGCCCAAACCCAGCTCCAGGGCACGACTCAGAACGACATCCTCAAGGAGTACCTGAGCCGCGGCACCTACGCCTTCCCGCCGGGCCCGAGCATGCGCCTGACCGCCGACACGATCGCCTACACGGTGGAGCACGTCCCCAAGTGGAACCCGATCAACATCTGCTCCTATCACCTTCAGGAGGCGGGAGCGACGCCGGTTCAGGAGATCGCGTTTACGATGTGCAACGCGATCGCGGTGCTGGACGCGGTGCGCGAGCGGGTGCCTGAGGAGCTCATGCCGAGTGTCTTCGGGCGGATGTCGTTCTTCGTCAACGCGGGGGTTCGTTTCATCGAGGAGCACGCCAAGTTGCGCGCGATGGCCGTGCTGTGGGACGAGCTGGGCGAGCACTACGGCGTCCAGGACGACAAGCAGCGTCGCTTTCGCTACGGCGTCCAGGTGAACTCGCTCGGCCTGACCGAGGTCCAACCGGAGAACAACGTCTACCGGATAGCGCTCGAGGCGCTGGCCGTGACCCTCGGACGCAACGTGCGCGCGCGGGCCATCCAACTGCCAGCCTGGAACGAGGCCCTCGGGCTGCCCCGAGCCTGGGATCAGCAGTGGTCGCTGCGGCTCCAGCAGATCATCGCCTACGAAACCGACGTTCTCGAATACCCGGACATCTTCGAGGGCTCGAAGGTCATGGAGGGGCTCGTCGAGGAGCTCCTCGACGGCGCTCGCGAGGAGATGCACCGGGTGGCCGAGCGGGGCGGCGCCATTCAGGCCGTGGACTTCATGAAGGCCGAGCTCGTCGAGTCTCACCGCGAGCGGTGGCGCCGCATCGAGGCCGGCGAGCTAACCGTCGTCGGCCTGAACCGCTTCACGACAAGCGAGCCGTCGCAGCTGGCCGACGACGCCGAGAACTGGATCCTCGTGGTCGATCCGGCCGTCGAGGCCGAGCGGCGAGAGGCCGTGGCACGCTGGCGCAGCGAAAGAGACCAGGCGGCGGTTGACGCGGCGGTGGCCGAGCTGGCTCGCGCGGCACGCGACGAGCACGAGAACATCATGCCCGCGAGCATCGCCGCCGCCCGCGCCGGGGTTACCACCGGCGAATGGGCCGGGACGTTGCGCGCGGAGTTCGGCGAATACCGCGCCCCGACCGGGGTCGGTGAAGCCGCGGCGATCTCGACCGAGGCCGTGGCCGAGCTCCGCGACGAGGTTGAGAAGCTCAGCGAGGCCCTGGGTCGGCGGCTCAAGTTCCTGGTCGGTAAGCCCGGCCTGGACGGCCACTCCAACGGAGCCGAGCAGATCGCGGTCCGCGCCCGTGACGCCGGGATGGATGTGGTCTATGAGGGCATCCGCCTGACCCCGCAGCAGATCGCCAGCTCCGCGGCGCAGGAGGGCGTACACGTGGTCGGGCTTTCGATCCTCTCCGGCTCGCATCTGAACCTCGTGCCCGGCGTCCTCGAGGCGTTGCACGACGCCGGCGCCGACGTACCGGTCGTCGTTGGCGGAATCATCCCCGACGCGGATGCCGAGCTCCTGCGTGAGGCCGGGGTTGCGGCTGTCTACACGCCCAAGGACTGGCATCTCAATCGGATGATGCGCGACATCGTGGCCCTGGTCGGCGAGCGCCACGGCGTGGACACGGCCGCGCCGGCTTGACCCGAGCTGTCGCCGACGGTCGCGAGCTCGCTGGTCGTCTGCGCAGGCGCGACGTCACAGTCGCTCCCGCGGTCCTCAATCTGCTCGAGAGCCGAACCGACGACGCCCGTGAGCAGGCCCGGGCGCTGCTACGGGCGGTGGCTCCGGCCGAGCTCGGCGCCGAGGCCGGCGGGCACGTGGTCGGGATCACCGGCCCTCCCGGGGTTGGCAAGTCCTCGCTGCTCTCCCGCCTGATTGCCGAGTGGCGCGCGCATCAGCGCTCGGTCGCGGTGCTGGCGGTCGATCCCACCTCACGCCGGTCCGGTGGCGCACTCCTCGGAGACCGGGCGCGGATCGACGTGGACCCGGCCGACCGAGACCTGTTCATCCGCTCGAACGCGGCCGGGAACCGGCTCGGGGGGCTGGCTCCGGCGACCCGAGCCGGGGCGGCGGCTCTGGCGGCGGCCTTCGACGTCGTCGTGATCGAGACGGTGGGGGTGGGGCAATCCGAGACCGAGGTGGCCGACGTAGCCGACACCGTCGCCGTCATCGTCCAGCCCGCCTCGGGCGACATCCTTCAGTTCCTCAAGGCCGGGATCATGGAGATTCCGGACGTGCTCGTCGTGACCAAGGCCGACCTGGGGCGTATCGCCTCCCGAGCCGTCATCGACCTCGAATCCGCGCTCCGCGCGCTGGGCTCAGCGGACACGCCGGTGCTTGCCGTCTCCTCCGCGTCCCCGCCCTCCGGTATCGCCGAGCTCGTCGCGGCGCTGGATCGCCACCGCGCCGGGCTCGACCTCAGCCAGCGGCGGCTCCAGTCGCGCCGGCTTCACGCGCTGGCCGACTTCGTGGCCGAGTACGGGGAGCATGGGCTGCGATCACTGGGCGGCCGACGCGAAGCTGAGCGCTGGCTGGCCGAGCAGGAGCCCGGGCTGGACGTCCCCACGCTGGCCGACGCCCTCGAGCGCCGCGCCGAAGGCGCATGAGCAAGATCGTTCTTCCCGGCGCGCCGCTCCTCGACTCCTCGACGCGCCTGCGTCCGTGGCGCGACGACGACGTGCCGGCGATTACCGAGGCGTGCCGTGATCCCGAGATCGCCCGTTGGACGACGGTACCCGAGAACTACAGCGAGGCCGATGCCCGCGCCTTCCTGCTCTACCGCTACGACGCACTCCTGGCCGGGACGACCGCCCCCTTCGCCGTCGTCTCAGAGGAGGACCAGGTACTAGGGTCCGTCGCGCTGATGCGCATCGACTGGGACCACCTCCGGGCGGAGACCGGATATTGGCTCGCCCGCTGGGGACGCGGGCACGGACATGCCACGCGAGCGCTCGGCCTGATCTGCCGCTGGGGGTTCACGGCGCTCGGGCTCGAGCGGATCGAGCTCTTCGCGGCCACCGGCAACCGCGCGTCTCAGAGGGTCGCCGAACGGGCCGGCTTCGTTCGGGAGGCGGTTCTCCGCGCCTACCTGCGGGGCAAGGACGGGCAGCAGGACATGGTCGCCTACGGACTGCTCGCGTCGGGCGCCGACTGAGATTGCATTCGCCCCGGGTAGGCTTAGGCGAGATGGCGCTCGACCCACTTCGCGATGGACACGGCCGTGTGATCGGCGACCTGCGCGTCTCCGTCACCGACCGCTGCAACTTTCGCTGTCAGTACTGCATGCCCGCCGAGGGACTGCCGTGGCTGGATCGTGACGAGATCCTCCGCTTTGAGGAAATCGCCCGCCTGGTCGGCCTGTTCGCCGCGATGGGCGTGGCCGACGTCCGGCTGACCGGCGGTGAGCCCCTGGTCAGGCGCGACTTCCCCACGCTCGTGTCGATGCTCAAGGCGGTCCGTCACCTTCACGAGCTGTCGGTGACCACCAACGGCTTTCTGCTCGAGCGTGATGCCGCGGCGCTCGTCCGGGCCGGGGTGGACCGTTTCAACGTTTCCGTCGACAGCCTGCAGCGCGATCGGTTCTTCGAGCTCACCCGCCGTGACGCCCTCCCCCAGGTTCTCCGCGGGCTCGAGATATTGGCCAGCTTCCCGGAGGCCCACCCGATCAAGATCAACGCGGTGGCCATCCGTGGCTTCACCGAGGAGGAGGTCATCCCGTTCGCCGAGCTCGCCCGGCGCAGCAGCTACGAGGTGCGGTTCATCGAGTTCATGCCCCTTGACGCCGACCACGCCTGGACCCCTGACCAGGTGCTGAGCGGCCGTGAGATTCGCGCCGCGATCCACGCCGTCTTCCCGCTCGAGCCAGTCCCCCGCGAACCGTCGGCCACCGCTCGTGTCTACCGCTTTGCCGATGGGCAGGGCAGGATCGGGTTCATCAACCCGGTCTCCGAGCCCTTCTGTGCCGACTGCAATCGCGTCCGGCTCACCGCCGATGGCCGTCTTCGCACGTGCCTGTTCTCGCTCAACGAGACCGACCTGCGCGGCCCGCTGCGCGCCGGCGCCGGCGACCGGGAGCTCGAAGAGATCATCCGGGCTGCGGTTTGGCGCAAAGAGCTCAAGCACCACGTTGGCGAACCCGGCTTCATTCAGCCGGGCCGCACGATGTCCGCTATCGGCGGTTAATCGTCTCGTAATCTCGCGCGCGGCATCATCTGGGGCCGATGCTGCTTTTGATGGTGTTCGCGCTGGTGGCCGGGGCGGGCACTGCGATCACGCCATGCATCCTCCCGGTGCTGCCGGCGCTGCTCTCGGCGAGCGCCGTGGGCGGCCGGCGCCGCCCGCTCGCCATCGTTCTCGGTCTGGGCGCGACGTTCACGCTCGCCATCGTTGCTCTGGCGCAGCTGGTGAAGGGCGTCGGGCTGGCCAGCAGCGCGGCTCGCGACGTGGCCATCGCGGCGCTCCTCGCCTTCGGACTCGTGATGCTGCTGCCCTCGGTGGCGGCGCGCGTCCAGGCGCCGCTGTCACGCCTCGCCCGGTTCGGCCCGCGGACACGCGGGAGCGGCTTCTGGTCGGGGCTCGTCGTCGGCGGCGCGCTCGGGTTCGTCTGCGCGCCCTGCGCCGGGCCGATCCTGGCCGCGGTCACAGCCGTTAGCGCGTCCAGCGGCCCCACGGCTCGCGTCTTCGCGGTGGGCCTCAGCTACTCGGTCGGGCTGGCCGCAATTCTGCTGCTCTACGCGCTCGGAGGTCGCGCTGTCGTGGGGAGGATCCGCAGCCTCGGCCGCGGTCTGCTCGTCGAGCGTTCGCTCGGCGCGATCCTGGTCGCCACCGGGGTGTTGATGGCCTTCAACGTGGATGTCCGCTTCGAGGAGGCGCTGGCCCGTGACGCCAGCCTCCCCGCCTTCCTGGTCGACCCGACGCGCGCGCTCGAGAACTCGCCCGCGGTCCAGCGGCGGCTGGCCTCGCTGCGCCCCGGCTCACGCTTCGCGGTCCGCCAGCAGGAGGCCGCAAACGTGCCCATGCCGACGCCACCCGGCATCGCCATCCCCGGGGTGAGGACGCCTCCCCTGCCTCCTTTGGGACCCGCCCCCGAGTTCACGGATACCGAGCGCTGGTTCAACACCCCGGGGGGCCGCCCGCTGACCCTGGCCGGGCTCCGAGGCCACGTTGTTCTGGTCGATTTCTGGACCTATACGTGCATCAACTGCATTCGCACGCTGCCGTTCCTCAAGGCCCTTTACGCGACCTATCACCGCTCCGGGCTCGAGATCGTCGGCGTCGAAACGCCCGAATTCACATTCGAGCAGCAGGCGAGCAACGTCGAGCAGGCGATCCGCTCGGACGGCCTCCGTTACCCGGTCGTGCAGGACAACCGCTACGGAACCTGGAACGCCTACCAGAACGAGTATTGGCCGGCCGAATACCTCATCGACGCCCGGGGCCAGGTGCGCCACACCCAGTTCGGCGAAGGCGACTACAGGCAGAGCGAGGCGGCGGTCCGGCAGCTGCTCTATGACGCGGGAGCGCACAATCTGCCCGCGCCGATGACGGCCACCGCGCTGATGCCCTCGCCGGGACTGGCCACGCCCGAGACCTACCTCAACGATCAACGCTCCACGGGTTTCGCGCAGCCGCTCGAGCCCGGCGTTCACGTGTATCCCGGCGTCCAGACACCCGTGCTGAACGAGTTTGCCCTCCACGGCACCTGGCGCGTGAGCTCCGAATCCGCCACCCCGACGAGCACCAATGCAGCGATCCAGGCCGGCGTTCAGGCAGCGCGCGTCTACCTGGTCATGATCTCCGAGGGCAATGCGCCACGCGCCGTCCGCGTGCTGCTCGACGGACATCCGATTCCGGCCTCGGCCGCGGGAGCCGACGTTCACCACGGCGTCGTGACCGTTCGCTCGCAGCGGCTCTACTCGCTGGTCGCGCTGGGCCAGGCGGAGTTCCACGTACTGACGGTTGAGGTTCCGCCGGGCGTGGCGGCCTACGACTTCACCTTCGGCTAGTCGTGCGCCGGCGCCGGTCGAGCAGCGCCGCGGCTTGGAGCAGGTCGTCCGGGCTGTTCACATTGAACACCAGTTCCGGGTCCTCGACCTCGAAGAGGACCGGGTGCAGCGAGCCGACGGCATCACGCAACGCCACCTCCGGGTCGCCGCGCAAGGCTTCCGCCAGGCGCGGTAGTGCGGCGGGCTGAAAGCAAGCGAGCAGGGGCTGGAGCTCGCCCTGGGTGCTGGCCACCACCGCGGGGCTGGAGCCTGGATCTGCGCGAGCTATCGCCGCGATGGTCTCAGGGGTGATCAGCGGCATGTCGCCCGCGCACACCACCACCGGCCGCCCCTCGGCCAGACCGAGCGCGTGAACGATCCCGGCCAGCGGATGCCTCGGCTCTTCCGGCTCGACCCAAACCGAGGTCCCGGCAAGGTCCGGGAGCTCGGTGTCGGCCTTGGCCACGATCACGGCGTTCCCGACCGCCGTCCAAACGGCGTCCAGGGGGTAGGAGATCAGCGGTCGGCCATCCAGCGCGACCGTCGCCTTGGCGCCGCCGATCCGCCGGCCAAGGCCGCCGGCCAGGACCACACCCACCACATCGCCCTCAGCCAGCGGGTTGGTCACGAAGTGATCGTAGAATCAAACGGGATGGAGGGCTCAACGTCCGTCAAGAGCTGGCTGCGCTGCTATCGCTGCTGGTCGCAGAATCTCGAGGTCCAGGTCCACTACGAGGGCATCCACCGCATCGACCCGGAGAGCGGCGAGCGGGGCGAGGTGGTCGACGAGATGCAGGAAGCCGTGGTTCAGTGCCTCGAGTGCATGCACGATCAGCCGCATCTGGGCTTCCACAACGGCCGGGTCGAGCCGATCGAGGATCGCTGGGAGCGGATGATCGCGGGTACCCCCTGGGTGGCATCGTGCACGGTGACCGTCGACGCCGACGACGTCGAGACCTGCTCGGGGCCGGAGGCCGGGGACGCCCTTTCCTACGCTGCCTTCGGCGACCACGGCACGCGGGAGTTCTTCACCCATGTCCGCTTCCACAAGCACGACGACGACCGCATCGTCGTCCACCTCCTCGTCGAGCTCTACGCCCGCTCCTCCGAGGAGGCCATCCAGGTCCTCGAGGAGGCGGCCCGAGGGGCCCTCACCATCACCTCGCTGGCCGAGGAAGCCCGGCCGCCGGCCGCCACCGCCGACGGCCAGCACTGACGCCACGCGGCTTCGCCCTCCGCGGGTTTTCCGTCCTCGCCCGGCGTCGTGGCGAGAAGCGTCGCACAATTCGTGCACATAGGGTCCGGATCGTGCGACGCTTCGGCTGATAAGCCCATCCGGGGTGCGAAAGCGGATTCACAGGGCGCTTTCGCGCCCTGGCTCCGGCATTCGGCCGCCTGGCGGTGCGACCCGCGACGTCGGCGCGGCCCGCGCAGCGCGGCGGGCGAAATGGGCTCGCGCCTCGAGCACGATCAGCGCCACCGCCACGGGCACGGTCGCGGGCAGCTCGGCCAGCACCAGGAACAGCAGGTCGAACAGCGCGGCGAGGATCAGCGTCAGCAGCGCCCCGCCGCGCTGACGGCGGACGTTCCCTGCCAGCAGCGCGCCCAGCAGCGCGGCCACGAACAGATCGCCGTAGCCCATGGTGACCGTCCCGAAGATCTCCCCCTGAAGCTGAGGCAGGTTGCCCACGGGCTGGGCGGCGAGCAGGGTGGCGTTCGGCGCCTGGAGCAGGTCCGACAGGACGAGCCAGGTGTCCGCGGCGGCCATGGCCACAATCCCGAGCTTCAACCAGCCCGGTGGCGCCACCGAGGCGAGCAGCACTCCGAGGGTCACACAGCTCAGGCCTGAGAGCAGCGCCGAGGCGGCTCCGCCCGCCAGGCTCTTGTGAAACACCCAGGCGATGACGAATAGGGCCGCCGTGCTGGTGATCGCCCAGGCCGTACGGCGCGTCCCGGTTGCTCGGCCTCGGACGGCCCAGGCGAGCGCCGCCGCCGCCAGCGGCGGGACCGCCACGAGCGCGAGATAGGTCAGACCGGTCGCCGTGTCGGACACGAACCGGATGGCGAAGACCACAAGCACGATCGAGACGATCGGCACGGCCGCCCACGCCGGCCCGCGCACCCGCTCGAGCCACGCCACCCGCGGGGCGGCCCGCGGCGCCGCCACGACCCCGGCCTGGAGCAGCAACAACCCGGCGTCAGAGGGAATAAACGGAAGCGCCACTCACGTGAGGCTACGGCGCTGGGCGTAAGTGGTGCCGAAGAACCCGCCTGCCCGAGCCACCCGCCTCACCCTCACGCGCACCCGCGAAGCTAGAGCCGCTCCTCGAGGGCCTTCATCTGTGCCCTTAGCTCCTCGGGAAGCCGGTCCCCGAACCTCGCGTAGTGCTCCCGCATCTGGGGCAGCTGCTGCCTCCATTCCTCGTGATCGACGGCGAGCAGCTTCTCGATCGTCTCCTGGCTGATGTCGAGGCCGTCCAAGGGGATTCCGCCTTCACCCGTTGCCGGGACGAGCCCGACCGCGGTCTCGACCGCCTCCGCCTCGCCGTCGCAGCGCCGGAAGATCCAGGCGAGAACCCGTGAGTTGTCCTTGAACCCGGGCCACAGGAACTTCCCGTCCTCGTCCTTGCGGAACCAGTTGACGTGGAAGATCCGCGGCATCTGCGCGCCCTCGCGGCGGGCAACCTTCAGCCAGTGCTCGAAGTAGTCGGCCATGTTGTATCCGCAGAACGGGAGCATGGCCATCGGATCGAAGCGCAGCTCGCCGACGTTTCCGGCTGCCGCGGCCGTCTTCTCCGAGGCCATGGTCGACCCGAGGAAGACGCCGTGCTCCCAGTCGCGGGCCTCGAACACCAGCGGCACCACCGCCGCCCTGCGACCGCCGAACATGATCACATCGATCGGCACCCCCGCCGGGTCGTCCCATTCCGGGGCCACCGACGGACACTGATCGATGGACACGGTGAAGCGCGCATTGGGGTGGGCGGCGGTCGTATCCGACTCCGGGGTCCAGTCGTTGCCGCGCCAGTCGGTGAGGTGCGTCGGCGGCTCCTCGCTCATCCCCTCCCACCAAATGTCGCCGCCGTCGGTGAGCGCGCAGTTGGTGAAGATCGCGTCGCGGTCGAGCATCTTCAGGGCGTTGGGATTGGTGCGCTCGCTGGTCCCCGGAGCCACGCCGAAGAAGCCGGCCTCGGGGTTGACGGCGTACAGCCGCCCGTCCTGGCCGAACTTCATCCAGGCGATGTCATCGCCGATCGTCTCGACCTTCCACCCCTCGAGCGAGGGGATCATCATCGCGAGATTGGTCTTGCCGCAGGCGCTCGGGAACGCGCCGGCGATGTACTTGCTGTTTCCCTCGGGCGAGGTGAGCTTGAGGATCAGCATGTGCTCGGCCAGCCAGCCCTCGTCACGCGCCATGGCGGAGGCGATCCGCAGGGCAAAGCACTTCTTGCCCAGCAGAGCGTTGCCGCCATACCCCGAGCCGAAGGACCAGATCTCCCTCGTTTCGGGGAAATGAACGATGTACTTGTTGTCGGCGTTGCACGGCCACGGCACGTCCTCGGCGCCGCCGGTCAACGGCATCCCGACCGAGTGCAGGCAGGGAACGAAGTCCCCGTCCTCACCCAGCACATCGAGCGCGTCCTGACCCATGCGGGTCATGATCCGCATCGAGGCGACCACATAGGGGGAGTCGGTGAGCTGAACTCCGATGTAGGAGATCGGAGACCCGAGCGGGCCCATCGAGAACGGGACCACGTACATCGTGCGCCCCTGCATCGAGCCGGTGAAGAGCTCGGTCAGCGTCTCCCGCATCTCGTCGGGATCGCGCCAGTGATTGGTGGGCCCGGAGTCCGACTCCCGGCGCGCGCAGATGAACGTCCGATCCTCGACCCGTGCCGTGTCAGCCGGGTCCGAGAGCGCGAGATAGGAGTTCGGCCGCTTGGCATCGGACAGGCGCTGAAGGGTTCCCGCCTCGACCATGGCCTGGCATAGCCGGTCGTACTCCTCGGACGAGCCATCGCACCAGTGGACCTCATCGGGCTGGGTCATCGCCGCTACTTCCTCCACCCACGCCTGCAGCCCCTGATGGGCGGTGGTGGCTTGGTTCTGCGGTGCGGTATGGGCCATCTTGTTCAGCTACTCCTCAATCTTCGGTGGCGTAGGAAGCCTACCCCCGGCGGGCGGAGAGCGAGCAGGGGCGGTCCTTACTCGACGTTCGCCTCGGCCGACTGCGGGGCGGTGGAGCCGTCGCCGCCACCGCGGCGCGGCACGAGGACCACGCGCTTGAACTCAGCCACGAGCACGCCGTCCTGGTTGTAGGCCCGAGTGTGAACCTTGACGGTTCCCCGGTCCGGCTTGGAGCGCGACGGCCTGACCTCGAGCACCTCGGACTCGCAGAACAGGGTGTCGCCATGAAACAGCGGCGCGGGATGGCTCAGCTCCTCAGTGGCCAGGTTCGCGATCGCCTTGCCGCTGACGTCGGACACGCTCATCCCGAGGGCCAGCGAATAGACGAGCGGACCTACGACGACGTTGCGCCCCTGCTGGGACTGCCGGGCGTAGACATCGTTGATGTGGAGCGGGTGGTGGTTCATGGTCAGCAGGCAGAAAAGGTGATCGTCTGCCTCGGTGACCGTCTTCGCGGGCCAGTGCTTGTACACGGCTCCCACCTCAAACTCCTCGAGGTAGCGCCCATAGGGGTGCGCGCCCGAGGCCTCCCGCGCTGCCTGGTCGGTCTCCACCTGCGAAGTCGCCGTCATTGCTTCTCCTCAAGTCTGGATTGTGAAGATGGAGAATGCCAGCCCGGGCTCGATCGCGGCGCGACACTCATCAACCGCCGTTGCGCCACGCGGGGCGGCGCCCCGCTAGCTTTCGGGCGGCAACCGACAGGAGAAGCACCCGTGCGAAACCCCCGTGACTTTGCCAAGCCGCTGGCCATCGGCGCCCCGGCGCCCATGCTCGAGATCCCCTTCAAGCCCTCCCGGATGATCCATTTTCTCGACTTCTCGAACGAGAAGATGGTCGCCAAGGCGCCTGAGATCGCCGCCAGCGTCGACATTCTGCTCGGCAACCTCGAGGATGCCGTTCCGGTGGATCGCAAGGAGGCGGCGCGCGAGGGTCTCCTCCGGGTCGGGAAGGAGATCGAGCTCGGCGAGACGCAGCTGTGGACGCGCGTCAACAGCCTCGAGTCGCCGTGGGTGCTCGATGACATCACTCAGGTCGTCTCCGAGATCGGCGACCGGCTCGAGGTAATGATGATCCCCAAGGTCGAGGGGCCCTGGGACATCCACTACGTCGACCGGTTGCTGGCTCAGCTCGAGGCTCGCGCCGGCCTCGAGCGCCCCATCCTCATCCACGCGATCCTCGAGACAAGCCTTGGCGTGGTCAACGTCGAGGAGATCGCGACCGCGAGCCCGCGGATGCAGGGGATGAGCTTCGGCCCCGCCGACCTGGCCGCGTCCCGGCGGATGAAGACAACCCGCGTCGGCGGCGGGCACCCCGGGTATCGGGTGATCGAGGACCCGGATCCGGAGGATCCGGAAAGGCCGCGACGAACCGCCCAGCAGGATCCGTGGCACTACTCGATCGCCCGCATGGTCGATGCCTGCACCTCAGCCGGAATCCTCCCGTTCTACGGACCGTATGGAGACATCCGTGACACGGAGGGATGCGAAACGCAGTTTCGGGCCGCGTTTCTCCTCGGTTGCGTCGGCGCATGGTCGCTGCACCCGGGGCAGATCGAGATCGCCAAGCGCGTCTTCAGTCCGGACCCGGACGAGGTCGCCTTTGCCAAGAAGGTGCTCGAGGCGATCCCGGATGGCCGCGGCGTTCACATGATTGACGGCAAGATGCAGGACGATGCGACCTGGAAGCAGTGCCAGGTGATGGTGTCACTGGCCGAGATGCTGGCCCACAAGGACGCGGAGCTCGCCGAGGCGTACGGGTTCGAGCACGCCCCGGCGTAGCGGCGGCCACCGATGCGGATCTCGGCCAAGGTCGATTACGCCGTCCGGGCCGCGGTCGAGCTGGCGGCGGCCAACGACGACGACCGACCCGTCAAGGCGGAGCGGATCGCCAACGCTCAGGCGATACCGCTCAACTTCCTGGAGAACATCCTCAGCGAGTTGCGCCACGCCGGAATCGTCCGCAGCCAACGGGGGGCCGAGGGCGGATTCAGGCTCGCCAAGCCGGCGGCGGAGATAACCGTGGCGGACGTGATCCGGGCCGTTGAGGGTCCGCTCGCCAGCGTTCGCGGCGGCCCGCCTGAGGAGGCGGTCTACGCGGGAGCGGCGGAGGCGCTACTGCGCGTCTGGATCGCCGTCCGCGCCAATCTCCGCTCGGTGGTCGAGCAGGTTACCCTGGCCGACATCGCGGCCGCCCGAATCCCGCCCAAGATCGACCGGCTGGCCGACGACCCGGAGGCCTGGGTCACGCGGTAGCCGGAGGCGAGGCCTCGGCCCGCGGTTGGGGCACGTCGCCCGTGGTTCCACGCGCGCCCCACCGCACGTAAACGATGTCCCCGGGAGCCAGCTCGAGCTGATCGGTCTGAGCCCGCGTGAGCTGAGCATGGGCTCGCTCGCCCCCGGGGAGCTCGAGCTCGATCCGCACCTCGAAGCCGAGATGGATGACCCGAGTCACCATCGCCTCGACGGTCCCCGGTTCTGGCTCGAGCGAGACCGCGACATCGTGGGGCCGAACCAGCCGGCCCTCGACGCGGCTCACCGGACCGATGAAGCTCATGACGAACTCGGTCGCCGGCGAGTCGTAGACCTCGCGCGGCGAGCCCACCTGTTCGATGCGGCCGGCGTTCATCACGGCGATGGTGTCCGAGATCTCCATCGCCTCTTCCTGGTCGTGGGTGACGAGAACGGTGGTCACCCCCTGCTCGTCGTGGAGCCGTCGCAGCCACCGCCGAAGCTCGCCGCGCACGTTGGCGTCGAGAGCGCCAAACGGCTCATCGAGCAGGAGCAGCCGCGGGTCGACGGCGAGCGCCCGCGCCAGCGCCATCCGTTGGCGTTGGCCACCTGAGAGCTGATGGGGCCGCTGGCCACCCCACTGGGTGAGCCCCACGAGGGCCAGCAGCTCGTCGACGCGGCGACGAACCTCGTCGCGCGGCCGCTTGCGGATCCGCAGACCGAAGGCGACGTTCTCGAACACGCTCATGTGTTCAAACGGGGCGTAGTGCTGGAACACGAATCCGATCCCGCGATCCTGAGGCCGGGCCTGCGTCACGTCCCTGCCGTCGAGGCGTATCGCCCCTGAGTCCGGCACCTCCAAGCCCGCGATGATTCGCAGCAACGTCGACTTCCCTGACCCGCTCGGTCCGAGCAAGGCTGTCAACCCACCCTCGACGACGTTCAGGCTCACTCCGTCCAGCGCTGTGAATTCGCCGAAGCGTTTGCTTACCGACTCCACCTCGATGCTCACGCGGCATCCCCCTTCCTCGGTGCGATCAGCGTCATGGCGAGCAGGACGACCAGCGACATGATCGCCAGCTCGGTTCCGGCCGCGTACGAGCTGGTCACGGCCTGGGGTCCAAATGACGTGGTCATCCGCTGCTGGACCAGCAGAGGCAGCGTCAGCGTCGATCCGGCGACGTTCGACGATACGACGGCCACCGCTCCGATCTCACCCAGGGCGCGGGCCGTTGTGAGCACCACGCCGTAGGCAATGCCCCAGCGGATCGAGGGCAACGTGATCCGCCAGAACGTCTGCCAGCGTGAGGCGCCTAGTGTGGCGGCCGCCTGCTCCTGCTCCTCGCCCACCTCGAGCAGCACGGGCGCGACCTCACGCACGACGAAGGGCAACGACACGAAGACCGTCGCGATGATCATTCCGGCCGGCGCGTAGATGATCCGGACGCCCTGGTCCATGAACCATTTGCCGAACCAGCCGTCGACCCCATAGACCAGGACCAGGGCGAGGCCGACGATCACCGGCGAGACAACGAACGGCAGGTCGATGAGCGAGTCGAGGAGCGCCCTGCCCCGAGCCTTTCCGCGCACCAGCACAAGCGCGGTGCCGACCCCGAAGATCGTGTTCAGGGGGACGGCGATGGCGGCGATCAACACCGAGAGCCAGAAGGCGCTGACGGCGGCCGGCGTCGTGATCCAACCCCACGCCGTGCCAAAGCCGTGCTCGAAGGTCTTCGCGAAGATGACCCCGACCGGGAGCAGAAGCAGCAGCACCAGGTAGGCCAGGGCGACCGTCCGGAGCGAGAGCGTCACCGAACGGCTAAGTCGCACCCCGGCCTCCGATCCTCCGGAGCAGAACGAGGACGAGCAGCGAGACAGCGAGCAGCATTATCGAGAGCGAAGCCGCGCCCTCCGGCGTCCCGCTCTCGATGTCGTTGTAGATCACGAGGCTGGCGATCTGCACCTTGCCCGCCAGCAGCACGACGGCTCCGTACTCGCCGATGGCCCGGGCGAAGGCCAGCGCCGTACCGGAGATGATCGCCGGGCGCAGCGCGGGCAGGACGATCCGGCGGAAGGTGGTGAAGCTCGAAGCGCCCAGCGAGCTCGCCGCTTCCTCGGCCTCCGGATCGAGCTCGATCAGCACCGGCTGCACGGCGCGGACGACGAACGGCAAGGTGACAAACAGCAGGGCCAACAGCACGCCGGCCCGCGCGTAGGCGAGGTGGATGCCCACCGGGCTCTGAGGGCCGTAGAGCGCGATCAGGGTGAGCCCAGCCACGATCGTGGGCAGCGCGAAGGGAAGGTCGATCAGGGCGTTGACAAAGCGCTTGCCTGGGAACCGGTCGCGCACGAGCACCCAGGCCACGAGCGTGCCCATCACCGCTCCAATCGCCGCGACAAGCAGCGAGGAGGCGAGCGTGACGCCGAGCGCAGTCAGCGCCACGCTGCTCGTGATCGATGACCAGAGAGCGCCCAGGCCCTGTCCGAAGGCCTTGGCGGCCACTGCGGCCAGCGGAATGAGCACGATCACGCTCATGTAGAGCGTGGCCACGCCGAGCCCGAGCCCTCCCCGCCCGGGGCGGACCCGGACGCGCGAGCGGACGCCAGGCACCCGCGGCGCGGGTGCCTGGGCCGTCAGTGCCTCAGCTGGAGACAGTGGGAACCCCCGCGGCCTGCTCGATCTTGGTGATCGTTCCGTTGGACTTGTCGAAGAACGTCTTGTCGATCTTGCTCCAGCCGCCCAGGCTGCTGATCGTGAACAGCTCGGGCGGGGTCGGGAACTGGCTGGAGAACTGGCTGGCCACCGACTGAACGACGGGGCGATACCCCTCCTTGGCCCAGATCGTCTGGGCGGCCGGCGTGTAGAGCCATTGGACGAACGCCGCGGCCTGGCTCTTGTGCGAGCCGTTGCTCGTCACCGCGATCGGCGTCTGGATGAGAAGCGTCTGCTTGGGCAGGATGTAGTCGATGGCGTCGCCCGCCTTCTTGGCTGCGATGGCATCGCTCTCGTAGTCGAGCAGCACGTCACCCTTGCCGCCGGTGAAGGTCTGGAGCGCCGAGCTCGCGCTGGAAGGCTGGACGCTGACGTTCTTGGTCAGGAGCGTCCTCAGGTAGGCCAACGCCTGGGCCGGGGTCTTGCCCTCCTTGAGCTGGGCCCCGTACCCGGCCAGGATGTTCCACCGCGCGCTGCCGGAGGTGGATGGATTCGGCGTCACCACGTCGACCCCGGGCTTGATCAGGTCATCCCAGCCCGTGATGTGCTTGGGGTTGCCCTTGCGCACCACGAACACGACCACTGAGTCGCTGGGAACGCCCTGGTAGGAGTTGGCGTCCCATCCGGACGCGACCATCCCCGCCTTTACGAGCCGGGAGATGTCGGGCTCAGTCGAGAAGGCGACGACATCCGCCGGCTGCCCCGAGGCCACGGCGCGGCTCTGCGCGCCTGAAGGCCCGAAGGACTGACTGAACGAGATGCCTTTACCCTGGCTCGTCTGCTCGTAGGCCGCCGTCAGGGCGTCGTAGGCCTTCTTCGGCGTGGAATAGGCAACGAGCGAAAGCTGCGTCCCGCCGCCGGAGGTCGAAGAGCTCGAACCGCCCGAGCCGCTCGTGTCGGACGATCCTCCGCAGGCCGCGAGCACAGCGCCACCCACCAGCAGTGAGCACGACAACGCTCCGGCTCGTTTCAGGTTGGGCAGCGCACGCCCCAACCGCAATCCCCTGTTCATGACGTCCTCTCGATGTCGTAGTCAGCCCCGCCAGAGCCACCAGTCAGCCCCTACGTGGCTAAGTCAATCAGCTTTGTCCGGATGTTTTAGCACATAACCAACTGATTAGATGGAATTTATCAAGATGTTCGCCTTTGCGCGCCCGCGCGCCCGCGGCTTCGGTAGCCTCCGGCGCCGTTCATGCGCTTCTTCGAGTACGAGTCGCGGGCGATCGTCGCCAAGGCGGGGATCCCCGTCACGCGGCACGGCTTCGCCAAGACACCCGAGGAGGTTCGCGACATCGCGGCCGAGCTCGGCGGCCCGGTCGTGATCAAGTCCCAGGTCCTGACCGGCGGGCGGATGAAGGCGGGAGGCGTCCAGTTCGCCGATACGCCGGAGGAGGCCGAGGGCCACGCGCGACACGTCCTCGAACTCGAGATCGGCGGCCATATGCCGCGGGGCGTGCTCGTGGACTCTCGCGCCGCCGTCAAGCACGAGTACTACGCCGGAGTCGTCTGGGATGGGATCCGCAAGCGCCCCGTGATGCTGTTCTCCGACATGGGCGGCATCGACATCGAGGAGGTCGCCGAACAGCACCCGGATCATGTCGCCCGCGTCCACTTCTCGACCCTGCGTCCCTTCGCCGACTGGCAGGCCAAGCAGCTGATCGCCACGCTCGGTGTCAGCGGTTCGGCGTTGAACCGCCTGACGCCCGTCCTGGCTCGGCTGGCCCGCCTATTCCTGCGCTACGACATGACCCTGGCGGAGATCAACCCGCTGGGCGAGCTCGAGGACGGCTCCTTCCTCGCCCTCGACGCACATATGGATATGGAGAACGAGGCTCGTCCGCGGCAAAAGGCGCTGCTCCACGAGCTCGGTGTCGGCGATGAGGAGACGCGCCAGGCGCGCGAGCCGACGCAGTTCGAGCTGGCGGGTGAACAGGTCGACGCCCAGGATCACCGCGGAGTGGCCGGCAACGTCACCGAGTTCGACGGGAATCTTGGCCTGGTGATCGGGGCCGGCGGAGGCTCGCTCACCCTGTTCGACGCCGTCCGCGCCCACGGGGGTGACCCCGCCAACTACTGCGAGATCGGTGGGAACCCATCGGTCAGAAAGGCCAAGGGCCTGGCCAAGCTCGTCCTCTCCAAGCCCGGCGTCGACAAGATCGCGGTGATGATGTCGATCGTCTCGAACACTCGCGTGGACATCGTCGCCCGCGGGGTTATCAAGGCATGTCTGGAGCTGGGCCATGACCCGGCGGAGAAGATCGCGATCTTCCGCATCCCCGGCGCCTGGGAGGAGGAGGGCTTCAAGATCCTCGAGCGATACGGCGTGGAATACGCCGATCGCAGTGTCTCCCTCCACGAGGCGGCACGACGGGCGGTGGAGAAGATCCAGGGCACGACGGGCAACGAGCGTTCCCTGGTCGACGGGTTCCGACAGAGCACCGCCGACGTGGGCGCGGAGACGGATACCTGATGTCCATCCTGATCGACGAGAACACGACCTTCATCGTCCAGGGCATCACCGGCCGCGAGGCCGTCAACCTGACCCGTGAGTGCCTCGACTACGGGCGCGGGGCGAAGATCGTCGGCGGGGTCACGCCGGGGCGCCGGGGCCGCGATGTCCATGGCGTTCCCGTGTTTGACACGGTGGCGCAGGCGGTCGAGCATCACGGCGGCCCGATCGACGGCTCGGTGGTCACCGTCCCCCCGGCCTTCACCAAGGACGCCGTGTTCGAGGCGCTCGAGAACGGCGTCAAGCTCGTGGTCATCGTCACCGAGCGGATTCCCCGGGGCGACGTTGCGCAGATGGTCGAGCTGGCGGCCGAGCGCGACGCCCGAATCATCGGACCCAACTGCCTGGGGATCATCGTCCCCGACGTGATCAAGATGGGCGGGATCGGCGGCCCCGCCAAGGACGCGGCGAAGTCATATACCCCGGGCCCCGTGGGCGTCATCTCCCGCAGCGGCGGTATGACGACCGAGATGTCATCGACCCTCACCGCCGCGGGCCTGGGCCAATCCACCGCGGTCTCGATCGGCGGCGACGCGATCATCGGCTCCACCTACGCCGAGCTGATGCCGCTGTTCGAGTCCGACGCACAGACCGAGGCGATAGTGATCTACACCGAACCGGGCGGGCGGATGGAGGCTGAGCTGGCGCGCTGGGTGACCGAGCACGACTCGCGGCTGCCGATCGTCGCCTTCATGGCGGGCCGCTTCATGGATGAGATGCCGGGCATGAGCTTCGGCCACGCGGGCACGATCGTCGAGGGCAAGGAGGACACCGCGAGCGAGAAGATCGCGCGCCTGGCTGACGCCGGCATCGTTGTGGCCGAGGAGATCTCCGAGATACCCCGGATCGTCAAGGCGAAGATGGGGGCGCGTGTATGAGCGAGCACGACGGGCTGTTCATCAACGTCGAGGTCGAGGCGTCGGCGGCCGGCGACGCCGAGCTCGCGGCCAAGCTGGCCGAGGTTTGCCCCGTCGACATCTTCACCAACGCGGGCGGTCGGGTCGAGATCGTGGAAGAGAATCTCGATGAGTGCGTCCTCTGTGAGCTCTGTATCAACGCGGCACCGGCGGGCGCGGTGCGGGTCGTCAAGCTCTACTCGGGCGAGACCCTTCCCGTCTAGGGGTCGAGGTGCCCAGTCCGAGCAGCCGCTTGCGAGCCCGGTCGGTGAGCGGGCGATAGCGCTCGCCCGAGGCATCGCGATACCAGGCTCGGACACCGGGAGCGGGCTCCGGAATCCCGGCTTCGCGCAGCGATCCGGTCAGCGGCCGAAACCACGTGGTGACCGGGATCGTGTCGACCACCTGAACGATCAGCGGGCGCTGGTCGGGCTCGAGCACAGACAGGGCACGCGAGAGGTCCCTCGCGTCCAGGTCATGCCCCCGGCGGAGGGTCAGCGCCGCCGTCGCCACCTCGTGCTCCCCCCGCGGCGGCAGCACCCCGTAGGCGACCGCCAGGTCGACCGCCTCGAGGTCTCCCAGCGCGTCCCGAATCGGCGTCGTGAAGACCGGGCCGCTCGCGGTACGGATCGGCTCCCCTACCCCATCGACGCGCCAGTAGTCCCCCTCTGAGTCACGCCGAAAGAGATCGCCGGTGACCACCCAGGCGTCGTCAGGCGCGAACACGCCGCGCAGCGGAACCACGCTGAGCGGCTCGTCCGGCCCCACTCGGGCAAGCAGAAGGCCAACCTCGTCGAGCGCACATTCCTCGGCAAAGCCCCCGTCCCCCACGACCAGCCCTCCCGCCGTGAAGTCGTAGCGCGCGATCCGAACCTCGGCGCCGCCGGGGAGCGGCCGGCCCATCGCCCCCCGCTTGACATCTCGGAGGTTCACGAGGATGGCACCCGCCTCCGTCGAGGCGTAGAACTCGAGCACGCGGGCGGGAGCGAACCGCTCCTCCACCCGACGCCATAGCCCCGCCGGCATCCCGGAGCCGATGAATAGGCGGACCGGGTGATGGCGCTCCCCGGGCTCGGGCGCGGCCTCGACGAGGTCGTGGAGCATGGTCCAGGTGTAGGAGGCGACGGTCACTCCGTAGCGCCTGACCTCCTCCCAGAATGTGGACGGGTCGAAGCTTCGCGCCATGGCCAGCCGCGCCCCGCCGGCAATCGCACCGCCGACGCTCGTCATCACACCCGACGGGTGGTAGGGCGCGGTGACGCTGTAGACCGTGTCGGCCGGCGAGAGCGCCGCCGAAGAGGCCGTGCCGAAGGCCGACAGGGCCCAGCGCCGGTTCGTGATCCGGCTCATCCGCGTGTTCTTGCCCTCGCCGGTGAAGACGATAAATGCCACGTCCCGCCCCCGCCCGGGATTGGGCCGATACCAGCGCGGCAGCGTGACCTCGTCAGGGTCGATCTGCTCCATGTCCGTGACCATGGCGCCCAACGAGCGGGGGCCGCCACCGCCGCCGAGAACGAAGGTCTCGGGGGCGCCGATGCCGGCGGCCAGGGCAGCCCGCTCGGGGTCGGCGATCAGCCGCTCGACCTGGCCGAGCTCGGCCTCACGTCGCACGTCGCCATCCGGCCGCATCAGGGCTGCCACCGCCCCGAGCCGGCTGATCGCCATGGTGAGCGAAACCGCGCTCGGCCGGGAGCCCATCAGGACACCAACGTGCTCGCCCTGCCGCACCCCGATCTGGATCAGGCCGCGCACGATGTTGTCGATCCGCTCGTTGAAGTCGGCCGCCGTGTAGGCACGGTCCTCGAACAGGAAGAAAATCCCTTCCGGCGCACGCCGACGGCGCTCATCGACGAGCAGGCCGAGGGAGATCCTGGTTCCGGGGTGGATCTGGTCAAGCCGGGCCAGACGCGGCAGCTGATTCGCCGCCTCCCGGCTCAGTTCGAGCGCGGTGCGGGTGGCCTGTCTCGCCGTCCCCAGCATCGACCGGGCGATCCCCACCCCAACCCCGGTCGCGAGCTGGGCGCCGTAGGCCGCCCGGCTGCGTAGCGAGTAAGAGTGTTCAACCGGGCTGTCGGCTTCCGGCCGGTGCACCTCTGATGGCTCCTCGCCCTCGCCGTCACGCCACTGCGTCCATGCGGCGACGGTCGGCCAGGTTCTGGTGCGCGCCGACGAGCCCACGACAAGCCCGAAGTGGCCAGCCTCCACGCAGAGCTCGCGAACATCTGCGCGTGGAGCGGCTGCCGCCACGGCGCGCACGCCCGCCGCGGGCGCGATCTGGTCCACGCTGCCGATGACGGTCAGGATCGGGCAGGTGATATCGGCCAGCGTCACGAGCCGGTCCTCGATCACGAATCCGCCCTCGAGCATCCGATTGGATGCGATGAACTGGCGCAGGAAGTCGGCCAGCGCGGGTCCTGGCCAGGCCACCCATCCATCAGCCTCCAGGAAGCGGCGCTGGTGCTCACGTGACATCAGCGCTTCCCGGTCGTGCAGCTGGAGGATGAATTCGAGCTGATGGCGCGCCGTCTTGACGGGGTCAAGGAGCCGGAAACCGGTCCGGCTCACCCAGGCGGGAACCGACCAGCGGCGAAAGCTCTCGGCCAGCAGGTCGGCCAGCTCGGCCACGAACCGCTCGGGAAGACCGAACGGCATCCCATGCCGAGTGTCGACGGGGCTGCCGAAGGTGATCAGCGACGCCACCGCTCGGCTCCGGCGGTAGGCGGCGGTCTGGTAGCAGAACATCCCGCCCTGCGAGTAGCCGGCGAGATGAACATCACGGCCCGTGAGCTCGCGGACCGCGTCGATCGCCTCCGAGACCGCGACGACGTGATCGGTGAGCGTCCGCTCGAGGCCGCCCTCCTGTCGTTCCGGCGCGCCAAAGTCGACCACCCACGGGTCGGCACCGTGGTCCCGCAGAATCGTCACCGCACTCGTGCTCGGGCCGACGTCGTAGATCTCGGCGGCCAGCATCAGTGGCGGCACGAGCAGGATCGCCGGACCGACCTCCGGCCCTCGCCCCGCGTAGTAGTGACGGAGCTTGTACACCCGCCGCTCCAGCGCGACCTCGTAGGGCGAGGAGATCTCGTCGCTGCTCAGGCCGCCGAAGCGAGCGACCTCAAAGGCGTTCTGGGCGGCGGCGCCGAGCCGTTCCAGCGGCCGCGCGATCGTGTCCGGGAGCAACGGCGGCATGCGTTTGACATCTTCGCACCGTCACCATGACGATCTCTTCTCAGCCCGGATCCATCGCCGATCCGCCGTCCCGGGTCCCGCTATCGCGGATCGCGCGGGAGTGGACGAGGATTGGGATCACCGGCTTCGGTGGCCCGCCGGCTCACATCGAGCTCCTTCGCGAGCTCGTCGTTGCGCGTGAGCGGTGGATGACGCCGGGGGAGTTCCAGGATGCGATCGCGGCGTGCAATCTGCTCCCTGGCCCGGCTTCGACGCAGTTGGCCATCTACTGCGCTCGGCGGCTCGGCGGCATCGCGGGGGCGCTGGTCGGCGGCTTCGCCTTCATCACGCCGGCAGTTGTCCTGATGCTCGCGCTCTCGGCGCTGTTTCTCGCCCGCTCGCCTCCGGGGTGGATCCGCGGCGCGGGGGCGGGCGCGGGGGCCGCGGTGGCCGCCGTGGCCGTCCGCGCCGGCCTCGGCCTTGCGGGTCCGAGCTGGCGCCGCCTAGCGCATCAGATCCCGCGCCGGGTGCGCTGGCTGATCTACGCATTGCTCGGCGGCGCCGGGGCCGCGCTCGTCGGCCCGTATCTTGTACTCGTCCTGCTCGGCTGCGGCGCCGCCGAGCTGGCGGTACGAGCCGCCGGCCGCCGCCAGGCCCTCGTGAGCTGGCTGCCCTTGCTGCCGGTCGCGAGTGCACGCGTCGGCAGCCTCGGGGCGCTGGCCTGGGTGGCGGTCAAGGTGGGGGCGCTGTCGTTTGGGGGCGGATTCGTGATCGTCCCGCTGATGCAGCGAGACGCCGTTCACACCTACCACTGGATGACCGCGACCGCGTTCCTCTCGGCCGTCGCCCTCGGTCAGGTCACGCCGGGGCCGGTTGTGGCGACCGTCGCCGCCGTCGGTTATGCCGCTCGTGGGCTCGGCGGCGGGCTGCTGGCGGCGGCGATCGCCTTTACGCCGTCCTTCCTGCTCGTCCTGGCGGGCGGGACCCACTTCGAGCGCCTCCGCGGTGACCGCCGAGCCCAGGCGTTCCTCGACGGCGCCGGACCCGCCGCCGTCGGCGCGATCCTCGGGGCGGCCATCCCCCTCAGCCAAGCCCTGGTCGAGACGTGGCAGTTCGTCGTGCTGGCCGCCGCGGCCGGGGCAGTGCTGCTGGCGCGGCGCGGCGTCGTCTCGACGCTCGTCGCCGCCGGGGTCGTGGGCGCGATCGTCGGACTCACAGGCGGCCCACTTCCGCACTGAGGCGGTAAGCGAGCGAGGCCGAGGTAGGCAGCGAGGCCGCGGTAAGCGAGCGAGGCCGCGGTAGGCAGCGAGGCCGCGGTAAGCGAGCGAGGCCGCGGTAGGCAGCGAGGCCGCCGTAAGCAAGCGCCATCGCCATGGCTGGGCGAAAAAGCCACCTGACAGGTGGCTCGTTCGCCCAGGTCCCGCGAAACCCGGGAAGCGCCCCCGCCCAAATAGAAGAGCCCCGCCTCGGGCGGGGCTCTTCCGTAGCAGACCTGTAAGCCGGATTTTGTCGAGAGCAGCCATCCATCTGCGCGGCCTACCCGGACCTTGGCGGGCCACCTACAAGCGGTCCTGCTTGGCCTAGCATCAGGTGGGGTTTACCTGGCCGCCGCGTCACCGCGACGCCGGTGCGCTCTTACCGCACCATTTCACCCTTACCGGCCTG
>Ga0070731_10000654_pt1 | contig 42862 bp, 43 predicted proteins | sample Coa_R1_2_FD_66448 | JGI IMG/M metagenome (GOLD analysis project Ga0070731, IMG submission 66448) | Surface soil microbial communities from Centralia Pennsylvania, which are recovering from an underground coalmine fire - Coalmine... | ecosystem: Environmental > Terrestrial > Soil > Unclassified ...
GTGGGCAGGCCGTTCACTGCAAGTTCCCAATCCGCCAGAAGTTCATCTCGATGAATCTCGATCCACGCTTGAACAAGACGTGCCTTTGGATTCGGGATCGAGCCGACAATGATCGACCCGGTCCGTGATGGACAACACCGCCTCCTGTCCTTGATATTTGGCATGGATATGCGGCAGGCCATGCCGCTCGTCATCGAAGAAGTACGAGTAGATGACGATGTCGAAGAACGAGCTTATGGTGAGCATAGCGCTCCCCCTTCCAGTGAATTTGACCCGGCCACGGTCCTTGCAATGGAATCACCTTCGGCCATGCGTAACAACCGGCGATCGCGTGCGCGGAGTGCCGCCAGGCGCGCATGTCCGCTACAATCGTCGGATGCGCTACGCGACGCTCTCCGACGCCGTTGGTAACACGCCGCTCGTGCGGCTCACGCGCCTGCCCGGCAACACGTCGAACGTCATTCTCGCCAAGCTCGAGGGCAACAACCCTGCCGGCTCGGTCAAGGATCGGCCCGCGTTGTCAATGGTGGTGGAGGCGGAGAAGCGCGGCACGATCAAGCCGGGCGATACGCTGATCGAGGCCACATCGGGCAATACCGGTATCGCGCTCGCGATGGTCGCGGCGATGCGCGGCTACCGGATGGTGCTCGTCATGCCCGAGAGCCAAACCGAGGAACGCGTTCAGACGATGCGCGCGTACGGCGCCGAGCTCGTCCTTACGCCCAAGGCGGGGGGCATGGAAGCGGCGCGCGACATCGCGACGCGGATGCGCGACGAGGGCAAGGGCAAGATCCTCGACCAGTTCGCCAATCCCGACAATCCGCTAGCGCACTATCGCGGGACCGGGCCCGAGATCTGGCGCGACACCGATGGCAGGATCACGCACTTCGTCTCGGCGATGGGGACGACCGGCACGATCATGGGCGTGTCGCGGTTCCTGAAGGAGCAGAACCCGTCGATCGAGATCATCGGCGCGCAGCCCGAGGAGGGCTCGCAAATTGCCGGCATTCGCAAGTGGCCGCCGGCCTATCTGCCGAAGATCTTCGATCCGAAGCGGGTCGATCGCACGGAGAACGTTTCGCAGGCCGATGCCGAAAACATGGCGCGGCGCCTCGCGCGCGACGAAGGCATCTTCTGTGGCATCAGCTCCGGGGGCGCCTGCGCCGTGGCGCTGCGCATTTCGCAATCGCTCGAAAACGCGACGATCGTATTCATCGTCTGCGATCGCGGAGACCGCTATCTGTCGACTGGCGTCTTTCCCGCCTGATCGCATGCCGCCGAGCCCGCGCGCGCCGGGCACTTCGTTCGCGCGCGCAAGATGAGCGCCGCCGAACCGCTGCTCGCCTTCGACATCGAAACGGTGCCCGACGTCGCGGGCATCCGCCGCATTCACGACATTGACACTCACGTCGATGACGACGGCGTGCTCGCGTGGTATTCGCAGCGGCGCCGCGCGGGCACCGGCAACGACTTCGCGCCGTTCCATCTGCAGAAGGTCGTGGCGATCGCATGCGCGATGCGCGACGCTGCCGGCGTGCGGATCTGGTCTATCGGCGATCCGGCCGACCCGGAGCCCGAGCTGATCCGACGCTTCTTCGACGGCATCGAGAAGTACACGCCGCAGCTCGTCTCGTGGAACGGAGGCGGCTTCGACCTGCCGGTGCTGAACCACCGCGCGCTCATCCACGGCATCACCGCGTCGCGCTACTGGGATTGGGGCGACGACGACAAGGAGTTCCGCTTCAACAATTACCTTGCGCGCTACCACACGCGCCATCTCGACCTGATGGACGTCATGGCGCAATACCAGCTTCGAGCGAGCGCGGGCCTGGACGCGATCGCGCGTCTTTGCGGCTTTCCCGGCAAGATCGGCATGGACGGCAGCGAAGTCGCCGCGGCGATCGCTGCGGGCCGCATCAACGACGTGCGCGGCTACTGTGAATGCGACGCACTGAACACCTACCTTGTCTACCAGCGGTTCCGATTGATGCGCGGCGAAATCGACGCGAGCGGATACGCCGGCGAAATTTCGCTCGTGCGCGAGCGCGTCGGTGCATCGGAGGCCGCGCACTGGCGGGCGTTCGTCGCGAAATGGGACACTGCCGCGGGGTGATCGGGCGCTTCCACGCGGCGTTTCACGTTCGTACGATCGGCAGCGATGCGAAACGCCCGCCCAAAACGTTGCGCGAATCGACGCCCCACCACGTGTCGAGCGCGGTGGCGTAAATGCTGCGAAAGTCGATCGCGTAGGGCGGATTGCTCTGCGGCGTGAGCGAGGCGAGGTTCGGTGCTTCGCCATGAATTCCGCCGCGGACACGGCGACCGAGCGCGAAATGCACGCTGCTGGTGCCGTGATCCGTTCCGCCCGACGCATTCTCGTGCGGGCGTCGGCCGAATTCGGCGTAGGTGAGAATCAGCGCGTCGTCGTAGCGCCCGACTTCCGACAATCCGCGCGCGAGCGCGTCGAGTCCTTCGGCGAGCTCGCCGAGCAGCCGCGCCTGAGTGCCGGCCTGATTCGCGTGGGTGTCGAAACCATTCAGCGTCAGGCGAACTACGGCGACACCCTTCGAGCGTGCGACGACTTCGCATGCGGTGCGGACCTCGGCGCCGAAGCCGCTCGCCGGAAAGGTCGTTGCGAGCGGAGCACCGGGCGAAAGTTGCGCGGCTGCGTGCGCGATATCGGCCTCCGTACGGAGGATGTGCGCGAGCGCGGGTGTCTGCGCGGCATGCGTTTCCTCCGCGAAGATTGCAGGAGACGCGAGGCGCGCCGCGCCGCCGATCGTGATCGCGCGCGCACCGCCGGCAAGCGGTCCGAGATCGTACGATCCAATGACGAAACCGTCGGCGGCAAAGTCGGCGGGCGGCCGCACCGATGCGAATGCGCGCGAAAGCCATCCGTCGCGCAGGTACTGGTCGCTTCGCGACGCCGTATCCCAGATCTCGATCGAGCGGAAATGCGAGAGATTCGGCTGCGGATAACCGACGCCTTGCAGCACCGCAAGCTCACCGCGCTTCCAGTACGGAAGAAGCGGTGCGAGCGCCGGATGGAATGCCGCACGATCCGACAATGGCAACGCGGCATCGGCCTTGATGGCGAGCGTCGGGCGCAGCGCGTAGTACGCGGTATCGCGATATGGAACGAAAGTGTTCAGTCCGTCGTTGCCACCCTTGAGCTCGACGAGCACCAGAAGCCGCCGATACGATGGCGGCGTCGCATGCGCGAGTTGCGACTGCGCCGGCTGTGCGCGTTCACCGGAGGACGACGACGTAATCGCCCGCGAGGCATCGGCACAAGCTGTCAGCGCGAACGTTCCTGCGATCGGACCGCAGGCTGCCGCGCCCGCGAGGTTGCGAATGAATCGACGACGCGAAGCATGCATGGCGCGGTGCTACTTCAACTCGTACACGGGATCCAGCATCGCCGCCCTCAGCTCGGCCGCGGGGTCGCGCTCCGCGGTCGCCTCGGCGACGCCGGCGCTGACCGGCGGCAATGCGAGGAGCACGTGCTGCCATTCGCCGGATTTCGCTTTCATCGGCTCGCTTGTCATCGCGCCCCAAGCCTCGCGCGTGACACGACCGATGAACTGTTCCCGCACGAGCAGCGTTGCGCTCGTGATCCATGCGTCACCGCCCGGCCAGCCGCGAACGTTCGGCGGTGCGAACAGCGCCTCGCCCATGCGATTCGTCGCGACGACAGCGGGACGCAGATCGTCGGTGTCGATGCGAAGCACGCGAAGTGTCCCGACGACGAGCTCGACCGGGCTCTTGACGAGCGTGCCGCGATTCTTCGTATCCCAGAATGCATCGGACAGCAGAAGCGTCCGCAAGGCGGTCTTGATGTCGTAGTGCGATGTGCGAAATGCGTCGGCGATGCGCGCAACTTCGTGCGCATCGGGCGCGGGCGACACGAATTCGCGCCACAGCTTCGTGACGATGAACGTCGCGGTTTCGGGACGCGCGAGCAGCACGTCGATGGCGCCGTCGGCGTCCAGACGTCCGTGTACGCCGAGCATCGTCTTTTCGCCATCGTCGTGGCGGCGAGGACGGTAAAGCGCGCGATCGTTCGCGCGATCGACGACGAATCCCGTGAATGCGCGCGCCGCGTCCGCGACGTCGGCTTGCGTGTAATGACCCTCGCCCAGCGTGAAGAGCTCCATCGCCTCGCGCGCGAAATTCTCGTTCGGCGCCCCTTCGCGATTGCGCCCACCGTCCAGCCAGACGAGCATCGCGGGATCCTTCGCCACGGCGTGGAGAAGTGTGGCGAAGTTGCCGAGCGCCTCGTGTCGAAAGAGCGCGTTCTGCTGATACATGAGCCGCGCATCGCGCACCTTCTGCACGCCGGTCGCGAAGTGGTCATGCCAGAACAGGGTCATCCGCTCGGTGAGCGGTGAGTCGGTGGCGCACATCTCGGCGAGCCACCAGCTTCGCAACGCCTGCACGTGCGTGCGTTCGTGTTGCCGAAGCGCCTTGCGCTCGTCCTGGCTCATGCCCGGATGCGCACGCTCGTCCGAGGGCGTTGACGTTAGCGTGAAGGTTGGCGGAGCCAGCGTCGGCGTCGTAGGCGCGCCGGCGAGTAGCGCGTCGACGGCCTCGGCGCGCGTGCGTCCCTCTAAGGCGTGCACCTCGGCGGGCGTGGGTCCGAAGCCCGTTCGCGCGAGAAGATGACGCGCATCGTCGAAGGAAAGGCGCGCCCCGCCATCGGCGTGCGCGACCGCCGCGATGCACATCGCAATCAGGCAGGCGAACACGCGGCTCGCGCGATCGGGGGAAGGGAAGGATGGCATCGGCGATGGGCCTGGCTCGCTTTCGAGCCTAACGCCGATCCGCGCCTGGCGTTGACGGTGCGGCGACGAAAGGATGCAAGCAGATGTAACGGCTACAGCGACAGCGTCCCGCGACCGATTTCTACGACACGGCCCGACACGCGGATCGAGCGATCCGTCTCCACGGCAAGGCCGAGCCTGCACGGCCTTCCGACCGCCTCGCCCTGGTCGATCGCAAGCCGCTGCGGCAGCGGCGCGCCGGTGACGAGCAGGTAGCCGCCGAGGTTCGCGCAAGCGGACCCGGTGCCGGGGTCTTCGGCGATGGCGCCATATTTGGAAAAGAAGAAACGCGCGAGCACGCGATCGCTCTCGCGCGCGAAGACGTACGCAAGCGCGCGGTCGCCGTTGCTTGCGTGCTCGAGCAGCGCCGCAGGCGAAGGACGCGCCCGTCGTACCGCATCGAACGATCGGAGCGGAATCACCAATTGCTCGCTGCCGGTGTCGATCCAGAGCGGCGCAAGCGATGCGTCGAGATCGTCGGCCGCGAGCGCGAGCATCGCCGCGAGATCTTCGCGCGACGCCGCGGCGCGAGGATCCTTGGGCGCATTCGCGGTCAGCGTCCATACATCGCCATCCGCGCTCACCGGAATGACGCCCGCCTGCATCTCGAGCGTTACGCGATTGCCGCCGGCAAGCGCGCGCACGACGTGCGCGGTGCCGAGCGTCGGATGCCCGGCGAACGGCATCTCGAACGCCGGCGTGAAGATGCGCACGCGCCGCGTCGCGATCGTCGATGGCGTTACGAACGTCGTCTCGGACAGGTTGAACTGGAGCGCGATCGCCTGCATGGTCGGCGCGTCGAGCCCGCGCGCGTCTCCCAACACCGCGAGCGGATTGCCGGCGAGCGGTGCTTCCGCGAAGACATTCACGATGCGAAACGCGTAGTCGCTCATACGATGCGGTCGAGCAATTGTCGCGCTGCGGCACGAAACGCCGCGTCGTCGACGCCGTTCACGTGCACCACGCCGGCGTCTCGCAGACGAGGAAAATTGCGCTTCGCCGCGCGCGCATACGAAGGATCATAGTGCAGCTCGAGCAGATCGTCGACGAGCGCACCCCGTTCGCCACGCGCCGCCATCGCCTGCCATCGCGCCATCACTTCCTTGCCGTGCAGCTTCGCGAGCGGTTCGAGCAAGGTCGAGAGCTGGTCGGGATCACGCGCGAAATGCTCGTAATCGGCGTCGAGCATCGCCACGCGCGCGCGTTTCGGCACGTCGAGCCGGACGCAGGGCGACGCGCGCATTGCTTCGAGCAGCGCGTCCGGAACCTGCAGGCGCCCGATGCGCCGGCTCTCCGCCTCGACGAATGTGGGCAACGATGCATCAAGCCTGCAAAACGCGGCGTAGAGTGCGCTTTCGAATGCCTTCTGCGAGGGCTGCGGCGCGCCCGGAATGTCGCCGAGCAGTGATCCGCGGTGCCGCGCGAGCGTCTCGAGATCGAGGACCTTTCCGCCTTCCGCCGCGATCGCTGCGATGAGTCGCGATTTTCCCGAACCCGTGGGCCCGCAAACGACCCGATAGCGAAACTGGCGCGGCCATTGCGCGAGCAGCGCCACGACATGCCGGCGATAGGCGCGATAGCCGCCGTCGAGCTGCACCGCGCCGAATCCGATCTCGTTCAGCACGTGAACGAGCGCACGGCTGCGCTGTCCGCCGCGCCAGCAGTAGACGAGCGGCGTCCAGTCGCGCGGCTTGGCCTGCACGTGCGTCTCGACGATCCGTGCGATGTTGCGCGCGACGATGGCTGCGCCCGCCTTGCGCGCATCGAACGCCGACGTCTGGACGTACATCGTTCCGACCATCGCGCGCTCGGCATCGTCGAGCACGGGCAGGTTGAGCGCGCCGGGTATGTGATCCTCGGCGTATTCGCCGGGCGAGCGGACGTCGATGCGTTCGGTAAACGATCCAATGTCGTCGACCGATGCGCGATGCGCGAAGCGCGGCGGCGGCCCGGGGGGCAACGGCGCATTCATGGCGTCATGGACTCGGTCCAATCACCGCTTCGAAAGCAGCGGCGCGAGCGCCGGCCACACGTTGTCGACGACATGCGGCTCGGCCGATGCCTTGGGATGAATGCGGTCTTCCTGGAATTGCGAAAGATCCTCGCCGAAGCCCTCGAACATGTACGGCGCGAGCGCAACGCCACGCGCTTTCGCGACATCGGCGTACAGCGCCTCGAAGCGTCGCGCGTAGGCACTGCCGTAGTTCGGCGGCACCTTCGTGCCGACGAGCAGCACCTTCGCGTGCGCTGCTTGCGCATCGCGGACCATCGCGTCGAGGTTCGCGCGGGTTGCGTCGAGATTCCCGCCGCGCAATGCATCGTTGCCGCCGAGCTCGATGATGACGATCGACGGATGGTACTGACGCAGCAGCGCCGGCAGCCGTGCGCGTCCGCCAGCCGTCGTGTCGCCGGAGATCGATGCATTGACGACGTTTTCGCGGCGACCCTCCTGCGCAAGGCGCGTACCGAGCAGGTCGACCCAGCTTTCCCCGCGCGCAAGCCCGAGGCCTGCCGAGATCGAATCGCCGACGACGAGGATGATCGGCGGGTCCGTGGCCGCCGCGGCCGAAAGCGCCGCGCAGGCGACGAGCAGCGCGAAGCCTTGGAGAACAAGCGTGCAACGCACGCATTTCAGCCATCGCGAAGACAGGTTCGACATCGGTCGATTGTAGCGTCCGGGAAACACGCAGCCGAACGGCAAGGGCACCAATCGCGCCGCGTAGAATCGAACGCCGATGCACCCCATCATCAGGGCGGATCGCCTGTCGAAAGTGGTTCGAAGCGGCGATTCGCCGCTTTCGATTCTCGATCGCGTGAGCTTCGACATCGCCGACCGCGAAAGGGTCGCGATCGTCGGCGCAAGTGGCTCGGGCAAGACGACGCTGCTCGGCCTCCTCGCGGGTCTCGACGATCCGACCGAGGGTGACGTCATGCTCGATGGCGTGTCGCTCGCCTCGCTCGACCAGGACGGCCGCGCCGCGCTCAGGCAGCGACTGCTCGGGTTCGTGTTTCAATCGTTTCAACTCCTGCCCGGGCTGACCGCGCTCGAGAACGTGATGCTCCCGCTCGAGCTCGCCGACATGAGCGACGCCGCAACGCGTGCACGCGAATGGCTCGCGCGCGTCGGCCTTGCGCGGCGCACGACGCACTACCCACGTCAGTTGTCGGGCGGCGAGCAGCAGCGCGTCGCGATCGCGCGCGCGTTCGCTGGCGAGCCGCGCGTGCTGATGGCCGATGAGCCGACCGGCAATCTCGACAACACCACCGGCATCGAAGTCGCCGAGCTCATGTTCCGGCTCAATCGCGAGCACGGCACGACGCTTCTGCTCGTGACGCACGACGTGAACCTCGCGAGCCGCTGCGAGCGACGAATATCGCTGGCCGCGGGCCGCCTCGTCGCCGACGAGTCGATCGCCGTTCCATGCGAACGTTCCGTCTCGCACTTCGCCTAGCCGCGCGCGATTGGCGCGCGGGCGAGCTGCGCGTGCTGATCGTCGCGATCGTGCTCGCCGTCGCGAGCGTCGGCACCGTCGGCTTTTTCGCCGATCGCGTGAAGCAAGGTCTGTCGAGGCAGGCGAATCTCCTGCTCGGCGCCGATCTGATGGTGAGCGGTGATCGGCCGCTGCCGAACGAGTACGCCGACGAAGCGAAACGCCTGGGACTCGCGACGTCGCCCGCGATCCGCTTCAACAGCATGGTATCGACGCGTGACAGCGAAACGGCGGTGCTGACCGACGTCAAGGCGGTGAGCGATGGCTATCCATTGCGCGGCGCGATCACGATCGTCGATCCGGCGAACGGTACGAAGCATGCGGCGGTGGGCATTCCCGCGCCGGGCGACGCATGGATCGACACGCGGCTTGCCGATCGCATCGGCGCGCACGTCGGCAGCAAGCTTGCCGTCGGCGATGCAACGCTCACTGTGACGGCGATCGTCGCACAGGAGCCCGAGATCGCCGGATTGACGTTCGCGCCGGGCCCGAAGCTTTTGTTGAATCTGCGCGACGTGCCGACAACCCATCTCTTGCAGCCGGGCAACCGCGCAACCTGGCGGCTGCTCGTCGCCGCGCCCAAGCCTGCGCAGGTCGACAACTTCCGCACCTGGCTCGCCGATCGCATTGCCGCCGGGCAGCGCGTCGAAACGGTGCGCGAGCTGCGGCCCGAAGTGCGGCAGACGCTCGATCGCGCCGAGCGATTCCTCGGCCTTTCGGCGCTTGTCGCCGTGTTGCTTGCCGCGGTCGCAGTGGCGCTCGCCGCATCGCGCTATTTGCGTCGCCATCTCGATGCGGCCGCGATGTTCCGCTGTCTCGGCGCGCCTGTGGCACGAACGCTCGCGCTTTTCATGATCCAGTTCATCGTGTTCGGGCTCGCCGCGAGCGTACTCGGACTCGTTGGCGCGCTCGTCGGGCAGCAATTGCTCGCGATGTTGCTCGCGCATGCGTTCGTCGCGACGCTGCCGGCGCCTTCGGTTGCGCCCGCGGCAGCAGCGCTCGCGACGGGCATGCTCCTGCTGTTGGGCTTCGCGCTGCCGCCGCTTTTCGCGCTCGCGAACGTTCCACCGCTTCGCGTGCTGCGTCGCGACTTGCCGCGCCCGCGTGTGTCGGGCGTCATCGCTTACGCGTGCGGGATCGCGACGATCGCGCTTCTGATCGGCTGGCAGGCGCGCGAAGCGCAAGCCGCCGGCATCATGCTCGCCGGCGTCGCAGCGTTGCTCGTTGCCGCCGCCGTGCTCGCGTTCGCGCTGCTCGCGCTTTTGCGTCGCGTGCCGGCGCGCGGCGTCTCGTGGCGCTTCGGCCTCGCGAATCTTCGGCGTCGCGCGCTCGCATCGAGCCTGTCGATCGGCGCGCTCGCGCTCGGTCTTACGGCGCTTCTGCTGCTCACCGTCGTGCGCACCGATCTCGTGCGCGACTGGCGCGCGAGCCTGCCGCCCGACGCGCCCAATCAATTCCTGATCAACGTGCTCCCTGATCAGGTCGCCGACGCGCATGCATGGCTTGGGCAACGGCTTGCCGTCGATGCGCAATTCAAGCCGATGGTGCGCGGAAGGCTGGTCGAAGTGAACGGTGCGCCGCTCGACACGTCGCATTACACCGACACGCGCGCGCGAAGGCTCGCCGAGCGCGAATTCAATCTGTCGTGGACCGATCGATTGCCCATCGGCAATCGCGTCACGAACGGGCGCTTCTGGCCGGCGGATGCGAAGGGAGCGGATGCGGGCATCTCGCTCGAGGACGGCATTGCGAAAACACTCGGCGTCAAGGTCGGCGATCGCCTGACGTTCGACGCGGGTGGCATCCGGATCACCGCGCCGGTCACGAGCACGCGCAAGGTCGACTGGGACAGCTTTCGCGTCAATTTCTTCGCACTGTTCGCGCCCGGTGCGCTCGACGCGTTACCGGCGACGTATATCGCGGCGTTCCGCGCGCCCGAAGCCGATCCCGGCTGGCTCTCGGGCCTCGTGCAGCGCTATCCGAACATCCTCGCGATCGACGTGGCGGAAATCCTGCGGGAACTGCAGGGGATCGTCGATCGCGTCGCGCAGGCGGTCGAATTCGTGTTCCTCTTCACGCTCGCCGGCGGATTGTTGGTCCTGCAAGCGGCCGTTGCATCGACGCAGGACGAACGGAAGCGGGACGCAGCCATCGTGCGTACGCTCGGTGCATCGCGCGCGCAACTGCGCGGCGCGCACTTCGCCGAATTCCTGCTGCAAGGCGCGCTCGCAGGGCTGCTGGGTGCAACGGGAGCGAGCGCAATCGGATGGGCGCTCGCCGATCGCGTGTTCGACATCCGCTTCACGTTCAATCCGATCATTTTCGCGTACGGCATCGTGGGCGGCGCGCTCGCCGTGCTCGTCGCCGGCTGGCTCGGCACGCGCGAGGTGGTGCGCGTTGCGCCGCTCGCGGTGCTGCGCGAGCTGGCCTGAATCCGAGCCGACCAGTCTGGGGTCAGACACCAGACTCCCGATTCATTTGGGCCAATCTTCTGCCGTTTCCGAGTCTGGTGTCCGACCCAACACTGCGTGTTTTTGTAATAACAGCATAAAATTGCAGTCGGACGGCACAGACTGCAACCCCGATGGACACGATCTCGCAGAGCCTTGCGCTGGCGCTCCACATGGTCACGCACGTCGATCCGCGCCTCGCGCAGATCGTCGGCCTCTCGATCGCCATCAGCCTGACGTCGACGCTGTGCTCGGCGGTGATCGGCTTGCCGCTCGGCGCGGCCATCGGCATCGTGCGCTTTCCCGGCCGCAATCCGCTCGTCGTTGCGCTGAACGCGGCGATGGGATTGCCGCCGGTCGTCGTCGGCCTCGTCGTCTATCTGCTCCTGTCGCGAGCCGGTCCGCTCGGCGAGTTCGGCCTGCTCTTCACGCCGACCGCGATGGTGATCGCGCAGACGTTCCTGATCGTGCCGATCGTCGCGGCGCTGACGCGCCAGGTGGTCGAGGACGCGTGGGTCGAATACCGCGAGCAACTGCGAAGCCTGAATGCTTCGTGGTGGCAATCGACGCTGACGCTTCTGTGGGACACGCGCTTTTCGCTGCTGACGGTGCTGCTCGCGGGCTTCGGTCGCGCCGCCTCGGAAGTGGGGGCGGTGATCATCGTCGGCGGCAACATCGATGGCGTCACGCGCGTGATGACGACGGCGATCGCGCTCGAGACGAGCAAGGGCGACCTGCCGCTCGCGCTCGGCCTCGGCATCGTGCTCGTCTCGCTCGTGATTCTCGTCAACGTCGGCGCACATCTGACGCGACAATGGGCGAGGGCGCGTTTTGGGTGACGTCGAAATCGCCGTGGGTCTGCCGATCGTCGCGCACGACGTCACCATCATGCGTCGCGGCACGCGCGTGCTCGATCGCGTCGGCGCGCGCATCGAGCCGTCGCTTCGTACGTTCATCCTGGGCGCGAACGGCGCGGGCAAGAGCACGCTGCTTCGCGTTCTGCATGGGCTGATCGCGCCCGATTCGGGACGCATTGCATGGGGCGGGTCGACGACGCGGCCGCCGCGACAGGCGATGGTGTTCCAGCGTCCCGTGCTGCTGCGGCGCTCGGCCGCCGGCAACGTACTGCATGCGCTCGCGCTTGCCGGCGTGCGCGGCCGCGAAGCCCGCGCTCGTGCCGACAACGCGCTTTCGCGCGTGGGTTTGAGCGACATCGCCGATCGGTCCGCCCGCGTCCTCTCCGGCGGCGAGCGGCAACGGCTCGCGCTCGCGCGCGCTTCGGCGCTCGCGCCCGAAGTGTTGTTTCTCGACGAGCCGACCGCGAGTCTCGACCCGCCGTCGATGCGGGCGGTCGAGAGCATCGTGGAGGCCGTTCACGCGGGCGGCACGACGATCGTGATGACGACGCACAGCCTTGCGCAGGCGAAGCGTCTTGCGGATAGCGTCGTCTTCATGTCGGCGGGGCGCGTGACCGAGCACACGGACGCCGCGACGTTTTTTGCCTGCCCGCGGTCGCCCGAAGCGAGAAATTTTCTCGAGGGAGAACGTTTGTGATCGAAAAGAGGATGCCGGTGATATCGAATTGGTCGAGAAATATCGGAAGCGCGTTCCTACTGCTCTTCGCTACGCAAGTGTTCGCGCAGCACCCGTTCATCACGGTCGCGTCGACGACATCGACCGAGCAGTCGGGGCTGTTCGGCCATCTGCTGCCCGCGTTCACGAAAGACACCGGCATCGACGTGCACGTCGTCGCCGTCGGCACCGGACAGGCGCTCGACATCGGTCGCCGCGGCGATGCCGATGTCGTGTTCGTGCACGACAAGGCGGCAGAGCTCGAGTGGCTCGCCGAGGGCAATGGCGTCAAGCGCTATCCGGTGATGTACAACGATTTCGTGCTGATCGGCCCGAAGTCGGATCCCGCGCGTGTCGCGGACGGCAGGGACATTGCCGTTGCGTTCCAGAAAATTGCCGAAGCGAAGGCGCCGTTCGTCTCGCGCGCCGACAAGAGCGGGACGTACGCGGCGGAGCTCAGGCTGTGGAAGGACGCCGGCATCGACATCGCGAAGGCGAAGGGGCCGTGGTATCGCGAGACCGGATCGGGCATGGGCCCCGCGCTCAACACGGCGTCCGGCATGAACGCGTACATCCTGTCCGATCGCGGCACGTGGCTCAACTTCAGAAACCGCGGCGACCTCGAGATCGTCGTCGAAGGCGACAAGCGCCTCTTCAATCAGTACGGCGTGATGCTCGTGAATCCCGAAAAGCACCCGAGCGTCAAGAAGGACCTCGGGCAGAAGTTCATCGACTGGCTTGTCTCGAAGCGCGGCCAGGAGGTGATCGCGAGCTACAAGATCGGCGGCAAGCAGTTGTTCTTTCCGAATGCAGGGACCGACGCCTGATGTCGAACGTCGTGGCGTCGCGGCCGGTGCGCGACGACGGTTTGGCGTCTTCGTGTGTGCTGCAGGTTGGGGCCACGGCGCGGCCCGTTACCATTCGGCTCATTCCACTGTCCCCCTCATCGCCTGCTCGACCGATCGTGGCTCGCGCCTTCGCTTCCGATTTGACGCCGTTTCGCGCTTCACGGGGAACCAACGCATCCGACGTCAAGGCGCGCGTGACGCTCGTCGCCGCACTGTTCGGTCTCGTGGCCTTTTCGCTGCTCGCGCTTTGTGCCGGCCGTTATCCGCTGACCCCCGACGATGTCGTGCGCGTGCTCTGGCGCCACACGACGGGAAGCGTTGCGGCGAACACGGCCGACGCAATCGTCTGGCAAATACGCCTGCCCCGCATAGGCGTAGCGATGCTCGTCGGCGCCGCGCTTGCGTCGGCCGGAACCGCATATCAGCATCTGTTTCGCAATCCGCTCGTCGCGCCCGATACGCTCGGCGTTTCGTCGGGCGCGGCGCTCGGCGCCGTGCTTGGCATCTTCCTCGGCGCGGGCTTTCTCGTGATCGAGAGCGCCGCGTTCGTCGGCGGGCTCGCGGGGGTTGGCGCCGTGATGATCATCGCCGCGCGGCTTCGTGCGCACGATCCGATCGTCACGCTGATCCTGACCGGCATCGTGGTCGCGAGCCTGCTCGGCGCAGCGATCTCGATACTCAAGTATCTCGCGGATCCGTACAACGAGCTGCCGGCGATCACGTTCTGGCTGATGGGAAGCTTCGCATCGTCGTCGCCTGCCGAAGCGACGAGCCTGCTGCCCGCCGTGGCGCTTGCGCTCGTCGTGCTGTTCGCCCTCGCGTGGCGCATCAACGTGCTCGCGCTTGCCGAGGACGAGGCGCGCGCGCTCGGCATCGATGCGAAGCGCCTGCGCGCCGTGGTCGTCGCGGCCGCGACCCTGGCGACGGCCGGGAGTGTCGCCGTGTCGGGCATCATCGGCTGGGTGGGCCTGGTGGTTCCCCATATGGCAAGGCTCGTCGTGGGCCCCGAATTTTCGCGCCTCCTGCCCGTCGCGGCGATCTTCGGCGCAGCATTCATGCTCCTGATCGACACCATCGCACGAACGATCGCACCGATCGAGCTGCCGCCCGGCATTCTCACGGCCGTCGTCGGCACGCCGGTGTTCATCGCGCTTCTCGCGCGAACGCGGCGCGTGTTCTAGTGGCCTGTAACGGGGGAATCGGTAGTGAACGAAAGTGGTATGGCGCCGCTATTCGCGCTGAGTGCGAGGTGCCGTTGCGAAGCATTGGTTGATCCCCTTGCGAGCAAAGGCAACAAAGCAATCGGCGCGAAGAGCAAGCCAGACACTACCGATTCCCCCGTTACAGGCCACCAGTGACCGACTACGCAAGCGAAGCCAATTGCTCGACGTTCGCGACCTCGCGTTCGGCATCGGTGCACGGCGCATCGGCGCCGGTGTCTCCTTCACGCTCGCGCCCGGCGAAACGCTTGCGGTGCTCGGCGGCAACGGCGCTGGCAAGACGACGCTCTTTCGCACGCTGCTCGGCTTGCTGCCCGTGCAGGGCGGCATGCTCGCGATCGACGGAGAGGAAGTGGCCAGGCTCGCGCCTGCGAAGCGCGCACGAAAGCTGGCGTACGTGCCGCAGCAGCACTCGTCGGCGTTCGGCTTCAGCGTGCTCGAAGCGGTGCTGATGGGACGCGCAGCACGAATCGGTGTGTTCGCCCGGCCTGGACGCGGCGATTACGACGTTGCCTATGCCGCGCTCGACACGCTTGGCATCGGCACGCTCGCAACGCGCGCGATCAACGAAGTGTCGGGCGGCGAACGACAACTCGTGATGATCGCGCGTGCGCTTGCGCAGGCCGCGCCCGTGCTCGTGCTCGACGAGCCGACGACGAGCCTCGACTTCGGCAATCGCTTGCGCGTGCTCGCGGAGGTCGATCGATTGCGCGCGCGCGGGATGACGATTCTGTTCTCGACGCACGAGCCCGACCAGGCGCTCGCGCACGCCGATCGCGCGTTGCTGCTCTTCGATGGCCGCATGCTGGCGTTCGACAGCGTCGAGCGCGCGCTGACGCCGGAGAATATCGAGCGTCTCTACGGCACAAAGGTGCAGCTCGTGAAGATCGACGAACGCTCGTATGCGTGCGTTCCACGGTGCTGAACAGGCTGTCGTGCACAGTGTTTGCTCGAAAGCGTGCGCGCATGCGACAGCCCCCGGAGCCCGACGAGCGTACGTTCGTCGCCGGCCGCGCCAACGCCTTCGCGATCGCGCATACTTATGACACCGGCATAACGAGTGCCGGCACGATCATAGCTACGCGAACAGTGCGCGTCCGAGCACACAAATCCGGTGTCGATCATGTCGTCGAGCAAATCGAGCAGCATTCACAAACGCAAGCTTGCGGCCGCGCTCAGGAAGATGGGCACGTCGCTCGCCACGCATACCAATTCAACTTTCAAGCCCACGGGCATGGCGTCGAAAGCGCTAGAGGAATTCAAGGCGCGGCGCGCGGCCGAGAAACTCGGCCTCGTACCGCCCGAAAAGTCCAAGGTCGTCGAGCGCTACGAGATCGACGTCGATAGCGCGACCGTCACGAAACTGCCGCTTCGCGTCAAGACGCGCTGACGAACAGCGCGCCGCAGGCAATGCGGCGTTCCGGTAATGGAATAAGCGGTCGGCGTCGCGGCTCCGTAACACGCGACCTCGCCGCGTCAGGTCGTCAGCGCTGCCGCCGTTGCGGACGTCCCGCGAGAACTGGCGGACTTTCCGCGACCCTCCGACTTCCCGGACAATGGCATCCGGAGGGCTGCCGCCCATGCTGAATGCCGCATCGACCCAAACCCTCACCTTCCTCTTCACGGACATCGAGGGCAGCACGATGCTGTGGGAGCACGCTCCGAATGCGATGAGGGCTTTCCTCGCACGGCACGACGGCGTCTTGCGTTCGGCCATCGAATCGTCGGGCGGACATGTCTTCAAGACCACGGGCGACGGTGTGTACGCGGTTTTCGGCACCGCGAAGGACGCAATCGCGGCGTGCGTTCACGCGCAACGCGATCTGCAGGAAGCCGCGATCGGCGCGCCAGGCGCCACGACGCAAGCGCCCGAACCGCCGATCAGGATCAGAGTGCGTATGGGCTTGCACAGCGGCGCCGCCGAGCACCGCGACGGCGATTATTTCGGAGCGCCGTTGAATCGCGCTGCACGCATCATGTCGGTCGCCCACGGCGAGCAGGTGCTGCTTTCCTCGACGACGGCGGAGTTGCTTCGCGGCGACCTTCCCGATGGCGTCACGCTCCGCGAAATGGGAGAGCACCGGCTCAAGGGCTTGCCCAATCCTGAGCGACTTCTCCAGGTCGTCGCATCCGGATTGCGCGCGGATTTTCCGACGTTGATCTCACAGGCCGTCCACAGTCTCCCCGCTGAACGCGATGCCTTCGTGGGGCGAGACGATTCGCTCGCGGAATTGGCAAAGCGCTTACGCCGAGACGGGCGGCTCGTGTCGGTCCTCGGTGTCGGCGGCACCGGCAAGACACGCCTCGTCACGCGCTTCGGCTGGAGCGCGCTCGATGCCTTCCCGGGTGGCGTCTGGTTCTGCGATCTCTCCGAGGCGAGAACGTTGGATGGCATCCTCCACGCCGCCGCGGAGGGTCTCGGTGTCCCGCTTGGCAGCGACGAGCCGGTCACGCGCATTGGCAACGCGATTGCCGGACGTCGCCAATGCCTCGTTATCCTCGACAATTTCGAGCAGGTCGCGCGTCTCGCCGAAGAAACGCTCGGCCGATGGTTGAACCGTGCGAGCTTCGCCCGATTTCTCGTCACGACGCGCGAAGTGCTCGGGCTGCCCGGCGAGGAGATTCTCGCACTCGGGCCGCTGCCAACGCACGATGCGTCCGCTCTGTTCGTGAAAAGAGCGGAAGCAGCGAAGCCCGGCTTCGTGTCGAGCGCCGAGGATCAGGCGGCGATCGGCCCGCTCGTCAAGCTGCTGGACGGTCTGCCACTCGCCATCGAGCTTGCTGCCGCGCGAGTACGCGTGATGCCGCCACGCGCGCTGCTGGCGCGCATGAGCGACCGCTTCAAGCTCCTGTCTTCGGTCGGCGGGCGTCTCGATCGTCAGGCGACGCTGCGCGCGGTATTCGACTGGTCGTGGGACCTGTTGTCGTTGCCGGAGAAAGCGGCGTTGGCGCAGCTTTCGGTGTTCGAGGCCGGCTTTACGCTCGAAGCAGTGGAAGCCGTGCTCGATCTCGACGGCGGCAATGACGCGCCGTGGGCGATCGACGTGCTCCAATCGCTCGTTCAGAAATCGCTTGTCAGGGAGGTGGCGGACGATCGCTTCGACCTCCTGGTCAGCGTGCAGGAGTACGCGGCCGAGCACCTGCGCACGACGGAGCGTTATGCGGGCAGCGGGCCCGCGGCGGCGCGAGCGGCCGAGATCAGGCACGGCGCTTACTTTGCGTCGCTCGAGCAGCCGACCCTGGTCAAGGATGCCAGCGCGGAGCTCGACAATCTCGTCATTGCGTGCCGTCGCTCCGCGGCGCGCAATGAGGCGACGACGGCCGCCAGGACATTGCAGGCCGCGTGGAGCGTACTCGCCTTGCGCGGGCCGTTTCGAGTCGGCGTCGAGCTCTCCTCGCTGGTCCAGGCGATCCCCGGCCTCGAGCCGGGTACGGCCGCGATCGTGTACGGGGTTGCCGGCTCCGCACTGCGGCTCCTCGGGAAGGTCGCCGACGCGCGCATCGCACTGGAAAAATCGCTCGAACAAGCTCGCGAGGCACGCGACCGTGCCTGCGAGGCCCGGGCACTGTTGAACCTCGGCGCCCTCGATATTCACGGTGGTCGTACGCAATCAGCCCACGAGGTTCTCGAGCTCGCGCTCGCTGCCGCACGCGATCTGTCCGACTGCGCGCTGGAAAGCGAAGCGAGAAACAAGCTCGGAACCCTGCAAATCTCGCTCGGCAAGGCGGACGACGCGCTGCCTCACTTCGAGGCTGCGCTCGGTCTCGCGAGGAAAGCGCGCGACGCACGACGCGAAGTGAGCGCGCTCGGCAACCTCGGAACGATAGAAGTCTCCGGCGCAAGCAAGGCACGCTTCCATTGCGAAGCAGCGCTTGCCATGGCGCGAACCCAGGGCGACCGGATGATCGAAAGCAACACGCTATGCAATCTGGGGCTGCTGAACTACCTCGAAGGAAGATTCGAGGACGCCCGGGAGCACCTCGACATGGGATTGGTCGTGGCGCGAGAAATCGGCAATGTCGAGGCCGAGGGCATCGTGCTTTGCAACCTCGGTATGGTTCATGACGCGCTCGCCGAGCTCGACGAGGCGGAGAGCCATTACGATTCCGCTCTTGCCATCGCGCGCGAGTTCGAGCTTCGGCGCCTGGAGGGACAAATCCTCGGCTACGCCGGCGTCCTCTCCGCGCGCCGCGGCAAATTCGACGAGGCGCGTAGCCGTCTGGATGCCGGAGAAACGCTGCTCCGCGCAGTGTCCGATCGAGCAAGCGTCGGCATTTTGCTTTGCAATCGATGCGAAGCCGAGCAGCTTGCCGGCTCGTCTTCGGCGGCGACCGCCGCGCTTGGTGCCGCCGAGGAGATCGCCGCCGAGGTTTCGGCAGGAGACGACTCGGAGTTGGGTTTCGCGCTTTCGCGCCTGCGGCGTGTCGCTGCGTAAAGCGCTACGGGTTTCGGCCCGGACGTTCCGATCGAAAGAACCCGCTGTGCAAATGGAGCGTCGAAGGATCGCTTCGATCAGCGACGAGCGTACTTGCGGATTCGGTTTGCAGCTCGAAGCGGTGCGGCGACGCTGGCCCGCGTATCGATATGCCGAAACGTGATGCGGCCTTTGCTGAGATCGTAGGGCGAGATCTCCAGGGAAACCTTGTCGCCCGCGATGATGCGGATGTGATGCCTTCGCATCTTTCCCGCGCTGTAAGCAACCAGGTCGTGTCCGTTGTCGAGCGTGACGCGATAGCGCGAATCGGGCATGACTTCAGCCACCACGCCGTTCATTTCGAGAAGTTCTTCTTTGGCCATCAGGATTCCTGCTGCGAATGAATGAAAAAGGCCCGGCAACCCGCCGGGCCTCGTTGCATGGGCGCGTCGTCTTTTGCGAATGCGCCCTGTCGGGCCGCAGGGTCAGGCGTCCGAGCGAATGTTGGACGCCTGTTGCCCCTTGGGGCCCATACTGACGTCGAAGCTGACGCGTTGACCTTCCTTCAGCGTTTTGAAGCCCTGTTCCTGAATTGCTGAAAAATGCGCGAAGAGATCTTTGCCACCGTCCGCGGGCGTGATGAAGCCGAAGCCTTTGGACTCGTTGAACCACTTAACCGTGCCTGTTGCCATGTCTTGATTTCCTGAATGAACGATAAAGGGGACACTGCCCCTGGATAGGGCGAAAATCAAGATGGCAGGTGAGGAAGAGAAGCAGCCGCAGGATCGCGGCTACCTGAAGACCAGCAACGGCACTGCTTGACGATCGCGGTCGATATTATGCCACATAAGTCGATACGCCGCAACGAAACAAAACCCGGCAAGATGCGGTGGCGGATGCAGCGACTTGGAAGTGGCCGGCGATGCTGATGCGGCTTTGGACTACGCCGCTTACTCTTTTGGGAGAGGCTTGCGGCCCGGCGCGCGTGGAGGTACATAACCCGCGACGCGACACTGCCAGGCATCGATACGTTTGCCGTTCTCGAAACGCGTCAGCGCGCACCTGATCACTGCACCGTCCGCCGCAAGCGCTGCAAGCCGCTCGCGGACGATTTCCAGCGGCACACCGGTCTCTCCGGCGATCTCCAGGTCGAGTCGCTGACCGTATTTCCTCAGGCAATCCATGATGCTGCTCATCGTTGCGCTGCCCATCGGTTGCTATCGTGGCTCGGAGTACCACAGCAACACGCGAAGCGCAGCCGAGCCGTAAGTGCTGCCAATGGGAAGACCGAGCTGCCCGCACGTCATGCCGGGGAGCGGATTGCCGCAGCCGGTGAGGTCACGTGCGAGCTCGGTCGAAAGTGTTCGATCGCCCGCGTCGAGCGCATCGAGAAACCGATCGCGGATCGCCGGCGAGGCATAGCCTTCGGTCATTGCGTTCCTTTCAGAAGCGGTGTCAGGCGCGTCGCGAGAAAGTGCGGATGCATCGCGCCACGCCGCTTGCGCATCAAGCACGGTCGAAACGTCGATTCGACCTCGATCCCTGGTTTTGCAACGGGTGTCCGGATTCGCGATCCGTCCGGACACTCGGGCAGGGAGCGGACACGACAGTATGCACCGAATCGCGCTCACTGCATCGGATATCGCGCGACCGGCCGCCTGACGGCCCGAGTCGTGCGCGACGCCGACTCTTTCACGCATTGAACACGACGCGCCCGGTATTGGCGACGTCATAGCCGCCCAGCGCATCGGCCTTCGCCGCGAATTCGGCGGTGCGCGTCCAGGAAAGAAGACGCTGCAGCGGCGCCTCGAAGGCATCGCGACGCCACGCGATGAGATCGAGGCGTTCGCTCGTAAGCGGAATGAACGCGAGCCCGTGCGCACGCGCCGCCGCTTCGATGCCGAGGCCCACGTCGGCATTGCCGTCGCGCACGATCGTCGCGAGCTCGGTCTCCGCATGCGCGGCGCGTCGCGTCCAGTCGAGCGAGGATGGATCGATGCCAGCTTGAGCGAGAAGATGCACGAACAATCGGTGACTGCCCGCTTCCGGCTGACGCCTGGCCACACGCAACCGCTTTCGCGCGAGATCAACGATCGTTCGCACGCGATGCGGATTGCCGTCGCGCATAAGCAGCCCCTGCGTTCGCCGCGCCCATTCGAGCACGACGACGTCGGCGCTCGCGAGCAGCGTGCGCACGAGCGGAACGTTGTACTCGCCGCTCGCGTCGTCGAGCCAGTGCGCTGCGGCGGCGGTCGCTTCGCCTCGCGCGAGGGTCTCGACGCCCGCACGGCTGCCGATGGAAAGGATCGCCAGGCCGCAACGCGATTCGCGCGCCGCCCATTCGAGCAGCGGATCGTGGCTGCCGGCGATGATCGGCGGTCGCGCGTGGGCGGGCACCGCCGGTGCTTCGGCCTTGCCTTCGAGCCACGCATCGATCTGCATGCGCGGGAAGAGCAGCTTGCCGGTCGCGCGCACGTGCGGAATCGCGCGGTTGCGAACGAGGTCGTAGATGCGCCGCTCCTTCAGGCGCAGGTACGCGGCGACTTCGCGAGTGTCCATCATCTCGGCTTGCGCCGGTGTGGCGCGCGCCTGCGATCGTCGCGCGCGCGTCATTTGCCGCTGAGGACGGACTCGCGCGAAATGCGCCGCGCAACGGCATAGAGCGCGATTGCGACGATCGCAATCGGGACGAGCCACGACAACGCGAGCTGCGAAAGCGCGGGCGCCTCACCGCGAAGTGATGTGTTGAGCAGCGAGTACTGCGCTGATACCGGCACCAGCGCCAACCAGCCGGGCTCCTTGCGTTGCATGAAAAGCTGCACGACGGGAATCAGCGACACGACGAAGAGCAGCACGGACACGTTGGCCTGCGCTTCGCGGTATGCGCGCGCACGGCTGCCGACGTAGAGCAGGATCGCGGGCAGCATCAGTGTCATCGGCACGAGCACGAGCAGGAAGCGGCCGAATTCGCGCGCGCCAAACAGGAAGGGCACGCCGACGGGCGGCAGCGGCGCGAATGCGAGCGTCAGATAGAAGCCGCTCAGCGTCAATAAGACGACGAGCGCATCGAACGCGACCACCGCGAGCCACTTGCCGAGCACGATCTCGGCGGGTCGCGCCGGCGTCATCAGGAGCGGCTCGAGCGATTGGCGCTCGCGTTCGCCGGCGGTCGTGTCGAGCGCGACCGCCATGCCGCCCATCACGGACGCGAAAAGACCGTAGTACGCGACGAGGAACAGCACGAGCGCCCCCGATTGCTGCGGCGTGGCGAGATCGTCGCTTTCGATGCGAAGCGGATTGGCGACGCTCGACGTCACACCGCGAAGCATCAGCCGCTCGCCACCCCAGAGGCCGTTGTAGCCTCGCAGCAGCGATTCCGCCTGGTCGATCGACGCGCGGGCGCGATCGCGGGAGCGGTCGAACACGAGGCGAACCGTACCTGGTTTGCCTTGCGCAACATCGGACGCGAACGCGTCGTCGACGACGAGCACGACGTCGAGATCACCGCGGCGAATTCGCGCTTCATAATCGTCCGGCGCCTTCGTGATCGCCACCTTCTGACGCTCCAGGAAAGCGGCGATCGCCGGCGCATGCTCGGCGCCCTTGATGGGCAGGGTCAGGTCGCGCGCACGCTCCGCCTGATTCGCGATCAGGTTGAAGATCAGCATCAGGAAGATCGGACCGGCGAGGATCGACGACAGCAGCGTCACCGTACCTGTGCGCCGGTCGCGGAACATGTCGATGAGCTCCTTGCGGAGCACGGCGAAGGTACGGCGCATGGTGCCCCTCACCCCAGCCCTCTCCCCTGCGGGGAGAGGGAGCCGAGCGGTAGCGAGGCGGGTGAGGGGTTCACGCCGCGATTCCTTCATCGGAGCCGAGCAGCGCGACGAATGCATCCTCGAGGCTTGACGTGCCGGCGCGCGCGATGAGCTCGCCCGCTGTGCCGATCGCCACCACGCTTCCATGCGACAGCACGACGATGCGATCGCAAAGCGCCGCGACTTCCTGCATCACATGCGACGAGAAGAGCAGGCACTTGCCCGATGCTCGCAGCGCCCGAAGCTCGCTTCGCAACGTTCGCACGCTCATGATGTCGAGGCCGTTCGTGGGTTCGTCGAGCAGGATCGTGTGCGGGTCGTGCACGAGCGCGCGCGCGATCGCGACCTTCATCTTCTCGCCCTGCGAGAATCCGGCGGTACGCCGATCGGCGATCGATGCGAGGCCAAGCGTCGCGAGCAGCGCATCGATGCGCTGTTCGAGGCGCGAACCCGACAGGCCGTGAAGCGCGCCGAAATAGCGGATGTTCTCGCGCGCCGTCAATCGCGGATAAAGCCCGCGGGCGTCGGACAACACGCCGATCGAACTTCGCACCGCGTAGCGATCGTCGACGACGTCGTGTCCGTCGACGACGACATGCCCGGCGTCGGGAAGGACGAGCGTCGCGACGATCCGCAGGAGTGTCGTCTTGCCGGCGCCGTTGGGGCCGAGCAGCCCGGTGATCGACCCGTCCGGCGCTTCGAAGGTCACGTCGCGCACCGCGCGCACTTCGAGGCGTTTGCCGAACGCTTTGGAAACGTCTTCGATTTCGATCACGGCAAAGGCGCGAGGCGATCGGGCCACAACGGCGGCCGCGTCGAGCGCGCTAAGAACTCGATGCAATCGGCGGACAGCTTGTCGAAGGTGGCAGTGTCGACGAATGCCGCGACAAGGCGCGGCGCGCACGCGTGCGGCGAGACGATGTGGCCGAAGCCGGCCGCGACGACCTGGCGGCTGTTGGGAAATCCTTTGGCGACTTCCGCGGCGTACGGGGGTGGGGTTACCGGATCGAGGCCACCAGACAGAAGCAGGACCGGAACATTGCTCACGACGGGTGTTGCGAAGTCCGCAGGATAGCTTCCCTTCGGCCAGTGATCGCAGACCTCGATCGAGCGCCGTGCGAGCGCTCGTCCGCGTGGATCGGCGACGCCGCTCGTGCGTTCCTCGGGCGTGATCCGTGGCACGTCTTCGGCACAGGTCACCGAGTAGAAGAGCGCCGGCGTGAATTCCTCCGGCAGATCGCCGACGACGGTGAGCGCGGTTGCCAGGAGCGGCCCGTATTCGCCGTCCCGTGCGAGCGAGACGAGCTCGGGGATAAGGCTTGCGGCCTCGGGTGAGTAAGTGAGCGGCTGCAGCGCCGCGTAGATCGCGTCGAAATCGATGCGCATCGGCCGCATCGTGCCCGTGCGCGGGTCCCGAAGCGTGACGTCCTTACCGCTTGCAAACGACACATGCAATTCGTCCAGTGCCGCGGCCGGGTCGCGATGCGTCTTCGCGCACGCGGGCGACGCGCGACATGCGGCCAGGAGGGCGTCGAGCGCCTGCGCGCGGGTGCGCCAGACGTCGAACGAAATGCGCATCGAAAACGGCGCGACGCCATCCAGCACGACGCCGCGAACGTGATCGCCATGGCGCCGCACGTATTCCTGCGCGACTCGCGTACCGTAGCTTCCGCCCCACAGGTTCACGCGACGATAGCCGAGCGCATCGCGCACCGCGTCGAGGTCTTCGACCCATGCGCTCGTCGTGTATTGCGAGGCGTCGACGCCGGACTGTGCAAGTTGCTTCGCGCAAAGCGTTGCCTTCGGCACCGGATCCGTATCGAATTCGACGTGCTCGTCGGGCGCGAACGCGGGGCATGCGAGCGGCGACGAGCGGCCGGTACCGCGCTGATCGACGAGTACGATGTCGCGCGTGCGGCGCACCAGCGCGAGCTGCATCGCGAACGGGCCGAGGCTCGACGCGGCCTGCCCGGGACCGCCGGCGATCAGGAACAGCGGATCGGGCGCGGGCGACAACGTATTCGCAGGCAGGACCGCGACGAAGATCGAGAGGCGCCGTCCGTTCGGATGCATGCGATTCTCGGGAACTTCGAGCCTGCCGCATTGCACGGCTTGCGCGACTTTCGACAGCCGGCATTCGGAAAGCTTGATGCGGCGCGCGGAGGTGCGGTCACCGCAACCCGCGAGCACGCAAAGACAGCACGACAGCAGCAGCAAGCTCGCGAATCGCTGCAGCGCCGCGATCGGCATCGTCATCGATGATCGGTGACGCCGGAGGTAAGATGCTGTAGGGGTCGTCGGGGCCGATCGTCGTCGTTCATCTTCTCGAGGAAAGGTCAACGTGGAGCTCGAGCCGGGTATTGTCACCGATTTGCGCGACCGCCAAAGCTACGGCGGATACCTGCGGCTCGATCGGCTGCTCGACGCGCAGCAGCCGGTCTCCGGCGTCGGTGGCGAAGCGCCCCGGCACGACGAGATGTTGTTCATCATCCAGCATCAGGTGTCCGAGCTGTGGATGAAGCTCATGATTCACGAGCTCCGCGCTGCAATCGCCAACGTTCGCGCCGATGCGCTCGAGCCGTGCTTCAAGATCCTCGCGCGCGTGAAGCTGATCCAGAAGCAGCTCTTCGAGCAGTGGGCGGTGCTCGAGACGCTGACGCCGTCCGAATACGAGGCGTTTCGACCGGCGCTTGGCACGGCGTCGGGCTTCCAGTCGGCGCAATACCGCGCGATCGAGTTTCTGCTCGGCAACAAGCAGGCGGCTCTGCTCGACGTCTTTCGCCACGAGCCTGCGACGTTCGCGCTGCTCGACGAGCTGCTGCATGCGCCATCGCTGTACGACGAGTTCCTGCGCCTTCTCGCGCGGCGCGGCCTGCCGATTCCCTTCGCGTTGCTCACGCGCGACGTCACCCAACCTTACGAGCGCAATCCCGATCTCGTGCCTGTGCTCGCACGGATCTACGAAGACCCGGAGCACTGGTGGGACGCGTACGACATGTGCGAGAAGCTGGTCGACGTCGAGGAAGCGTTTCAGCTATGGCGTTTTCGGCACATGAAGACGGTCGAGCGCATCATCGGCTACAAGCCGGGCACCGGGGGCTCTTCAGGCGTTGCGTTTCTTCGGCGCGCGCTCGATCGCACGTTCTTTCCCGAGCTCATCGACGTGCGCACGGTGATCGGGACGCGCTGATGCGATCGCCGCTGCCCTCGGACCGCGAGACGATCGAGGCGCGCGCAGCCGAGCTCGGCGATGGGCCTCTGACCGAGGCGTCGCTTCACGCCCACATCGCACCGCTCTTCTCCCGGTCGCGCAACGATGCGCCGCACCGGATCTACCTCGCGAATCATTCGCTCGGCCGGCCGCTCGATGTGACGGAGGCGGACGTCCGCGAAGGTCTCGCGGCCTGGTACGAGGCTATGGGCGGCGCGTGGGACGCATGGCTCGCTGAAATGGAGGCATACCGCACCCGTCTCGCACGGCTCGTGCATGCGCAGCGCAGCGACTGCGTGATTCCGAAGACGAGCGCGGGGCAGGGACTGCGCGCAATCCTGAACGCCGACGAGGATCGATGCCGCGTCGTGGCGACTCGCGGCGAATTCGACTCGCTCGACGTGATCCTTCGCGAATACGCGCGCCGCGGACGCATCGAGCTCGTTTTCGTCGAAGCGCGTGCGGACGGTCGCTTCGACACCAACGACCTTCTCTTCGCGATCGGCGAAAGGGTCGATCTCGTCGTCGTCTCGGAGGTGATCTTCAACACCGGCCAGCGGCTCGATCGAATCGACGAGATCGTCGCGCGTACGCATCGCGCCGGTGGGCGCGTGCTGCTCGATGTCTATCACTCGCTCGGGGTGTTCGAAGTCGACGTGTCTTCGCTCGACGTCGATTTTGCCGTCGGCGGCAGCTACAAGTATCTGCGTGGCGGACCGGGTGCGTGCTTTCTCTATGTGCATCCGCGCCATCTCGAGGGATCGCTACGGACGCTCGACATCGGCTGGTTCGCCAAGCGCGACCGTTTTGCCTACGAGCGACCCGATCCGCCGCAACTGTTGCCCGGCGGCGATGCGTTCCTCGAATCGACGCCCCCGATTCTTACGTGGTACCAGGCGCGCGCGGGGCAGCGTATCGCGCTCGCGATCGATGTCTCGCGTGTTCGCGCGTATTCGCTTTCGCAGCAGCGACGGCTCGTCGATGCGCTGCGCACGCGCGGCTTCGACGTGCAGGGCGGAACGGAGGATCACGGCGCGTTTGTCGTGGTCATCGACGAGCGCGCGCGGGAATGGCAGAAGGCGCTTTATACACGCGAGATCGTCACCGATGCACGCGGCCGGCAACTGCGCATCTGTCCCGACATCGTTACGACCGAAGAGGAACTCGCGGGCGCGGTCGATGCGCTCGCGGAAATCGCCGGGTGAACGAACCGCCGTTACGCGGTGCGCGTGATCAGCCGAACGACGATCAGCAGCACGCCGACGAGCACCGCGGCAAGCAGGACGCCGACGACGATCACCTGATGTGGCTTGATCGTCACGACATCGTGCTGCATCGCCTCGCCCTTGCGCACGCCGAAGAAACTCCACAGGACGGCAGCCACCACCTGGCGTAGCGACGCCTGCTTCGGCTTGGCGGTCGTTGCGCCATCCTCGTCGGAGGGCGGCGTTTCGGAGGCGGGATCGGTCACGGAGTGGAGGGTCGCGCACGTCGATCGCGGCCCGAGAAGCGTACGATCGTAGCATCGGGTGTCCGACCGCGACCGTTCGGCCGGCGCGTGGTCAATTTCCGATCGGATTTCGCGTTCGATGCTTGAAACTGCGCCACGATCCCCTCACTTTTTCGTCATTCGTCCAAAAATCGCCGATTCCACCTGAAAAATGCGCTTCGACAAGCTCACCACCAAATTCCAGCAGGCCCTGGCCGACGCCCAGAGCCTAGCGCTCGGCCACGACAACGGGTTTGTCGAGCCGTCGCACCTTCTTTCGGCGCTGCTCGCCCAGGAGGACGGGGGCACCGCGGCGCTCCTTGCGCGCGCGGGCGTCAACGTCCCGCGCGTGCACTCCGGGCTTCGCACCGAGATCAACAATCTGCCGAAGGTGTCCGGCACCGGCGGCGAAATCACGATCTCGCGCGATCTCAACAACCTGCTCAATCTCACCGACAAGGAAGCGACGAAGCGCGGCGACCAGTTCATCGCGAGCGAGCTCTTTCTGCTCGCGCTCACCGATGACAAGGGTCCCGTGGGTCGACTCCTCAAGGACAACGGGCTCACGCGCGCGTCGCTCGAAGCGGCGATCGATGCCGTGCGCGGCGGCGCGAATGTCGATTCGCAGGAAGCCGAAGGACAGCGACAGGCGCTCGCGAAGTACACGCTCGATCTCACCGAGCGTGCGCGCGAAGGGAAGCTCGATCCGGTCATCGGCCGCGACGACGAGATCCGGCGCACGATCCAGATTCTGCAACGGCGCACCAAGAACAACCCGGTGCTGATCGGCGAGCCGGGCGTCGGCAAGACGGCGATCGTGGAGGGGCTCGCGCAGCGGATCGTCAACGGCGAAGTTCCAGAAACGCTCAAGAACAAGCGCGTGCTGTCGCTCGACATGGCGGCGCTGCTCGCGGGCGCGAAATACCGCGGCGAATTCGAGGAGCGGCTGAAGGCCGTGCTGAAGGACATTGCCGCCGATGCGGGCCGCACGATCGTCTTCATCGACGAATTGCACACGATGGTCGGCGCAGGCAAGGCCGAAGGCGCGATCGACGCCGGCAACATGCTGAAGCCGGCGCTCGCGCGCGGCGAGCTTCATTGCATCGGCGCGACGACGCTCGACGAATATCGCAAGTACATCGAGAAGGACGCGGCGCTCGAGCGTCGCTTCCAGAAGGTGCTCGTCGACGAGCCGTCCGTCGAATCAACGATCGCGATCCTGCGCGGCTTGCAGGAACGCTACGAGATCCACCACGGCGTCGACATCACCGACCCGGCGATCGTTGCGGCAGCGGAGCTATCGCATCGCTACATCACCGACCGCTTCCTTCCCGACAAGGCGATCGATCTGATCGACGAAGCGGCCGCACGGATCAAGATGGAGATCGACTCGAAGCCCGAGGCGATGGATCGGCTCGACCGCCGGATGATCCAGCTCAAGATCGAGCGCGAGGCGGTGAAGAAGGAAAAGGACGAGGCGTCGAAAAAACGCCTTTCGATGATCGAGGAAGAGATCGCGCGCCTCGAACGCGAATACGCCGATCTCGACGAAGTGTGGAAGGCCGAGAAGTCGCAGGTCGCCGGCAGCCAGCACATCAAGGAGGAGATCGACAAGGTCAAGCTGCAGATGGACGAAGCGAAGCGCAAGGGCGACTGGCAGAAGATGTCCGAGCTTCAGTACGGCAAGCTGCCGCAGCTCGAAGCGCAGCTACGCAAGGTCGACAGCAAACTCGAAAGCGGGCAGGAGAAGAGACCGCAGCTTCTGCGTACGCAGGTTGGCGCCGAGGAGATCGCGGAGGTCGTGTCGCGTGCGACCGGCATTCCGGTGTCGAAGATGATGCAGGGCGAGCGCGAGAAGCTTCTGCGCATGGAAGAACGGCTGCACCAGCGCGTCGTCGGGCAGAACGAGGCGGTGCGGCTTGTTGCCGATGCGATCCGCCGCTCGCGCTCGGGTCTCGCCGATCCGAATCGTCCGTATGGTTCGTTCCTGTTCCTCGGTCCCACGGGTGTCGGGAAGACCGAGCTCACGCGCGCGCTCGCCGAATTCCTGTTCGACAGCGATCAGGCGATGGTGCGGATCGACATGTCGGAGTTCATGGAGAAGCATTCGGTCGCGCGGCTGATCGGAGCGCCGCCGGGGTACGTCGGCTACGAGGAGGGTGGCTACCTGACCGAAGCGGTGCGCCGCAAGCCGTATTCGGTAATCCTGTTCGACGAAATCGAGAAAGCGCACCCCGATGTCTTCAACGTGCTGCTGCAGGTGCTCGACGATGGACGGCTCACCGACGGGCAGGGACGCACGGTCGACTTTCGCAACACCGTGATCGTGATGACGTCGAACCTCGCGTCGCATCGCATCCAGGAAATGACGAGCGAAGGTCGCGATCCCGGCGCCATCAAGGTTGCGGTAATGGCGGAAGTGAAGGCGACGTTCCGGCCGGAGTTCGTGAACCGCATCGACGAGATCGTCGTATTCCATCCGCTCGCACCCGAGCAGATCGCGAGCATCGCGCGCATTCAACTACGTGCGCTCGAACAGCGGCTCGCGAAGCTCGATATTCATCTCGTCGCGAGCAAGGAAGCGCTCGCGCACGTTGCCGAAGCCGGTTTCGATCCTGTGTATGGCGCGCGCCCGCTAAAGCGCGCGATCCAGCAGGAAATCGAGAATCCGCTCGCGAAGGAAATCCTGTCGGGCGCATTCGCGGCGGGCGATACCGTTCACGTGCGCGTCAAGGACGGGCGGATCGTGTTCGATAAGAGCGTGGAGGCGGAAGTGGTGGCGGCGTGACCTGGCTAAGCCCGAGTCCCCAACCCCGACGGACTACACCAGCGGCGCGTGTCGCAGGTCGCGTAGATCCGGCCCGCTCGCCGGCGCGACCGCACCGTCGCGCGTCAGCACCTTGTAGAGCGCCGCCGCGAGAAGCCCCTGCAGCACGTAAGCGAGCGCGCTCATCCAGCCGCGAAGCTCGCTCAATACCGGCAGCAATTTCGCGATTCCGTACATGTCGATCGCGTACATCGCGAGTCCGAACACGGCGCCCACCAAAGCGGCCGTCGGCAACCCGATTCGATCGACGAAATACGCGAGGATCACGCCGGACAGCGCGCCGAGCACAAGCAGAAGCCCGCCTCCCACGATCGCCGTCCGAACGCCGCCACCGACAGCGGTGTTCGGCGCGAGCGCATTCAGCGTCGCCGTCCCGTACACGACGAACGGATGCATGGCAGAAGCGCCGCGTCCGCCCCACGAAAACGCGGCCTCGATCGCTCCGAACACCACCATCGCGATCACGCCCGCGGCTAACGCGATACCCCAATCGATGCGCTTGTTGTCGCGCACGACAAATGTCGACGGCATGATCATCTCCAAAGGAAGGTAAAACCGAATCACGCACGTTCCGTACCGGTAGACGGCGTGCGCCTCCCATGGGAAACGAACTGTGCGCCGCGGCCGCGAGGCAACAATGCCGCGCCGGGCGAGCAAAGCGTGGCAACCGTGTCAGCCTGTGCCGGACGCTTCCGTGCGGCGCGAGAGCAATCGGTGAACAAGCCCCGCGGCTGTAAGCAGCCAGGCGAGCAACGCGAAATACGCCGCAGCGTTCGCGAGCGGATACAGGAAGCCGAGCCCGTTGCCTTGCGCATACGCGTGCGTCGCCACGCTGTACATGCCGAGCGGGAACACGAGCGACCAGTATTGCGGATCGTAGCGAATCGGCACGCGCTGACGCAGATGCCGCCATGCGAACACGACGATGAGCAGCGGGATCCACCACGTGCCCGTCGCCCAGAAGAAAAGCGTGAAGCCTGACAGGAAGTGATGGATGTCGGCGAGAAACGGATAGCGAATGCCGTCGTCGATCAGCCGTGCGCCGGCAAGCGTGGTGATCGCCACCGCGCCCATGTTGATCCAATACGTCGGCGTCAGCATGTGCGCGCCCATCGGGCGGAACGTCCAGCGGAAGAAGATGAGCCCGATCACGAGAACGTAGAGCATCGCGCCAGCGAGGAAGAACGCGAGGCACGCGAAGATCGCGACATCGCTACGCGCGAAAGAGCCGGCAACCATCGGGCCGAGCACGGCGAGCGATTCGGTCGACACCGTCGCGAGGAGCCACGATCCATCGAGCCCATGCTCGAGGCTTGGCTTCGGTTCGCGCACCGTGACGGCGGCGAAAAACGCGTAGATCAAAACCACCCACGCGATCAATCCGACGATCCACAGCGCCATGGCGATCGCGTTCGCGCTCGCCAGCTCTTCGCATTGCACGCCGAGCACGCACGTCGCGGCGACGATCGTGAGAAACGCCGGCCCGCGGACGTGATCGCCGAGCGAGGCGGCTACGGCGAGCGGCGAATGCGCGATGCGCAGCGCGCCGGCGACCCACAACGCGACATACGCCGCGATGTTGAGGCCGAAGAGCAGGTGAGCGACGGCAGGGAAACCACCTTCATGCACCGCGACCGAAACGATGCCGGTCGCCATCACGAAGGCGAAACCGCCGGGGAAGGCTTGGCGCAGCGATGTAAGCGCGATCGACTGAATCGGTGGCAGGGGAGTGAGATCGCGGAGGTACGCAAGCATACATCCGCGACCTGCGAACGTTCAGAAGTACGGCGCCGGACGCGCGGGTGCGCGGAAGAGCGTTGCCAATGTGTCGAGCAGGCCGCTTCTCCGGTGTGCGCGTTGCGGCAACTTCAACGCCCTGGTGCCGTTGCCGACGACGCAGAAGACCGCATCGTTCTGCGCCTCGACGACCGTGTCGCCATCGAATTCGACGACGAAGTTGTCGCCTGCCCGCAGGACGATGTCGTGATGATCGTGCTCCTCGGTAAGCCAAAGCGTTCCCCTGGTCACGCGCAGCGTGGCGCCGCGGACGTCGGGCAGCGTGATCGCTTCCCGGTTCGCGAGGCTGATGACGGTTCCCGATTCGTAGCAGGCCATGGCACAACCTCCGGTAGAATGCACTCAGGTCATTCGATGCAATCCGCGTGCAGCGGCGCCTCGATGAGGACATTCTGAGGGGCGCGACCGTCCGGCTCAAACGCCGAATACGAATGGATCGAATGCATGGAGCGCATGCATAGAACGCTGCGAGGCTTGCCGTCGCTCGACTTCCTGCGCGGATTCGAGGCGGCCGGACGCAGGCTTTCGTTCACGCTCGCTGCGCAGGAGCTCTTCCTGACGCAGTCGGCACTGTCGCGCCAGATCAAGGCGCTCGAAGATGCGCTCGGCGTCGCGCTGTTCGAACGGCGTCATCGCGCGCTCGCATTGACGAGCGCCGGTGCCGCATTTCATCGCGACGTGACCGAGGCACTCGAATCGCTCGCGGCCGCCGCATCGCGCTTTCACGAAGCGACGCGCTCGCCGGGCGTCACGCTGTCGACCACTGTCTCGTTCGCATCGCTCTGGGTGATTCCACGACTCGCGACATTTCGCGCGCATCATCCCGATGTCGAGGTGTACGTTTCCGCGGACGATCGCGTGGTCGATCTCGCGCGAAGCGAAGTCGACATCGCGGTGCGCTACCTGCCCGATTCAGCGGCGCCCGAGGACTCGCATCGGCTGTTCGGCGAGCGAATGACACCGGTTGCGAGCCCGAAGATCGCTTCGGGCAAACCGCCGCTGCGCACGCCGGCCGATCTCGCCAGGCACGTGCTCGTGCATCTCGACGACCCCGAGGGCCGCACACCGTGGCTCGACTGGCGAAGCTGGCTGATCTCCAACGGCCAGCCCGCGCTCAAGCCCGCGGGCGCTCTGCGCTTTCGGATGTACGACCAGGTCGTGCAAGCCGCGGTCGGCGCGCAAGGCGTCGCGCTCGGTCGACTGCCGATGATCGCCGAGCATCTGCGCGACGGCCGGCTCGTCGCACCGTTCGCGAAGAAATACGAGACTGCGCGAAGCTATTTCGCGCTGGTCGCGGCGCGTGCTGCCGAGCGAAAGGACGTTGCCGCGTTTCTGCGATGGCTGTTGGAGGAAGCGAGGCGCGCATGACATCGGAAAAGCTCGAAATTCACGACGAGCTCGCGCCGTCCGCGTGGGTGCGGCGCTTCGCGCCCCTCGTCGCCGAAGGCGCGCGCATTCTCGACGTTGCGGCCGGGCGCGGACGACACGCGCGTTTCTTCGCGGCACGAAATGCACACGTCATCGCCGTCGATCGTGACGCGGAGGCGCTGGCGGCATTGCGCAGCGTTTCCGGCGTCACGACGCGCGTTGCCGATCTCGAAGGGGCCGAATGGCCGTTCGCGGGCGACACGTTCGATGCGATCCTCGTCGTGAATTACCTGCATCGGCCGTTGTTGCCGGCGCTTCTGCAGTCTCTCGCGCCCGACGGCGTGCTGATCTACGAAACGTTCGCCGTCGGCAACGAGCGGTTCGGCCGGCCGTCGAATCCGGCGTTCCTGCTGCGGGAAGACGAGTTGCTGGCGTTGGCTCGCGCGGAGCTCGTGATCGTCGCGTTCGAGCAGGGCGAGGTTGCGGCCGATCGGCGAGCGGTCATGCAACGGGTCGCGGCCGTTGGACGCGCGCGCCCATGGCCGCCGCCGCTTCCGGCGTGAAGCTGGGTGCGTGGCTCGTTCCGGAGGGCGACGAAGGCGTGCTTCCGAGGACGGATCGGGTAGAATTCGCGTTTTTGCAGGATGAGCACCATGCTTTCTGGCAGTCTCGTCGCGATCGTGACGCCGATGCAACCCGGTGGCGACCTCGATCTCGCGGCGCTTCGCCGGTTGATCGACTTCCACGTCGACAACGGCACCGCTGCCATCGTCGTCGTCGGTACGACCGGCGAATCGCCGACGGTCGACGTCGAGGAGCACTGCCGGCTGATCCAGACCACGATCGAGCACGCGGCCGGCCGCATTCCGGTGATCGCCGGCACGGGCGGCAATTCGACGGCCGAGGCGATCGCACTGACGCGTTTCGCGAAGTCCGCCGGCGCGCACGCGTGCCTGTCGGTGGTTCCGTACTACAACAAGCCGACTCAGGAAGGTTTGTATCGGCATTTCCGCACGATCGCGGAAACCGTCGACGTGCCGCTGCTCCTGTACAACGTGCCAAGCCGCACGATCGCCGATCTCTCCACCGAAACGGTGCTGCGGCTTGCCGAGATTCCGAACATCGTCGGCATGAAGGACGCGACATCCGACTTCGTGCGGCTCGTTCATTTGCAGAATCGCCTGCCGGCGGGACGCGAATTCGCACTCTATTCCGGCAACGACGACACCGCGCTGCCCTTCATGCTGCTCGGCGGCCATGGCGTCGTTTCGGTCGCCGCAAACGTCGCGCCCCGGCTGGTCGCCGACATGTGCAAGGCTGCGCTTGCGGGCGACGTCGTGAACGCGCGCCGGCAGAACGCGAAGCTCGCCAACCTCAATGCGCGCCTCTTCGTCGAGGCGAACCCGATCCCGGTCAAGTGGGCGCTCGCCGAAATGGGATTGATCCACAACGAATTGCGGCTTCCGCTCACGCCGCTATCGCAGCAGCACCACGAGTCGCTGCGCGCCGCGCTGCGCGACGCGCAATGCCTCGATCGCTCCGCACTCAAGGCTTACTCCTGATGAACGTTTTCTCGATTTTCCGTGCGCGTGTCTTCGCGCTGGTGTGCGTCGTCCTGTTCGCCCTGACCGGCTGCGAATCGATCGGTCCGATCGGCAAGCGCATCGATTACAAGTCGGCGAGCACCGCGCCGTCGCTCGAATTGCCCCCCGGCTTGACGACGCCGTCGTACGACGATCGCTATTCGGTTTCGACCGCATCAGGATTCGCAGCGGAGAAGGTGGCGCATCCGAATACCGAGTTGCTGCCGACGAACGCCGATGCGCACATCGTGCGCGGCGGCACCGAACGCTGGCTCGTCGTGAAGGCCACGCCGGAACAGGCGTGGGCGACGGTTCGCAAGTTCTGGACGGACACGGGCTTCGTGATCGCGACCGAGCAGCCCGACATCGGCGTGATGGAAACGGACTGGGCCGAGAATCGCGCCGAGATTCCGCAGGACCTTTTCCGCAAGTACATCGGCAAGTACATCGACGTGTTCTACACGACGTACAAGCGCGACAAGTTCCGCACCAGGATCGAGCGCGGCGTCGAGCCTGGCACCGTCGAAATCTATGTGTCGCATCGCGGCATGGAGCAGGTGCCGACGACGAAGATCGACAATGTGCAGCCGGCAGCGTTCGCGTGGGCGCTGATGCCGCCCAACCCCGATCTCGAAGCCGAGATGCTGTCGCGTCTCATGATGCGCTTCGGCGCGCCGCAGACGGTTGCCGAAGCGGCGACATCCAAAACCGCCAGGGCGAACGCGCCAACGCATGCGAGGCTCGAAAAGGCCGACGGCGTCTCGAAGTTGATCGTCGACGATCCGTTCGATCGCGCGTGGCGCCGCGTCGGTCTCGCGCTGGATCGCACCGGATTCACCGTCGTCGATCGCGATCGCTCGAGCGGCACCTATTACGTGCGCTTCGCCGATCCCGATACGGAAATGGCGAAACTCGACCGGCAGAAGGGATTCCTGTCGAAGTTCATCAACGTGTTCCGCAAGGACGACGACAAGGACAAGCCCGAGCAATACCGCATCAAGGTCGCGGAGAGCGCGCCGAACAGCACCGTCGTCGTCCAGGACACGACGGGCAAGCCGGACAAGTCGCCCGCGTCCGACCGCATCCTGGCGCTTCTGCGCGACCAGCTCAAGTAGCGACGCGTTCTTCGCGCATGCGCTTCGCCTCCCTGGGCAGCGGCAGCGAAGGCAACGCGCTCATCGTCGAAGTCGGTGATACGCGCATCCTGATCGACTGCGGGTTCCGGGTGCGCGACACGGTCGTGCGCCTTTGGCGCCTCGGCGTGGCGCCCGATTCGATCAGCGCGATCATCGTCACGCACGAGCACGCCGATCACATCGGCGGCGTCGCTTCGTTCGCACGCCGCTTCCGCATCCCGGTATGGCTCACGTTCGGGACGCTGACGATGGCGGGCGAGCGCGTTGCCCGGCTGCCGCGGGTGTTCGGCTTCGACAGCCATGACATGTTTGCGATCGGCATGGTGCAGGTGCGGCCATTTCCGGTGCCGCACGATGCGCGCGAGCCGGTCCAATTCGTCGTCGGCGATGGCGCGAAGCGGCTCGGCGTGCTGACCGACATCGGCGTGCCGACGCGTTACGTCGAGGCGAGCCTTTCGGGCTGCGACGCGCTCGTGCTCGAATGCAACCACGATCTCGGCATGCTCGAGGACGGTGACTACCCTGTGTCGCTCAAGCAGCGCATCGCGAGCCGGCTCGGGCATCTGCACAACGAAGCCGCGGCCGAGCTTCTTTGCGCGATCGACACGTCGCGGCTTCGTCACGTGGTGGCCGCGCATCTTTCACGTGAGAACAACACGCCGGACAAGGCGCGTGCGGCGCTTTCCCGTGCCCTGAGCTGCGCACCCGATTGGATCGGCATCGCCGACCAGCACGATGGTTTCGCATGGCGGGACTTGTGATCGAGGAGAACGTCAGCATGGAAAAGCGCGAGGAGCGATATCGAGGCAAGGCGAAGACCGTTTACGCGACCGACGATCCGCAACATTTGATCATGCATTACCGTGACGACGTGTCCGCGTTCGACGGCGCGAAGCTCGCGAAGCTGGAAGGCAAGGGCGAGACGAACAACCGGATCAACGCGTTCGTGATGGGCAAGCTCGCCGACGCCGGCATTCGGACGCATTTCGTGCGACTTCTCGACGAGCGCGAATCGCTCGTCAAGGCAATGAAGATGATTCCGGTCGAGTGTGTCGTGCGCAACATTTGTGCGGGCTCGATGGCCAAGCGCTATGGGCTCGACGAGGGATTGCGGCTGCCGGAGCCGATCTTCGAATTCTTCCTCAAGAGCGATGCGCTGCACGACCCGCTCGTCAACGACGACCACGTTCGCGTGCTCGGCTGGGGAACGGCCGACGAGATCGAGCAGATGAAAGCGCTCACGCATCGCGTGAATCGCGTGCTGAAACCGATGTTCGCCAATGCCGGCATCGATCTCGTCGATTACAAGCTCGAATTCGGCCACCCGCTCGACGCTCCGCATGGTCCGCTCGTGCTCGGCGACGAATTCACTCCGGATGGGTGTCGCCTATGGGATGCGAAGACCGGCGAGAAGCTCGACAAGGATCGCTTCCGCCGCGATCTCGGCGCGGTGATCGAGCATTACCGGGAGGTGGGGCGGAGGATAGGGGCGCAGGTGTAGGGCGTCGCTTGCGCGATCGTTTTCAACGAGCCGGAGGCCGCACCGGTTGTTGCGAGCGTTCGCGGTCTGCTGCTGGCGCCGACGCTCGTTCGCCACGAGCTCGCAAGCGTCTGCTTGACGAAGATCGTCCGGCATCCGCGTCAAGCTGATGCCATCGTCTCTCGCTATCGGGAGGCCGGACGCCTTTGCCATCGAGCTTGTCGAACCCGACTACGACGCGCTGCCTAACTCGGCTGCCGCCGGCATCTCTCCGGGCACGACGCAGCCTATCTGCAACCGGCACTGGCGCGTCAGGCAACGCTTGTCACGCTCGACGCAAGGCTTGCCGCAGCCTGGGACGCCAGTCGGTCAAGCTAGCGCAACAACGATTGCGCGCGGCAAATCGGAAGCAGACGCTACAAACCCAGCACCGTGCCCGTAATCCCCGGCTCGCCCGTCTCCCAGATCTCGCCGAAGCGCTCGACCAGCGACTTCGCGCGCTCGGGGCTGCCGATCGACAGCGCGCCATGCGGCCAGTCGATGTGGTGTCGATGCACGAAGTGCAGGTCGTCGACGATCACGAGCGGGTCCATCGCGGAGCGCGCCGCAGCACCCGTTCGGTAAATCTTCATCGCATGCGCGTGGCGCACGAGCAGCGTTGTGAGCCGCGCGCCGTTCGACTCGATCCGGCGCGTATCGTGCAAGATGATGTCGAGCCGCGCTTCCGGCATGCGGCGAAGGAATGCGGACAAAGCCTCGCATCTCGCAGCACCGTTCCAGCCGCCCCACGACAAGTCGACGTCGAACACCTTGATGTGGCGTCTGGCGAGCGCGATCACCTCGTCTTGCGCGTGCGAAAGCGCGTCGAGCGAGTCGAGCCACGCCTCACGCGGCAGTCCGGGAGGGGGCGCGAGCTGTTCAAATGCGGGCGAGGAAACCATGGCGGTGCCAATCGTAAAGCAAATCGAGCGCTTCGGCGGGAAGCGTTGCGCACGCGGAAGCTGGCAGCGCGCGCTTGTCCGCGAGCTCGCGCAAGGCATCGGTGCCCGATTCGGGCATTGGCGCATCGTCCCCGTTGACATACAAGCGCGCGTCATCGTAAAGCAGTTGCGTCCTGCGATCCAGCCGCACGCCTTCCCGCGCGATGCGGCGGCGAAACTGATCGCGGCTGGTGCGTGGTCGCCGGTCGAAGACGACGTTGGGCCTGGGCTCGGTCAGGTAGCGTCCCAGGAACCGCGTCAGATGGGAACGATTCCAGCGAATTTGCGACAACGAGCGCGTCATGCGCTGCTCCATCGCGCTATCGATTCGCGCCGGCGAGTCGGATCGGCGAAGGTCCGGGTCGGCGTAGCGCCCCGGAAGCGCAAGCGCATCGCGCAGATGATCGAGGAACGCCTCGCCGAGCTCCTGGTACGTGGGCGCGCGAAAGCCGATCGAACAGGTCATGCAGTGATCGATCGCGATGCCGTCGTGCGCGACATCGGGGGGCAGGTAGAGCATGTCGCCGGGTGCGAGCGTTGCATCGTGCGTCGGTGCGAAATGCGCGAGGATCCGAAGCGGCGCGCCGCGCACCAGGCGAAGATCGTCCTGCTTTCCGTAACGCCAGCGCCGGCGCCCCAGCGCCTGGAGCAGAAACACGTCGTACGAATCGTAGTGCGGACCGACGCCACCACCGGGTGCGGCGAAGCTCACCATCAGATCGTCGAGACGCGCGTACGGAATGAAGGAGAAGCCGCGAAGCAGCGCATCGGCGCGGTCGTTGACGAGGTTGACATCGTGCACGAGCAGCGTCCAGTTCCGCGCCGGCAGTCGCGCGAGTGCCGCGCGCGAGAAAGGGCCCTCGTCCTGCGTGTAACGGCCACGCACGCGACGCACGAGGCGCGAACGAACGTCGTCGCGCTGCGCGAGCGCGAAAAGCTCGTCTCGCGAAAGAAAGGGCGTCAATCCGGGACATGCCTCGCGTACGAGCAACGCTTCCTTGTGCCAATGGCGCGCGAGGAATGCACGCGTCGTATGGCCGCCGAGCAGTCGCCGATCCATGCAAACGAGTATAGCGATCGCCGACCGTGCATCGATCGCGACTGCCGTGGCACCGTCGAGTTTCGCCTCGCGCGGCGTACAATGAAGCCGCGTTGCGAGTCCCGCACGCTTCCACTTCTTCCCCGCTCATGAATGTGTTCGCGAACGCGGTCGTCACGCTGTCGTTCAAGCTCTTCGATTCGAGCAATCAGTTGATCGAGGAGACCGACGAACCGGTTGCGTACCTGCATGGCGGGCACTCGGGCATTTTTCCAAAGGTCGAAGAGGCGCTCGCCGACAAGAAAGTCGGCGATAGCGTGTCCGTCACGCTCGAACCGCACGATGCGTTCGGCGATTACGATGCGGCGTTGGTGCGGATCGAGCCGGTTGACAAGCTTCCGCCCGACATCACGGTCGGCGGCCATCTCGTCGCCGACGAGGATGGCGAGGAACGCGTGTGGCGGATCACCGACATCGCGGAAGGCAAGGCCGTGCTCGACGCCAATCACCAGCTCGCGGGACAGCGGCTGCGCTTCGACTGCAAGGTGCTCGACATCCGGCCCGCGACGCAGGAAGAGATCACGCATGGCCACGTGCACGGCGCGCACGGCCATCATCATTAGATGGGCATTGTGTATCGCGGCACGCGCCGCGCCGCCGAAGACGCGGGCGCGACTGACAACTGTCAACTGACAACTGACTCCTGATGCGCTACGACAGCCACGCGTCGGGCCGCCATTTCCTGCAGATTCCCGGGCCGACCAACGTGCCCGATCGCGTGCTGCGCGCGATCGACCATCCGACGATCGATCATCGCGGTCCCGAGTTCGCGCAACTGGGCCTTTCGATTCTCGGACGAATCGGCTCGATCTTCCGGACGCGCGAGCCGGTTGTCATCTACGCGGCTTCGGGCACGGGTGCATGGGAAGCAGCGCTCGTCAACACAATGTCCCCCGGCGATCGCGTGCTGATGGCGGAGACCGGACACTTCGCGTTGTTGTGGAAGCGTCTCGCGGAACGGCTCGGCCTGGCGCCCGAATTCCTGCCCGGTGATTGGCGTCACGGCGCCAGCGCGGAGGCCATTCTTGCGCGACTTGCCGACGATCGCGAGCACGCGATCAAGGCCGTCTGCATCGTTCACAACGAGACGTCGACCGGCGTTGTGAGCAACGTTCCCCGCGTGCGGGACGCGATCGATCGCGCGCATCATCCGGCGCTTTTGATGGTCGACACGATCTCGTCGCTCGCGTCGATCGACTATCGCCACGACGAATGGAGCGTCGACGTGACGATCGCCGGCTCGCAGAAAGGGCTGATGCTTCCGCCTGGACTGTCGTTCAACGCTGTGAGCGCGAAGGCGCGCGCAGCCGCGAAGCAGGCGAAGCTTCCGCGCGCCTATTGGGGCTGGGAGGAGATCATCGCCGCGAACAAGGGCGGCTACTGGCCCTGGACACCGGCGACCAACCTGCTCTACGGCCTCGACGCCGCGCTCGACCAGTTGCTCGACGAAGGCCTTGTCAACGTGTTCGCGCGCCACGCGCGTCATGGCCATGCGACGCGCGAAGCCGTGCGCGCGTGGGGACTCGAAATCCTCTGCGCGAATCCGGACGAATTCAGCAATTCGCTCACTGCCGTCATGATGCCGGACGGCTACGACGCAGACGCCTTTCGCCGCATCGTGCTCGAGCGCTTCGACATGTCGCTCGGCACGGGACTGTCGAAGCTCGCCGGACGCGTCTTTCGCATCGGGCATCTTGGCGATTTCAACGATCTGATGCTGATGGGAACGCTCGCTGGCGTCGAGATGGGACTTCGCATCGCCGGCGTTCCGCATCGCGATGGCGGCGTCGACGCGGCGATGGCGGCGATCACCGATGCGAAGCGAGCACACGAAGCGGAGAACGAGGATAGGGCGGCCCAACCCGCGTAACGGCGCGTAGCCGATGCCCCTCGACCCGCAACTCGCCCGCCTCGTCCGCACCAGGCTCGAGCATCAACAAGCGTCGCAGTGGGAAATGCCGATCGCGGAGGTGCGCAGGAGCTTCCGCAACCTTTGGTCGACGCAGATGACCGGCGAACCCGCTTCGATCGGCCGCACCGAGGACATCTTCATTCCCGGTCCCGAGCGAAGGATTCGCGCACGCGTCTACACGCCTTCACGCGGAGCGCGCCATCCGCTGATGCTCTACTTTCACGGCGGTGGCTACGTGAAGGGCGGCATCGACGAGTGCGACACGTTTTGCCGAAACCTCGCGCGTGTTGCGCGGCACGTCGTCGTTTCGATCGACTATCGGCTCGCGCCCGAGCATCCGTTTCCCGCGGCGCTCGACGATGCGTGTGCCGCGACCGCGTGGGCGTGCACGCAAGCCGACGAGGTCGGTGCCGCGCGCGGGCCCGTTGTCGTGTCCGGCGAGAGCGCCGGCGGGAACCTCGCCGCCGTGACCTGCTTTCGCGCGCGCGCCGATCCAAACGCGCAAATTCGCTGGCAGGTGCTGCTCCAACCGGTCGTCGACTTCACGATGTCCGCGCCGTCGATGAAATTGCCGCGGACCGAGTGCCTCGTGCCGCGCGAGGACCTCGATTGGTATTACCGCACCTATTACGGCAGCTCGCGGAGCCGCGAGAACCCCGACGTGTCGCCGCTTTTCGCGGCGAACCTTGCCGGATTGCCGCCCGCGTTGATCATCACTGCAGAATACGACACGCTACGCGACGAGGGGAAGGCCTATGCCGATCGTCTTCGCCAGGCGGGCGTTCGCGTCCAATACAGTTGCTATCCCGGGATGGTGCACGGCTTTCTGCAAATGGGCGGCCTTGTGAAGGACGCCTATACGGCACTCGACGAAATCGCCGGCGTGGTGAACATCGGAAGCGGATCGACAACGCCTCGCGCGTAGCGAGTGTCCACTTCGGAAACTACGTATTTCCGTCATCCAGCATGCGGCGCAACTCGTAGAGGGCCGCGAGCGCGTCTCGGGGCGATAGAGCATCGGGATCGACTTGCGCGAGCCTTGCGATCACTTCATCGTGCTTCGCAGTCTCCGGCGATGAACGCGACGCGTTCCGCCCCGCGCCTGCGAAGAGATCATGCTGCGCATCGTCGCGCGTGTTGAATTTGTCGAGTCGCGCGAAATAGCGCTGAGCCTGCTTGAGTGTATCGGCGGGCACGCCGGCGAGCTTCGCCACCGACAATCCGTAACTGCGATTCGCCGGCCCGCCTTCCACCTGGTGCAGGAAAACGATGCCCGGTCCCTGGCGGCTCTTCGTCTCGACCGCGTCGAAGTGGACATTCGCGCAGCCGTCGATTTCCGAGGG
>Ga0070731_10000655_pt1 | contig 42860 bp, 44 predicted proteins | sample Coa_R1_2_FD_66448 | JGI IMG/M metagenome (GOLD analysis project Ga0070731, IMG submission 66448) | Surface soil microbial communities from Centralia Pennsylvania, which are recovering from an underground coalmine fire - Coalmine... | ecosystem: Environmental > Terrestrial > Soil > Unclassified ...
TCGGCTGGGGTGAGCAGCCGTACTTCACCGAATTCAACCCACAGGGCCACGTGGTCTTCGAGGGCAGGTTCGTGGATGCCAACTCGAGCTATCGGGCGTACCGCTTCCCGTGGGCGGCAACGCCGATCACGCCACCCGCGATCGCCGCCTCGACGAGCGGCTCGAGCACCATCGTCTACGTCAGCTGGAACGGCGCCACGACCGTCGCCGCCTGGCGGATCCTGGCCGGGCCGAGCGACGGCGCCCTGAGCCCAGCGAGCACGGTCGGCCGCCAGGGGTTCGAAACGCAGGCCGTCATCCCAGCCGCGGGGTTTGTGGCCGCCCAGGCGCTCGACGCGCACGGTCGTGTGCTCTCCGTGACTCCCACGATCAGCCCGACCTAGGCCACAAACTGCGCTCCGCCCCCGCCCCGAGCCGATCGTTGAGAGATCGAGGTCTCCCCGCGCCGGAGATCGCAACCCCGCGTGGCCTGCGGCTCGAGCGCTTCGAGGTCGCCGTCCTGGGGGCATTCGCGGCCACATCCCTGTGGGTGCTGGCCCTCAACCTCTGGCAGGTGGTGGTGCACGGGCGAGTGTGGACCGGGACCGACGGTGTCTTCGTCATCGACCAGCTTCAGTACCTGGCCTGGATCCGGGATGCCTCTCACCACTTCCTGGTCTCGAATCTCTTCGTACTGCGACCGACGCCCTCGGACTTCTTCCAGCCGGCGATCGCGCTCTCGGGAGGGCTGACCGCGCTGGGCATTCCGGCGTGGCTCTCGCTGCTGCTGTGGAAACCGGTGGCGGTGGGGGGCGTGTTTCTGGGGATCCGCCAATACGTACTTCGGATCTTTCCGAGCCGCATGTCGGCGCGGGCCGCGCTGGTGCTGGCGATCTTCTTCGGGTCCTTCACGGTGGTCTACGGCGCGCTGGGCACAATCGGCGATCTGTTCCTGGGCTTTCTGTCCTGGGGTTACGTGTTCTCGCTGCTCTCACTGGCCTGCATGCTGGCCACGCTCCTCGCCTACGACCGGCTGAGGTCGGCCAGCGCCGTGGGATGGCTGCCGGGGGCGCTGGGCGCGCTCGCGAGCCTCCTGCACCCGTGGCACGGTGAGCTTCTGATCGTCACGATCGTCGCTGCCGAGGTGCTGGCCTACCGGCGGGGCGGCGGGCGTCGGGGCCTCCTGCTGCTGGCCGTCACCGTGGCCATGACGACCGCGCCGCTCGTCTACTACGAGCTCCTCGGGCGCCTCGATCAGTCGTGGGCGCTGGCGCGGGTGGCGAGCAAGCACAGCTTCCCTCTGCTGTGGATCCTGCTGGCGCTTGCTCCTCTCCTGGTTCCCGCGCTGATCGCCTTCGCCCGCCGGCCGCGGGGGTTCCTGGAAGCCTCGGCTCGAGCGTGGCTGCTGGCGGCGCTGATCGTCTACGCGGTGTCCGCCAGCTCGGTCCAGGCGACGCCACTCCACGCCTTCCAGGGCATCACGATTCCCCTCGCTGTGCTCGCGGTCCAGGCATTCGAGCGCGTGGGGTGGTCCCGCGTCCCGCACCACCGACTGGCGGCGACGGCGCTGGTCGCGCTGGTAACCGTGCCGGCGACGGTCAACCAGCTGCTCACCGCGCGACGGCTCGTGGTCCCGCTACCCGGCCGAGCGAGCTTCGTGACCCGCGACGAGCGTCGGGCGCTCGATTACCTGGCCAGCGACCCCACTCCCGGCGGTGTGATGACGCGGAGCTACCTGGGGGCGCTCGTGCCCGGCGAGACCGGACGGCAGACCTACGTCGGCGATTGCCTTTGGTCAGAACCCGGCTGCAGCCAGCGCCTGGTCACGGTGAGAGGCCTCTTCACCGGCACGCTGAGTCCAGGTGAGGCCCGGCGCGTGGTGACGGGCAGCCGGGCCCGCTTCCTGCTCGCCGACTGCCGAGGAACGACAGATCTGCGGCATCTGCTCGGCCCGCTTGTCACGTTTGAGCGGAGCTTCGGATGCGCCCGCATCTACGGCGTGCGTTGAGCCGCGCGGAGCTGGGGGTGGCGCGGACCGGTCGCCGGCCGGGCCTGCCTCTAACATCTGGCTTTCGTTCTCCGGTCCGAGAGCTGGGGGACGCGGGCCGCCGGTGCGGCTCGACGCGCCAATCAGACGCAGGAGAGACCAGCCCGAATGTGCGGAATCGTCGGCTACGTCGGCCCCAGGCAAGCGCGCCCGCTGCTGCTCGCCGGGCTTGAGCAGCTCGAGTACCGCGGCTACGACAGCGCCGGCATCTCGGTACTCAACGGAGACCGCATCGACACCGTCCGGGCCGTCGGCAACCTGAGCGCGCTCCGGCAGGCGATGGCCGCGACCGGGACCGACACGAGTCCGGGCGAGGCCGGCGGGGGCCGCGTGGCCCTGGCCGAGCTTCCGGCTACGGGAATCGGCCACACGCGCTGGGCGACCCACGGCCGGGTGACCGAGGAGAACGCGCACCCGCACTTCGACAGTGCCGACCGTATTCACATCGTCGTCAACGGAATCGTCGAAAACTACGTCGAGCTCAAGGAGCGGCTGGTTGCGGCGGGCGCGCGCTTCACCTCCGAGACGGATGCCGAGGTGATCGCCCACCTGGTGGCCGATCATTACGAGGGCGACCTCGTCGCCGCGGTGCGCGCGGCCTATCTCGAGCTGCGCGGTCACTACGCGTTCGTCGCGATGAGCGCCGACGAACCCGGCCTCCTGGTCGGAGCTCGGAAGGAATGTCCGCTGATCGTCGGGCGCGGCGAGGGAGAGCAGTTCATCGCCTCGGCGATTCCCGCCTTCATGCGTGAAACCCGGCACATCCAGTACATCGAGAACGACGAGCTGGCGGTTCTGCGCCCGGACGGGACTCGATTCGTCGGCGTCGATGGCACGGAGCGCGAGCGCGACACGGTCGAGGTCGACTGGGACGCGGAGACGGCGGAGAAGCAGGGCTACGAAACGTTCATGCTCAAGGAGATCCACGAGCAGGCTGACGCGGTGGCTGAGACGATCGGCGAGCGGGCTGCCCGGGAGTCGTCGATCGACCTGGGAGACCTGGGGAGCATCGACGATGAGTTCCTGCGCGGCGTGCGGCGGGTCGTGATCGTCGCCTGCGGGACCTCCTACCACGCGGGCCTGATCGGCCGCTACGCGATCGAGGAGTGGTCGCGGGTACCGGTCGAGGTGGAGATCGCGTCCGAGTACCGCTACCGCAATCCGATCGTGGGGCCCGGGGACCTGGTCGTGGGGATCTCCCAGTCAGGCGAGACGGCGGACACGCTGGCGGCGATGCGAACGGCCCGGGAGGGTGGAGCCAAGGTGCTCGCGCTCACCAACCTGATGGGCTCCCAGGCCACGCGTGACGCGGACGGCGTCTTCTATACCCGCGCCGGGCTCGAGATCGGCGTCGCCGCGACGAAGACGTTCATCAGCCAGGTCGTGGCTATGTACCTGATCGCGCTGCGCCTGGCCGAGCTGCGGGAAACCCTCGCCCCGGCAACGCTTGCCGACATGATCGCTCAGGTCAAGCACCTCCCGCACCTCATCAATGAGGTGCTCGAGCATGCCGACGCAGCGGCGAAGCAGATCGCCGAGGAGACCCGGGGGGCCGGGTTCTTTCTGTATCTCGGTCGCCACATCGGACTGCCGGTGGCGCTCGAGGGAGCCCTGAAGCTCAAGGAGATCTCCTACACGGCGACCGACGCCTACGCGGCGGGGGAGATGAAGCACGGACCGATTGCGCTCCTCGACGAGAGCACGCCGGTCGTCGTGGTGGCGACCGATTCGCCGGTGCTCGAGAAGGTCGTCTCGAACATCGAGGAGGTGAAGAGCCGGGGGGCGCGGGTGATCGCCGTGGCAAGCCAGAACAACGGCGAGATCGAGCACCACGCGGCGAACGTAATACGCGTCCCCGAGACGCACTGGATGCTGGCGCCCGCGCTCGCCGTGATCCCGCTGCAGCTCCTGGCTTACTACATCGCACGCGCCCGCGGCCTGAACGTCGACCAGCCGCGCAACCTGGCCAAGACGGTGACGGTCGAGTGAAGGTGCGGGTGGGGATCGACCTGCTCGAGGTCGATCGGCTTGAGCAGGCGTTGGCGCGCCGACCGCGTCTCGCTGAGCGGCTGTTCACCGACGCCGAGCGTGAGTATGCGGCGAGCCGCGCCCGGCCCGGACAGCATCTGGCGGCGCGGTTCTGCGCCAAGGAAGCGGTGGCGAAGGCGCTCGGGCTCGAGGCCTGGAGCTTTCGCGACGTCGAGGTTCTGGCGGGCGACGGCAAGCCTGAGGTGCGGCTATCCGGGGTGGCGGCGGAGCGAGCTCGCAGCCTGGGCCTGAGCGTCGACGTCTCGCTGACCCACAGCCGCCGAGACGCCGCGGCGGTGGCGATCGCTGCGTGACCTCGCTTCCGGACTGGCTCGACCCGCTGCCGGACGCCGCCGAGCAGCGCGCGCTGGACCGGTGGGCGATCGAGGAGCGGGGGACTCCGGGGGTCGAGCTGATGGAACGCGCGGGGCGCGGTCTCGCCGACGTCGTCGCCGACGCGGTTCTCAGCGGCCCGATCGCGGTCGTATGCGGTAAGGGCAACAACGGAGGCGACGGACTTGTCTGCGCGCGGCGGCTGCGCGAGGGCGGAAGGGAGGTCCGCGTCCTGCTCCTGAGCACTCCGGGCGAGCTCCAGGGTGATGCCGCAACAAACCTCGCTCGGCTCCCGGGAGACGCCCCCGAGCGATTTGACCCCACGCTCCTCGAGGGCTCATCGGGCGTGGTCGACGCGATCCTGGGCACCGGTTTCAGCGGCGAGGCGCACGGTTCCGCGGCCGATGCGATCAATGCGATCAACGGCCTCGGCGATGCGGTCGTGATCGCGTGTGATGTCCCGAGCGGCGTCGACGCCTCGACGGGCGAGGTCAACGGCCCCGCGGTCCGGGCCGCGGCGACGGTGACCTTTGCCTCCGGCAAGCCTGGCCTGTGGATCGCGCCGGGAAAGCAGCACGCCGGCGAGGTGACCGTCGTCGACATCGGCATTCCCGCCGGTGGCCCCGCTGAGCCCGCGATTGGCCTGATCTCGGACCGCGTCGCCGACGGGATCCCGCGCCGCGGTCGCGAGTCGACCAAGTTCGCGGCCGGGAGCGTGCTCGTGTGCGGTGGTTCGCTCGGGCTAACCGGAGCTCCAAGCATGGCCTCGGAGGCCGCGGCCCGCGCGGGCGCCGGATATGTCACGGCCTGCGTGCCGGCGTCGCTCAACCTGGTGTTCGAGACGCGCCTGCTCGAGGTGATGACCGTGCCCCTGCCGGACTCCGAAGGTTCGCTGGACGCCTCCGGGGCGACGACCGTGCTCGAGCACGCGGAGCGCGGGCAGGCGCTCGTGTTGGGGCCCGGCGCGGGGCGCCAGCCGGGCGCCTTCGAACTGTTGCGAACGGTGGCCAGGCGGGCCTCGCTGCCACTTGTGCTGGATGCCGACGGGTTGAACGCGCACGCCGGTGAGCTGAGACGGTTGGCCGAGCGCGAGGCGGCCACCGTGCTCACACCGCACGCCGGTGAGCTCGCCCGGCTCTTGGGGTCGGACAGCAGCGCCATCGAGGCGCACCGGCTGGCCAACGTCCGCCGGGCGGCGGCCGAGGCCCGGGCGGTGGTGGTGCTGAAGGGCGACGACACGCTAGTGGCCGACCCCGAGGGGCGGGTTGGGGTGAGCCGCGGCGGCGCCTGCGCCCTGGCCACGGCCGGCACCGGCGACGTTCTCTCGGGAGTCATCGGGGCCTACCTCGCCAAGGCGATGCCCGCGTTCGAAGCGGCATGCGCGGGAGTGCTGGTTCATGCTCGGGCGGGGCGTCTGGCGGCGGAGACGATCGGCGCTGAGGGCGTCATCGCGCGCGACATCATCGAGTTGATCCCGCGCGCCCGCGCCGCCGCGACCCCGGGGTAAGCCCACCATGCCCGTACGCGCGCTGGCCCGGGTGAACCTGTCGGCAATCGAACGCAACGTGGCCCGGTTGTGCGCGGAGCTCGACCAGCCGACGGCGCTCTGCGCAGTGGTGAAGGCGGACGGCTACGGACACGGAGCCATCCCCGCGGCACGCGCGGCGCTGGCCGGAGGCGCGCGGTGGCTGGCGGTCGCGACCGCGGCCGAGGCCGCTGAGCTCAGGACCGCCGGGTTCGAGGTTCCGGTGCTGGTCATGGGCGCGATCAGCTCCGAGGAGCTGGCGGACGTCATTAGGTGCGGCGCGGATGTGGTGGCCTGGGCGCCCGAGTTTGTGGCCGAGCTCCAGCGCGCGGAGGAGAGCGCCGTCCGCGGTGCGGATCCGATCGGTGTCCACGTGAAGCTCGACACCGGGATGGGCCGGCTGGGGACGCGAGACGAGGCACAGGCCCTCGAGGTCGCCGAGCTCGTCTCGAAGGCCGGACCCACGCTGCAGCTGGCGGGCGCGATGACGCATTTCGCCACCGCCGATGGCGATCCCGAGTTCGTGGCCGCTCAGCTCGCCCGGTTCGAGCCGTTTGTCTCGAAGCTGCGGTCTCGCTGGCCGGGACTTGTCGTTCATGCCGCCAATAGCGCGGCGACCTTGACCGAGCCGAGGAGCCACTTCGACGTCGTCCGCTGCGGGATCGCGATCTATGGCTGTGACCCGATGAACGACGATCCACACCGGTGGGGGCTCGAGCCCGCGCTCGAGCTCACCTCGTACATAGCCGCGCTCAAGCGAGCGGCCCCTGGCGACACGGTCGGGTACGGGCGGACATTCGCCGCGGTCGAGGAGACCTGGATCGCCACCGTGCCGATCGGTTACGGCGACGGGGTTCGTCGCGCCCTCAGCAACAACTGTGATGTGCTGGTGCGAGGTCGTAGCTATCCGCTCGTAGGCACGGTGAGCATGGACAACATCACCCTCGATATGGGCCGCGAACCACAAGCGTCGATTGGCGACGCGGTGACCCTGCTCGGCGTCTCGGCAGGACAGCCGCTGACCGCCGAACAGATGGCGGCCCGGATGGGAACGATCAACTACGAGGTTGTGTGTGGAATTTCCAAGCGTGTGCCAAGGCAATACCACCGTGACGGGGAAGCGGAATGACCGACCGCGATCACGAGCCGATGACCGACCGCGACGGCCCGCTCGCCACGCTTGCCGGCCTCGCCGAGACCGCGTGGTTGGTCGGCGGCGCCCTGCGTGATCGCCTGCTCGGCCGCCCGACCGCGGACTACGACGTCGTGCTCGAAGGCGACGTCCGGAGCATCGCCCGCCAGCTCGCCAAGGCGCAGGCCGCACATCCGTTCGAGCTCTCGGAAACCTTCGGCGCCTGGAGGGTGGTTTCCCGCGACCGTCGATGGACCGTGGATCTGCTCCCGCTGGGCGGGGAGACGATCGAGAGTGACCTGGCCAGGCGTGACCTGACGATCAACGCAATCGCGCAGCCGCTCGGCCAGGACGAGCTTGTCGATCCCTTCGACGGAGCTGTGGATCTGCGCGAGCGCCGGCTTCGGATGGTTTCCCGCCATACGTTTGCCGACGACCCGGTGCGGTCGTTGCGGCTAGTCCGGCTGGCGTGTGAGCTTGGCTTCGAGGCCGAGGCGAGCACCGTCGCCGCAGCCGCCGGGGCGGCGCCAGAGCTCACGGGGGTCGCGGTCGAGCGCGTGTTTGCCGAGCTGAAACGCGTCGTCAGCTCGGACCGTGCGCCGGCGGGGCTGAGGCTGATGGATGAGCTCGGAATCACGCCCGTGATCCTGCCCGAGCTGAGTGCCCTGCACGGCGTGGAGCAGAGCCCATACCACCACCTGGATGTCTACGAGCACACGCTTGCCGTCCTCGGTGCGGCGCTCGAAGTCGAGGCCGATCCGGGCGCCTTTCTCGGCGTACACGCCGAGAGGGTCAGTGAGTTCATGTCGGCGGGAGTGGCCAACGAGCTCACCCGCTGGCAGGCGCTGAGATTCGGTGCGCTCCTGCACGACATCGCCAAGCCTCAGACCCGGGCCGTAACCGACCACGGGAGGGTGACCTTCATCGGCCACGATGCCCTCGGGAGCGAAATGGCGCGGAAGATCCTGGGGCGGCTGCGGGCGAGCGACCGATTGCGCGATCACGTGGCCGGGCTGACCCGGAACCACCTCCGCCTGGGCTTCCTGGTGCACGAGGCGCCGCTGACGCGCCGCGCCCTCTACCGCTACCTGCATGAGTCAGAGCCCGTGCAAGTTGACGTCACCGTGCTCAGCGTCGCCGACCGCCTGGCCACCCGAGGCGTCGGTTCTGAGGCGGCGATCCAGCGACACCTCGAGTTGGCGCGCGCGGTCCTCGGCGATGCGCTTGAGTGGGCCAGTGAGCCGCCGCGGGCTCCGATTCGCGGCGACGAGCTCGCCGCGGCCCTGGGCGTCGACGTGGGCCCGGAACTGGGCCAGCTCCTGGCCGAGCTCGAGGAGGCGACGTTCGCGGGCGAGGTCACTTCCCGTGACGATGCGGTGCTCCACGCTCGAGAGCTTCTGCGCGGACGATCGATAGGCTCCCGCGCCTGAGTGTGAACGACGAGGACTGCATCTTCTGCCGAATCGTGGCCGGAGAGATTCCGGCCCAGATCATCGACGAGGACGAGCGGACACTCGCCTTCATGGACATCAGTCCGGCGACCCGCGGCCACGCACTGGCCGTGCCCCGGCGGCACGCGCGTGACCTCCTCGAGATCGAGGCCTCTGAGCTGGAGGCAGTGGTCTTGACCGCCCAGCGGGTGGCCGCGCGAATGCCGGAGCGGCTGGGCGCGGCTGGCGTGAACCTGCTCAATTCGTGCGGGCCGGCGGCGTGGCAAACCGTCTTTCACTTCCACATTCACGTGATCCCGCGTTACGAGGGAGACCCTCTGCGTTTGCCGTGGATCCCGCATGAGGGCGACCCCGACGAGATCAAGGCCACGGCTGAGGCGCTGCGCTAGCCCACGGCTGAGGCGCTGCGCTAGGCCACGGCTGAGGCGCTGCGCCAGCGATGGCTGAGGCGCTGCGCTGGCGATGGCTGAGGCGCTGCGCTGGCGAATTACGCGGCGCTGGGGCCGGGATCCGCACACCCTTCGGGCCGGTGGCCCTGATACGGTTCTCGCGTTTGGAGGGGACCTGCGGGGACCATCCGAACGGTTCGTAGGCAGGACAACAAGGGGAAGTGATGGCAACGGGTACTGTCAAGTGGTTCAGCGACGACAAGGGGTTCGGATTCATTACGCCGGATGACGGCGGCCGGGACCTGTTCGTCCACTTCACTGGCATCGCCGGAGACGGCTATCGCTCGCTTGCGGAGGGGGCCAAGGTCTCCTACGAGGCGGAGGAAGGGCCGAAGGGCCCGAAGGCTGTAAACGTCACCAAGATCTGAGCTTCCCCCCAACTGCTGCCCGGTTTGCGCGCCCTTTACGGGTCCGTTTGCGCTGTGTCAGCGTATGACGGGTTGCGTTGCACGACGCAACTGCTGCCGCCAGGTCGTGTTGAATGGTAGGTATGCGATCAACCTCACGCTTGGGCATAGCGGCCGTGGCCGGGTGCGTGGCCATTTCCTCGGCCACCGCGCTGGCCGCCAGCCAGACCTCGCAGCCGGGCCAGCTCGGGGGTACGGTCGAACTGGGTGCCACTCATTCCCCGATCGTTGCTCCGGTTTGCCCGCCCGGGGTGTCCTCGTCAAAGTGCACGATCATCCTCACTCGGGTGACGGCCCTGGAGACACTGCGCGACGGCGTCGCCTATCCCACAAAGGTCAAGCAGGCCGGCCAGATCACAGCGTTCACGGTCGGGCTCTCTCAGCTCTCGACCAGCAAGTCGACGCAGAACACCTACATCCACTTCCTTGATTCGACCTACGGCGGCACTAGCCGCGTGGCCATCACCGTGTTGGCTCCCGGGGGCGGCAAGAAGACGCAGTGGCGCTGGAAGGTTGTCGCGCAGAGCCCGATCTACCACGTGCAGCCCTACCTCGGGAGCGTGGTCCGGATCCCGCTGGCCACGCCGCTTCCGGTCAAGTCCGGGTATGTGATCGCGCTGACGACGCCCACGTGGGCTCCGATCCTCACGATCGACGTCAGCGGCAAGCAGTTCGCGTACCGGCAGAGCCGTCAGAACAACTGCGACAACCCGCCCGGAAAGAGTCAGGCACAGCTGACGCTGGGTGAGAACACGAGCTACGGCTGCGACTACCCGGGGACGCGGCTCGAGTACTCGGCCACCGAGGACCTGTATCCGTCAGGGACGCCGCCGGTGACGGGTTAGCGCTCGTGGGGGAGGCTGGGATCCCCCCGAGGGGCGGGATTGCCGCGGAGCGAGGGCGCGAGATCCCTCGCGCGCGGGATCCGCAAACGCGCACCGCTCGCTTGCGAGCATGAACGTTTGCGCCTTTGCGGCTCCAGAGCGGGTCAATGTGCATCGCTCGATCCAAACTCGCCGGCTTTGCGCGTTTGCGGTGGGGGCTGGCTCGCCGGTGGCGGCCGGCTTTCCGGTGGCGGCTAGCTTTGCCGGTGGCGGCTAGCTTTGCCGGTGGCGGCCGGCAGGGGCCGCTGGCGCCAGCTTCGCCGGCGGCGGCTAGCAGGCGCCGGGGTTCTGCTGGCAGAAGGCTGAGCTGAGGCCGGCGCCTCCGCTGCCTGAACCTGAGGAGGAGCCACCCGTACCCCCGGTGCCGGAGCCTGTGCCGGACGTCCCTCCACTTCCGGTGCCGGCGCCCGTGGGCGCGCTTGCTCCGCCCGAGGAGGCCCCGCTGCTCGGAGCGCTCGTGGCGCCGCCCGAGGACGACGAACCGGAGGACGAGCTGGCGCCCGAGGACACGCTGGACCCGCTGCTGGTGCTCGACGTCGTCCCCGTCGGGCCCGTGGAGCCTGTGCTGGTCGACGCGCTGACCGGCCCGGAGGTGGGAACGGTCAGCGGCGGCGTGCCTGAGGTATCGGAGCTCGAGGAGCCGGTTCCGCCGCAGGCGGCCAGACCGACCACGGCGAAGGCCGTGGCGAGCAGCGTCAGGATCCTGGAGCGGGAAAGCATGCGACGAACGTCCTCCAGTCAGGAACCGAGCGGTTCCATCCGGCGGGCGCAATGCGGGCAGTCGTTCAGGTCCTTCTGACTCAGCTGGTCGCACCAGTTGCAGAAGCGGAGGTTCTCCACCGCCCACGGAAGCTCGGAAGCCGTCGGGGCCAGCGGCAGGAGCTCGCCCACCACCTCGAGCTGCTCGCCGGTGTCGCGGTCGACATAATCCCGGTCGGGCTCGGCTTCGATGATGACCTCACGGCCGGTGGAGGGCGTGCGCATCCGGTACTTCTGCCGCGTCCGCATCCAGCCGCATGCTACCGAGGCCTCTTATAAAGTGCCGCCCTCAATGGTGAGAGGAGTTGACCGTGGGGGGCGGAGCTTGGCGGCGGTCGCGGCCGCGGCGCTCGTGCTGGTGGCGGCCCTGAGCGGCTGCGCCGTCAAGCACCCGGTAACCAACCTGGTGCACGGAAAGCAGCTGTTCGTCGCCAAATGCGGCGCCTGTCACACCCTCAGCCACGCCAGCACGTCAGGCACGGTGGGGCCGAACCTCGATGTGGTGTTCCGCCAGGACCGGGCAGACGGGATCAAGAGCTCATCGATCGAGGGGCTCGTCGATAACTGGATCCTGTACCCGAACGCGAATCCGAACAGCGGCGCGGTGATGCCCGGCAAGCTCTACAAGGGCCAGGACGCCCAGGACGTGGCTGCCTATGTGGCCGCCGTCGCGTCGAGGCCCGGACAGGACACCGGCGCGCTGGCCAGCGCGGTGCAGGCCAAGGTCCCGGTCACGCCAGCCTCCGGCAAGACCGTGTTCACGGGTCCGGGCGGCTGCGGGGGCTGCCACACCCTGGCTGCCGCCGGCACCACCGGGACCGCCGGACCGAACCTGAATACCCGCCTGGCCAGCGACTGCGCCAACCCGGCGTCCAAGAAGGTGCGCGGGAGCAGCCTCACCCAGTGCATCCACACGGCGATCGTCAACCCGTACGCCTACATCCCGTCCGGCTACAGCGCCGGCGTCATGCCGAATAACTTCGAGAAGACGCTGAGTCCGTCGCAGATACAGGCGCTCGTGGCGTTCCTCTCGAGTGTGACCAAGTAAGGCGTCGCGGGGGGCGCGTTCCGAAGGGCTATTGCGCTGCGCGCGAATCCCTTCGGAACGCGCACCCGCGCCGCTGCGATGGCGCAGGCTTGCGGAGCGCTTACTCACTTCGGGAGTGAGTCGGCGCGGCGCAGCCGCTCAGCGGGTGATTGTGACTGGGGTGCCTGGGTAGATTCGGGCGGCCAGCCAGGTGATGGCTGAGGTGGCGAAGCGGACGCAGCCGTGGGACTCGGCGGTGCCCAGGGTGCCGCCGAGGCCGCCGCCGACCCCGTGGAGCGCGACCTGGCCCGGACCGCCGTCGAATTCGGTGAACACGGCCGAGCGGGCGCTGAGGGCGAGGGCGTAGGGCGCGCCGGGGAACGTTGGGGGCTCCGCGATGTTCTCCTCGACGAAGAACCGCCCGGTCGGTGTCGGCGTCGCTGGCGCGCCGACCACGACCCTGAAGGTGCGCCGCAGCCGGCCGCCCTGGTAGATGCGGGCCTTGCGTTGGCCCAGCGCGACGACGATGTGCCAGCGGACGGCCCACAGCCGGGTGTGCGCGAAGGTGATCCAGCCGGTGCGCCCGTTGGGCGCGCCCGGAAGCAGCCGGCCGGGAAGCCGCACGCGGAGCCAGCGGGTGCCAGCCGCGGGGCGCATGGCCAGGACCGGAAGCGTCGTCGCCTCGCCCGTGATCGGGCGCCGGCGGGAGATCGTCGCCTCTCGCCTACCACCCGGTCGCGCGTAGATGGCGTGGTTGGCGGTCAGGGTGACCACGGTCTGGGACGGCGAGACCGCCGCGCGGGCGGGCGCGGCTCCGATCAGCGCGGCGGCGAGGAGCAGTCCGGCGACCAACAGGCCGGCGAGGATCCCCACCGGGCGACGCAATGGCATCACCGTCCCCATGTTCAGCTGACGGCGCGGACGAGCTCGACGATGGCCACGATCAGCGCGACCACCACGACGACGTACACGAGCACCCGGAAGGCATCGGCCTCGCTGCGCAGCGGATTGAAGGCCACGCGTCTAGAGGACGTACACGGTCGTGTACACGATGACCCACATGATGTCGACGAAGTGCCAGTAGATCCCCGGCACCTCCATGCCGAGATGGTGCTCGGGCGAGTAATGGCCGCGGAAGGCGCGGATGGTGACGATCGCCAGCGCGCACAGCCCGATGAACACGTGAGCCCCGTGGAGGCCCGTGAGCGAGTAGAAGACGGTGGCCTGGGCGGCGTCCTGGGGCGCGAACCCGATGTGGATGTACTCGTTGATCTGGATCGACAGGAAGGTCAGGCCGAGCAGGAAGGTGGCGATCATGCCCGCCTTGAGCCCGAAGCGGTTGCCGCGGCGAATCGAGCTGAGGGCCCAGTGGATGGTGAGCGAGGAGGAGAGCAGGATCGCCGTGTTCACGCCGGCCACGGCCTCGGGAAGCTTGGTTCCGGGGGCGGGCCACGGGTCGTGGCTGACGACGCGGATGAAGAAGTAGGCGGTGAAGAACGCCCCGAAGATCATCACCTCGGACATGATGAAAAGGAGCATCCCCAGGGTCGGCGCCTCGACGCGGGAGGACCGGTGGGCCGGCGGCGGGCCGTGATGCTCGTGCGCGACGGCGGCGGCTTCCATGGCTAGGCGGCGGTGGCCCGGGTCTCGCTGGAGGCGGGCGTATCGGAGTGGACGACATGCTCGACCGGCTTGCCCGTGGCTCGCTTCACGCGCTCGATCAGATCCGTCCGCAGCCAGCCCGATTTCGTCTCCGGAAAGGTCGAGATCACGATGTCATCGACGCGGAAGTACTGAAGGGCGTTCGTGATCGCGGTGAAGGGATCCGGATCGCCGACCATCCCCGAGGCGAACAGGCCGCGTACGCGCAGGCGATCGAGGACGAGCTTCAGGCGAGTGCGGGCGCGGCGCGCTGCCTGCCCATCGCCGCCCTCCTGGGGGACAACGATGATGAAGAGCTGACGCCGGCCGGGCTCTGAGAACTTGTCCGCCTTCTCCCTGAGCGCCTCGAGCAGCTCATCGCCGGACGCCGTCCGGTTGGCGACCGCCAGCGTGACGTGGAAGGGCAGGCCCTCGGCGTCGATGTCATTGACGATGTGGGTGACGGGCAGGCCGGTGGCGTCTGCCACTCGCTCGATCAGATCGCGACGCATCCAGCCCGAACGGGACTCGGGATAGGTCGAGATGATGATCTCCTCCGGCGCGTACTCACGCACGGCGTCGATCGTGGCCGAGTACGGATCGGAGTCGCCGACCTCCCCGATGGCCCGGATGTCCATGCTGCGGATTACCTCGAGGGCGAGGTCGAGCCGGACCTGGGCAGCGTCGAACACGGTGTCGTCGTAGATGACGAGCCCGGCCCGAGGCTTGTTCTGGGGAACGCAGAGGATGAAGCGGACATCGTCAGAGGCCCGTTCCCTGATCGCGTCGAGCAGTGCCTGACCCCCCAGCGTCTCGTTGGCCACGACGAGGATCGTCCTCGCCGCGATGAAGCTCGGCTCGCTCACTCGCCGCCCTCGTGACCGGGCGGCCCGGGGTGTGTCTCCTGGCTGGGCAGGCCGCCGAAGGTGCCCGCGGTGACCGGCCGCGCCTCGGTCGGGGACTTGAAGATCCCGTGCACGGCGCCCGGCACGCCGTACTCGTACGGGCCGCCCACGACGGTCGGGACGGCGTCGAAGTTGAACACGGGCGGCGGGGAGGAGACCTGCCACTCGAGGGTCAGGGCACGCCACGGGTTGGCGGCGGCGCGCGGTCCGCCCCGCCAGCTGGCGACGATGTTGTAGAGGAAGACCAGTGTGCTCAGCCCGAGGATGAAGGCGCTGAACGAGATGAACAGGTTCCAGCCGGCGAACTTCTCGGCGTATTCGGCCACGCGACGTGGCATCCCCTGGATGCCGATCAGGTGCATCGGGCCGAAGGTGAGGTTGAAGAAGATGAAGGTCAGCCAGAAATGGAGCTTGCCCAGGCGCTCGTCGAACATCCGCCCGGTCATCTTCGGGAACCAGTAGTAGACGCCGGCGAAGATCGTGAACAGCGAGCCGCCGAACAGGACGTAGTGGATGTGGGCGACGATGAAGTAGGTCTGGGAGACGTGGATGTCGAACGGGATCATGGCCAGCATCACGCCGCTGATTCCGCCCAGCGTGAACATGGTCAAGAAGCCGAGCGCGAAGAGCATCGGCGTGTCCAGGTGCAGCACCCCTCGCCAGAGGGTGGCCAGCCAGGAGAAGATCTTGATGCCGGTGGGGATGGCGATGATGGCCGTGGTGATCATCATCGGAATCCGGATCCAGGGCTGCATCCCGGAGACGAACATGTGGTGCGCCCACACGGTGAATCCGAGCACGACGATGGCCAGCAGCGAGAAGGCCATCATCCGGTAGCCGAAGATCGGCTTGCGCGACTTGGTGGCGAGGACCTCGGAGATGATCCCGAAGCCGGGCAGCATCATGATGTAGACCGCCGGGTGGGAGTAGAACCAGAAGACGTGCTGGTACATGAGCACGTTGCCGTTCCGATTGACACCGACGAACGCGTCGAAGAAATGGAACCCGAGCGCCCGATCGAGGAGCAGGAAGAACTGCGAGGCGGCGATGAACGGGGTGGCGATCACGACCAGCAGCGAGGTCGAGAAGTTCGCCCACACGAGCAGCGGCATCCGGAAGAAGCTCATCCCGGGCGCACGCATCGTGATGATCGTCACGAGGAAGTTGAGCGCGGTGAAGATCGAGGAGAACCCGGCGAACTGGACCCCGATCGAGAAGAACAGCTGGCCGAGGGGCATCGTGGTCGAGAGGGGCGCGTAGGCGGTCCAGCCTGAGGCGAACGACCCGCCGGGGGCGAGGAAGCTCATCAGCATCACGATCCCGCCCAGCGGCAGCAGCCAATACGAGAGCGCGTTCAACCGCGGGAAGGCCATGTCGGGCGCGCCGATCATCAGCGGCAGGACGAAGTTGGCCAGCCCGGCGAAGACCGGAATCACGAACAGGAAGATGAGGACCGTGGCGTGGACCGAGAAGACGCCGTTGTACTGCTGGGGGGTCAGAAACTGCATCCCGGGCTTGGCCAGCTGGACACGGATCAGCATCGCCAACAGCCCGCCCACGAACAGGAAGAAGAACGAGGTGACCGTGTACTGGATCCCGATCACCTTGTGGTCGGTGTTGACGCGGAAGTAATCACGCCAGCTGTAGGCGCCGTGACCCGAGTGATCCTCGGGCCGTGTGACCCGTCCGGCGGCCCAGTAGAGCCAGTAGTCGCAGGCGCCGATTCCAACCAGGAAGAAGATCGGGACCGTGAACAGCGCCACGGTGGTGACGGCGTCGCCGCTGATCACGGGGTGGATGTGCTGAAGCCACCGAATCAGCGCCGTGATGCCGAAGGCAAACCCCAGGCCGAGAACCTCAAACAGCGCCGCGCGATACCACCCGGCGGCTCTCAGCCGGGGCGGCAGGGGGACGCGTGTGCGCGGTCGTTCGGCTGTCGGTTCTGCTACTGCCACCGCCATCAGCTGCTCGCCTCCCTCTCGACCTTGTGACTCGTCAGTCTGCCGCTCCCCCGGTCGCCATCACTTTGCCATGCTCGCGCCGAAGTTGGCAACTCAGGAGCCTCCTGAACTTGTCCCGGCGGTGACGCCGCCGCCCTTGGAGCCCGGAACCCCGGGCTGCGAGGTCTTTGGCCCCGGCATCCCGAGCGGCGGTGGGCGGTTCGTGGGCTGTGCGGCGAGCCATGACTGGAAGCGTGAAGCTGAGATCACGTGGACGGTCGAGCGCATGAAGGCGTGGCCGGGGCCGCAGAGCTCGGTGCACTCGACGGGATAGGTCCCGTCCCGGGTCGGGGTGACGCGCAGGGTCGTGGTGATGCCGGGGACCGCGTCCAGCTTCTCTGAGAACTCGGGCACGAAGAAGCTGTGGATCACGTCGAGCGAGCGGAGTCTGAACACCACCGGCTGGTCCTTGGGGAGGTAGAGAGCCGAGGCGACCACGGTCTTGCCGTTCGCTTGGGGGTAGGAGAACTCGAAGCCGAACTGCCGTGCCGTGACGTTGACCGTCATCTGGTTGGGCTTCTTGGCCTCGTTGGAGCGCAGCACCGTGTAGGCGTAGCTGACGAGCCCGATGATGAGCAGCGCGGGGAGGACCGTCCAGACGACCTCGAGCCGGGTGTTGCCGTGGATCGGGGGCCCGTCCACCCGCCCGTCGCCGGGGCGCAGGCGGAACTTCCACACCGAGTAAAGGACGACGGTCTCGACGAGCACGAAGATCGGCACCGACGCGATCAGCAGCACGTAGTAGAGCGTGTGAATGTTGCCCGCCTGGCGCGAGGCCTCGGTGGGGAACCAGGGCACGATCAACGACAGCGGAATCAGGATCGCGCAGCCGATCACCCCGAAGACGATCATCTGCACGAGCGGGCGATTTCGCAACGGCGCTACTCCTGACCCCTCGCGTGACGCATCGTACGGGCGGGATGCTAGGGATTCCGGACGCAGAATGGCGCGACGGCCAACGCCGCCCAGATCGTCCAGCGGGATCGATGGTGGCTGAGCTCACGGCCCAGGCCAGCCGTTCTATGATTGCGTCAATTGTTGCAAACTATGCGGAGGCGGCCATGCGCGTGCGCGAGGGGATGTCCGAAGTCGTTCTCACCGTCGGCCCCGGCCACAGTCTTCGCGAGGCGGCCGCCGCGATGTCACAGCGCCACGTGGGAGCAGCGGTCGTCCTGGACCCCGACGCGCCGGGGCCGGGCGTCATCACCGAGCGTGACATCCTGCATTCGGTGGGCGCGGGCCAGGATCCGGCCAGCGAGCGCGTGGCCGACCACCTGACCTCGAAGCTCACGTTCGCGGCGCCGGATTGGTCGCTGGAGCAGGCCGCAGTGGCGATGGTGCGCGGAGGCTTTCGTCACCTCGTCGTGGTCGAGCGCGGCGAGCTTGTGGGCATGCTCTCGATGCGGGACATCGTTCGCTGCTGGACCGAGGACGGGGCGACGAGCGAGGTGCCCGCGGCGGCCAGCGGCTAGAGGTGCTGCTCGGGGAGCTCGTCGATATCCCGGCGGGTGTCCGCGATCCAGCGCACGGCGACCACGATCAGGATCACGGCGCCGACGCCGGAGATGATCCAGCTGAGGGTGGTGCCGATCACGATCATGGTGATCGCGATGGCCGCGACGAGCGGCAGGATCGTCGGCCCCGGAATGTGAAGCTCTTCGCCGGCCGGCGGGGCGTCGACCGGATGCTCCGCCGGGCTCGGAGTGATGCTCATGGGTGGACGTAGATGGCGGAGGCCACGAACGTCAGCCCGAACATGATCAGGACGATCGCGCCGGCGATGAGCCCCGAGCGGATGTTCTTGCGAGCCAGGCGCCGATCCATGGGTGCGCGAAGGCTACAGCTTCACGTCGGCGACCATGGCGCCGAAGAGAAGCGCCAGGTAGGCCAACGAGAACAGGTAGAGCTGGAGAGCGGCGCGACGATCCGCCCGTCGGTAGAGCCGCCACGCCCCGCCGAGGAAGGCGAGCCCGAGGACCATCGAGCCGATCAGGTAGGTCCCGCCGAAGGCGCCGGCGCAGAACGGGAGCTGTGAGATGGCGTAGAGGAGCAGCGTGTAGAGCAGGATCTGCCGACGCGTCTCCCGCTCGCCCCGGGCGACCGGCATCATCGGCACCGAGACGCGGGCGTACTCGTCCTTCATGAGCAGGCTGAGGGCCCAGAAATGCGGGGGCGTCCAATAGAAGACGATCGCGAACAGGTAGACCGCCGTCCAGGAGATACTGCCGCGGGTGGCCGCCCAGCCGACCAACGGCGGCACTGCTCCCGCGGCGCCCCCGATCACGATGTTCTGCGGCGTCCGGCGCTTGAGCCAGATCGTATAAACGCCCACGTAGCCGAGGAACCCGGCCAGCGAGAGCGAGGCGGCGAGGAGGTTGAGGCAGGTCCACATGAGCACGAACGACAGCGCGGCCAGCGTCAGCCCGAAGGTCAGCGCGGCCCGCGGCGTGATCCGCCCAGCCGGGATCGGACGTGAGGCGGTCCGCTTCATCTGGGCGTCGATGTCCCGGTCGTAGTAGTGGTTGACGGCGCCCGCGCCGCCCGCCGAGAGGTAGCCGCCGAGGCAGGTGAGCCCGATCTTCACGACCGACGGGCTGCCCGCGATCTCCATGGTGGTCACCGTGGTGAAGAGGAGGAGGCTCTGGACCTTGGGCTTGGTCAGCTCCAGGTAGTCGCTGAGCAGCCGGCGGGTGCGGGCGTGGAGAGCGAGCGCGTTCCCGGCCACGGCCGGGCTGTGGATCGGGGTCACGCGTGAGGCTGACATTTCAGCTTCAGGCCCCGGCGAAGCGTTCGCTACCGCCGGTCTTCTGGCTCACCCCGGTCGAGCGCTCGACCTGGCGGCGGATGTCACGCATCGGCTCCACCGAGCGCACGCGCGGAATGACGTCGAAGTTGTTCACCGGGGGCGGCGAGGGGACGAACCACTCGAGTGTGTTGCCCTTCCACGGATCCGGCCCCGCGATGCGTCCACGCTTCAGGCTCATCACCACGTTCGCGATCGTCATGGCGATCCCGAGGGCAAGGATGTAGGAACCGATCGAGGAGATCAAGTTGTAGGTCGTCCAGCCCTCGTTCGGCTGGTAGGTGTAGATCCGCCGTGGCATGCCCGAGAGGCCGAGCGCGTGCTGCACGAAGAAGGTCAGGTTGAAGCCCACGAACATGACCCAGAACGACGCCTTGCCCAGGCTCTCGCTCATCAGACGTCCGGTCATCTTGGGGAACCAGTAGTAGATCCCCGAGAAGATCGAAAACACCGCGCCGCCCATCAGCACGTAGTGAAAGTGGGCGACGACGAAGTAGGTGTCGGTGAGCTGCCAGTCGACCGGGAAGGTGGCCAGGAAGATGCCCGTGATCCCGCCGATGATGAAGATCGCGATGAAGCCGACCGCGAAGTAGAGCGAGGTCGTCATGACGATCGAGCCGCGCCACAGGGTGGCGATCCAGTTGAAGATCTTGACCCCGGTGGGCACGCCGATCAGAAACGAGCTGAGCATGAAGAAGCCGAGGACCACGATGGGGACGGGCGAGGCGAACATGTGGTGCGCCCAGACCAGCGTGGCCAGGAACGCGATCACCGCGGTCGAGGCTGCGACGGCCTTGTAGCCGAAGATCGGCTTGCGGCTGAACACCGGGATGACCTCGGAGATGATCCCGAACCCGGGCAGGATCATGATGTAGACCTCGGGGTGGCCAAAGAACCAGAACAGGTGCTGCCAGAGGACGGGCGAGCCATGGGCGGTGGGGTCGAACCAGTGGGTGCCGAAGTGGCGGTCGGTGAGCAGCATCGTCACCGCCGCAGCGACCACGGGGAGCGCGATGATGAGCAGAATCGCGTAGACCAGGATGGCCCAGATGAACAGGGGGATCCGACCCCAGCTCATCCCCGGGGCCCGCATGTTGACGATCGTGGCGTAGAAGTTGATCGCGCCGAGCAGCGAGGAGATCCCGGTGAGGTGGATCAGGAAGATCCAGGCGTCCTGCCCGCCGGTGGGCGAGAACTGGATGCTCGACAGTGGCGGGTAGCTCCACCAGCCGGCCTCCGGAGGGTTGAAGAAGAGGGTGGCGTAGAAGACCAACCCGCCGGTCAAGAGCAGCCAGAAGGAGAGCGCGTTCAGCCGCGGGAAGGCCATGTCCCGGGCGCCGATCATCAGCGGCACGAAGTAGTTGCCAAAGCCGGCCATGACGGGAACGACGAACAGGAAGACCATCGTCGTCCCGTGGAGCGTGAGGAGCTCGTTGTAGCGCTCGCCGCTCAGCAGGGTGTTGCCCGGTTGCGAGAGCTGGAGGCGCATGAGCAGCGCCTCGACCCCACCCAGGATGAAGAACACGAAGGTGAGGACCAGGTACATGATCCCGATCTTCTTGTGGTCGGTGGTCATGACCCAGTCGATCCAGCGCCGGGTCTGGCGCGGGCGCACGACCTCGTGGGCGACTACCTGGGGGATCGGCCGAAGCTGGGTCTCACGGGTGGTGATGGCTGACATGGGGACTAGAGGTTGCCGCTGGCGGTGAGGATCTGGCGAAGCTGGGTGACCTGACTGTTGGCGTTCTTGATCGCCTGGCTCTGGTTGGAGAGCCACTGTCGGTAGGCCGACGGGGTCAGGACCCTAACCAGTGCCGTCATGTAGGCGTGCTGGCGACCGCAGAGCTGGGCGCAGCGGCCGTGATAGAGCGCTCCCGCCTTGGGCGCCTTGAACCAGGTGTACGTCGTGTAGCCGGGCACCGCATCCACCTTGCCGCCGAGGGAGGGGACCCACCAGGAATGGATCACGTCGGTGGACTGGATGTCCAGGATCACCGTCGTACCCGCGGGAACGTACATCTCCTGGTAGCTGTAGGGCAGCTTGGCGGCGAAGGCGTTGTTGAGACACCCGTTGCCGTAGGTGTAGCGCCAGATGAACTGGCGCCCCTGGACGCAGATGGTCAGCTTCTTCCCGTTGGGCGGGGCCGGCGCGGTGACCGAGGCGGACAGGAAGGACGCGCTGGCGTTCGAGTTGGGCGGATTGATGATCGACGGCAGCTTCACGAACGTGACCACGGTGATGATCACCAGGATCAGCGCCGCCGCGACGGTCCAACCGATCTCGAGCGGGGTGTTGCCGTGGATCTGTGCCGCCACGCGGCTCCGCTTGGCTCGGAAGCGGATCACCGAGTAGAAGAGGGCGCCCTCGACCAGGACGAAGACCACGGCCGCCAGGTAGAGGATGATCTTGTAGAGCGAATCGATCTCGTTCGCGTTCGGCGACCCGCCGGATTTCGGCGTGAAGAAGTTGGCCAGCGCCGTCGAGGGCTCGATCAGGACCAGGGCGAGGGCCAGCGCGGGGACGGCACACCGCTTGAGGCGACGTCCGAGTCGGATCTTGCGGGGGGGTGGCAAGGCGCGGCATTCTACCCACGGGATAGGCCGCTGGTCGGGGCGAGGGGAGGCGCCGGAGGCCGACACATATACTCGCGGTTCCTTGCCCGTGTCGAGGGGGATTCGAGCGACTGCCTGGGCCCTCGTCGTCGCGGGGGTGGCCGCGCCCGCCATGCGGCGGCGGCTTCGTCTGCCCGCGCCTGTCGTCCTGGGTGCGGCGTGGAGCGCGCCGGTGGCCTTGAGCGTCGTCGCGCCGCCGGGGAAGGTCCGGCAGGTCGCCGTATCGGCGCTCAACATGTGGGCCTACATCGCGGCCTACGAGATGCCGCACGACCAGCCGGAGCGCTTGGCCAGGCGGGCGCGGGTCCGCTATCCGATCGTCGCCGATCGCCTGCTCGGGCTGGGCGTCCTGCCCACGGTTCGCCTTCAGCGCGCCTTCTCGGCTCCCGGCAAGGTCAACCGGTTCGAGCGGCTACTCGTGTTCTCGCACTGGATCTGGTTCTTCACCCCGCACGGCGCCCTGGCTTACATTCTCCTGCGCCGAGGTGACCGGTTTCCGGCCGCCGCGGCTCGGATGTACACGGTGTTCGACCTGGGCGCGATCTTCTACTGGGCGATACCGACGGCGCCGCCCTGGTGGGCTGCGGCAGAGGGCCGTCTGGACGAGGGCCGCGAGGTCGAGATTCGGCGCATGATGATCGAGTACGGCCCCGTCTTCTGGGGAGACCTCTGGCAGCCGCTTTACAGTTTCCTTGGAGGAAATCCGCTGGCTGCAATGCCGTCGCTGCATTTCGCTACGTCGCTGATGGGTGCACATCTGCTTTCCGAGGTGGGCCCGGTGTCGGGGGCTGTGGGCTGGGGCTACGCGGGGATGCTGGGCCTGGCGCTCGTCTACCTCGGCGAGCATTACCTGGTCGACCTGCTGGCCGGGGCGCTGCTCACCGAGACGGTGCGGGCCGCGGCCCCGGGTGTTGCCCCCCTGGCCCGGCGGCTGGTCGGGCAGATCGACGCCGTCCGCGCGCGCCTGTCCGAGGGCTGACGATGGACCCGGCGGAGGACGAGGTCGCGGCTGCCAGTCAGGAAATGCCGCGGGTGCGCTTCACCCGTGGGCGTCTGTTGGCGGGGGCGCTGTTCGTGGTCTCGATCGTGGCCTTCCTGTACTTCGTGCTGCCCAAGCTGCTCGGCCTGCAGGAGACGTGGAATCGGCTCCAGCAGGGCAACGTCTGGTGGCTGGTCCTGGCCGCGCTGTTCACCGTCGGCTCGTTCGCGGCCTACGTGTGGTTGTTTCGCGCGGTGTTCGTTCGCGACGACTCGCGAATCGGGTGGGGCGTCAGTTACGAGATCACGATGGCGGGCCTGGCCGCGACGCGCCTGTTCGCCGCCGGTGGTGCGGGGGGTATCGCGCTGACGGCCTGGGCGCTGCGCCGCGCCGGACTCGGGCCGCGGACGGTCGCGGCGAGGATGATCGCGTTCCTGGTTCTGCTCTACGGGGTCTACATGGCCGCGCTCGTGGTCGACGGACTCGGTCTATACGTGGGGCTGTTCCCGGGGTCGGCGCCGTTTGCCATCACGGTCGTACCGGCGATTTTCGGCGCGGTGGTGATCGTTGTGTTTCTCGCCATGGCGTTCGTGCCGGGCGATCTGGAGCGGCTGGTGGCGCGCTGGACGACGGGCGAGCACTGGAGGGGTCGAGCCGCGCGTAAGCTGGCCGCGCTGCCGGGCACTGGGGCGACGGGGATCAGAACCGCCCTCGCGCTGACCCGAACCAACGACCCGGCTCTGATCGGCACGATCGCATGGTGGGGGCTCAACATCGCCATCCTGTGGGCATGCTTTCACGCCTTCGGTAGTGCGCCGCCCCAGGCCGTGATCGTGATGGCGTACTTCGTGGGAATGCTCGGAAACCTGCTGCCGCTGCCGGGCGGGGTGGGTGGGGTGGACGGCGGGATGATCGGGGCCTTCACGGCCTTCGGCGTCAACGTCGAGCTGGCGGTGGTCGCCGTCCTGGCCTACCGTGCGTTCGCCTTCTGGCTGCCGACCCTGCCCGGGGCGGTGGCGTACTTCCAGTTGCGGCGGAGGATGCAGCGCTGGCGCTCAGCCGAGGGTCCAGGCGCTCCCTCCGAGGTCCCAAGCTATACTTAATGAAGTGAACGAGCGGATCGAGAACGTGATCATCGTGGGCAGCGGCCCGGCCGGGTACACGGCCGCGCTGTACACGGCACGAGCAAACCTCGCGCCGCTGGTCATCGAGGGATTTGCCTGGGGCGGTCTGCTGCAGCAGACGACCGACGTCGAGAATTACCCCGGATTCCCGGAGGGCATCATGGGCCCCGAGCTCATGCAGCATTTCCGGGACCAGGCCGAACGCTTCGGGGCGCGCCTGGAGACCGACGATGCCACCGCGGTGGAGTTATCGACCGACGGAGGCCTCCACAAGGTGTGGACGGGCGATGAGGTACATCTTGCCCGCGCGGTGATCCTCTCGATGGGGGCGCAGCACCGCAAGCTCGGAGTCCCAGGCGAGGCTGAGCTGGCCGGCCGCGGCGTGAGCTACTGCGCCACCTGCGATGCCGCCTTCTTCAAGGGGGCTCCGACGCTGATCGTCGGCGGGGGAGACTCGGCCATGGAGGAGGCCATGTTCCTGGCCAAGTTTGCCTCCCGCGTGGCCATCGTGCACCGGCGCGACGAGTTTCGGGCTTCGAAGATCATGCTCGAGCGCGCCCAGGCGATGCCGAACATCGATTGGTTGACGCCCTACGTGGTCGAGGAGTTCGTGCCCGGCGAGACGGGATCGCTTGGCGTGGCACGGCTGTGCCACAGTGAGGGCGGCGAGAATCGCGAGCTCGAGATCACGGGGGCGTTCATCGCCATCGGCCACGAGCCGCAGTCGCAGCTCGTGGAGGGCCAGGTCGAAATCGACCCCGCCGGTTACGTGGTCACTCAGGGTCGCTCGACCCTGACCAGCGTTCCGGGAGTGTTCGCGGCCGGAGACCTCGTCGACCACACCTACCGTCAGGCCGTCACGGCCGCGGGCAGCGGCTGCCAGGCCGCACTCGACGCCGAGTGGTACCTGCGAGATACGTCCTTTCCGGTAGAGACGGAAGCTGAGGCGGCGTCGGCCTAGGTGGTAACTGCCCGGAGCGAGCGGAGCGGTCTCCCGGACTCCAGGAGCGGAGCGCGCGAGGGCTTAGAGCCGAAGGCGGTACGCGCGCTCCGGACAGTTACCACTAAGCCGGCGTCCGGCCGGCTAGTACGGGCAGCCGTTCTGGGCGCGGGTGTTGTGTGAGGGCGCCCGCTGGCTCATCAGCAGCCCGAAGTCCTGCGTCCACGTCGAGGGCTGCGTAGCCCAACTGCCGACCGCGGACGGGGTCTCGCCGGTCCCCACGTCCCGGAAGCTCGGATCGAGAATGTTGCGGCAGTGGTCGGGACTGGCCATCCAGGCGTTCACGACCTCACGCGGGGTCCCGAAGCCGGTGGCGATGTTCTCGCCAGCGGTCTGCCAGTCGTACCCCACGGCACTGATCCGGCCGGCGAAGTCCGTGCCGTGGGTGAAGTTGCCGGTCGAGACCATGGTCTGATTCCAGTCCTGGGCTGAGCGATTGAGCTTGTCGGAGACCTTCAGGGCCGGGAGGCCGTGAGCCACACGCTGCTGGTTGATCAGGCAGACGACGGCCGCCCGCATCTGGGGGAGGGAGGCGCTGGTGGCAGGGGTGTCGGCGCCCGTGCACTGCTGGGAGACCACGGCGCGTGAGCGGTGCACACCCTTCAGGTGATGGCGGCGGCGGTGGTGGCGGTGGTGGCGGTGCATCCGGTGGTGGTGGCGAGTGCTGGCCGCCCCCGCCGCGGGGACGACGCTGCCGGTGAGCGCGATGGCGACTCCACACACGATCGCGATCTGCAGGCAGCGGGTGAAGAAGATCGGCGCTCTCACACTCCCTTGATCGGGAACTGAGAGCCGCCGTTTTCAGGCTGCGCGTCAGAGTCCTACGAACGTCCAGTTCGCGGCTCGAACGTTTGTCGAGTCTCGGGGGGAATCGCTTCGCTCGTTTGACCTAGCCGTCGCGGGTCTGGGCGGCGGCCGCCGACGAACTTTGGCGTTTGGGTTGACGTATAGACAACTACAACGCCAAAGTTCGGGGTTATGGCCGCCGTCAGGCGAGCTTCGTCCACACGGTCTTGGTCTCGAGGTACGTCTCGAGGCCCTCACGGCCGTGCTCGCGTCCGATCCCCGACGCTTTGTAGCCACCGAAGGGCGCGCCGGGATCGACCTCGCCCCAGCAGTTGACGTACACCGACCCCGCCTTGAGCAGCGCGGCCAGGCGGTGGGCGTTGCCGACGTCCCGGGTCCACACGCCGGCCGCGAGCCCATAGTCGGTGTCGTTGGCGCGCGCCGCCACCTCCTCGAGCGACTGGTAGGGAAGTGCGACCAGGACGGGGCCGAAAATCTCCTCCCGCGCGATCTTGAGGTCATCGCGCGTGGCGGTGAACAGCGTCGGCGACACGAAGTAGCCCCCGTTCTCCTGGTCGGTGTCGCCGCCCGCCACCAGCTCGGCGCCCTCGTCGCGGCCCGACTGGATGTAGGAGAGGACCCGTTCACGCTGCTCGGCCGACACGACCGGGCCAAGCTGGGTCTGGGGATCGAGACCGGGACCGAGGCGGGACTTGGCCGCGCGGTCGGCCAGGGCCCGGACGACCTCGTCGAACTGGTCCTGGTGGACGAACAGGCGGCTGCCCGCGTTGCACGCCTGCCCGGTGTTGAAGTAGATGCCCATGAACGAGCCGGCGACGGCCGCCTTCAGATCGGCGTCGGGCAGGATGATGTTGGGCGACTTGCCGCCGAGCTCGAGCGTGACCCGCTTCAAAGCGCGTCCCGCCTTGGCGCCGATCTCCCGCCCCACCTCGGTCGAGCCGGTGAAGGCGATCTTGTCGACGCCGGGATGCTCGACCAGCGCGGCGCCCGTCTCTCCGTCGCCGGTGATGACGTTGATCACCCCGGCGGGGATCCCGGCCTCGAGGGCCAGCTCGCCGAGGCGAAGCGCGGTCAGGGGGGTCTGCTCGGCCGGCTTGAGGACCACGGTGCATCCGGCCGCGAGTGCCGGCCCGAGCTTCCACGAGGCCATCAGCATCGGAAAGTTCCACGGGATGATCTGACCGCAGACCCCGACCGGCTCCTTGCGCGTGTAGCAGTGCATGTCGGGCTGACGGACCGGAATCACCTCACCGCGCACCCGCTCAGCCCAACCGGCGAAGTGGCGAAGCCAGGCGACGGTCTGGCTGACGTCGACGATCCGGGCGAGCTTGACCGGTTTGCCGTTGTCGAGGGACTCGAGCTCGGCCAGCTCGGCCGCGTGCTCCTCTACGAGATCGGCTAGGCGGCTCATGAGACGGCCCCGCTCGGCCGCGGCCGCGGTGCTCCACGGCCCATCGTCGAGCGCGTTGCGGGCCGCCCGGACGGCGCGGTCGACGTCCTCCCGGCCGGCTTGAGCCACCTCGGTGATGGCCTGACCGGTCGCGGGATCTATCGTCTCGAACGTGCGGCCGTCGGCGGATGCGGTGGGTTCTCCGCCGATCAGCAACTGGTGGCGACGGGAGGCGAACTCCCGCGCCTCCGGCGAGAGCTGGTCAGGCAGTGAGGACACGGACATCGATACCTCCTACGGCGTGAGCACGATCTTCAGGGCCTCCCGCCGATCGTAGAGCCGATACGCATCGGCGGCGTCGTCAAGCGCCATGTGGTGGGTTACCAACGGTCCGGGATCAAGCGTCCGGGCCGTGAGCATCCCCAGCACCCGGTCGACATGTCCGATCACGTTGGCCGGCCCCGCCTTGAGCGTCAGCCCCTTGATCCAGACGAGGCCCATGTGAACCTGGGCGCGCTCGGCGTAGACCCCGATCGCCACGACGGTCCCGGCCTTGCGGGCGAGGCGGATCGCGAGCTCGAGGGCGTCGGGATGGCCGACGGCATCGACCGCGAGGTCGACGCCGCGGCCGAGGGTGAGCTCCTTGACCACGTCCCGGGGGCTCTGTTCGGTCAGGTGGATCGGGGTGGCTCCGAACTCGGCCGCGGTGCGAAGCCGGTCCTCGACCGTGTCGATGGCGATCACCGGGCCGGCTCCGGCGGCCACCGCCGCCTGCACGGCGCACAGGCCGACCGGGCCGAGGCCGAGGACCGCGACGCTGTCACCCGGCCGTAGGTCGCCATCCGCGATGGCGTGGTAACCCGTCCCCATGACGTCCCCGGCGAACAGCGCGATCTCGTCCGACACCCCCTCGGGAACCCGGCGCAGCGTGAGATCGGCGTTGGGGACAAGCGCCTGCTCGGCCTGGGTTCCCTGGAGATCCCCCATGTTGGCCCCGTGACCGAAGGTGCGCTTGTGGTCGCACTCGTGGTAGGCGCCGATGAGGCAGAAGAAGCAGCGGCCACAGGCGGTGTGAAAGCAGCCGAGGACACGGTCGCCGGCCGCCACTCGGCTGACCTGCTCGCCCGTTTCGAGCACCCGGCCGACGAATTCGTGGCCGATCGTGAAGCCGGGCTCGATCTTCACCCGCGCGTGGTAGATGTGCAGGTCCGAGCCGCAGATGCCACTGGCCGCGATCTCGACGATCGCGTCCTGGGGGGACTCGAGGCGCGGCTCAGGCTTGTCCTCGATGCGGACCTCGCCCGCGGACTGGAAGGTGACGGCTCTCATGGTCGTTCACTCATAGCGGAAGAAGCCTTCCCCCGTCTGGCGTCCGAGCCGCCCCGAGAGGCCGAGCCGCCGAAGCGCCGGGGCCATCCGGTAGCGGTCATCGTGCTGCTCGTCGTAGAGACCGTCGAGCACGGCCGTCACGTGATCGAGCCCGATCTGATCCGCCCAGGCGAGCGGGCCGCGCGGATAGTTGAGGCCATGGATCATCCCCAGGTCGATGTCCTCGGCGGTGCCGACCCCCTCGCCGAGGGCGAAGGCGCACTCGTTGATCAGCTGGCAGACGATCCGCCCGAGCACGAGCCCGGGGGCGTCGCCGACCCACTGCGTCTGCTTGCCCAGCGTGGCGAAGAAGCGTTCCGCAGCCGTGGCCGCCGACCGCGTCGTGTCCAGGCCGCGGGTCAGCTCGACCAGGCGGGCCTGATCGAGCGGGGGGAGGACGTGGAAGCCCACAGCTCCGCCTCCCGGGTCGAGCGCGCTCAACGAGCCAGCCGCGCAGCAGATCGCCTGGGGACCGCCCTCGAGAGGCGCCTCGGGCTCTTCGTCGGGATAGAGCAGGTCGAGGATCAGGAATGGAGGCTGGCGGTCGCCGGCCTCCTCGGGGTCAAGGACGTCCCAATCGGCAGCCGCGGCGTGCTCACGCAGCTCCGTGGCCAGCGGTGAGCTCCCGGCGATGACGACGATTCCGTCACCGCCGCCGGTGGGCTCCGGGTCCGGGTCCGGCGGGCGATAGGCGTCCGATCCACCCGAGTAGTCGTAGTAGCCGCGTCCCGCCTTGCGCCCCGCCCACCCCGCGGCGACAAGCTTGACCGGGAGCTGGGTCGGGCGCCAGCGGGGCTCGCCGAAGCTCTGGGCGAAGAACGAGCGCGCGACGTCCAGCCCGACGTCGACGCCCACCAGGTCGCTCAGCTCGAACGGGCCCATGCGAAAGCCGCCCTCGAGGCGACAGATGCGGTCGATCTCCTCCACCGTCGCGATCCGCTCCTGGGCGAGCCGCTGGCTCTCCAACCCGAACGGCCGGCTGCACCGGTTGACCAAGAACCCGGGTCCGTCGACGGCGTCGATCACGACCTTGCCCATCGCCTCCCCGGCGGCCCGCGCCACGCCGAGCGCGTCCTCGGAGGAGCTGGTCCCGGCGACGACCTCGAGCAGGCGCATCAGCGGAGCCGGGTTGAAGAAGTGCATGCCGACCACGCGCTCGGGGCGCTGGGCCCGCGCCGCCACCGCAGTGACGAGCAGCGATGAGGTATTGGTAGCCAGCACGCACTCATCCGAGACGACGTCTTCGGTGAGCTGGGCGAAGAGCTCCTGCTTGAGCTCGAGCCGCTCGGGCGCGGCCTCGATGACAAGGTCGCACGGAGCCAGGTCTTCGAGCGACGGCGCTCGCTCGAGGCGTTCCTCGGCCGCCGCGGCAGCCTCGGCGCTCCAGCGACCGCGCTCGGCGCCGCGGGTCAGGTGGCGCTTGATCTGGTCGATCCCCCGGTCGAGCGCCTCCGCGGCGGGATCGTGCAGCAGCGTCCGCGCTCCGGACAGGCACGCCAGCTGAGCGATGCCCGCCCCCATCGTCCCGGCGCCGGCCACGCCGATCGTCTGCGGAGGCGCCGGCACTAGCTGGGTACGAGCGCGTTGATCCCGGTCAGCGCGCGGCCAATGATCAGCTTCTGGATCTGCGAGGTGCCCTCATACAGGGTCGTCACCCGCACATCGCGCAGGTAACGCTCGACCGGGTAGTCGTCGACATACCCGGAGCCGCCGTGGACCTGAATCGCCGTGTTCGCGCACTCGATCGCTGCCTCGGTGGCGTACAGCTTGGCCACCGAGGTCTCAGTCGTGTTGGGCTGGCCCGTGTCCTTGAGGTAGCCGGCGCGCCACACGAGCATCCGGCCCGCGTCGGTCTTCAGCTTGATCTCGGTGAGCATCTCCTGCACGAGCTGGAAGCTGGCGATCGGGCGGCCGAACTGGACGCGCTGCTTGGAGTACTGGACCGAGGCATCGAGGCAGCCCTGGCAGATACCCACGCAGCCCGAGGCGACGCTGTAGCGCCCTGAGTCGAGGGCGCTCATCGCGACCTTGAAGCCGTCGCCGATCTCGCCCAGCATGGCGTCGTCGCTGGCCGCCACGTCGTCGAGCGCGATCTCCGCGGTGTCGGACCCCCGCAGCCCCAGCTTGTGGTGGATCTCCTGGGGCTGAAAGCCAGGCTGATCGGTGTCGACCAAAAAGCAGGCAACTCCCCGGTGCCCGCGGTCGGGATCGGTCTGCGCGAAGACGAGGGCGACCTTGGCGTGGTTCCCCATCGAGATGAACATCTTCGACCCGTTGATGACCCAGCCGCCGTTTGTCCTGCGCGCGCGCGTCTTCTGGTTGGCGGCGTCCGAGCCGGTGTCAGGCTCGGTCAAAGCGAAGCAGCCGAGCCATTCGCCGGAGCAGAGCCTGGGCAGGTAGTGCTGCTTCTGCTCCTCGGTCCCCCAGCGCAGGATCGCCGAGCAGACCAGCGAGGTCTGGACCGAGACGACGGTGCGCATCGACGAGCAGCCCCGGCCCACCTGCTCGACGATCAGGCCGTAGGTCAAATAGTCGAGGCCGGCCCCGCCGTACTCCTGCGGGACGATCGCGCCGAGGTAGCCCTGCGCCGCGATCTTGCCGACCAGCTCGAGGTCGAAGTGGCCGTTGCGGTCGTTCTCACGCGCGCGGGGAACGATTTCGTGGTCGGTGAACTCCCGGGCGGTCTCCTGGACCAGGCGCTGTTCATCGGTGAGCTCGAAATCCACGCGGCGGGGAAGCTAGCGCAGGCCAGTAGCCTGACGGCGCGATGGGGCCGGAGACGAGGTACGCGCGCAGTGGCGAGCTTCACATCGCCTACCAGGTGGTGGGGGAGGGGCCGATCGATCTTCTGTGGGTGCCGACCTGGATCTGGGAGGTCGAGCACATGTGGGACGACCCGCCCACGGCGCGGATGATGCAGGCGATGGCCTCGTTCTCGCGGCTGATCATGTTCGACCGTCGCGGCCTCGGGCTCTCGGATCCGCGACCGGGGGGCGGGGCGCCGACGCTCGAGGAGCAGATGGACGACCTGGTTGCCGTGATGGACGCCGCGGAGTCCCGTGAGGCGGCGGTGGTGGCGATGCTCGACGCCGGTGCGATGGCGTCGCTGTTCGCGGCCACGCACCCCGAGCGAACGCGCGCGCTCGTCCTCTTCGAGGCGCAACCCTGCATGTGCTGGGCCCCTGACTACGACTGGCCCATGACCGACGATCAGCGCGAGGCGTTCATCGAGTCACTCGAGGCTGACTGGGGATCCGGGAAGCGGGTGCTCGCGGTAACCGCGGGCGCCGATCCGCGTCTCAGGCAGTGGGCGGGGCGACTCGAGCGCCTGGCCGCGAGCCCGGCCCCGGCCGTCGAGGTCGTGCGGATGAACGGCCGGATCGACGTCCGGCCGGTCCTGCCCTCGATCCAGGCACCGACCCTCGTCCTGCACCGCCCCGAGAACACCTACGTGGACAACCGCCACTCCCTTTACCTCGAGGAGCACATCCCGGGCGCGCGGCGGCTCGAGCTTCCCGGCAGGCACACGCTTCCCTTCGGTCCCGGCCAGGACGAGTTCGTGGAGGAGATCGAGGAGTTCCTCACCGGCGCTCGTCATGCCAGCGATCCCGAGCGCGTGCTGGCGACGGTGATGTTCGGGGACATCGTCGACTCGACCCGGCGGGCGGCCGAGCTCGGCGATCAACGCTGGCGCCAGCTGCTCGAGGACTTCACGCGCGCCTACGAGCGTGAGTTACAGCGCTTCCGGGGGCGAACGGTCAAGGCGCTGGGCGACGGGGTCCTGGCGACCTTCGACGGTCCCGCGCGCGCGATCAGCTGCGCGTCCGCGCTGCGCGACGTGGCCCGCACCCAGTTCGGGCTTGAGCTGCGCGCGGGGATGCACACGGGTGAGGTCGAGGTGATGGGAAACGACATCGGCGGCATCGCCGTGCACATCGCGGCCCGGGTGCTGAGCTTCGCGGGCCCGGGCGAGCTCGTCGTCTCAGGGACGGTGAGGGACCTGGTCGTCGGCTCCGGGATTCAGTTTGACGACCGTGGCGAGCATGAGCTGCGGGGGGTACCGGGGAGCTGGCGCCTGTGGCGCGTGCGCGAGCGGTAAAGGCGGATGGCGGGCGCGGGGGCGCGGGTAGACTCGCGGGCGATGGACCCCTTCGCGGCCATCATGCTCAGCGGGATCGTGATCATCGTCGTCGCGGTGTGGCTGGTGGGCCGCTTCTACCCAGGCTCCGGGCTCGAGCAGGTGGGGCTTCGGACGGCCAGGGAGATCCACGAGAGCCGGGAGGCGCTGGAGGCCGAGGACCTCGATCAGATGCTGGCCGCCCACAACGCGCGGAGGCGGGCGCGGGGGGAGGCCGAGGTGAGTGCAGCCGACCTGGAGCTGCGGGTTTCCGGTGAGCTCCGGGCGCAGGAGAGTCGCCGGCAGGCGTACCTTGCCGATCGCGAGCTCGACCAATTGCTGGAGGCCACGAACCGCCGTCGCCGGGCGCGGGGACTGCCCGAGCGAACGCGGGAGGAGGCGCGCCAGGAATTCGCCGGCGGGGCCGGCGCGAACCAAGCCGGGCCCGAGGATGAAGCCGCGGGTGGAAAGCCGGCGGGCGCCTGAGCCCGTTTGGCGCGCTGCCTGATCATCGGATGCGGCTGCCGGGGCCAGCTACTGGCCCGCGAGCTTGGCTCGGCGGGGCACGCGGTTAGGGGCACGACCCGGTCCGTCGATCGGCTCGAGCAGATTCTTGCCAGCGGGGCTGAGCCGGTGCTCGCCGACCCCGACCGCGTGGCCACGCTCGTGGAGGCGTTCTCGCACGTGACCGTGGTGTGCGTGCTGCTTGGGTCGGCCGTGGGGACTCGTGCGGAGGTGGCCGCGCTCCACAGCACCCGGCTCGAGATGCTCCTGACCAAGCTCGTGGACACGACCGCGCGGGGCGTGGTTTACGAAGCGCGGGGCTCGGTCGACCCTGAGATCCTCGCCGGCGGAGCCGAGCGCGTGCGGTCATTCGCCGAGCGGTCGCTGGCCTCGTATGCCCTTGTGGACGCTGACCCGGGGTCGCCTGGGGCGTGGGTGGCGGCAGCCGTCGGGGCGGTCGATCAGGTGATGGGTCACGGGGGCGGTTGACCCGGGGATCGAGGTCGCGGGGACATGTCTTCGCAGTGACGCGGGGGACGCTCCGCCCCGGCTCGTCCGATGCCTCCGACTACACTCGGAGGTGGAAATACACAAATCTTTATCGGGATTTCGGGGAGTTCCGATGGCGAGCAGAGGAGGCCGCGGTGGCTGACTACGCGAAAGATGTACTCGTCGAGCCCGATTGGCTCGAGCAGCACCTGAACGACGACTCGATCCGGATCGTCGAGGTCGACGAGAATCCGGCTCTTTACCGTGAGGCCCACATCCCTGGGGCGATCGGCTTCGATTGGAAGCTCGATCTGCAGGATCAGGTCAAGCGGGACTTCCTCGGCCCGGAGGACTTCGGGGCGCTGCTGGGCGGCCGGGGCATCGGCGACGAGCACACGATCGTGCTCTACGGCGACCGGAACAACTGGTTTGCCGCCTACACGTACTGGTATCTGAAGTACTACGGCCATGACGCGGTCAAGCTGCTCAACGGTCCCCGTGAGCGGTGGATCGCCGAGGGCAAGCCGACGAGCACCGAGGTTCCGAGCTACCCGGAGGCGACGTTCAACGCGCGGCCGGGCGATGACTCGATTCGGGCTCGGCGTGACGAGGTGCTAGCCGCGATCGACAACGCGCACAAGCTCGTCGACGTTCGCTCACCCCAGGAGTTCTCAGGCGAGCTGATCTCTCCCGCGGGATATGAGCAGGAGGGCGCGCAGCGCGGCGGCCACATCCCCGGCGCCGCGTCCATCCCCTGGGCGCAGGCGGTCAGAGAGGATGGGACGTTCAAGTCGGCCGACGAGCTGCGTGAGCTCTACGGCGGCAAGGGCGTCCTGACGGGCGACCCGATCATCGCGTACTGCCGGATCGGTGAGCGCTCGGCTCACACCTGGTTCGTCCTCCACGAGCTGCTCGGGCAGGAGGACGTCAAGAACTACGACGGCTCGTGGACCGAGTGGGGCAACCTGGTCAACGTCCCGATCGAGACGGGAAGCTGACGGCTTAGCGGGGTTAGAGCAACGGCGCGATCCTGTCCAGGAGATCGGACAGGATCCGCGCCGTGGCTCCCCAGATCAGGTGATCGCCGACCGTGTAGGAGTCGGTGAGGATCGGGATGCCGCGACGGATCAAGCGCCGGCGCCGGTAGCCGGCGCGAAGCTCCTGGAGCGAGAGCTCGAGCACCTGCGCCACCTCTCGCGCGCTGAGCGTCCACGTCATGCCGGGCTCGATGACGCCGACAAACGGATAGATCGCGTAGCCGGTGGCGATGGTCGGCGTGGGCCTGAGGGCACCCACGATGTCGACGGCTGTCCGCGGCAAACCGATCTCCTCCTCGGCCTCCCGAAGCGCGGTGGCCTGGAGATCTGCCTCGCCCTCGTCATGCCGACCGCCCGGGAACGAGACCTCGCCCGCGTGTCGCCGAAGATCGCTGCGGCGCTCGGTGAGGACAGCCTTCAGCTCACCGTCCTCGAGGTACAGCGGCACCAGCACCGCAGCGTCGGTCCGTCCGTGGACGTCGAGGCCGAGCGACTCCTCCGGTGTGAGCAGAAGGTCGGCCAGCTCGCCCCTGATCTGCTCGTTTTGGAGCGGCATCGTCCGACTATATTTCGCCGCCGATGGACGCGCTGATCGTTGTCGACGTGCAGAACGACTTCTGCCCAGGCGGCGCGCTTGCGGTTCCCGACGGCGACGCCGTCGTGGCCCCGATCAACCGGCTGATGAACGAGGTTCCGTTCGTCGTGGCAACGCGGGACTGGCATCCGGCGGACCATCGTTCGTTCGCCGAGCAGGGCGGCCCGTGGCCCGCTCACTGCGTGCGGGAGACGAGTGGCGCGCAGCTTCACCCCGGGCTCCATTCCAGCGAGATCGACGCCATCGTCGACGCCGGTCAGGGGCGCGAGGACGACGGCTACTCCGGGTTTGAGAAGACGGACCTCGAGCAATTGCTGCGCGGTCGTTCGGTCGACCGCGTACACGTCGCCGGACTGGCGCTCGACTACTGCGTTCGCGCGACCGCTCTCGACGCGCGCCGGGCGGGATTCGAGGTCGTCCTGCACCGCGACGCCACTCGGGCGATCAACGCCGAGCCCGGCGACGATGAGCGGACGCTGGAAGAGCTGCGGGCAGCCGGGGTCGAGGTCGTCGACTAGGCCGCCGGCGCGGTCTCGACGCGTTCACGAAAGACCACCTCGCCCTCGAGCGTGCGGTGGACCGGGCACTTCGACGCGATCACGCGGAGCTTCTCGAGCTGCTCGGCGCTGCAGGCCTCCGGGAGGCGCAGGACGAGCTCGAACATGGTGGCCGCGCCGCGCTCGGCCGGCTCGTAGGCGCATTCCACCTCGATCGGGGAGACCGTCCAGCCCTTGCGCTTGGCGTACATCTCGAGCGTGATCGCGGTGCACGAGGCGAGGCTGGCGGCAAGGAGCTCCTGTGGGCTTGGACCCAGATCCTCGCCCCCGTCCTCGGACGGCTCATCGACGATCAGCTCGTGGTCGCGGATCGTCACCCGGTTGGTGAAGGTCCTGCCGGTCTGGCGGACAGCGGCCTTCTTCATCACGTGAGGGGGTTGAAGATCAGACCCGTCGGGACCTTGGGAAAGAAGTACGTCGACTTGGGCGGCATGCTCTCGCCGGCGGCGGCGATGGCCTGAACTCGCTCGATCGGTACGGGGGCGGTCAGAAACGCGGCGTCGTATTCACCGCTGGTCACGAGCTCGATCGCGTTCGCGGTGTCACGGGCGTAGCCGAGCTGGCGAAGCTCGTCGATGTCATGGTCGCTCATGCCAAGCGTGCCCTTCAGGATCAGGGTCTCGAGGACCGCGGTGTCGAGGTGCCGGTAGGCGTCGCTCTTGTCAGGTAGCGCCGCATCAACCGCCGCCTGGTCGCTCAGGGTGAGCCTGAAGGAACGCCGAAAGTGCGAATCGACATAGCCGAAGCGGACCGCATCCGGATCTGCCGGGGGCGCTAGCTCGTCGAGACCGTTCAGCGGCTCAATATCGAAGTGCTCGCGGATGCCGTTGGCCAGGGCCTCCTGTTGCTCTGAGGTCAGGGCCCTGAGCAGGCGGTGGGTGGGGAAGACGGTGAGGCCGGGATCCTGCAGCGCCACGAGGTCCATCAGCACGTATCGGTGAGGCCCGTCGCCGCCGAGCTCGTCGGCGTAGGTTCGCGCCGTCTCGTAGCGGTGGTGGCCGTCGGCGATCAGCAGTTCTGCGTTTTTGACGGCTTCTTGGACCTCGGCGATCGCGGTGGGGTCGGTGATCCGCCATAAGCGGTCTTCGGTGGCGTCTTGGTCTACGGCTTGCCCCCACGGTGGCTCTGAGGTGCTCGGCGCGAGCGCCTTCCAGGCGCTCCCCTCGGGATCCGAGAAGAGCGCGAAGATCGGGGACAGGTTCGCCTTGGTCGCCCGCGTCAGCCGCAGCCGATCCTCCTTGGGGCCGGGATGGGTGCGCTCGTGGGGCCGGATCCGCCCCGGCCCGTAATCCTCCACGCGCACGCGCGCGAGGAAGCCGCGCCGCGCGCGGCGCTGCCCGTCAGGGCCGACGTACTCCTGCTCGAGCGCCCAGAGGGCGGGATGGTCGTCCTGGACGATCACTCCCGCCTCCCGCCAGCTGTTCAGTTCGTGCGCCGCCGCCTCGTAAGGGTCGTGTCCCAGCGGGAGATCGATCCGCACGACGTTGTACGGCGAGAGCCCCTCAAGCCGGCTTCGCTGCGCACTGTCGATCACGTCATACGGCGGCGCGATCACCTCCTGAAGCCCACCGGTCTTGGCGAGGTTGTAGTGCAGCGCCCGAAGCGGCTCGATCTCGGCCATGAGGGCGGCTGAGGCTACTCGACTTGATGGCGGCTCGGTGCCGGGGCGGAGCGGGATGGCGGATTTGCAGCAGCGGCCGGGATGCGAGCATTCCGTCCGCATCGCAGGGGAACATATGTTCGGTTGTGGCGTATCCGGCGTATCTACGCGAACGAGCCCGCGAGCTGCGCGTAACGAAGCATCTGAGCCTCGATGAGATCGCGGAGCGGTTGGCGCTGCCGAAAACGACCGTGTACTACTGGATTGTCGATCTGCCGCTGGGGCGGCCGCGACGTTGGTCACAGGGCCAGCGCAAGGGCAATGCCTCGATGCAGAACCGGTGGCGAGTGCTCCGGGAGGCCGCTTACGCGCAGGGTGTGGCCGAATGGGACGAACTGGTCGTTGAGCCAACCTTTCGTGACTTCGTGGCTCTATACGTCGCCGAGGTTGCTCCTATGTCAAGTGACGTTCGCTAGTTCCGGTTTTCCAGCGACCGATTGATCCCACACGGGGGGCGGCTGGGGCGGTGCGTACAGGAGTCCCCATATGTGGCGAGCGAGGTGTCGCTTCAGACAGCGGATGGCTTCTCGTTTGGTCTTGCCTTCGGCCGCTTTGCGGTCGAGGTAGAGCCGAGTGCTGGGATCGGTTTTGGCACGGCAGAGGGCGATGATGTGGATGGCTCGGTTGAGTTGGCGGTCCCCGCCGCGGTGCAGTCGGTGTCGGCTGGTGTTGCCGGAGCTGGCAGGGATGGGTGCGGTTCCGGTGTGCCGGGCGAACGCGGCCTCGGTGGCGAAGCGTTGCGCGCCGGCGGTGTGACCGATCAGGATCGCTGCGGTGATCGTCCCGCAGCCGCGCTCGGCGAGCAGCCGCGGGTTGTGCTTCTGGACAAGCCTGGTCAGCTCGGTCTCGAGCTGTGACTCTTGGCGGGAGATCTCAGAGATCCGAGTGAGCATCGCTTTCGCGATCCGTACCTGAGTGCTCTCAGGCTGACGGCGGAGCTGGCGAGCGAGCCGCGCACGTACTCGGGGGCCATCAAGCGCTGCGGGTGACAGCTGTGCCTCGAGCTCGGGCTCGATCGCCAACAAGTGCCAGCGCAGCCGGTTGATCAGGCGCACGCGCTCTTGATGAGCTGATCGCGGTAGTCGCACAAAAGGCGGATGTCCATCGCCCGCTCGTCCAAGAACGCCTCCGGGAAGCTGTCGATGCCTTCTCTGAGCGCCGCCCGCGCAATCGCGGTGGCGTCGATCGGATCAGACTTGCCCGGCGTGCGTGCCGTTCGCCTGGCGGCCGAAGTCAGCGCCGGCGGGATCCTGATCACTCGCTCACCGGCAGCGATCAGCGCTCGCTCGAAGCGTCCTGATACATGCCGGCAGTCCTCGATCGCCCACACCCGCGCTTGATCCAACCCCTGCCCGAACCGCAACGCTTCAAGCGCCCCGGCATCGCTGGCCAGCACCGTCCGCTGTCCGAGCAGCTCTCCCGTTCCCGCCTCCAGCGCGACCAGCGTCTGGCTGCGCTTGTGCGCGTCCACCCCAATCACGATCATGTGCACGTCCCTTCGTTGAAATGGTCGACGGAGCGGATCTCCGGCCGACACACCTCAGTCGGGGCGATGCCACGCTCCTATCAAGTCACGCCGGCGGTCCTTGGGCGGCGACGGGCGACAGAACCAAAGCAGGTCAGGCCGAACGGTCGACAGGCTAAAAGAGAGTCAGCCCGCCGCCGTCCAAGAGACAAACCGACTGGTCGGACGACACCGCCCGCCCGACCAAACCCTCTCACTGAGGCTATAAGCGGGACCGCAACACAGCGTCGATGTGCAATTCCGACCCGGCGGTCGTCGTGCTGGCGATGCACTGGTTCCGGCGACTCTCATCGCGTATGCCCAGGGTCAGCGTCCAACATCACCGCGACCAGGCCGAGGCTGAGCTGCGTGCCTTTTGGGGGGCTCAACTAGATGTCGACCCCACGACGATCCGTCTTCAACTCAAGAGCAACAGCGGCGCCTTGCGGCACCGCGTTTGGCGCTGCGCTCAGGGGGTCGCCAACGTCGCGGTCTACGACACCTACCTACGTGCGCGCATCCAAGCATGGATGGACCGCATCCATGAGAGTTGGGTCTAGACTCGAGGATGCCCACGGGGCGTGGCGAAGTCTGGTATCGCGCACGGTTTGGGGCCGTGAGAACCCCGGTTCGAATCCGGGCGCCCCGATCTCGCCGGTTCGAAAATCGGCTCCGAGCCTCGTCCTTCCGCGTCTAGAGTCCCCGACGAGCCCCCGTAGCTCAGTGGACAGAGCGCCGGACTTCTAATCCGATGGTCGCAGGTTCGAATCCTGCCGGGGGCGTGCAAAGTCGCATCAACTGGCGCCGCAGCACCGTGACGAGCGGACGCGCCACGGCGCCGGGGGGGAAAAATTGTCCCCAGACATGTCCCCCTTTGGGTTGTTTGCGTCGCGTTCTGAAGGTTGCGCACCCCGAACGAAGCAGGAAGTGGTGGGCCCTGCTGTTGGCGCGAACACGGGGACCAGCGTCGCCTAGCTAGCGGGAGACCTGCCTTGCTATAGGCGCGATACTGCGGCTACCTCGCGATGGCATGGTAAAGCGACCGGCCCGCCGGGCTGCCGCATCTCGCCCCATTACGGAAGCCAAATGCGGGCGACAGGCGACGGCCGGGGTCTGGCGATGCAGTAGCGCCACTGCTCGGGATCGAGGAGAGCCGGCGCCCGTGGCTGCGCCAGGCGCTCGGTGGGCAGCACGTTCCGCCCGGCGCGAGCAAGCGCTCGGTCGCCGAGGGCGTTGACTATCCGCAACTGGCCGCGCCACTCTTGCACCGCTCGTTACGCTCGTTTTCCGCGTGCGGCTGCGGCCGAGAACGACGTCGCCCTTGGCGTCGGTCGCGACGCATCTCGAGGCGGATGGGCACGCGATCCAAGTCACTTCGCTGCTGCCCTCGATGTGCGTGTGATGCCAGGTGCGTGGACGGGTCGGGTTAGTGGATGCGGCGTCGTCGGTACCGTTGATGAGAAAGCACAACGAGATCGACGGGCACGACACCAACCCTTCGCCCCCTTGCGTTGCGTCTCCGCCGACGTCCCGCCATGCTCGTGCGCGACGACCGGTGGGGTTGGCCGATGCGAAGACCTCCACACCGCAGAAGCCGACATCGCCCGGGCAACCGCCGAAGTAGCCAGCTGCCGTCACGCACACAGACACCGACGGGCAGGACAGCTGCAGGCCTGCCACGGTTGAGTCATAAAACGGAAGAATGTGGCGCTTCCATGTGGCCACCCGGCCGGCGGGATTTCTAGAGCTGAGGATGTCTCCAAAGGAGTCGAGCGCGAGACACAGTGAGGTGGCTGGGCAAGACAAGCTGCTCAGGCCGAAGTCATCCACCTTGGCGTGTGTCCATGCGGACACCCCGTGGCCTGGGTGGGTGGAGGCGAACACGTGCGCGTCATCGAACGCCACGCACAGCAGGGCGTGGTGTCGCGACGCGCACGAGATCCCGACCAAGCTGGGAGAGGTAGAGCGAGGGGGGGCCAGAGGGAACGGGTCGATGTGCGCGAGCGTCCAGCCCGAGGCGCCCGCCGTGGGGTCGGTCGAGGTGAGCACGTTGCCGGCGTCATCGCTCGCCGCACACAGGTGTGCGGTAGGGCAAGACACGCCAGTGAGGGAGTTGCCTGGATCAACGCGAGCGAGCGTCCAGGCCGAGGCGGCGCCGTTCGGGCTTTTCGTGCTGAGCACGTTTCCCGCGTCGTCGACGGCCACGCACAGCGATTTGGTAGGGCAGGCGACCTGCGTAAGGCTGTTGTACTGGCCGACCTCCGAGGCGCTCCAGGCTGCCGCGCCACCCGTGGGGTTGGTCGAAGTCACCACGTTGCCGGCGTTGTCTACCGCTACGCAGAGCGACACCGATGGGCACGAGACAGCGACCAGGCCGCTGGCATTGACCTTCGTGGCGGTCCAGGCCGACGGGCCTCCGGTGGGGTTGCTCGAGGTGACCACGTTGCCGGCGTCGTCCACTGCTACGCAGAGCGAGCTCGATGGGCATGACACGCGGTGGAGCCTGTGCCCGGCGTCGATTGGGGTGGGGGTCCAGGCAGACGTGCCACCAGTCGGGTTGGTTGAGGTGATCACGTTCCCTGCGTCATCGGTGGCGACGCACAACGACACCGACGGACACGACACCCCGGTCAGATGGCGCGCACCGTCGATGCGTGCGAGCGACCAGCTGGACGCGCCACCAGTGGGGTTGGTAGAGGTCGCTACGTTCCCGGCTTGGTCGACCGCGGCGCACAGTGACGCAGACGCGCAAGAGATGGCAGCGAACGACCCCGCGCCCGAGACGGCGGTCGCGTTAGTCCTGGCTGTGGAGGCTCCCGGGTTGGTTACCGCCAGCACGTTTCCAGCATCGTCGACGGCCACGCACAGCGATGTCGATGGGCACGAGACCCCGACCGTCATGCTTCCCGTGCAGCACGGTGAGTAGCCACCGACAGTCCTCCAGCTGGACGCCCCACCGGTCGGCTTGGTCGAAACGGACAACGCGCCGGTGGGCCCATTAACAGCTCCGCCATCGGCGGCGACGCACAACGACACCGACGGGCACGACACGTCGTTGATCGACAGCATGGCGCAGGATTCCATCGGACTGGACTGGCACACGTTTGGGGCGACGTCAGCTTCGTGCCAGGCGGGCTTCCCCTGGCCAGGGTTGGCCCAGCTCACGACGCTCTGACCGCCAGCGGCGACGCACAAGGACGCCGTGGGGCAAGACAGCGCAGAAACATCCGGATGATCCGCGAACGGGGGCTGATCATCCACCGGCATTGGCGTGCCCCACGAGAACGTGGCCGACGCCGTTCCTGACGCTGCGAAAGCCAGAACGGCAAGGACGAGCGTCGCCCACCAACAAGCCCTGCCCGCGTGTCCGCGAGCCGACCGCGCACTCGCGAGACGGCCGCTAGCTCCGGAACATGAACGACGATTCGAAATCAAGCGGTGTGACCTCCAAGGCGACACGCCGCACTCAGTCGAGTTTCGATGTGATCACGTGATCTCAATGACGTAACGTTGCCGACATCGGTTGTCCGTCGTGCGTCCACGTCACTTCGTCGCTAGTGATGTTTAGGTTGGCGACGCCGCTCGAGCTGCCTGACACTGACTCAGTATCGAGCTGGCGCGTGCCTTGGCCATCGAGGGCGAAGATCGCCTGGCTGCTCGAAACCTGCGTCTCCCACGCACCGAATCCGTCCGGTGACAACACGAGCGAGACGAGGAACCATCCCTCTCCGGGGGGCCGGCCGTAC